>Ga0209587_1001142_pt1 | contig 12715 bp, 6 predicted proteins | sample NGEPerD_2_FD_184512 | JGI IMG/M metagenome (GOLD analysis project Ga0209587, IMG submission 184512) | Arctic peat soil microbial communities from the Barrow Environmental Observatory site, Barrow, Alaska, USA - NGEE PermafrostL1-D... | ecosystem: Environmental > Terrestrial > Soil > Wetlands >... | reverse complement strand
ATTTGTCGGGGGTGGGGAGGCCCTGGGGAGAAGGTTTACGGAGTCAGAATTTGCTGGTTTTCTGGCTAACCGCTTTGGATCAAGCCGGGATCCGATTGGCCCTCTATTGAGAACTTATTCGGATCCGGCAGCTCTGGGGAAAGTTGCCGCTATTTCCCAGGAGAATGGTTTTATGGAACTAAGGAAAGTTCCAGCGCAACCCGCTATGTACGACACAGTTGCAGCACTATTTTTCATAGCCTGGGACGCTGAATTCCCATCAAACGCTCAGGTCGCCCTGAGAGAATTGGAGGGCGCATCAAGCCTCATGGCAACGACGGGGTGGAGCTTGCACGAGCAGTCACAATTTTTCTCCGAATTGGAAAGGCGTGGCTGGGCAAAAGTGGACCGACAAACGGGTGACCCAATCCTCACCCGCCTGATTTCTACTATTGAAATTCTGAAGGTAATGTATGACCGTCTTCCCTGAGAGTGAAAAGCAGCTAACCGTAAAGGACGTGGTTAGATTTCGAAGTGATCTTTTCTTCGACGGCGCAGTTCAGTTGCGCTGGGTTGACGAGGCGCCTGAGCGCGCTATTAAAGCTGCCGGGAATTTCGTATTCCATGGGCCTCGATATCATGCCGTTCGAAGAGAAGACAGTGCCGACGGCTACCTTTTGAGGGACACGGCAACGTTTAGCACCAAATTGATCGAAGATCTTGCGCAAGGCGAAGACAGAGTGGGTAACCCTTTTTCACTGGCCATTGCAGGATACGGCTCAGGTAAATCCCACTTGGCTGTGACCTTAGCGGAACTACTGAAAGACCCAAAAGGACCGCTGGCCAACCGGCTTGTTGAGGATGTTCTGCATGCCGACAGTACTGTTGGAACGCGCTTTTCGGATGCTCTGCAGAGGCTCTCAAAGCCTGTTCTGACAGTGCCTCTTGATGGGATGACAAACTTCAATCTTGGGTCCGAAGTTGCCAAGACCATAATTTTGCGCCTCCGGGAAGCAGGCTGTGACCTTACGGCCGTTGAGGAACTGTCCCCCCGTTTTCAGTCAGCCGAAAATTTCGTTGCCCGAAATTTTGAGATTCGAAAGGCTGAATTTGACTCCCTTCTTCCAAGCCTTTCTCCAGATGACGTCATTGAGCGCCTCAAGGAGCATGACGAAGAAGTTTATAGTGCTGTCGACCAGATCTTTGAGAATGCGAACGGCGCGCATATTCCGGTTGAAGGTCGTGAATCAATTCAGGATCTGATCGCTACTGTAACTTCTGTCTATTGCGGGAAAAATGGAGCTTTTAGCGGTCTTCTCATTCTTTTTGATGAGTTCGGACGCTTTCTTGAGTATGCGGCCGAGCAACCGCACTTGGCAGGCGATTCGGCGCTGCAACAACTGTTTCAAGGTGTCCAGGATAGCGAAGGAAGAGGCCGCTTTCTCGGTTTCATTCAGTATGATCTTAAAGCGTATGTGAGCCGCTTGGATCGTCGGGATCTGATGCACTTACAACGCTACATTACCCGCTTTGAGGCCTCCGAGAAGTCTTACCTTTCTACCAACCTTGAGACGCTCTTTGCTCATATTCTGGAAAAACAACGCCCCGATTTTGTTGAAAAATCGGTAGCTACTGGCTCGGATCTTACAAGAACCCATTATCTTTTCCGGCAGGCCTTGCCGCAATCCGAGGGACTCCCGGTATGGGGCGAGGTCGAACAGTTTCGTGATGTGATTTGCCGCGGTTGTTGGCCGTTAAATCCCCTAGCTGTCTGGTTTTTAACCCGTCAGCAAGATGTTGTGCAGTCTCGCTCAGCACTAAACATTGTCAAAGATGCGATTGATCGCATCAACGATAAGCCCGCTATCGGAGAGGGTAATGGTGTCGTATCAATTTCTGCTGCGGAGCTTTTATTAACCGGAATGCTAACCGAGTTTGTGGCTGCGGAGCAGGCGCGAGGTGGCACAATTGCTGAAACGCTTCAGGCAATACTCGAGGAGCGTGGCGCCCATCTGAAACAAAACGACAAACGTGTCTTGGCAGGTGCTGCGGTTCTACTCAAGCTCAGAGTTCGTCTTCCCAGAAAGGATGATTATGAGGAGTTTTTGGCGCTGGCTGCGGGTCTTAATGCTTCGGACACCCGGCAGTCGCTCGACTATTCGGTCAACGATTTGGGTGTCATGGAGTGGAACGATGACTTTGGACAATATGAATTAATACAGGATGCTGCTACTCGAGGACAGTTTGCAAAGTTGCTTCGTTCTCGATGTGCTGATCCAGCGGCAAAAGACCTTGGAGCGCTGTTTATAAACTATGGCAGAGTGCTCTGTAATCTTGGAGAGGTGGATCCGGGCTTTGCGAGTACACACCAGATCACCACTCAGGACTGGCGGTTCAGCCCCATTTTTGCGTCGTCGTCAACCCTTTCCAGCAGCGTCGCCACTGCCTTTAGAGATTGGCGGTACGCCTCTGAAGTTAATGAGCCGAAAGGTCGAGCCATATATATGTACCTGGCGGCGGACGAAGATCTCGAGATGGTTCAAAGTGGCATAAGAAAGATCTTCGTTTCTGAATTAAAGAAATATGAAAATGCCTCTGCCGCGCCAATTTGGGTGATCTTGATACAGGACACAGAAGGGCGGTTAGGGGAGGGTCTGCAGCGCTGGTGGGCTCTGGAAAGAGGCCTGACAGAGCAGGAGAAAGATCGCTATCGAAGATTTGTTGCGGCTGAGGGCAATCAGGTAGCGACGGTTGCCCAGGAGGAAGCACTAAAAGGGCTCACAGCGAGAATTCATGAGATTGCCGGTTTCCCCGAGTCCCCAGATGGTAGGCTTTCTACTGTAGGCCGAAAAGTCTTTGAGCGGATTTACAGCAAAGTTATTCCATTCCCGTTTGATGGCTTTGCCACATTAACAGGGGCCGGCGGGCAAGCCAAGAAAGACTGCCTTGAAATCAGTCGTGCCTTTATCACTGGTGAAGTAGATGGCGAATGGGTCCAGTCCAGACCTGTGCGATTGAGAAATCGGGCTACTCATGTTCTCGCTCAAAGCTGGCAAGTTTTCGATCAAGAGGGAAATCTGGCTGCTAACCCTGCTAATGCCAACGTTGCGGCCATGTTAAACACCATGGATGACTGGCACCAAACAGACCCATCCAGAACCCTTGAGCAAACAAGAAAGCGTCTGATAGATGCTCCTTATGGCTGTAACCTTGCGTCCTCTGCATTGCTTATTGGGTTATTTATGGCACGCAAACGCCCACGGCGGCGTCTAATTTTCGACGGCGCGCCGTGCCACACCGTTGCTTGGATACAGGAAGCATTTAAGACTAATGAGCTAAACAGCAAGGTATTGTCCCAAACCACCGTTGGCTTCATCGCCGAAGACACTCATCAAAGGTGGCAGAATCTTCTGGAAGACTGGAGAAATGCTTCTAGGCATAAGCTTCGCCTGGAATATTTAAAGCAAGCCAAGCTGCTTGAGCAAGATGGTGCTGTTTCAGAAGAGTTTCTTTACCAATACGAAAAGCTCCGCGACGAGGCTGCCAAGTCGCGAGAAGCGATCGCCTCTTTTAATAAACGAATGGATGACTCACAACGGGAATTAGAGCGCGCACTGAAGAACTCTACCTCCATTACAGCTCTCGCTATTTGCGACCGCCTGCTGAAGCTGGATGACATCGTCACTAATGGAGAATGGGAACAGGAGCAGGAAGCTGAAGTTGAGGGGCTACTCGGTGTCATTAAGCAATGGGTAACCCAGGAAGGCGTGCGTTGGATCGAGCGGTCCTTCTGCCGTTCGCCGCAGCAGGTAGGCGAATACAGGCAGATGATGGAAAAAGCCATTGCTACACTCACTGCACTCGACCTCGCGAAGCTGGCCGAGGCAGCCGAAAAACAGAAGACATACTCTATTTCAACTGTAGAGGAGCGATTCAGGTTTCAAATCATCCTCACCGAAGCGGAGCAGTTTTTGGCCATCTGCGAAACGTCAACCAATCGGCCCATATCGGCCCTGAACGCCGTTCGCGTCCGAAGTGAGCAGCTATCCGCTGCTCTGGAAAAAGCACGGGAGCGATTGAGCGATCCTGAGATTGATGAGGTCATCGCCCAACTTCGGATCAAAGCCGACGCTACAACTGGCATGATTTCGACACATCGAAGGTCGCTGGAGCAGCTCTATGAATCATCTATCGACTCTTTGGATTCTGCGAAAGAGCTATATTCTCGGGTAAGTCGGCTGATGGAATTATTTCATGACCAGCGCGACAGTGGTGATATTGAGGATGCTAGGAAACAACTGGAAAAAATTCTTGCAGATTTTGAAACCTGGCTATCCGTGGAGCGAACTCCGAGAGAGTGTGATGAGTCGATCAAAGATCTAATGGAGAACCAGGTTTCCAAGTTGAATCAATGGTGTGAGGATGAAGATATAGAGCCGCTGTGGTCTTTTGAGGCGGTATACAAGAGCTTCTTTGAGTCTCAAATAAAACAAAAAAAGGAGCAGTCTGAATTATGGCTCCGTGGTTTTTTGCAAGTATCAAACGGGTTGGAAGATCTTTCACTTAGCGAATGCCAGAGAAATACGCAGCTTTTGAAAGCTGACCTTCCGGTGTTTTTGTCGGAGGCTGACCTAAATACGGTAGAAGATATAGATCGAAAGCTCACAGAAAGGATCAAGCTTATTGAAGCCAATAGGGCTCTAGAAGAGTCTCGCCGCTGGATTGAGTCATTCTCAGAAATTGAAGAAAATCTAACAACTTTATCTGATGTGGAGTGCAAGCAGATTTTAAGGCGGTTAGAAAAAAATCCTGATTTCCTGACCGACGCAGATAAAACTGAGGCCCATAACCTAAAGTTGCTTGTTGAAAGACGGCTAGACGAGTTGGATATTTCCGATATTTTTGAGAGGGTTTTATGCCTAAAAGAAACCCAGATCAGGAATTTGTTTCTTAAAATTAAAAGTATAAAAAACATCGAGCTTGAAGGCAGTTAGCCGCCATGTTTTATTGACGACTAACGCATTCAGTTTGAATTTTAGCGTTTTTTCAGTGTTATTTGTGGCAGGGAACACAAAACTTTGGTTGCCCGTATAAGTCGTCAATATCAACAGAGTCGTCGTCAGGACGCAGTGGGTTGGCGACTTTTTTGCGAGCTTTCAGTCGTTCTTTTCGGCGCTCATGATCCTCTTTGATCTGATTAACGCGATCTGGCTGCATCATTTGAGTTAGCGACTCGCCTTCACTCCAGGTGAATGGAGAGCCATTTTCGACGGCTGTTTTTTCGTAGCTTATGGCTTCCTCAAAGGCGTCGGGATGCCGCTCTTTAAGTCCCACCCACTCTATCTTCTGTTGATAAAAACAGAATGTGCAGCCGCTTCTTGAGCGCCACTCGTAATACTTGGGCCAGCCGAGACCGGAACCTTCAAGAATCTCTGAAACACCAGGCTTGTCCACACCTGCTTCTTTGAAGGGGAGCCGGACCTTCAGGTTGTCATTTTTGGCTGTGTAGCCCTCTCGATACGGTTCGTCGGCTCGGATGGCAACATAGCTGTGGACTATTACACCCTCTTCCAGAAACGGTTTGATCCAGTCTTCAAAGGGCTTGAGTTTTAATTGCCGCGTGCACCATCGCGTCTGTGCCGAAGGTAGAAAGTTATTGTATTGTTTTAGCCAATAGTCAAAGTCGCGATCAGGATTGAGACGAAGAATAGGCTTGCCCAAAAAACCCTCGAGCTTTCCCAGGAACTCATAAACTTCTGGAAGCTCCTTGCCTGTGTCGGTAAAGAAATAGTCTATGTTGAGCTCAGGATAGTTCTGCCGCATATATATCGCGAGTGCGGCGCTATCTTTACCGCCGGAAATGCCTAATACGTGTTTTTCAGGCTGTGGCATCAATGTTCTCCAAAAGCGTGCGTTGCTCGTTTTCTTCGTCCGTAATGAGATATTCGCTGCTGATCTGCGCCAGAGCTGCTAGCACGATCTCTCGAGTTTGTGCGGGATTCTCCCCAACAAGCTGTTTTACGCGATTAGTCAGAGCGTCGATAGCTGGTTTGTCGGTGTCAGTAACTTCAAAATCTAGATGAAAGGGTGTTGGTCTTCCCTCGAGGCTAAGGATCACTGCGATCGATTGGCGTTTTTCTTTCCTTCCCTGCACCCGGGCGAAACTCTCGGTGCGTATAAACTTTTGGGAAAATGCCGCAATTTCTATGACTGCAGCATCAAGGTCCGAATCTACCCAGTCTCGGGGCGGCTTGTTTGCGGCGAGACTGCCAATTCCTTCTATCGACTTTGTGCTGGCGTCGAAGCTTGTGAGCCGGCTGGAAAACGCATCTAGTCTGAAGTCCCCCGACATCTGCAGAATGTTCGAAGCTCGATCTCGAAGCTCCGCGAGGGTCTGAGGAGAGTCACTGGGAACGTGGAGTTCTGAAAGCATGGTTCCTGAAATTCTCGCTAGCATCTTTGGGTAGGACATAACCAGTTCAGTAAGGGTTTCCTCTACTAGAGTCACAATGTTCTGAACCACCTTGGGCTTTTTGAGGTCTGCGCCTTCTTCATAAGCCCCTGGCAGGTCGGTAAATAATAGTTGATTGGGGTCTACAGCATGTTTGAAGATGGTTCGAACTTTAATCGCACTCGCCGATAATTGTTGAGTTCGCTTGGTCCAGTTTGGCAGGCGGTCGAAGATCGCGATTAGCCCTCTGGCCACATCAATTGGTGCCAGTTGTTCTAGCTTGTTGTTCGAGTCCAATCTTCGCACTAGCTCAGCCATACCCGACAATAAATCTTTTGAAATATTGCTTAGATCCATCCACCGGACCTGGATAGACTTTGCATCTTGGGCCAGATAGTCGACATCAAGGTCTGAAAAATGAGCTTGAAAAATTCCTTCACGATAAAACGCTAGGTTTTCCCTACGAGAAAGCATGAATGCAACGCCCAATACAGGCATTAATCCGCGTTTTATTCCAAACGGCTTTGCTTCCCAGATGTCGTAGAGTTCGTTTACGCCAACGGACCGATGGGAATTTTCTTCGAGATGTCGAGTTGCAACCTGCCAGACCTGGTCGAGTCTTGCCGGATCGTTTCCCCAACTAGGCCGTTGAAAGCCATAGCCTTTTTCGGTGGGTCCGTGTAGGCAGGTGTTTTCCAGTAAAGATTCGTATAGGCCGCCCTCTGCTGGGTAGCCGGTAATGCCGAGTCGAGGCTCCCCATGGTTGTTCGCCATGGCTTTCAAAAGGGCATTCCGCCCAGCATTTGCACTGCTCGAAGGTTTGGTCCTATTTAGCAGTTCATTGTGAAGCTCTGGGGAGTCCCGAAACTGCTCATCGGCAATTTCTGAAGTCAGATTATTCAATCCGCGAAGGTTAAGGCGTGGTAGCTCACTGCCTTGCCGAAACCATGTTGTGTTTAAAAATGCTTGCTGCAGCTCACTTTCTAGCTGGTTTTGCAGTTCGACTAGCCGGCTGGAAACCTCTCTTCTTGCAACTAGATCTCCTTGAAGCTCGGCGTGTTCTTCCTGAACTTTTTCGAGAGCTTTAAGTTCTTTGGAGAGATCAATTATTGTCCAAGCTTGGGTCGGGAAACCTACTATAACTTCGAGCTCGTTTGCGCTGGCTTGCTTTGAAGCTTCTTTGCAGAGCTCTTTGGCCGTCTTCGTATCCTCCCCCTGAGTCGGAAGGGTCAACAGAAATTGCCCAATGGTTCCATGGTGTGGTATGAATTCTTTTGACGTGTCAATCGCTAAAGACAATGAGCCGAGCTTTATGTCAAACCACCGTAAAGCCCCAGTACGGAAATAATGCCTTTTGGCCAGGACGGGTTGAAGGCCTGCCATTTTTTCGAGGTTCTCGAAGTCAACGTCATGAACTTCCTGCAATGCGCTTTCAATGGCCTCCTCAATATCGAAGTCGCTACCCGCGTAAACTGCGTAAGCTGAGAGGTGTTTTCGGTATATGATAAAAGACCAGCGCTTTAAGTCTTCTAGCGCTGAATCGATTTCTTCGTCAGCCTCATCCACTGTGCTCGCCAACAAGTTCCGGCTTGGATATAAACCCGAGCGTTCCCGGAAAAGATCGAGTACTGCTATCGTTTTGAGGAGTTTAGTATGAAGCCCTACACCCCGATTCGCTTCACAGCGATCAACCGCTTCAGCCGCCATGGCCCATCGGTGACCATCAGGTGATGCGATAATAGATGGTTCAAGGTTAACTCGAAGATAATCCCATAGCCGTTCGGTGCTATATCGGACTTCGCCGGTGGCTCCTTTGAGGTAGTCCTGAAAGCCTTCAGGCTCAGCAGAATTCAGAAAACCGAACAGGCTTCTTTGGTTCTGTCCGAAACGGCGGCGTGAGATGGGGCCAAGCAAAGCAGCAACTGCCGGGTGAAGAGGCCAGGTGTCCTCCAGCAGAGTTGCTAAGTTCGGGCTCACTCCGGCTTTATGCTTTTGAATTGTTGCTGCAACAGATTTTGCGGCGTCGCTCGGAGGAGAAGGCGGGTGCCCTGACTGAATGGCTCGAGCAAGAAGGTCTATTTGCTCTTCCCCCGCGGTGTTGACTGCCAGGTCAACAAAACGCCCCTGTATCTTCGACCACTCATCTCGCGAGTCCCGGGACAATCGATTCGAGTATTCTGCGAATGCCTGGTGAAGAATACCGACTACAACAAACTTACCTTCAGAACGTGAGGCGGCTTCAGCCAATTGCTGAAAAAGGTAAAGATCAGCTCCGTCCCGAGCGGCGGCCTCCAGAAATTTTCCCATCTCGTCAATAAAGAGAATTAGGCCCGCCTTGCCTGGGATGCTCTGTGCAATTTTCAGCAGGGTTTGTAGTACAGCTGAGTCGGTCCAGCCGCCATCAGGGGTTATGTGGGCGAGGCCATTATCTATCAGCGCTTCCCCTATCACTTTTGCTGCCGGCGCTCTTTGGGCAATTACAGGGAGTGTGGTCCAACCGGTTTTTGCGTGAGGAAATGCATCGCAAACGATCTCTGCTGTTTGATTGCCTACTGCTTTTAGAGCTTGTTGTCGCCTGCTTTTGCTTTGACCTGTCAGGGCACTCAAGGCAATAACCAAACTTGATTTTCCGCTACCGTAAGGCCCCGTCCAGGTAAACGCAGCTTGACCACTCTCGGAAATGTGATTTGCCATAGAAATAAGAACGGCAGCAGAGGACTCGGGGCATATAAAGCCGGTGAGTGCATCTGGATCTTGAAGGTCTGTATCAATTCGTATTGAGCGTTGGAATCGCCGACCAACGTAAACCGTGTCTGAAAGATACATTAAGCAACCTTTTCATTAGTCGTTTCTTGATAATCCCTGTCAATCATGTCTAGAATTTCTCTTTCCGAGTGCTTTCTCGATCTGACTAGCTGCCTGAGCCCAGCAGTCTCTGACCATTTGAGTTCGCCATCAGTGTAAAATTCAACCCTGGATAAACGGTCTGTCAATTCTTCCTCATTTAATTGAAAGACCTTGCCGGGTGAACCCGGCTGATGAGCCAGTGCCTCTAGTGAGATGGTATTAGCGCCCGAGTAGTTGCTCCAGAACTGAAGCACAGCATAAGCAAAGACCCCGTCACCCAATGTTGCTTTAGGGCCTCGAATCAGCCGGAATCCATCTTTTTTGCCAGTAGCTTTGATGAGGCTCAGTTCGGTAAGGGGGGACTCCATCGTGTCCTCGTGCGTTTGCTTATTCAGCGCAGGTTTTGCAGCATAAGTGCGAACAAAGCACTCAACGTCACGTTTTATAGTGGCGAGTGACATGCGGCTCCAGCCCCTTTCGGTTCCCACTTTTACTAAGCCATGAACGATGTGTTCACGATCAAAGCTCGTAGTAGAGAGGTGACTGAAAACCCAGAACCATGTTGTTAACTTTTGGCCTGACGTCAGCTGCCAATGCAAAAGCCAAAGAGTGGAGGGGTTCTCCATGTACGGATCGAATCCGTCATTGGAAAACAGTTTATTCCCTAGAACTGTTGTTTTTGCAGGGTTTCCTTTGCCGCCATTGTCAATAACGCCGCATTGAGTTGCCCAATGACGCATTGCAGCAACCATATTTTTTCCGACCCCGAACCGGGCAATCGAGCTTGTATCATGGAAAACAGATTGTTCGTTATCTGTATCTTCCGATGCTTTCACAGCATCATATGCCTTCTTGAGCCATCCATATCGCATCGGAAAAGTTTCGTGCCCCGAAAACTGTGGTAAGTAATCAGGTAGGTGAAGTGGGCTGTTAGACATATTTTCCCCTGGGTTGTGTCTCCAGTCTCGACAATAGCGTTCGCAACGGCTAAGGTCAATCGACTGGAGCTAGATTCCAGTCGCAAATTGTAAAGAGGGGCGTTGCGTGAGGGTAGAAAGAACTATTTACATGGATTATCAAGCGAGTACGCCTACGGATCAGAGTGTCATTGAGGCAATGCTTCCATATTTTACACACTCTTTTGGCAATCCCCATTCTTTTGATCACACTCTAGGGTGGCATGCGAGCGCTGCCGTAGATTCTGCGAGATCATCGGTTGCCTCGCTCATTGGGGCGAATTCTGAAGAAATCCTCTTTACCTCTGGTGCGACCGAGTCAAATAATCACGCCCTTAGAGGCGTAATTAAAGGTAACCGAACCGCAAGAAACCGCATTTTGGTGGGTTCGACAGAGCATAAATGTGTTCTTGCAACGGCTGACGCACTATCACACGAGGTGGGGCTGATCGTGCAATCTATTCCTGTTACAGCTGACGGGACAATAGACCAAGAGAGTTTTCGTAAATTGCTTGGAGAAGATGTGCTCCTTGTGTCGATAATGATGGTTAATAATGAAATCGGCGCTGTTCAGGACATCAAGACCCTTGCATCAATGGCTCACGAGTGGGGTGCGTTGTTTCACTGTGATGCTGCCCAGGCCCCCACCGTTATGGATCTTGACGTCTGTGACCTGAACGTCGATCTGCTGAGCCTATCGGCTCACAAGATGTACGGTCCGAAAGGCATAGGTGCGCTTTTTATAGGATCCGATCTTTTATCGCAGTTTCCACCAATGATTCATGGTGGAGGACAGCAAGATGGCCTTCGTTCTGGCACGCTTCCGACGCCGCTATGCGTAGGCTTCGGAAAGGCTGCTAAACTCATCCAGAATGACGATAAAGACAGGGTTCACCTGTTAAGGCTTAAAAAACGGTTTTTACAGCGACTGACGGAGGCAAGTGTCGAATATCAGCTGAACTCGGCGCCACTGGACTACTGTCATCCGGGAAATATTAATCTTCGCTTTGAGGGAGTTGACGCCCACTCGTTGCTCACGATGCTTCAGCCCTTTCTGTGCGCCTCTACAGGTTCGGCTTGCAACAGTGGCACTATTGAATCTTCCTATGTATTAAGAGCACTTGGGCTGAGCCGCGAGCAGATGTCCAGCTCTATTCGTTTTAGTCTCGGCCGATACTCCGACGATGGCCAGGTAGATGAGGCTGTGCAGTTGTTGGCGTCAAAGATTAAAGTTTTACAGAGTTAGTGCTCGAAGACAGCGTGCTGTGAGCCGAGAAAACCGCAGGATTTTGAACCAGACACGTGCTGCGGGGTCTCGTTTTTGCCGAACATAAGCAGAACAGTGAACTACGTTAAAAGGGGGCGTTCGGAAAAAATTAAAAGAACGAGGGAGGAGAGCTCTCGATATCCTCTAATTTGAAGGACGACAGATCGAGCAGGGTCAGTTTGCCCTCGGGCAAAACAGCACCTGTATCAATATAGCACCGGTTCGCTAATCGGATAGGATCGCGAACAGGCGTGTGCCCCAGAAAGAGGGCGTAAAGGTTACGAACGAAGAGCGGGGCTCGGCAGTTCAAATGACGTGCAGCCATTAATATGTTTCGACGGCTCCATAAAAGTTCTTCCCTTTTGGCTTGCACCCACACCGGATCTTGCATGCAGTTCCAGTCATCTGTTGGCAGGTCCGCGTGAACAATTCCTATTCGACAGCCCCCGTGAGCAATATCAAGGGCAAGTGGCATTTGTGCCTTCGCCTCTTCTAATGTCGATCGCAGAGTGTCGAGGTCATACCGCTTTCCCCACTCACCGCCGTTTCCGAGCCAAAGGTTAAAGTCAAAAGTCCCTGGTCCCGCTAAGAGGGCCTTGGCCATCAAGTCTTCATGATTACCCCAGATGGAGAAAAACCAAGGCTCGCGCGTCAAGGAAAGGCATTTCAGCGAATCTTCGCCCCGGTCAATAAGGTCACCTGTAGCTAGCAGTCTGTCGTTTCCTGAGTCAAAACATACGTTATCCAAAGCCTTCATCAACTGCGTGTATTCACCGTGGATGTCGCCGACCACGAAGTCCCTGCCCGAAGTGTTTTCGTCGAGCTCGCGCACAAAACTCATAGACATCCTCGATTCTGGAATAGCGCAAGTGCCGCGACGTATAACTTCTGTATCTGGCAAGCGTTTACGATCCTCATTCAAAGCTTTGGCTGGCCCCTTTACTACACATCACCGCGCTAGTTCACTATCAGTTGTCATGCCACGCTGGTTCAGGCGGTTGACGAATATTTCTCTAACGCTACAAGTCTATCGCTCGTCGCGCACAGCAGTCCAATTTCTCGGAGTGTTAATGCACTAAGTTGAGTATTCGCTCAATAAAGAGCGGTGTTCGGCGACAATTAGGATGACCGGTTAACGACAATTATCTTGGCCGGTTGGGTGTAACAATCAGTACCTTGTTTTCCACTGTGGAGCACTAGGTGCCTGGTCAACAC
>Ga0209587_1001141_pt1 | contig 12718 bp, 10 predicted proteins | sample NGEPerD_2_FD_184512 | JGI IMG/M metagenome (GOLD analysis project Ga0209587, IMG submission 184512) | Arctic peat soil microbial communities from the Barrow Environmental Observatory site, Barrow, Alaska, USA - NGEE PermafrostL1-D... | ecosystem: Environmental > Terrestrial > Soil > Wetlands >... | reverse complement strand
AAGCCGAACTCTGCGGCTCCAACCACCTCACGGGTGGTTACGGACGCAATGTTAGACCCGGGCTCACCCATCCCCGGCCCAAGCCGAACTTCGTGGCTCCAACCACCGTTACGCCCTGCCGTACTCGCCGATGAGCGCAAGAAAGTCGCAATCGGTATATTCAGGTTCGGGAGTGCTGTAGATAGCCGTCCGTCTCCTCGATGAGGGTGACGGCGCCGAGGCGAGAGAAGATCGCCCGCGCCTTCTCGAGAGGCGCCGTGGCAGCCTCCCGCTTGCCCAGCGCAACGAGGCACCGTGCCAGGCCGAGGTGGGCCTGTCCCTCCTCGAGCACGAAGCCGAAATCGGCCCACCGCTGCGCGGCCTCTCGATAGAGGTCGCGAGCTTCTTCCACTTCCCCCTGTGCTTCGGCAAGTATGGCTTTGCCGGTGAGCACGCAGTTGAGATCCCTTGTGGCGAACACCTCGAGGCCCTGCGCGAAGCCGTTCGCCAGGTCAATCCGCCCCGCCGCCACGAGAATCCTCAACGCAGTGGGAAGGTGGCGGCTCCGCCAGTGAGCGCTATGGCTCGTTGCTCGCTCGAGCTCCTCGATGAGCCCTACTGCCTCCTCTGTTTCGCCTTGCATGTGGTCTATTAGGGCAGCAACGGCCAGCGCGGAAACGACGGCATCGATGATCTCCCGGCGGGCGTCGGGAAGAACAGCCTCGCAGAGCCGATGAGCCTCGGCTGTCTGCTGCCTCCACGCCAGGACCTGGGCCATGAACGGTAACGCGGTGATCACAGCGCCCCCAAGTTTCTGTTGCTCGGCCCACTGCACTGTGGATCGCCCGACACCCAGAAGCTTGTCCCAGTCTCCAATCTCGTACAAGTAGGCGAGACTGTCGGCTCGGCTAAGCATCGCCATGCTGATGAGACCGCGGCGCTCTTCTCTTTCAAGGCCACTTTCCAGGATGGTCAGCGCTTTTGCCGGACCCTCGATATCCCCCAGCCAGCCCGATAGCCAGCCGCAAGCCCAGGTCTCTTGTTCAGCCCATCCGGAGCTGAGTGACTCTTCATAGACTTGCCGGAGGTCATCGAGCCCTCTTAGATCTCCTAGTTCGCAGCGCGCCGACGCGTGCCAAAGACGCGCGATGAGGAGCTCGCGCCCGTCGCGCACCGCTTGGGCAGCGGCCCCGGCCTTGTCCGCCCATTTCGCAGCTTCCGCGGGTTCTCCATCTTGCAGGGCGCTGCAGGCTCTTTGGTTGTAGGCCCAAGCCAATTCACGGCTGGGTTCCGTCGCCTCCAGTAGTGCAGCGGACCTCGCCAACAGAGACCGTCGCTCGTCTGCGCCCAGCCCGGCGTACAGAGAGGCGCCCCACAGCCTGCAAACAACCTCTCCCTCGCCGCGCTTGTTGTCGGCCGCACGGAAAAGATCGGAGGCCTGCTCAAAGTGGCCGATCGCCTCATCGACCCGCCCAGAGAGGTCGGCGACCCGGCCCAGATTCATCAGCACGTCCGGGCGCCTGGGGTCGTGAGGAGAAAGCAAGCTCCACGCCTTCTCCAAGTGCAGCTGTGCCCGAGCGACGTCTAAGTCGAGCGCTCTGTCCCCGGCGAGGAGAAGGAAGCGGATCGCCGGCTCCTCGAGCTCCTCCGCCTGCTCCGTCCTGCCTGAGGAGGCCAGGATCCCTCTCGCCTGCTCGTAGTGGTGGGCGATGATCTCGGCATGGTCCGCGATCCGTTCGCCCACATGGCTTTCGAACCACTGAGCTGTCAGCTCGTGTTTCTTCGCGCGCGGGAGCCGCGGTATCTGCCCGTAGGCGACATCGCTGATAAGCGCATGCCAGAAGGAGTACTCCTGCTGCCCTTGGATCGACGCGAACCTCGACGGGCGCAGGAACTCGCTCCGTACGAGCTCCTGCAGCGAGCGCCGCGCACTCGCCTCGTCGATCCCGCCCAACGCTGCCACCGCGCCCGACCAGAACACCTTGCCCACAACGGAGGCGTCGTGCAGCAGCGACTTTGCTTCGGGTGAAAGGTTGTCGAGCCGAGCGGCGATAAGGGCTTGCAGATTGTCGGGCATGAGCATGCCGATGTTTGGATCGAAAAGCGCAGCAGTGACCTGTTGCAGCACGCTTTGGTCGCCCAGCACACGGACGAACTCCTCGACGTAAAGGGGGTTGCCTTCGGCGCGCTCGAGGAGGTGGGCGTGAAGCTCGGCGGGAAGCACGGCCCCGGATAGCAGGGCGGAGACGAGCTGCGCGATCTCGGCATCGGCCAGCGGGGACAGCGAGATCGTGGAGGTGTTGCGGACGCCCGCACTCCACTGCGGGCGGCTCTCGAACAGCTCGGGGCGCGAGGTGTAAACGAGCAGAATGGGCATCCCCGTGGCCCATGCGACGAGGTGCTCGAGGAACTCCAGCAGCGATATGTCGGCCCAGTGCAGGTCCTCGAACACCAGGACCAGTGGCCGCAGGGCGGCGAGAGCCTCGAGGAAGCGCAGCCACGCGGTGAAGGACTCCTCCTGGTCGGCGCCTTCTCCCGCCGCAACCGCCCCCACCAGGGGAGCGAGCCGGGCTCGCAGCCAGGCGCGGTCGCCCTTGTCGGCCGTCACGTGGGCGACGGCTCGCGTTAGCTTGGCGGACGCCTGATCGGAAGAGTCGGACTCGTGGACGCCGGCCTCGGCCTTGACGATCTCACCCAGGGCCCAGAAGGTGATGCCGTCGCCATAGGGCAACGAGTGCCCCTGGCGCCAGGTCACGGGATCCGGCTGCTGGTCGGCGTGGGAGAATAGCTCGGCCACGAGGCGAGACTTGCCCACGCCCGGCTCGCCCACCACAGTGACGAGCTGCAGGCAGGACTCCCGCATCGTTCGCTCGAAGGCGGTCTTGAGGGTGGCGAGGTCGAGCTGGCGCCCCACGAACGGGGTCCGATAACGTCTGGTGACGTCCACCCCGACGCGGGTGCGCGGGGACACTGCTCTCCACACCGGGATCGGCTCGGGAGCTCCCTTGACCAGGACGGGCACCAGCTCTTCGTATGCGATGGCGTCCTTGGTCACGCGGTGGGTCACCTCCCCCACGAGGACACCGTTCTCGGGTGCGAGCGCCTGGAGCCGGCTTGCGATGTTGATCACGTCGCCCGTTACCCAGCCTTCGCCGCTGAGGGTGTGAGGCGCCAGGTTGACCAGCCCCTCCCCCGTGTTCACGGCCGCCCGGAGGGAGAGATTCAGCTGGGGCTCGGACTCGTTCAGCTCTTCAATCGCCGCGATCGCCCGCAGCGCCGCCCTCGTGGGTCACCGGCGCCCCGAACACACCCACCACCGCGTCCCCGATGAACTTTTCGACGGTACCGCCGTAGTGCTCGATCTCGGCCTTGAGACGCTGATGAGTAGGGAGAGAGTGCGGCCCGCACGTCCTCGGGGTCGGCATCGTGGAAGCGGCCGACGAAGCCGACGAGATCCACGAACAGCACCGACACGACCTTGCGTTCCTCCCGGGCTTCTGTGGGAGAGGCATCCAAGGGAGTCGCACAAGCGGGGCAGAACCTGAACGTTTCGGGACTCTCCGTCCCACAGTTGCTACAAACCTTCATCGCGTCGCCTATCTTTTCCACTAGGAGCGGTGGGCGCTGCTGACGTGGAAAAGGTCGGAAGTCAGAGCCGGGCGCGCCCACCGATCAGCCTAGACGACCGCAGCCCTGCCAGGTCTTCGGCCACGGCCCCCAGTTGTTCGATCGTCCTGACCACGTCGACCCTGTCGCAGACCTCCTCGTAGAGCGCCATGTCGGAGCCGCCGAGCGTCCAGTGCCAGCGCTCCTCCGGAGTGAGCCACACGAGCTGCCGGGCCTGACCCGCTATCTCGGCGAGCGCTTCGGGGTGTGGGGGCCGGCCGTTGTTGCGAGCATCCCCTAGCACGACGACGGTGGTCTTGTGGTTGACGGCGCCGGCGTTTGAGGCGACGAAGCTCCGGGCGGCGCGCCCGAAGTCGCTGTTTGCATCGACGTCGATGAGCCGGCCTGAGAAGATCTCCTCGACCGCGGCCTGAAGCTCCCGCTCCTCGAACACCTGCGTGACCTCAATGGTGTCGGCCACGAACACGAACGTGCGCACCTTCGAGAACAGACTCTGTGTCCTGTAGATGAGATGGAGCCAGAAGCGGGCCAGGTGGCGAGTGGACAGGCTCACGTCGCACAGCACGATGAGCCGGGGCCTCTGTTCATGCTTCTTGCGCAATACCGGCTCGAACGGCATTCCCCCGTAACGGAGGTTGCGTCTGAGGGTGTGGCGAACGGACACCCTCCCGCTGCGGTCGTTGCGCAATCGGCGCGCATGAGCGCCGTGGAGCCTTGCCGCCAGACGACGGATGGCGGCTTCCATCTCGCGCTGATCCGTCTGTGACAGTTCGAGTATGCGCAGCAGCGCACTGCTGTCCGGAGCGGTTCCCGCCGCCGGTTCAAGGGAGCGACGCCGCTCCAACATCTCTTTCAAGAGCTCGGGAAGTCCGGCGATGATGTCGTCCGCCCGGCGCTCGAGCTCCCGGATCGCTCCTTCGTCGACGTCGAGGTCGTGGAGGTGATCCAGAAGCCCAGACAGCTCCGTGGCGGAGATCTCCAGAGGCAATTCTTCGGCGTCGCTCAGGGGAGCGATGCCGCCGGGATTGAAGATGTTGCTTGCCCTCTTTACACGAAGCTGCTGGGTAATGCGCGACAGCACGTCGTCGAGCGCGCCCTTGTTGCGATTCAGAACGAGCTCCTGCGCGAACAGAGACAAGCGCAAGCGATCGCTGTCGCCGTGCAGATCCTCGGACGGCGACAGGCGCTCCTCGTCGAAGAATGAGCGCAGGTCGGTCGATTCGTCCTCCGAGTGGCTGTGGTCCTCGTTCTCTTGAGCCTCGCCTTCGAGCTCGTCGGCGATCTCGATGCGCTCCAGCGCGCCGTCGGGGCCGTGCTCGTGTTCGGCTACTCCGGCCTCGCCCGAATTCTGCTCAACGGGGGAGTGCACTGCGAAGAAGGCATCGAACAGAGAGTCAAAGGCCGCCTGATCGGACCGCTCCTTGATCAGCGAAGCTCTGAGCGCGTCCTTGACGTCATCGCGTCGTCTGAGGCCCGTCTCGTCGAGCGCATGTAAGGCGTCGAGCCCTTCGGCCACCGAGACGCGAAGGCCGTGGGCGCGCAGGAGGTGGACGAAGTCGCCCACGACTCTGTCCAATGGATCAGTGGCCCTGACTGCCCATCGATCCCCACAGCGGCTTGTCGTGATGACTGCCGTGTGAGTGTGTGAGGCTTGCCGGGGCGGACTTCCGCTCACCGATTCCGAGATGGGAAAGAGCCTTGGCGTAGTCGGAGTCGTGCTTTATCAGGACGCTGATGGTTTCCTCTATCAGCTCACCGGTGAGCTCCGGCGCATTCAGCACGACAAGGGCTTGCACCCAGTCAAGCGTCTCCGAGGTGCTGGGGGCCTTTCGCAGGTCGATTGTGCGCAACGACTGCACGACATTGACCAGCTCGCGCGCCAGCGACTCAGTCACGTCCGGCGCCTTGCGACGCACGATATCGAGCTCGACTTCGGGCGTCGGGTAGTCGAGCTGGAGGTGCAGGCAGCGGCGCTTGAGTGCTTCTGATAGCTCTCGCGTTCGGTTGCTGGTGAGGATCGTCACCGGAAGAGACTTCGCCACCAGCGTGCCGATCTCGGGGATAGTGACTTGATAGTCGCTCAAGAACTCGAGCAAGAACGCCTCGAACTCCTCGTCGGCGCGGTCGATCTCATCGATGAGTAGGACGACGGGTTGCTCGGAGCGCGCAGCGCGCAGAATCGGCCGCTCCACCAAGAAGTCCTCCGAGAAGAAGATGTCCTCGTGAGCCCGCAGCAGCTCCGCCGCCTCGCGCAGTCCCGGCGCTTCCTGCAACAGCAGTCCCACTCTCTCTTGCAAGATGTGCGTGTAGAGAAGCTGCTTCCCGTACTCCCACTCGTAGAGGGCCTTGGCTTCGTCGAGCCCCTCGTAGCACTGCAGCCGGATCAGCTCTCGGCCCAGAGCGGCCGCGAGCGCCTTTCCCAGCTCGGTCTTGCCGACGCCAGCCGGGCCCTCGACGAGCACCGGTTTGTTCATGCGCTCGGCGAGAAAGACCACAGTCGAAACGCGCCGGTCGCACACGTACTGCTGTTCGAGAAGGCGGGAGCGGGCCTCCCCGGGATCGAGGAAGCCCGCTGTTGCCTCTTTGGGATCCGGCGCCGAGAGCTCGTCAGTCACGCTTGCAACTCCCGCCCGGCACGCGCTTGCTGACTAGCCGCCCGATCCGGCTTCGGTCTGGCGCTCGGCCCCGGTCTGCGGTGAGCCATCGCCGCGCGGTACGTACCGCTGCCCCGCGCTGCCGTTGCGGAGCATGGGATCGTAGATGCAGTCGCGCAGGATCTCGACCGCAGACTCGTGCGTGAGGTCGCGCGGGTTGCCGGGCGTGCAAGGGTCTTCCATCATGTGATCGGCCATCTTGTGCAGCTCTTCATCGTCGCTCTTGATTTCGGTCGGGCGGTTCGAATACCCCCCGGTTCCGAGGCGCTGCTTGGGATAGGGCACGATGCTCTGGAAGTTGTCGGGGATGCCGACGTCCTTGGCAAGGCGGATGACGCCCTCGATGGCGCGATCGGATGCCGCGATCGACGACAGACCCATGGTGTCCTCGCCCAGGGCACCGGCGATGTTGGCGTACCGGCGCACCGCGGCGGGCTGGTTGAACTCCCACACACGGGCGATCCCGACACCGTTGTTGAGGCCGTGATGAATGTCGTAATAGGCGCACACCGCGTGTGACAGGGAGTGGAGAATGCCCAGCAGGCTGCAGGAAAAGGCCTGCGCGGCGATGTACTGCGCCCAGCACATGTTGCTCATGGCCTCGAAGTCGTGCGGGTTCGAGTAGGCCTCACGAAGGTTGTCGGAGCACATCTCGATCGCCTTCAGCGCGAGGGGAGTGCCCGAAAGGTGCTGAACGCGTCCCGCGTACGCCTCCGACGCGTGCGCAATGGTGTCGAAGCCCGTGTAGGCGATGTACTGAGGGGGCTGGGTCATCATCAGCACAGGGTCGTTGATGGCCAGCGTGGTCGTCATCGCACGATCCACCGCCACCCACTTGTGCGGCGCCTTGGGGGACGTCGTGTCGTTGATGACTGCGAACGGCGTCGTCTCGGAGCCTGTGCCCACCGTGGTGTTGATGGCGATGTGAGGCGGGTTGTCGAGCTTCTCCGACTTGAAGAGGCCCTGGAACTCGTTGATGTTGCGACCGTCGTGAGCGGCCACCACGCGGGCGCCCTTGGTGCAGTCGTGTGAGCTGCCTCCACCCAAAGACACGAAGCCGTCGCACTTGTCCTCGGTGAACATCTTGTAGGAGTCCATGACGTTGTAGTCCTTGGGGTTGGACTCGACCTTGTCATAAACGGAGGTCGCGACACCGGCGCCCTCGAAGTTGGCCTTGACCTCGTCGACGATGCCCGTGCCCCTCAAGCCTGAGGTGACAATGAGCACATGATTGAGGCCCATGGTCTTTGCCTCGGGCCCGCCCATCTCCCACGCACCCGCACCGATGAGGCAGCGGGGCTGACGGAAGAACTCCTTTACCGGAAACTCGACCACCTTGGTGAGATCCACCGTGATCTTCTCCCTTCTAGAAAGAACCTGCGAACAAGAACGTGTCTAAGAAAGAACTTGGAACGCGAAAAGTGTCGGCTCTGCTTTGGTGGCCGCTGCGGCGCTCGGACTCACTCACCTCTTCTCCCCCGCAGGCTTATAGGCCCTGCGACTCCCGCCAGTCTACCGAGAACCTCCCGGTAGGTCTCCGGCGAACCCCTCGATTCCCTTTCATGCGGGGCGAGCTTCGCGCTAACGTCGAAAAGAGGGGGAACTTAGGAGCTCGGCGAGGCTCTCGAGGCTGGCGACGTTGTGGCCCGGCACAAACACGTCGAGGTGGGGGAGCGCCGCGGCCATGCCTTGCTGCAGAGGCTGGTAGCGCGAGCTGCCCTTCAGCGGGTTGACCCACACCACTCGGTGGGCCAACCTTGTGAGCTTCATCATCTGCGCCGCCAGCACATCGGGGTCGCCGCGATCGAGGCCGTCCGAGCACAACACTACGATCGAGCCCCGCAGCGATGCGGCCTGCGAATAGCCCTTCAGCAGTTCGGCAAGCGAGTCGCCGATGCGTGTGCCTCCCTCCCAGTCCTGCGCCAGCGCGGAGGCTTCCAGCAAAGCCGCGTCCGGGTCTGCTTTGCGGAGCGCACGTGTCAGCCGAGTCAGTCGCGTGCCAAAGGCAAAGACCTCGACCTTGGGGGCCGTCTTCATTGCCGCGTGCGCGAACTGCAGCAGAGCGCGGGCGTACGTCGACATCGATCCCGAAACGTCGAGGATCAACACCAACGGTAGCGGCTTGATGCGCCGGTGCCGCCATTGCCTCCGAAACGGCTCGCCTTCGGTCCTGAGCGACGAGCGCAGCGTCCTACGGAAGTCGAAGCGCTCTCCCTTGGGGGCCGGCCGCAGACGGCGAGAGCGCCGTACCGGCATGCTCACCCGCATCTGCCTGATGAGCCGGTAGCAGGCCGCTCGTTCCTCCTCCGTCAGCTGCTCGAACGATTTCTGCTTGAGCCGCTCGACCGCCGACGCGATCATTCGGACCGTGACCTCGCCCTCGTCGCCCTGCTCTGTGGTCTCGCCCAGAGGCGTGACCGTTTCCTGCTCTTCACCCAGTAGGCCCTCGGGGTCCTCCACGCGGACTTGGGGCGCCGGCCCGCTGAGCAGCGCGGACAGGGTTTCTTCGATCAGGGTGTGGCCGAAGTACTCGTCGAACGCCTTCCGGTAGAGATCGAAGTCCTCGGGCCGCGACACGAGGCTGGTGCGCCCGGCAAAGAAGAGCTGCCGGCGCGTCGAGGGTCTCAGTGCCCCGGCGGCGCACACGAACGTCAATATGCGCCCGGTGCCGACATTCAGGCCCTTAGAACGCAGGTGGCGTCCGAACCCTACGAGGTGTTCGACGGCTGCTTGTGAGGGGTCAGAGGTCAGCGCGCGGTCCAACCGAGGTCCATCGTGAAGGCGGTGCCGGTGAAGAGCTCTCCTGAGGGGCCGAGCAGCATGGCGACGGCATCGGCCACCTCCGCAGGCTCGATCAGTCGTTTGATTGCGTGAGGAGCGAGAATTACTTCTTCGAGCACTCGCTCTTCCGGCAGGCCGTGCGCCTGTGCCTGGGCCGCGATCTGCTTTTCCACCAGCGGCGTCCGCACGAATGCGGGACACACTGCGATCGCGGCCACTCTGTCTTCTGCCCCCTCGAGCGCAAGCGTCTTGATCAACCCCAGCACGCCGTGCTTGGCGGAGACGTAGCCGGCCTTGAACGGCGACGCCACCAGCGCATGGGCCGATGCGATCGCCACGAAACGGCCCCGTCCGGATACCTTGAGCGCCTCCCACGAGTACTTCGCGAGCAGAAACGGACTCGTCAGCAGGATCGCGATCAGCGCGTCCCAGCGGTCTTCGTCGAAAGACGCCACACCCGAGACATGCTGGAAGCCCGCGTTCGCGACCACCGCATCGAGTGAGCCGAACTTATCGAGAGCGGCTTCCACTGCCGCGCGATTGCCGTCGCGAGTGGTCAGGTCGGCCTTGAACGGCTCACCGGGGCCGTCGGGATCGGGCTCCAAGTCGACGCTCAGCACTCGGAACCCATCCTCTACCAGGCGCGCGGCCACGGCGCGTCCAATGCCTGACGACGCGCCGGTGACCAGTGCGCTGCGAGACCCCCGGCTCACTCCGTCTGGGTCATGAGCTCGACGAAGTTGAACGCGAACCCGGTGTCGGTGTTGGGCGGGAATCCGCCGAACAGGAAGATGAAGACGAAGATCCCGTAGAAGATCGTCATCAACACGAGCATGACCCGGCGGAACATGCTGGGCCGGAGCTCTTTGGGAAGAAACTTCGTATTGAGTGGGGCGTGGAGATCAGAAATACGACCCCTGCCATGTTGGCGCTCAGCGCCAGCAGCGCCAAGGGCTGGGGCAGCCTCAGGATGATGAGGCCGACGACGATCACCACGGCCAGGACGGAGTAGTAGATCTTACGAACGTCCCCCGCATCACGCAGCCTCTTGTTGCCCGTCCATAGGATGTCGGTCAGGCCGCGCACCATGCCCTCGAGAATGTCGAGCTGCGTCTTGAACAGGATCCATGCGGCCATGAGAGCGATGATGACGGCAAGGAAGCCACCGACCTGGGTCCGGACGGCGTCCGCGAGCGCGGCGGCGACGCCGAGGCTCTCGAGGCTCTCGCCGCTCGGTATGAAGGTGACGTAGATGATCGCCGGCAGGGCCATGCCCAGCATGGCGCCGACGAAGAAGACCCCCCACTGGTCGGCGTTGACGATCCTCCACCAGCCCTTCCAGCGCTCCATCATGCCGTCCTTTTGGGGGTCGAAGACATAGCCGGAGTGAGCCAGGTGGACCTCTTCCCCGCCTACCGCCGCGGGGATGTAGCCGACCACCGAGCCCATGCCGTAGCCCTTGTCACGCGCCCAGTTCGACAGCGACAGGTTGACGACGCCCCCGGCGGCCGCGTAAGCGGCGACTGCGCTGATGAGGAACGGGTCGATGCCCGGCGGGATGGGATTGAAGCCGTCCTGAAGGTCGACGCCGACGTAGCCGACGATGGCCTCCACCCAGGTGCTGGGGGACGTCAGGAACAGCACGATCAAAAGGAACCCTGTCAGGATCACGGACACCATGACCCAGTTGAGGATGGATCTCCAGCGTGTGCTCGATCTTCTTGCCTCTGAGTACGACGAGGACGCAGGCGAGGTAGGCGCCCACTGCGATGAAGTAGGTTGTGTTCTCCGAGCCCGGGGGCGCGATCTCGCCCGCGAACAGGAAGTAGATGGCGCCGGCCGCGGCCGCCGCCCATCCCGGGATGCCGGTCTGAAAGAAGTAGAAGAGCGTGTAGACCCACGCCCAGAAGGTCGAGGACGGCTTCGTGCGCATGAAGCCCGTGAAGGCGGGCTCGCCCGTGTACATCGTGTAGCGCATCAGCTCTTGGTTGTAGATGGTCTGAAACACGGTAGCTATCCCGGTGATCCACAACACGACCAAGCCGTACGCGATGAAAGCGGCGGGCCCTAGAAGGAACTCACCCGATCCGATGGCCGCCCCCAACACGATGACGCCCGGCCCCACCACTCCCAGCCACTGCAGCCCCTTGGGTCTAGGTGGCTCCGGGAGGTCCCGTTCCTCCCAAGCATCGAGGCCGGATGCGGTCTCGTCGGCTCTGCGATCTCGCAGCGACTCAGTCGCCATGTCCCCCTCCTGTCATCGTGACGCTTCCCGGCGTCAGCGAACAGAATGTACCCAACTCGGCAAAAAAGACACCCTAACCTTGCCGAGTGGTGGTCAGGTGCTCTATATGGTCATCTATCCACCACTCGGCCCGGGAATCAGCCGCTTTGGCCCACGATCTCGTCGAGCTGCTTCCGCACAAGCTGCTGGTCTTCGTGGTCCTTGACGACCGCTCCGAGCGTGGCCGCGGCGTCCTTGCCGGAAAGGTTCCTTACACCGAGGAAGCTCAACGCCTCGGCCCAGTCGATCGTCTCCGCCACTCCCGGCTTCTTCGACACATCGAGCGCTCGCAGCCGCTCGACCGCCTGCGCCACCTGGCGCGCCAGCGACTCCTCGACCTCAGGTGCTCGAGCCCTGACGATCTCGATCTCCCGCTCGAGGGTGGGATGGTCGATCCAGTGATAGAGGCAGCGCCTTTTCAGTGCGTCGTGTAGCTCACGCGTCCGGTTGGAGGTGATGATCACGGCCGGGGGCCGCGTCGCCGTGATGGGTCCGATCTCGGGGATGGTTACGGCGAACTCGGACAGTACCTCGAGCAGGAACGCCTCGAATTCGTCGTCGGCGCGGTCGAGCTCGTCGATCAGCAGCACAGCTTGATCGCCGGCCCTGATGGCGGCAAGCAGGGGGCGCTCGATCAAGAAGTCGGGGCCGAACAGGTCGGTAGCGGCTTGCTCTGTCGCGGTTTGATCAAACCCTGCTGCGCGCACCGCTATGAGCTGGCGCGAGTAGTCCCACTCGTAGAGGGCTTGGTAGGAGTCGATGCCCTCGTAGCACTGCAGGCGGATGAGCCGGCGGCCCAGCATCACGGCCAAGACCTTGGCGACCTCGGTCTTGCCCACGCCCGCCTCCCCTTCGAGCAGCAGCGGCTTGTGCAGCGCCAGCGCCAGGTGAATCGATGTGGCCAGCCCCTCGTCGGGAAGATAGGAGTGCTGGACCAGCGCGCGTTCGAGGTCCTCTACCGAGGCAAAAGGAAGGGCGCGGCCACTGCCGCGCCCTTCCTCCGAAGCTTCTCCCGTCAGCGAGATAGCGCCTCCTCGAGCGCTCTGCGGACGAAAACCTTGACCATCTCCTTGCGGTACTCGGACGAGCCGAGGGGGTCCGAGACGGGGCTCGTGCCTTCAGCCGCCTGCTGAGAGGCGTCGGCGACGCTTGTTCCGGAAGCCAGCGCTTTCTCGACGGAAGTCGCTCTGAGTGGGGTCTCGCCCATGCTCGTCAGTCCGATCGCGGCGCGCCCATCGCCCCGGGCCACCGCCGCAACCCCTACCGTCGCCCAGTCCTGGGCCCGGTGCTGGAACTTCTGATAAGACCATCCGGCCCCGTTGAGCTTGGGGACTCGGAGCTCCGTGAGGAGCTCCTGGGGGCCGAGGTCGACCTCGAAAATGCTCTTGAAGAA
>Ga0209587_1001140_pt1 | contig 12721 bp, 11 predicted proteins | sample NGEPerD_2_FD_184512 | JGI IMG/M metagenome (GOLD analysis project Ga0209587, IMG submission 184512) | Arctic peat soil microbial communities from the Barrow Environmental Observatory site, Barrow, Alaska, USA - NGEE PermafrostL1-D... | ecosystem: Environmental > Terrestrial > Soil > Wetlands >... | reverse complement strand
TCGCGGCGGAGTGCCGCCAGGTCGCGGCCACCCTGGCTTCGGTGCCATCGGACGCCTGGGACCGTCCCGCGCTCGGTCAGTGGACGCTGCACGAGCTGGTGGCGCACCTGTTCCGCGCGGTGACGCGGGTGGATACCTACCTCGACCAGCCGGTCGAGGTACCCGCGGGCTCGGCGGAGGACCGCCCGGCCATGCCCGACCGGATCAGCTACTTCCAGATGGACCTGGCCGGCCAGGTGGCCGCCATCGCGGAGCGTGCCCGCAAGGATGCCGCCACCCTGGACCGCGACACCGCCGCGGCGCACTTCGACCGTGCGTGGCGGGCTTGTGACGCCCGGGTCCGTGCGCTGCCGCCCGACCACATCACCACCTCCCTGCGCGGTCCCATGCTGCTGGACGAGTACCTGGCGACCCGTGTGGTGGAGCTCGTCGTGCACCACATGGACGTGCGGGCCGCGTTGGATCTGCCGCCGCAGTCCGATCCTGCGGCGGCGCGGCTGACGATGGCCATCCTGGAGGGCCTGCTAGGCGGACCTCGTCCCCGCAACCTGGGACGGACGCGCTTCATCCTGGCCGCCACCGGACGGGTGGAGGTCGACGATCGCCGCTTCCCGGTGCTGTCCTGATCGCCGCGCCATCGGTGGACACAGCCTGACGGAGGCCACCCCATGACCAGGCCCGGAAGCCCGCACCCGCCCGACGACGAGCCGACCCGACGCCTCGGCGACGATGCCGGTCGGGACCGCACCCAGCGCCTCGAGGACGCGCCGACGATCGTGGGTCCTCGCGGACGGGCGCCCGTGGTGTACACCGAGCAGGACGTTCCACCGCCTCCGGATGGCGTCCGGGCCGGCCCGCGTCCCTATGACACCGCGCCCGAACGAGCGGTCAGGCCTCGGCGTAGCCACGACGTCGGGATCGGCCTGGTCGGCGCGCTGCTCGGGTTCCTGCTGGCCCTGGTCGTCGTGGCCCTGGGCACCGACGGCGACGCGCCAGCACCCGACGACGGCGCAGTGCGGGCCATGCAGGAGCGCGTCATGGTGCTGGAGGCCGAGCTCGGCTCGGTCCAGGCTGACCGCGACGCGCTTGCCGCGCGGCTTGCCGAGGCCGAGGCCGCGGCCGGGGAGGGGCAGGCCGACGTGCAGGCGCAGCGCCAGGCCCTGGACGAGCGCGCGGCCGCCCTGGACGAGCGCGCGGCGGCGCTGGCCGACCTGGAGGCGGCGCTGGCCGAGCGGCAGGCCGAGGCGGGACCCGACGGCCCGCTGCCCGACCTGCCTGCCTTGCCCGACATCCCCGACCTGCCCGACATCCCCGACCTGCCCGAGCTGTCTGAGCTGCCGGAGCTGCCAGAGCTCGACGACCAGGCGGTCGACTCCATCGTGGAACGGGTCCTGGACCGGATCCGCGCGCTGTTCTAGCGGACGCCGAACGGCGACGGCAGCACGGTCGGGGCGACCGGTGCCTGGACCTACCCGGCCAGCAGCCGCTGCAGCTGCTCGGCGACGGGCTCGCTGACCGCCGCGGTCCCCCCCACGACGGTGGCGCGCTCGAAGCCCTCATCGTCCAGCCAGCGTTCGATGGAGGGTGTCCCGCCGACGTTGGCGCCGTCGATCAGCACCAGCGGAGAGCCGCTGGCGGCGGCGGCGGGGCCGGCGGCCAGCGCGTCGGGGAAGTTGCGACCGGTGGCCACCCAGACCGCGTTGGTCGTGAGGCCGGCGTCCCGACCGGCCTCGGCGACCGCGATCGAGGTCTCATAGCGGGTGGCGCCACCGAGGCGCTCGACACGGGCGCCGCCGGCGGCGGCGGCGGCCCTGCCGGCCACGACGTCGGAGATCGCCGCGCTGCCGCCGATGACCGTGATGGTGTCCGGTCGCAGCTCGGCGAGCAGCTCGTGCACCACTCCGGGCAGGGTCTCCGGGGACACGAACAGGATCGGCACGCGCAGGTGTGCGGCCAGCGCCGTGGCCGACAGCGCATCCGGCCAGGCCCGGTCCTGCTGTGGGGAGTCCCCCAGCGCGATCAGCACCGAGGAGAACCTCTCCCCGGGCGTGTAGCTCTGCAGGTCCCTGGCCACGCGCGCGGAGAGCTCGTAGCGGTCCGGCGCCGCGATGCGCCCGACGGCCTGGATACCCGCGGCCCGCAGGTCCGCCGCCACCTGCGGCGACAGCTGTTCCTCCGTGCCGATGAGGTAGGCGTTGCGGGCGCCCAGGCGCCGCACCTCCGCCGCCACGGCGTCGCCCAGCCCGCCGGACTGCGACAGCAGCACCGGTGCGCCGACGTGGGCGGCGAGCGGCGCGGCCACGAGCGCCTCGGCGTGGCTCGCCTGCGGCGCGATCACGACCGTGCTGGCGCTGGTGTGACTCTCCCGGGACAGCGCGACCGCCGTGTGCACCCGGTCGCCGCCGGACAGGCGCTCGACCCGACCGTCGTCCGGCACCTGCCCCGGATCCGGGGTCGGGGCCGGCCGTAGCAGCGGCGGCGGCGAAACCACGGGGGTCACCGGCAAGGGCTCCGCCGGGGTGTCGGCGGGCGGCTTGGCGACGGGCACGTCACCGCGCTGCAGGGCAGCGAGCAGGCTGGCGTGCGGGTTCAGTCGATCCTCGCCGTAGGGGTTGGTGACGGTGGCGTCGTGGATCTCGAAGTGCAGGTGAGCCCCGGTGGACTCCGCATTGCCGGAATCGCCCATGTAGCCCAGCCACTGTCCGCGCCGCACGCGCTCGCCGCGCCGCACATCAGGCGCGTAGGCCCAGGCGACGCCCCCCTCGCCGTCGTCGGTGCCGGGGCGGTCGTTGTTCATGTGGATGTAGGAGTAGCGCAGGCCATCGTCGCCGTCGATGGTCAGCATGTAGCCGTAGCTGGGCATGGGGCTGTCCACGCCGGTGATGAAGCTGACCCGACCACCCATCGCCGCGTGCACCCTCTGCAGCTTGGTGCCCATGAGATCGCTGGCCTGGTGCACGCGACCGCCGCTGCGCGGGGCGGAGAAGCTGTCGGCGAAGTACACCTTGCCGGCGACCGGGAAGGTGATGTCGACCACTCGCTCGTGCGCGTCACTCGCGTGTGCCGGCACAGCGGCGCCCGCGGCTGCCGGAATCGCAACGGCGAGGAGGACCGTCATGAACCTGCGCAGCACAGCAACACCCCGAGCCAGATAGGAAACGTGGACCTCCCGGCTGTATTCGTCGCTGCGGTGCCCCGCCTTAACCCCTCAACCCTGGAGGACGTCGCCCGTGGGGTCGGCCACGGTGACGCCGGTCGCCACCAGATAGGCGCGGCCGGCGTCGAGGGCGGGCTCGGGCCCCTCGACCTCCAGGATCATCCACCCGACCTCGGCGTCGACGTCGGCACGGCGGATGTTGATCACCAGCCCGTGGTCGGCGACCAAGCGGTAGACCAGCGGCTGCTGGACCTGCTCCTCCGGGAACGTCAGATGCCAGCGTTGGGTTGCCATGGCGCCTCCTCGGGCAAACGGCCGTCGGGGCGCCATCAGCCGCCGGCGACTGCCGGGATGATGGACACGGTCGTGCCGTCGCCGACCGGCGTGTCGAGCCCCTGCTGGAAGCGGACGTCCTCGTCGTCGACGAACACGTTGACGAACCGCCGGATCTGCCCGGAGTCGTCCAGCAGCCGTTCGGCGATCCCGGGGTGCTGCCGCTCGAGGTCGGCGATGAGCTCGCCCACCGTGGCGGCGGTGCTCTCGACGGTCGAGGCGCCGCCGGTGGCGGTGCGCAGCGGTGTGGGGATGCGAACGGTTGCTGCCATTGGTGCGCTCCTGCGTCGTGGTGGTGACGGTTCTGAGGGGTGAGGTCCCTGCCGGGCTGCGCCTCTAAGGCCGCTCGAGCTGCAGGGCCGCCCGGAAGTCCTCCAGGCCGGCCGTGATGGTGTGCGTCGGGCCGACCCGGTCGGCCAACGCGTCGGGGGTCTTCAGCCCGTGGCCGGAGACGACCGCCACGGTGCGCTCCCCTGGTTCGATGCGGCCCTGCACCACCAGCTTGCGCAGCGACGCGATGGTGACGCCGGCGGCGGTCTCGCCGAAGACGCCCTCCGTGCAGGCGAGCAGCTGGATGCCGTCGATCACCTCGGCGTCGGAGACGTCCTCCATCCACCCGCCGGTGCGGCGCACCGCGTCGATGGCGTAGTAGCCGTCCGCCGGGTTGCCGATCGCCAGCGACTTGGCGATCGTCGCCGGGCGCACGGGCTTGACGAAGCCGGTGCCGTCCTTGAGGCCCGTGGAGATCGGCGAGCAGCCGGTCGCCTGTGCGCCGGAGATGCGGTAGGGGGTGTCGGCGACCAGCTCCAGGTTGGCGAGCTCGGTGAAGGCCTTGTCGATCTTGACCAGCATGGAGCCGGAGGCCATGGGGGCGACGACGTGGTCGGGCAACGTCCATCCGAGCTGCTCGGCGATCTCGAAGCCCAGCGTCTTGGAGCCCTCGGCGTAGTAGGGGCGCACGTTGACGTTGACGAAGGCCCAGCCGTACTCCCCCGCGATCTCGGCGCAAAGGCGGTTGACGTCGTCGTAGTTGCCCTTGACCGCGATGAGGTTGGGCGCATAGACGGCGGTGGCGAGGACCTTGGCCTGCTCCAGGTCGGCGGGGATGAACACGTAGGCGGACATGCCGGCGTGCGCGGCATGAGCGGCCACGGACTGCGCGAGGTTGCCCGTCGATGCGCACGCCGCCGTGTCGAAGCCGAGCTGGCGCGCGGCTGACAGCGCCACCGACACCACGCGGTCCTTGAAGGAGTTGGTGGGGTTCACCGTGTCGTTCTTGATCCACAGGTCGTCCAGGCCGACGGCCTCTCCCAGGCGCGGTGCCGGCAGCAACGGCGTGAAGCCGGCGCCGAGGTCGACACGCGCCACGTCCTCGCCGCGCAGGTCCAGCACGGGCAGGAGATCGGCGTAGCGCCATATCGAACGGGGGCCGGCGGCGATGCTGTCGTGCGTGACGGCACCGCGCATCGCGTCGTAGTCGTAGACCACCTCGAGCGGCCCGAAGCAGAACTCGCAGACGTGCACCGCGGCGATATCGGTCCGGCGACCGCACTCGCGGCACGACAGGCCTTGCACGTAGCTCATGTCCGACGTCCCCTGCTTCCGACAGCGATGAGAAGAGCCCTCCGCATCGGGAGGGCTGTCATCGTGGAAGCGCCCATCTTCCCCCCGACGGGGGCCGGAGGTCGCACCGTCCGGCGCGCTTGCGCGTCGCCGTGGTTGCGGCAGCGTCACCGGGCCGGTTCCCTCGACTGCTCTTGATGGCATATGAAGTTGTGGCCCCAAGTTGTCACGGGTCGACCTGCGGCGCAAGTTGAGAGGGCCGGCGCCCCGTGGAGGCGCCTGGGAGTGGTCGATCCCGTCGGCGGCAGGCGGCAGCCGAGTGACGCACGGGACGTCTCCTGCGCAGGAAGCCATCGGGGATGGCCCTGCACGGGCCCACACGCCTGAGCAACCTCATCCTGCTTTGCCCGCCCTTCAAAGGCGGCAGGAACCGCAAGCGGCTATGGGGTCCCGGACGTCACGCCACGTGCCCCGACCTCGGCACCTTGTCCAGGGGCTCCGGCCTGCGGCGCGTCCCCCGCCGTCGCACCGCCCACGGTGGAGCCAACGCCTGTTTGGGTGACCCCGCCGGCCTTTTCGCCATCCGGTCCCTCGGCGGCCCAGGGCACCCGCGTCCGCCACATATGCAGCACCAGCACCTTCGCACCCGCCACCGTGGGCACCGCCACCAGCATCCCGAAGATGCCGTACAGGGTCCCGGCGACCAGCAGCGCCAGCAGCACCATCAGCGGGTGGACGTGCACGGTGCGGCCCATCACCAGCGGCGAGATCAGGTGGTTGTCCACCTGCTGCACGACCGTGAGCACGATCAGCACGAGCACCGCAAGCGGAACCCCACCGGTGAACAGCGCCACGGTGACACCCAGGACCCCGGCGACGAACGGGCCGATCAGGGGCACGATGTTGGTGATGCCGGCGATCACACCGATCAGCAGCCAGAACGGCAGGCCCACCACGGCAAGGCCGATGGTGATGGTCGTCCCCACGAACAGCGCCACCAACAGCTGCCCGCGCACGAAGCCGCCGACCACGCCGCCGAGCCTTGTGGCGACGTCGTGCACCTCGCCGCGGCTTGTGGGCGGAACGGCCTCCCAGGCGACCGCCGCCAGACGTGGCAGATCCACCAGCAGGTAGAAGGCGATGACGGGGCCGAGAAAGCCGACCAGCAGCACGTGGAAGGCCCCGGTCGCAAGGCCCGACAAGCCTCCGAGCAGCGCAACCGCCGCGGTGCGGATCTGCTCGCTGGACAGCAGCGACTGCACCTGCTCGCCGACTACCTGGCCGTCGAGGCTGCCGATGCGCGCGGTGATGCCGAGCGATGCGAGCAGCCCGTTGACGTTGTTCACCAGCTGCGTACCCAGCTCGGGGACCAAGTCGGTGAAGTTGGCTACCTGGCGCGACAGCAGCGGGACGAGGGTGGCGATGAGCGTGGCGACGAGTGCCGCCAGCAGGACATAGGACAACGCGGAGCCCGCGAGGCGAGGCACGCCCCGGCTCGCGAGGGCGGTCACGACGGGGTTGAGCAGGTAGACGATCAGGAAGGCGAGCAGCAGCGGCGGGACGAGCACGGCCAGCGGACGGCCGAGCACCCAGAAGCCGGCGTAGCACAGGATGAGCAAGCCGATGGCGAGCCAGACGACGAGGGTCGCGCGCCGCAGCGAATCGCCACGCGTCATCCGCCCCAGGAAGCCCCCCGCCCGAGGCGCGGCGGCCGTGCCCTCGCCCACGCCGAGGTGCTCCGACTGCGGTTGACGCGCCATGGGCCGATGCTAGACCGCGCCTGATCGACGTGGGCGTCCCGCCGGGTTGTCCTGTGGGACTGTCCGGGGGTTGTGCGTGGGTTCTGCGTGGGTTGTCCGTTAGTTGCAGCCCGGTGTCGGCTCAGCGCTGCTGCTGCTCCACGAGCGAAGCACGGCGCTGTTGGCGGATCTGCCGTCGTCGCCGCAGGCGTCGGATGGTGAGCGGGTCGTAGGCCAGGGCGACCGGGTCGTCCAGCAACCGTGCCAGCAGCTGGTAGTAGCGCGCCGAGGAGATCGCCAAGGCGGCGTTGATGGCCTGCTCCTTGCGGCCCGCGTGCGCACGCCAGTCCCGCTCGAAGTCGAGCAGCTGCCGGTCGCGGTCCCCCAGATCCCCGATGTCCCCCATGCTCCCCATGCTCACCATGTTGCTCAAGGCTAGGGCAGCCTGCTGTGTCCGCTCAAGGATTTCGCGGATTTCGCGCCGGTGGCCCGATCTTCCTGCCCCGCGTCGCCGTCATCCGCCCGCCAGCAGATCCTCGATGGCAGCCAGCAACAGGCGGACGTTGCGCTCAGAGCAGCTGTGCCCCATGAGCCCGATGCGCCACGCCCGACCTGCGAAGTCCCCCAAGCCGCCACCGACCTCGATGCCGTGTCGGTCCAGCAGCCGCCGCCGCCAGACCGCCTCGTCGACGCCGTCGGGCAGGCCGACCGTGGTCAGCTGCGGCAGGCGGTGGCCCTGCTCCGCCAGCAGCGGCAGGCCCAGAGCTTCCAGGCCGTCCTGCAGCATGCTGCCGAGAACGCGGTGGCGTTCGATGCGGGCCTCCAGGCCCTCCTGCAGCACCAGCTCGAGCCCCTGACGTAGGGCGTACAGCATGGAGATGGGGGCGGTGTGGTGGTAGGTGCGTCCGCCACTGCCATCCATGTAGCCAAGGATGAGCTGGAGGTCGAGGTACCAGGACTGCACCGGGGTGGTGCGCTCGCGGACGCGCTCCACGGCCCGGTCGGAGAAGGCCACCGGCGACAGGCCCGGCGGCACCGAGAGGCACTTCTGCGTCCCCGAGTAGGCGGCGTCGATCCCCCAACCATCGATGTCCACTTCAACCCCGGCGAGGCTGGTGACCGTGTCGAGCGCCAGCAGGGTGTCCCGGCCGCACATGCCCCGAGCGATCTCATCCATGGGCTGCAGCACCCCGGTCGAGGTCTCCGCGTGCACCAGCACCGCCACGCGGGGATCGTGCCGCTCCACGGCATCGAGGAAGGCTTGAGGGTCGATGATCCGACCCCAGGGCGCCTCGACGGTGGAGACCTCGGCACCGGCGCGACGCGCGACCTCGGCCAAGCGGCCGCCGAACACCCCGTTGACCCCCACGACGACCCGGTCCCCCGGCTCAACCAGGTTGACCACGACCGCCTCCAGGCCGGCGCTGCCCGTGCCGGACACGGGGAAGGTCACGCGGTTGCCGGTACGGAAGATCGCCCGCAGCTGCTCCGCGATCTCGTCCAGGATGGGGGTGAAGTCGGGGTCGAGGTGGCCTAGCAGCGGTTGGGCCATGGCCGCGAGGACCGAAGGGTGGACGTCGCTGGGCCCCGGTCCCAGCAGGATCCGGTCCGGCGGGTACGCGGCAGCTCGGGTGTGCGCGCTGGCTGCGGGTCCGGCTTGTGGGGTAGGCATTCGCGCGATCCTAATCGGTGGCCGAGGCGGCGGGCGGCGCCCGATGCTCGTGGAGGGCGCGCACCTGTGCCAGCGAGTCGGCGTCCGCGGCAACCTTGTCGTCGCGGTAGCGGCGCACGCGGGCGAAACGCAGCGCCATGCCGCCCGGGTAGCGCGAGCTGGTCTGCACGCCGTCGATGGCCACCTCGACCACCTGCTCCGGGCGCACGTGCACGACATGGCCCGTGCGGGAGGTCTCCAGATCGAGGAAGCGCGCGGTCTGCCACTCCAGCAACTCGTCGGTGAGGCCCTTGAAGGTCTTGCCGAGCATCACGAACGCCCCCGGGTTGTCCGGGTCGCGGGCGCCGAGGTGGAGGTTGGACAGCCAGCCCCGCCGCCGACCGGACCCCCACTCGACCGCGAGCACCACCAGGTCCAGGGTGTGCACGGGCTTGACCTTGCGCCAGGCCGATCCTCGCCGGCCCGCCTCGTAGGGCGCGTCCAGGGTCTTGACCATGATCCCCTCGTGCCCGGCCGCCAGCGCCTGGGCAAGATGCTCCGCGGCGCCTTGGACATCGCCGACGACGCGACGCGGCACGCGGTTGGCGGCGGGCACCAGCCGCTCAAGGGCGGCCACGCGGGCGCTGGCCGGCGCGTCGATGAGGTCCTCGCCGTCCAGGTGCAGCAGGTCGAAGAAGAACGGGACCAGCTCCACGCCGCTGGCGGTGGTGCTGCGCCCGAACCCGCTCATGGTGTCCTGGAAGGCGATCGGCCGGCCGCCGGGGCCGAGCGCCAGGATCTCGCCGTCCAGCACGAGGCTGTCGGCGTCCAGCCCCGCGACCAGCTCGACGACATGCGGTGCCCGGCCGGTCGCATCGCGCAGGTTGCGCGTGTAGACGCGCACCTCCTCGCCCCGGCGGTGCACCTGCACGCGGGCGCCGTCGAGCTTGTGCTCCACCGCCACCGCCCCGCCGTGGCCCCTGCCCTCGCCGACCGCCTCGGCGACGTCGGCCGCCGCAGATGCCAGCATCGGTTGCACCGGCCGGAACAGCCTCAGGGTCACCTGCTCCAGCGCGGCCTCGCCGCCGCTCAGCGCCAGGCCCGCCACCTCGCCGAGGTCGGCGGCCAGCATCAGCGCGCGGCGGACCGCCGGCTCGCGCACGGCGGCGGCCCGGGCGATGCCCTGCACGACCAGCCCGGCCAGCGCGCCCTGGCGCAGCTCTCCCAGCACGAGGCCTCGCAGGAAGGTCTGCTCCTCCGCGGTGGCGCGTCCCAGCAGTCCACCGAGGATCTGCGCCCGGCGCTGCTTCGACCCGGGACCGCTTATCGTCGTGAGCTCCTCGAGCGCCTCATCAACGGCGGCCAGCGTGAGCGTCGAGGTGACGGCCGGCAGCACCTCGAGGTCCCGCAACGAGGCCCAGCCGACATCGAGCCGCGCCTGTCGCGGCGTGCCGGCGAGGTAGCCGGCTGCGATGGCCACATCATCGGGGCGAGTGCGCTGCGTGCCGCCAACAGCGCGCAGGTAGGTCGCGATGGCCTCCGCCTTGGCGCTGCGGCTGCGCGTGGCCGCCACGGCGGAGGAGGTGGCGACGAGTTCACCGAACATCGCCGTCACATCCCGCCCTCCTGACCCGCTCGGACTCCGCGCCTCCACCCGACGGAGGATGGCAGATGCCGCCGGCCGGGTCGATCCGCGGCCGCTGCGCGCGTTCCTTCGTGGGCCTATGCTCTCCCCCGCCGGGCCCAGCCATGGTCACGGCTGCACCGCCGGGTTAGCTCAGTTGGCAGAGCACCTCTCTTGTAAAGAGGATGTCGTCGGTTCGATTCCGACACCCGGCTCCAGGCGTTGGGGGGGGCCGCACGTGACCGGTGGCCGATTGTCGACTGAGTGCTCGATTCGCCGCCTCAGTCGACAATCACCCGGCCAGATGCGGCGACAGTCAGATTGGGCTCAGGCGTTCGGCGCGGAGACCAGCTTGAACAGCGCACCGGTCGGATCCGCGACCTGGGCCAGACGTCCGAACGGGCTGTCATCCACCGGCAGAACCACCGAGCCGCCCAGCTCGACGACCCTGACGAGGGCGGCGTCGGTATCGTCGACGGCAAAGTAGATCTGCCAGGTGGCGGGGGCGCCCTCGGGAAGCATCTCCGCAGCGTCCATGATCCCGGCAAGCGCCGCGTCGCCCTTCCCCAGGGTGGTGTAGCGGAACGCCGGGGAGTCCTCCATGACATGGGTGTCCCACCCGAAGACTTCCCGGTAGAACTCGACTGAGGCGTCGTAGTCGCGGGTGTGCAGCTCGAACCAGGCGGGCGCGCCGGGCTCGGCCACGATGCCGAAGCCCTTGTGGGTACCGGGCTGCCAGGCACCGATCGCGGCCTGGCCCGCGTCGTTCACAATCGCCATGCTGCCCGTCTCCAAGACCTCCATGGCCGGGAGCAAGACCTCGCCGCCGTGGGCGGCGGCGGCCTCGGTGGTCGCCCGGACGTCGTCCGTGGCGAGGTACACCGACCAGAAGTCGAACGGCACCGACTGGCCCTCGTTGCTCATGCAACCGGCGACCGGGAGCCCGTCCTTGGCGAAGGTGATGTAGCCGCCGTACTCCTCGCCGGCGCGCTCGGCGGTCCAGCCGAACAGCCGGCCGTAGAACTCCTGTGCCTTGGCGGGGTCTGAGGTTGACAGATCGATCCAACATGGGGCACCCAGTGGGGCTGCGTCATGTCGTGGCATAGGGATTTCCTTCATGAGTCGGTGTTGTGCTGTCAGAGGGTGGACGGCTCGGCGGCTCCGAACTCATCGGTGACGGCCACCCAGATCGGTCGACAGGGCGAGGGAGCACCTCCACGGTCAGGTCCCATTCCTGCCATGATTGCCCCTGCACGCCGTGGTCGCGCTTGTGCGCGAGAGAGTTGGGAGGGGCGGCGCCGGATGATCGATCTCGCAGCGACAGATGACCTTGTCCAGACCGAAACACCGCCGTGGCCTGCGGAGGTGCAGCCGGAGCTGGAGCACCATCGCGTCGAGCTGACCGGCTACTGCTACCGGATGCTGGGTTCGGCGTTCGACGCCGAGGACGCCGTCCAGGAGACCCTGCTGCGGGCGTGGCGGGGCTTCGATCGCTTCGAGGGGCGGGCGGCCCTGCGGACCTGGCTGTACCGCATCGCCACCAACGTCTGCCTGGACCAGGTCAGGGGCAAGCAACGTCGCGCACGACCCATGGACCTTGCGCCCTCCTCGACCGTGGCGGCGGCGACGCTGGTCGCGCTGCCGGAGGCCACGTGGATCGAGCCGATGCCCGACGGTCGGGTCCTGCCGTCCGACGACGACCCCGCCGAGGTCGCGGTCGCCCGGGACACGGTTCGTCTGGCGTTCGTCGCGGCCTTGCAGTATCTGCCGCCGCGGCAGCGGGCTGTGCTGATCTTGCGGGAGGTGCTGCGCTGGAAGGCCACCGAGGTCGCCGAGTTGCTGGACACCAGCGTCGCGTCGGTGAACAGCGCGCTGCAACGCGCGCGCTCGGCGCTGGCGGCCAAGGAAGTCACCGAGACCGATCCGCTGCGACCGATGGATGACGCCCAGCAGGCGCTGCTCGCCCGCTACGTCGACGCCTTCGAGCGCTACGACCTCGACTCACTCACCGCGCTGCTGCACGAGGACGCCACCCAGACGATGCCGCCCTACGATCTGTGGCTGCGCGGCCACGACGAGATCCGGGGATGGCTGCTCGGACCCGGCCGCGAGTGTCGCGGCTCCCGCCTGCTCCCGACCGCGGCGAACGGGTCACCGGCGTTCGGGCAGTACCGGCCCTCGGGACCGGGTGGCCGCCACGAGCCCTGGGCGCTCCAGGTCATCGAGGTGTCCGGCGGTCAGATCATCGGGATGAACGCGTTTCTCGATACCGCACACCTGTTCCCGCTGTTCGGTCTGCCGGCTCGACTCGAGTCCTAGCGCGCTCGAACCCCGCCGGTTGGATCGCGCTCAGGCGACCTGAGCCGGGACGGGGCGCCGCCGCTCGCCGAGGGTGATGCCGACCCCGGCGACGATCGCGATCACAGCCAGACCGACGCTGAGCGCGAGCCGGTCGCTGGGCCCTCACACGTGCCGTCGGGGCCTGAGGTGTGCTGGAAAACTGACCAGCACGGGTCCACTGGCGGCCGTGCTCATGACGGCCGCGGGCCCGCCATCGGGTCGTAGCGGTAACCGAGCCCCCGGACCGTCAGGACGGTGGGAGCGAACCGCCCCAGCCTGCGCCTGACCCGGGACACCTGGCGCCTGACCGCGGC
>Ga0209587_1001139_pt1 | contig 12728 bp, 14 predicted proteins | sample NGEPerD_2_FD_184512 | JGI IMG/M metagenome (GOLD analysis project Ga0209587, IMG submission 184512) | Arctic peat soil microbial communities from the Barrow Environmental Observatory site, Barrow, Alaska, USA - NGEE PermafrostL1-D... | ecosystem: Environmental > Terrestrial > Soil > Wetlands >... | reverse complement strand
GTTTAATTTTAATAAAACCGTTCCAACTATCTATGTTGTCGTCAAGCCCCTTTTTCCACAAAGGGGCTTTGTCTTTTTAGTACTGCGTAGATAACATGGATCATTTTTCTCATGACCGCCACAATACAGACATTCTTCGCTTTGCCCTCTGATAATTTTTTCTGATAGAAATCTCTGAATAAGCTAGGGCGCTGAATTGCCGTTAAGGCGGCCACATATAAAGTCTTCCGGATTATCCGGTTGCCTCTTTTAGAGATATGGCCATGTATATTTAAACTGGTGCCGCTCTGTTTGATTTTAGAATCAACACCGACAAAGCCCACTAATTTTTTCGGGCTACTAAATTTAGTAATATCACCAATCTCGGTGGCAAAAGTCATGGCTGTAATCTTTCCCACCCCGGGAATACTCTGAAGTAGGGTTTGCTGCTCTGGTAAACAAGCCGAGAGTTGTTGCTCTAAATAAATAATCTTCTTCTCAACAATCTCTTTTAGTTCAGAATTGATATTAGAAATGGGCAGTTTGAGACATTCCTCTTTTAACGTGATGTCCTGTTGTTTGAGAGTTAGCTCGGTTTTTAGTTTAACTAAATAATACCTCTGCCTAATTAGATTTTTGAATATTACCTCTTCAGCTGTGTCCTTAAACTCCGCTCCGGCTCCCTCAATTAAACAGGCTCTAATTACTCTGGCATCCGCCTTGTCCGTTTTCACTTTTCTGATTGATGATCCTAAATATGATTTGGTAACAATGGGATTAATTATCTTCACGATGTACTTTTTTCTAGCCCCCACAATTGCCAGTGGCAGAGAATAGGCACCGGTCGACTCGGCACCGATAATAGTCTCATCTCTGACATAGCCACTAGTTTTTAAATGATTAAAAAACTTGCTTAGCCCCAGATTACTATTGGCAAATTTAATTGGTTTATCTATTTCATTAAAACAAGCCAAAAAATCATTCTTAGAGATATCTACTCCAATATATGTTTGCATATGTTTAATATTTGTTTTAAAATTACATTAGAATTGAAGAGAAAAAGAAGAGAGAAGAAAAAGAGAACGTGAGACTTAAAATCGTCCCCAAATAAAAGTTCAAGCAAGTTCGCATTTGATACGGGGCTTCTGTCCCCAACTATCTTATTCGCTTATGTGCACTGCTTTTACTGGAGACTATAAGTTGGAACACGGGGCTAAAACCCCAACAATGTCCTCATAGCTCTCACAATAAAAGTATAGCCTAATTGCTATACTTTTATTATACGAACTATATCCCATTCTCCGAGCCAACCTTAGAGTCGCCTTAAAAGCGATTTTTTGGTATAATAAAAATGTATTAATTAATATTAATATTATTATATGAATATCATTATTGTCGGCGGCAATGAAATTGGGTTGAATTTGGCTAAACTTTTTGAAAAAGAAGCAGAAATAACTATTGTTGAAAAAGATGAAGTACTTGCTAAAGATTTATCTGAAGAGACTAACGCTTTGATCATCCATGGTGATGGAACAGATATTTCTATTCTAAAAGAAGCGAAGATCGACAAAGCAGACGCTTTAGTTGTTACTACTGGAGATGATACTGTTAATTTAATGGTCTCTCAGATAGGAAAATTTGAAAAAGTTCCCATAGTCGTTCCATTGGTGAAAAAACCTGAAAATGTAGAATTGTTTAAAAGATTAGGAGTAGATTCAGTTGTTTCTGTAGCAGGAAGCATAGCCAGCGATATAAACAGGGTCATAAGGACTCATGGGGATGCTAAAATAATCGCTCAATTCGGAGAAGGCGATGTACAGATAATTCAGCAGTTGATCTCTAAAAAGAGTAGACTGATCAATAAGAAGGTCGAAATCAAGAATGCTGTGATAACAGCCATATATCGAGAAGGTAAGATAATTATCCCAAAAGCTGACATAAGATTAAAGCAAGGAGATGTTCTCCTTTTAGCAATCAAGACTAAATATCTAAAAGAAGTCCTGAAATTTATTGAGAAAAAATGAATATCTTGATACGTTACTTGGGATACATCTTGATCATTTCGGCATTGTTTAGGATTATACCTATTATTGCAGCCATGATCTATGGTGAGCCTATCACCGGTTTTATATTGACTGTGGCCATTTCATTATTGTTTGGTCTTATTCTGCTATGGTTAGAAAAACGATTCAATCCTGAAAGGTCGCGGCTTTCATTAAGTCAGTTAAATTTACCTGACGCTTTTATTTTAGTAAGCTTATCATTCTTAATCCTGCCATTGATAAGCGCAATCTCTTTTTTGCCTTCGTTTCATTATAATTTTCTTAATGCTTTTTTTGAATCGGTCTCGGGTTTTACCACGACCGGTCTAACTCTTTACAATTCTTTAGAAGGACTGCCTCGAAGCTTGTTGCTTTGGCGTGCAGAAACCCAGTGGATTGGAGGGATTGGCATCATCACTTTATTTCTGTTTATTATCTCCAGATTGAAATTCTACGGTCAAAAAGAAGATACGCAGATCAAAGCGACCTCAGCTTTATATCAAGCACAAAGATTTGGAAAGATAGAGCCAAGTCTTGTGAAAAGCACTAAAAGTATACTGATAATCTATGGGGGGTATACTTTTTTGGGGGTATTTCTACTTTACATAACTGGGATAAGTCTGTTTGAATCAATCTCATTATCTTTTACATCTATCTCAACAGGAGGATTTATCGTAACGGATAGTTTACAGGCAACAAATCTTCAATTAATTATTTTAGGTTTATTGATGTTGGCAGGTTCAATATCTTTTATAGCTCATAATGATTTATTAAGAAGAAAGTTCAGATCTTTCTTCAGCTCATTTGAAAAGAATATTTTTTTTATTTTCTTACTTTTGAGCATTGGTTTAACATTTATAGTCTTTACAGATGCAAGGGTGATACTTTTCGAATTGATTTCAGCATTTACCACAACTGGTTATCCAATGACTAACATCTCAGTACTTCCGCCATTGTTTATCATCATTATCATGATCGGGATGATGATAGGGGGAAGTGTTGGCAGCGCAGCTGGGGGTATAAAAGTTTCTAGGGTTTATTCTTTGCTGATGATGGTTCCGTGGATGCTGAAAAAAATATCATCTTCAAAGCACGCAGTCATCTCTTTAAGGGTAAACAAGCAGTTTATGAAAGAGAATGATTTATTGGTAATCACTGTCTTTGTCACCATGTATTTCTTGGTTTTACTAATCGGGACTATCATCTTTCTCTTGCTAGGTTACGGATTATTTGACTCTTCTTTTCAAGTGACCTCTGCTTTAGGGTCTGTAGGGTTGCAGACAATAGATATATTAGCTGTTCCTGTAATTGGAAAATTAGTTTTAATAATTGCGATGCTATTGGGAAGATTAGAAATATTTCCATTATTTATCCTAGTAAGAAAGCTGTTTAAAGCATCTTATTAGCCGATAAAAGTGCCTAAGAGAATCGACCCTTCCGATAATCTTAGAATAAACTTATCAACACCCACAACGGGTATTCACAACTAATCAAATTAACATAGGTGCCACCGAAGTTGGCGCGACCTGCCTGCCGGTAGGCACGAGGCCACCCCATCAAATAATCATTCCAAATTATTTTAGTTCCCTACTCACTAATCTCCAATCAATAGTTCTAAAGATATCCCTTACGGGGAGCAAAATGCAGAAACAGGCTTTATTGAACTTTGGAACGAGTGGTGGTAATACTAAAATAATATGAAAAATAATTTTGAATTACAATTAAATAATCATGAAACTTTATCAAAGGAGGAATTACACAAGAAATTAGAATTAGCATATGGGAAGAGACAGGCATTGTTAAAAGAAGAGGCTAAATACTACGACAAAGATGATTTACAAACATATGCCAATGTTAGAAATCATTTTAGAGGGGATGAAGATAGAATAGCCCTATATTTTAATGTAGAGGAAGATGAATCATACCAAGATATGGCAGATAATTTTGCAAAATTTAAAGATTTCAGAGAGAACAAACTTGGACCACTAGAAAAAGAGATACAAGAGATAGGGGGTAGGTTAAGGGCTATTAGGAGAAAGGAAAGGGAAGAAGAACAAGTTATAAAGGATATAGAATTAGAAGAAAAATTTGATAAAGAAAAAAACGAATTAACTACTCAACTCTATGAAGCTCTTGATAAAATTCACAGTGAAATACCTTCCATAGCCAAAGAGCTTGGAATGACAACCAAAGTTGCCATTGAAACTTATCTCCCAGAGTTATCTAGCCGAAACAGGTTGTTGGAAAATTATATAGAAGAAGCGGAAAAGGCTAAGTATTCCTCAGATTTATATAGTATAAGGGAAAATATGAAAGGATGGAATATTGAGTTATAGTCTAGTCATATAAGATAGATTTATATAATACCGTTCCAACTATATCCCAGTTCCCGAGCAAGTTTACAAAATGGCTAAAAAAAGTTATAGTATGTGTAATAATATTTAAAATTAAAATAATTTAGGTATTCGTAAAGATTACTTAATTATTATAAAAAGTATGAGTTTCGAAAACATGCAAACATCAAAAAGGCCAATACAGGAAATTGTAAATGAAAAAATAGAAAAAGCTGAAAAAATAATGGGAGAAGTTAATAAATTATGGGAGAAATTACCAGAAGGAGAACTAAAGGAGCAGGTTAAAGGTGATTTTGGTATAATAAATTATCCTGATCTGATGGGCGAGGTTTTATGTGAGTTATCTGAAGAAGATGGTAAATTATATGAAGATTATCTAAATGATTTAGGAGATATTCACTCAGAATTAGATGATTTAAATTCAAAGGAATAAAACTAACTAAGATTGTATCCCCGTTCCAACTATATCCCAGTCCCCGAGCATCGGTATAAAAGCGAGCAGAAATGCTCGTTTTTATTATGTTAAGTTAGTTCGAGTATTTTTGCTATATTTTAGGTGTTTTAGCAAATGATTTGATTTTATTAATCTATATGGTTCGGATTCACGTCTTGTTTTTTTGATTAAGCCATTATTTGACTGAAATTATTTTTAGGTATAACATATCAATATAAATTGATGATAGACATATGAAAGTAAAATGTTGTGCAAATAAAAAATTATCGGCCGAGTTTGTTGACCTAGCTAAGTTTTTACGCATTATTGGTGATGATAATCGTCTCAGAATACTTTGCCTCCTAAAAAAAGGAGAGCATTGTGTTTGTGAAATCGAAGAGAATTTAGATATTGCTCAAAACTTAGCCTCTAGTCATTTAAAGATTCTAAGAAATTTTCAGCTAATTATTAGTCGCCAAGAAGGAAAAAGAATCTATTACGCTATTAATCCAAAAACGTTTAAGCAATATAATTTAGTATTAACTAATTTTTTTAAAAACTATGAATAATCAAATTACTTCGATTCAGGTATTGGGCTCTGGTTGCCCAACCTGTAAAAAACTTCATGAATTAACTAAGGAGGCAGCTAAAGAGTTAAACATCACTACAGAGGTGGAGTATAGCTCTGACATTCAAAAATTACTTGATACTGGAATGATGTCTTCACCTGTGCTAGTTATTAACGGTAAAGCTGTTTTAGCCGGTAGTTTACCAAGCATTGCAAAAATTAAAGAGTTGCTAGGCACTAACAATGAACAACCTGAAATTGAAGAGAAAGGTAGTTGTTGTTCTTGCGGTGGTAAGTGCTAAATTATGTTTTATCCATTACAATTATTAGCTGATTGGCTAACTTATTCCGTTTTTGGAATTATACCAAAAACATTACTCGCTAGTGCGGTTAATTTCTTTATTTTTGATACCCTAAAAATCATTATTTTATTAATAGTGATTATTTTTATTGTCTCATATATAAGAACTTATTTACCACCCGAAAGAGTCCGTTTGTTTTTAGCAAAGAAGAATAAATTAACTGGTCATATTTTAGCTTCACTACTAGGCATCATAACTCCTTTTTGTTCTTGCTCAGCCGTGCCTTTATTTTTGGGCTTTGTTGAAGTGGGCGTACCTCTTGGTGTGACCTTTTCTTTTTTAGTCGCTTCACCGATGATTAACGAGATTGCCTTAGTTTTACTGATAGGGCTCTTCGGTTGGAAGATAGCTTTAATCTATATAATTTCCGGCCTTCTAATTGCAATTGTCTCAGGTCTAATTATTGATCGTCTGAAAGTTGAGCATTTAGTTGCCGACTTTGTCTGGAAACATAGCAAGCCAAATAACACCGCTTTAATTACTAAGATGACTTTTAAAGAAAGGTTAAATTATTCAAAAGATTACGCCTTAGATATTGTAAAGAAAGTTTGGCTATATATTATTATCGGAGTTGGCATTGGAGCCTGGATTCACGGTTATGTACCAGCCGACTTTTTAGCTCAATATGCCGGGGCAGATAATTGGTTTGCCGTTCCGCTTGCTACCTTAATTGGTATTCCGCTTTATTCTAACGCCGCCGGAGTAATTCCCTTAGTTAGCGCCCTAACAGAAAAAGGGGTAGCTATGGGGACTACTTTATCTTTTATGATGGCCGTGACCGCCTTATCTCTTCCAGAGTTTATGATTTTAAAGAAAGTAATGAAGACTAAACTAATTGTTATCTTTGCCTCGGTAGTTGGGTTAGGAATTATATTTACTGGTTATTTATTTAATGTAATTTTAAAGTAAAGGTAATTATGCATAATCACACTGAATTAGAATCATCCAAGAATTTAATTTTATCAATTATCATTAATGTCTTTATTGTAATTTTTGAAATAATTTTTGGTTTATTAACACGTAGTTTAGCTTTGATATCCGACGGTTTGCATAACATTACCGATATTGGTTCAATGGCTCTTAGTTTTTGGGGTGAAAAAATTTCTAATCGCCCCAGCAATAATTATAAAACTTTTGGTTATAAGCGATCGGAAGCTATTATCGCTTTTACAAATGGCGGAATTCTTTTGGCGGTAACTGTCTTTATTCTGTTTGAGGCAGTAAAAAGATTAATTAACCCAGTTGAAGTAGTTGGTCTACAAATGGTTATTGTCGCTTCAGTCGCTTTTGTTGGTAATGGCCTAGCTACTTATTTATTAGAGAAAAGTGCTCATAATAATTTAAATCTAAAAAGTGCTTGGTTACATTCTTTTCAGGATGCCGTTTTTTCTTTAGCGGTTATTATTGGAGCTATACTTATTTATTTTACTCATATTGTTTGGCTGGACTCAGTGCTGTCAATTATTATTTCTCTATTCCTGTTAAAAGAGATTTACAAAATTGTTGTCGAATCCATTGACATGCTTCTAGACTCCGTTCCTAAAGATATTGATTTTCAGGAGACAAAGAAAACGATGTCTACAATTTCGGGGGTAGTTAGTGTTAATGATTTACATATTTGGCAAACAGGCACAGACTACCGTTTTTTAAGTGCTCATATTCAAACAAAAGAATTGGACGAAAAAGGAAGAATTAATCTACTAGTTACTATTCAAAAAATCTTAAAAGAAAAATACAAAATTAACCATTCAACACTGCAAACTGTTTCTCAAAAAGAAATGGTAATTGGAGAAATGACTTGCGAACATTGTAATTAATATTAAATCTAATAAAATTATGAAAAAATATTTGTTTCTGCCTATTATTTTAGGAGCTATCTTCTTAACTTTAACTGGCTGTTCAAGCGATCAAAAAATAACCAATTTTAACGAAGATGGTGCTTCTAAAACAGCGTCAGTTAAAGAAATTAGAGCCGATAAGGTTCAGGTGTTTACTTTTTATGCTACTCAGCGTTGCACAACTTGCATTGCTATTGGTAAATTATCAAGCGAGGTAGTTGAAGAATATTATCAACCAGAGTTACGTGATGGTAAAATAGAAGTTCGAGAAATAAATATCGATTTACCAGAAAATAAAGAGCTGGCTGAAAAATTTCAGGCTGGAGGTTCATCATTAAAGATTAATGCTATTTATGACGGGCAAGATCATATAACTGAGGATACGGTTGTTTGGCGTTTAACTTCTAGCCCTACCCAGTTTAAAACCTATTTAAAAAATAAGATTGATACTCTTTTAGGTAAATAATATGGATTTAATAAACAGTCTTATTGATAATCATAATCTACCGATGCTCACAGCCTTTCTTTTAGGCATTTTAACTTCTATTAGTCCCTGTCCGTTAGCGACTAATATTACCGCCGTTGCCTTTATTTCCAAAGACATTAAAACTCCAAAATATACTATTATTTCTGGACTGTTTTACACTATGGGTCGAAGTATTAGTTATACTCTGCTTGCTACTATAATTTATTTTGGTCTGTCATCTTATCAGGTTTCTCGTATTTTTCAGGGTTGGGGTGATAAAATTCTTGGTCCAGTTTTAATAATTATTGGATTGATAATGTTTAATGTTATCAAGATAAACTTTAAAACTAGTGGTAAAACTGAGAAAATAAAATTATATTTAGCTGATAAAGGTTATTTTGGGTCGTTAGCCCTGGGTATGCTATTCGCCTTTGCCTTTTGTCCATATAGCGGAGCCTTATTTTTTGGAGTTCTTATCCCCTTAATACTTAAATCGGCCAGCGGATTACTGTTGCCTTCTATTTTTGCTCTAGGGACCGGATTGCCGGTAATTATTTTTTCATTTTTGATTGCTTATAGCATGAAGACTGTGGGTAAGGTTTTTCAATCTGTACAGAAAGTTGAAAAGTATCTAAGATATGGGGTGGCAACCGTTTTTATTATAACAGGCTTATACTACACGACATTTTTAATAAAGTTAATTTTTATTTATTAGAATATAGACAACAGATTTTATTAACACCTTTTTTGGTCAGTTTTATGATTTTTTTCTACTTTTCCGCTATAACCCAGTCTTATAGAATAGCTGTATAACCCGTTCTTTAATTTTAATCCGAGTCTCGTTCGGTTGTAGTTGATTTTGGCATACTGGCTGAAAAACCGCCGTAAATGTGTGCAGATTACCCATTGCTATTGACAAAATTATAATAATATTTTACAATAATAACATTAGAAAGTAAGAACATTAACAAAAAAAATAGATTCATGAAAAAGTTAGTAATACTTATTGGTATTTTTGTGCTTTCTTTCATGTCAGCACATAGTAAAACTAGTTATTTGTTTGATTTGTCTTCAGTGTATGAAGATTATAATAACCAAATAATATACAGCGGCAATGATGTCGTTTATGTATTTCCGGGGCAGAGATATTCTGCTTCCTATGGATTACATGCACCTAGAGTCGGTTCTGGAGAAAGAACCGTCGAGCTGGTTTACAAGCCAGAATATTTAAATTTACCCCTTGTGTTTAATGACACCATTTCTGGTTTCAATTTAGTTTGGACCAACAACTCCTCTGGACAGGAGTCGTATTTTAAAACTGAAATACAGGAGAACACCTTTAGAAGCGAGTGGTTCTATTTCTGCCCCAGAGCTTATTATGGGCTTGGAACAATCAGTTTTATTAACAACCTTTTGCCAGGTGATTCATTGCAGTATGAATTTAATGTTGCCGCTAATAATTTTTCCGGGGATAACAGTTATAATGAACATCATAATCGGATTATAAAATGTGTTGATCGTATCCGGGGAGACGTTGATGATGATGGCGATGTTGATTATAAAGATGTTGAAATCTTGTTGGCCAAAGTAGGGTTATATCAGGAGAGAAATTACACAGAACATGGAGAAAATATTTTCGCTGGTTGCGTTCTTTCTTCTGAACCAGACATGGCTTCCATTGCCTTAATTCAAGTTTGGATTAATGACAACAATGATCCTAGAGTAAGGGGATTAGGTATCGGTGAATGGATGTCTCAAACGCAAGATTATTCAGATATAGAAGAAACCACCGAAAAATTTGCCACAATTACATCTGCTCCCCTTGATTTACCAAGCAACTCAATCTCTGCTTATCCTAATCCCTTCAACAACCATATTACTATTATCAGTGATATGGCGACTGAAGCAGTATTGATAAATATGCAGGGGCAGATTATGCGACAGTTTCATTTGGAATTAGGGCATAATCAATTTTCCATGGTTGATTTAAAACCGGGAATCTATTTCATAAGAAATGCACAGTCTTCTTTTAAGATTATAAAGCAATAATCTTGAAGATGATTAAAATATTGGGGGATGTTAATAAACATCCCCCTTTTTAATACATAATTTGTTAATGCTGTATGTACGTATACCTTCCTCAATTATTGACAAACGCTAATTTGAGTGTTATATTTCTGGTGGTTCTAGTCTAAAATATTTTCTATTAGATTGATTTATTTGGCTAGATGTTAAATTATATATAAGTTGGATTTTTTATCGTTTGAGTTTTTTAATAAAAACGAGTTTAAAACCCGTTTTTATTTTATAAAATATATGGCAGAAGAAGTAATACTTCGTTTTGATGAAGTCACATTTGAATATATTCACAAAAAACCTTTGTTAAGTGAAGCGTCTTTTAGTATAAGAAAAGGCTCTAAAATAACCTTAATGGGACAAAATGGAGCTGGTAAGAGTACACTATTTGGTTTAATTAGAGGTGATATACAGCCTAAGTCTGGTAGGATATCGGTAAATAGGGACGCTGTAGTTGGTTCAGCTAATCAAGTAATGACACGTGACGAATATGAGTTAAGCGTAGAACTATATTTTGAGAAGGCCTTTGAAATTGTTCCAAAGAATTTAAAATCAAAGATATCTAAAGTGTTAAACGCTGTAAATCTGGAAGTACCTATTGATAAAAAAGTGGGATATCTTTCTGGGGGACAACAAGCACGCCTTTTGCTTGCATATGCTTTAATTCAAGATCCTGATATCTTGCTTTTAGATGAGCCTACTAATAATTTAGATAAAGAAGGGATTGATAATTTAATTACTTTTCTGGTCATGTATGAAAAGACGGTAATTGTAATTTCTCATGATGCCGACTTTTTAAATTGCTTTACAGAAGGTGTTATATATCTCGATGTATTTACTAAAAAACTTGAAACATATGTTGGGGACTATTCTTCAGTAGTTGAAGAGATAAATAAAAGAGTTGAAAGAGAACAAATGAAGAATGCTCAACTTGAAAAGAGAATTAAGGATAGAAAGGAAAAGGTTAACTTCTTTGCTAATAAGGGTGGTAAAATGAGAAAGCTAGCGAAGAAATTAAAAGATGAAACTGAAGATTTGGAAGAGAATATGGTGGACGTTAGACGTGAGGATAAAACAATTCGTGATTTTACAATTCCGGTACAAGATATTGTTGGAGAGATTGTAAAGATTAGTAATGTTAAAATTATAAAAGATCATAAACCGGCAACAAAAGAAGTTGATATTATTTTAAGGAAAAAGAAAAGATTGCTTGTTGTTGGACCAAATGGTATCGGAAAAAGCACTCTTTTAAGATCCCTTGTTTCAGGTAAGATTGAGGGGACGAAGATTTTAGATGGTGTGATTTTAGGTTATTATTCACAAGATTTTTCAACTCTGGATTATAATGATACTGTTTTTGAATCTTTAGAAAAGGTAAGGAATGGAGAGATTGATATCCCAGAAATGCGCTCAATTGCCGCTGGGTTTTTAATTTCTGGCGAACTAATGGGGCATAAGGTAGCTGAGCTCTCTGAAGGTCAAAAAGGTCTTTTATCATTTGCTCGTTTAGTTTTACTTCGCCCAGGCTTATTAATTCTAGATGAGCCTACTAATCATATTAATTTCCGTCACATTCCCGTGATTGCTAAGGCTATAAATAGCTATGAAGGAGCGATGATACTTGTTAGCCATATGAGTGAATTTGTAGATGAAATAAGAATCGATGAAAATCTAGATTTGGGGAAATAAGAATAAATAATTTCTTTTGGAATTAGTACAACTTTATTATATAAAAAATCCTCAAAATTTTAAGAGGATTTTTTATATTTTAGCCAACCCTGGTAGTCTTATAGGGCAAAAGTATGGTATTATTAATAGGAATATAATAGTTTAGATAATTATTGTAATGAAACAATTTCTCAAGAAAAATAGACATATTATAACAATCTTTTTGATAGCACTACTTGTGTTGGTCTCTGGATATTTTATTAACTGGGATATTGGGGGAGTTTTTTCAAGCCGAGAATCATTACAGCTATTTATAGAATCATTTGGGGCTATTGCCCCTCTTGTACTAGTATTTGTCATCGCTCTTGAAGTTATAGTTGCCCCTATGCCGGGGTTTATTCCAGCTGTCACAGCTGGTTTTGTTTTTGGCCCATTTTGGGGAGCTTTTTTTGTATATCTTGGTAATGTTATAGGTAGTTTATTACTTTTCTTTTTGGTTAGGCGCTATGGTTATCGTTTGGGAAAGTTTCTTTTTAAAGAAACTAAGATGGTGAGGTATCGAAAAGCCATTAGACGTCATGAAAATTGGCTCTTAGCTTTTTATTTCGTACCAATATTTCCTCTGGACGTTATAACGGCCACCTTTGGTCTTTCGGGTATAAAACCAAAAAAATTTACGATTACCATTTTGCTCGGATTCTTAGTATATGCTGTTGTTCTTGCTTTTTTTGGAGATGTTTTGGCCAATATTTATTTTAAATTATTTTAATTTACAAAAAAGATTTTTTATTATTAAAATTTGCTTTTGATTAAAAGCAGACGCAATTGTACAAGTTTAGTATGAATAATTAATTATTTACCTATAAGTTATATGCAAAGAATAAATAGAATAAAATTGTTTTCTCTGTTTTTAATTATCATCACCTCTTTTTTTATTGCTAA
>Ga0209587_1001138_pt1 | contig 12729 bp, 12 predicted proteins | sample NGEPerD_2_FD_184512 | JGI IMG/M metagenome (GOLD analysis project Ga0209587, IMG submission 184512) | Arctic peat soil microbial communities from the Barrow Environmental Observatory site, Barrow, Alaska, USA - NGEE PermafrostL1-D... | ecosystem: Environmental > Terrestrial > Soil > Wetlands >... | reverse complement strand
CGATGTCGGTGTACGACGAGTTGCTGGTTGACGCGGTGGACGTGCACTGCCACGTCGATTTCGAGCTGGGCTATGACCACCTCCGCAAGATCCAGCCGGAGTGGCAATGGCTTCCCCAAGCCGAGGCCATGGGCATGCGCGGCGTGGTGCTGAAGTCGCACTGGTGGCCGACCGGCCAGGACGTCTACTACCTGCGGCAGCTGTACGACGGCCGGGTTTCCGTGGTACCGAGCATCACGTTGAACCACGTCGCCGGCGGCCCGTCGCTGTGGGCCGTGGAGAGCGCCGCGGCGATGGGTTGCAAGGTGGTTCACCTGCCCACGTGGTCCTCGGCCAGCGACGTGGCGGCGGGCGGGATGAGCCAGCGCCTCGCCGGCTTGCTGGCGACCTTGCGGCCGCAGGAGCTGCCGGGCTTGCGCTTCGATCGCGACGGCCGCCTGACGTCCGAGGGCGCCACGCTGCTGCGCTTCTGCCACGAACGGGATCTGACCCTGGCGACCGGGCACATCTCCTGGCAGGAGACGATGCTGTTCGTCGAGGAGGCACGCCGCATCGGGTTCGAGCGCCTGCTGTTCACCCATCCGCTGTCCCATGGCGTCGCGGCACCATTGGAAGCGGTGCGCACAGCCGCGGAGAGCGGCTGCTGGGTGGAGATGCCCTGGACGACCATCGCTCCGGGCCGGCGAAGCGGCGCCGAGGCGGTCGAGTGGGCCCGTTCGGTCGGGCTGAACCGTGTCGTCGCCTCGACGGATCACTTCCGTGGTGGCAGCCCACCACCACCGTTGCTGTTCAGGTCATACCTCGGCGAGCTCTACGACGGCGGTCTGACCCTGGACGAGGTTCACCTGGTCGCGGCCTCCAACCCTGCCCGGGTCCTCGGATGGGACTAGCGGTCAGCAACGCGGCCTGATGCCTGCATCTGCATCGTTCTGGGGAGCCGTGGGGCGCGGGCGGCGGGGCCGGCGCAGCCCGGCGGCGCGCAATCGCACTACCAGCTCGGCGGAGTCGACCGGGGTCGCACCTCGGCGCAGCGCGGCATCGCGCACCTCGCTCGGGACGTCGTAGTGGTCGCCCTGGAACCACCGTCGAGCCAACCCCAGCTGGCCGGCGAAGGCGTGCAGCTCCTCGTAGCTCTCGTCGCTGACCAGGTGCGCCCAGCACCGCCCGCGCCAGCGCCATACTGCGGCATCGATGAGGATGGTCATCCTGGGAAGCATGGCATGCGCCACCCCGCAACCGATAGGAGCCACCATGAGCGAGACCACCGACACCACCGCAGGGCAGGCAGACCACGCCTCCACGCCCCGGGAGCTGGACGACGCGGAGTGGCGCCGCCGACTCACCCCTCAGCAGTACGCCGTCCTGCGCCAGGCCGGTACGGAGCGGGCGTTCACCGGTGCGCTGCTGGACAACAAGGACCGCGGGACGTACTCCTGCGCGGCGTGCGGCGCGCCGCTGTACCGCTCCGACACCAAGTTCGAGTCGGGCACCGGCTGGCCGAGCTTCTTCGACGCCCTGTCACCGGACGCCGTGGAGCTGGTGACCGACAGCGGGCACGGCATGGTGCGCACCGAGGTCCGCTGCGCCCGCTGCGGCAGCCACCTCGGCCATCTCTTCGACGACGGTCCGGCACCCACCGGCCAGCGGTATTGCATGAACTCCGTGGCCCTGGACTTCGTCCCGGAGGACGCTTCGACGTAGGTCGGCCGCGGGACCCGGGTTGATCGGTCGCGTTAATTACCGTTGTAGTATCTTGCCGACCCGGGTCCGGCCGCGGCGCGATGCTGTGCGCGTCGGGCTCGTATCACCGACCCCATGTGGCACTGCGCCGAAGGAAGATCATGAAGTCAACGTGCCCGCGTCGGACGCGTCGCCCGATGCCGCTCAGCCGGTGGACGCTGACGGTCTTCGCCATGTCCGCCCTGGTGCTGGCCGCCTGCGGCGGAGCCCCCACGCAAGAGGAGGCCGCGCCTGAGCAGCAGGAGGCCCCATCGGAGGCGGGAAGCGGTGGCACCGAGACGGCCGTCGCCGGGGCCACAGAGCCGGAGCCGGCCGGCGGGGCGTTGGATGAGGTGTACGCCGAGTTGGAGGGGCTGACCGGTGAGGAGCGCCGCACGGCGCTGATCGAGCTCGCCACCGGCGAGTGCGACGACCCGATCGACCTTTACACCTCCATCAACAGCAACACCAGCCAGCCGCTCATCGACCGCTTCACGGAGGACACCGGCATCCCGGCGGTCCTCTACCGCGCGGCCAACGAGGACGTCCTTCGCCGGGTGCAGGAAGAGGAGGAGGTCCAGGTCGCCGACGTGGCGGACGTGATCGCCAACAACGACCTCGAACAGGCGCTGCACGACCGCGAAGGCGTCCTGGCCCCCTTGGAGACGCCCCTCACCGAGGGCATCGACATCGTCCACGACAACTGGGCGGCCGTGGAGTCCTACGTGTACCTGGCTGCATGGCACGAGAGCGTCGAGCAGGCGCCCACCACCTGGGAGGAAGTGTTCTCCTCCGATGCGCTGGCCTACCAGCTGGGCGACCTGAACTGGTTCGCCACCCTGGTCAACGACTACTACGTCGCCGAGCAAGGGATGACCGAACGCGAGGCCGTCGACATGATCAAGACCGCGGTCAGCCAGGGCGGGCAGATCGTCGATGGTCACACCCTGGGTGCGCAGCTGCTCACGACCGGGGAGTACCAGGTCGCCTCGTCGCTGTACCACAACACCGTGTCGTCGATGATCGAAGAGGGCGCACCGATCGCCTGGGAGCCGGCCGTGGAGCCGTTGATCTCCCGCGTCACGGGCGTGGGCATCCACCATCGGACGCCCTGCCCAGCCTCCGCGCTGCTGCTGACGGAGTACATGCTGTCGGACTTCCAGCACATGCTGCCGGAGTTCGAGCGCGGCCCGGCCCTGGCCGGCGTGCCTGGCGGGCTTCCGGAGCAGTACGACGCCATGCCCATCAACCTCGACCTGATCCTGGACGACCGCGACAAGTGGCTGGCACTGCACGATGAGGTGACCGGCGCGATCGGCGGCGAGGTGATCGCCGAGTAGGAGTGCCGCCCGGTTGCAAGACTCGAGCGTCGGCTCGACCTGGCGCCGTAGAGAGAGGGAAGTTGTGAATCGTCTGCGAACGCATGCTGCAGCCAGCACCACACGACTGCTGTCGGCGCTGCTCCTGGCCGCGATGGTCCTCGCCGCCTGTGGTGGAGCTCCGACCGCGGAGGAGGGCGCTTCCGGGGACGATGGCACGGCCGCGCCCGGCGGGGAGCCCACGGCGGAGGCCGGCGGCGGATCCGAGGCACCCTCGGGGGCCATGTCGCTTGAGGACGTCTACGCGGAGGTGGAGGGGCTGACCGGCGAAGAGCGGCGGGCCGCGCTGATCGAACTGGCGACCGGCGAGTGCGACGAGCCGGTGGACCTCTACACCTCCATCAACGTGGAGATCACCCAGTCGATGATCGATCAGTTCATCGAGGACACCGGGGTGCCGGCGGAGCTGTACCGCGCCGCGAACGAGGACCTCAACCGCCGCATCCTGGAGGAGGAGGACGCCGACGTCGCCGACGTCGCCGACGTCATCGCCAACAACGACCTGGAGCAGGAGATCCTCGACCGCGAGGGCATCCTGGCACCCCTCGACACCCCCGCCACCGAGGGCAACTCCGTGGTCACCGAGACCTGGGCCGGATCCGACCGGTTGGTCTACATGGCCGCCTGGGGCGAATCCCTGGAGAGCCCGCCGACCACCTGGGAAGAGGTGTTCAACGCCGAGGCGCTGGCGTTCCAGCTGGGTGACGTCAACTGGTTCGCGACCCTGGTCAACGACTACTACGTCGCCGAGCAAGGGATGACCGAGCGTGAGGCGGTCGACATGATCGTCGAAGCCGTCGCGGGGTCCCAGATCGTGAACGGTCACACCCTCGGTGCGCAGCTCCTGGCCTCCGGTGAGTACCGCGTGGCGTCCTCGCTGTATCTGTATCGGGTGCGCTCGCTGATCGAAGAGGGGGCGCCCATCGCCTGGGAACCGGCCGTGGAGCCCCTGATCGCCCGGGTCACCGGCCTGGGCATGCACAAGAGAACGCCATGCCCCGCGTCGGCACTGCTGCTGACCGAGTACATGCTGACCGACTTCCAGGAGATGCTGCCGGAGTTCGGGCGGCTGCCGGCCCTGGAGAACGTGGAAGGCGGCGTTCCCGAGGAGTATGACGTGCTGCCCATCAACCGCGAGATCGTCCTCGATGACTTCGACAAGTGGCAGGGCTACTACGACGAGGTCACCGGGGCGATCGGTGGTGAGGTCCTCAGCGAGTAGCCGCGTATGATCCCGCGCCGATCTAGGCGCTTGGTGGACGGTGGTACCGTGCTGCGGACCCATGCCTGAACCGCTGGGCGTGAGCGGGTCCTCGCGTCAGCACAACCGAGGCGCGAAACGCCGCCCCCACCAGGCCGCCGGATCACATCATCACCACCACCAATTTGGAGGCATTCATGGCTGAATGGTTGGCAGGACGCGTCTCTGATTTCGATCACGAGCGGCGGAGCACCATCAAAGTGGACGGCCGCGAGGTTGTCGTCTTGCGCAACAACGGCCGCTTCTACGCCCTGGAGAACAACTGCCTGCACATGGGCGGTCCGGTGGCCGAGGGCATGGTGATGGGCAAGGTCGAGGCGGTGATGACCGAGGACCAGAAGTGCCTGGGTGAGCGGTTCTCCGAGGAGGAAATCCACATCATCTGCCCATGGCATGGCTGGGAGTACGACCTGGAGACCGGCGAGTTCGCTGGTGACCGCAAGCGGCGGTTGCGCCGCTATGACGTCACGACCCGAGGGGACGAGGTCTATGTCCAGACCTGATTCGTCGCCGACGGCCGCGGAGCATGTCGACCCGCACGCGGACCTGCCGGCGCAGTGCGCCGAGGTGGTGGCGCGCCTGCGCGAGGACGTCGACAAGCTCCTGGAGGAGGGCTCGGCCCCGGCGATCGGCGACCGTACCATCCAGGACCTGATGACCATGGCGGCCAGGCTCTACGTCGCCAAGCGTGAGGCCGGCGCCAAGTTCGCGCCTTTCGAGGGGCCCGAGCTCACCGCCACCGAGGTCATGGTGACGACGACCAGCATGCTGAAGGCCGCGAACCTCGAGGTCTTCGAACTGACGATGTGGAACGGCTTCGGAACGCTGTGAGTGGAAGGCAGAACCCGTGACGGATGCAGACTTCGCAACCATCGGCCAGGCCGGCCTCGGCCGGGACGCGACCGACGACGTCCGAGCCATCAACGTCGGTGACCGCTCCGGTTACAACACCACCAAGCACCTGGCACACGCCGCCCAGCAGGCGAAGGATCGCAACCTCTCCGACATGCTCATCGTGGACGCGGACGCGCACCACTACGAGAGCGAGTCCTGGGCCGACATCGTCAAGTACATCGAGGACCCGGTCTTGCGGCACCGGGCGGAGCGCGGAGGCAAGCCGATGCTCTCCCGGGGGTCGGACAACCAGAGCGGCTCCGGGCGCATCGTGCGCTATCCGCGGCGCCGGCTGGAGGAGACCCCCGAGGACGTGCCGCGCGACGTCGCCCTCGTCCGGCGGGAGATGGAGGCCATCGGCATCGACTACCAGATCGTGTTCCCCACGCCGATGCTGAGCCTGGGCATGCATCCCGATGCCTACATGGAGTCCCAGCTGAGCTGGGCGTACAGCCGCTGGATGACCGAGGAGATCCTGCCGCACGACTCGCGCATCAAGACGATGGTCTACCTGCCGTTCAACGACCCGGAGCAGGCGCTGCGCACGGTGGAGCAGTTCGCCGACAAGCCCGGCGTGGCGGGGTTCATGGTCACCAGCGCCCGCTACAAGCCGGTGCACGACAACGTCTACATGCCCATCTACCGAGCGCTGGAGGAGCGGGGGTTGCCCCTGGGCTTCCACGCGGTCTACCACGCCCCCGAGCGGATGTTCGAAGGCATGAACCGCTTCCTGTCGGTGCATGCGCTGGGTTTCATCTTCTACAACATGGTTCACCTCACCAACCTGGTCATCAACGGCATCCCGGAGCGCTTCCCGGGCCTGAAGATCTTGTGGATCGAGAGCGGGCTCGCCTGGGTGCCGTTCATGATGCAGCGGCTGGACAACGAATACTTGATGCGCACCTCTGAGGCCCCCCTGCTGAAGAAGAAGCCCAGCGAGTACATGCGCGAGAACTTCTACTACACCACACAGCCGATGGAGTACGACAACCTCGAAGCGCTGCAGATGACGATGAAGATGATCAACGCCGAGACGCAGTTGTTGTTCGCGTCGGACTTCCCGCACTGGGACTTCAACCTTCCCAGCACCGTCTACGACCTGCCGTTCCTCAGCGAGCACGCCAAGCGCCGCATCCTGGGTGAGAACGCCAAGGACCTGTTCCGCCTCGACCACTGACCGCGGCCGCGCCCCTCCGGCGGACGGGGGATCCAAGCCAGCGCGCTCGAACGCACCCAAGGAGCTCCCGAGACCATGTCGCGAACCCCCGAGTACGGCTCCGATGTCGTCGTCGACCTGATGGTCGATCTCGGCATCGACTATGTGTCGTTCAACCCCGGCGCCACCTTCCGTGGGTTGCACGACTCGATCGTCAACTACGCCGGTAGCGACATCGAGTTCATCGAGTGCCTGCACGAGGAGATCTCGGTCGCGCTAGCCCATGGGTACGCGAAGGCGGCGGGCAAGCCGATGGCCGCGGCGGTGCACGATGTCGTCGGCCTGCAGCACGCATCGATGGCGATCTACAACGCCTGGATGGACCAGGTGCCCATGCTGGTGCTGGGCGCGACCGGGCCGGTGGACGCAACCAAGCGGCGCCCGTGGACGGACTGGATCCACACCGCCCTGGTCCAGGGCACGCAGGTGCGCGACTACACCAAGTGGGACGATCAGCCCGGGTCCATCGCCGCGGTCCCGGAGACCATCATCCGCGCGGTGCAGATCACCAACACCGCTCCGCGCGGTCCCGTGTACGTCTGCCTGGATCACGAAATCCAGGAGGACCCGATTCCCGAGGGGTTCGCCAACCTCGACGTGGCGGACTTCGCGGCGCCGGTCGACGCCGCGCCCGACCCGGAGGCGGTGGAGCGGGTGGTCGACTGGCTCGTGGACGCCTCGTCGCCGGTGGTGCTGGCGGACATGGTGGGCCGCAGCCAGGCGGGGCTGGAACTGCTGGTCGAGCTGGCCGACGCGCTGGCGCTGCCGGTGGTCGACCGGGAGCGCAACTACAACAAGGTGTCGATGAACTTCCCGACGGCCCATCCGCTGAACGCCTCGGGCGACCCCGACGCGCTCGTCGGCGTGGACGTGGTGCTTGCGCTGGAGATGCGCGACCTCTCGGGGGTGCTCGGCCGGACCGGTGCGCCCACCGTGCGGGGCCGCGGTCAGCAGGCGGAGCTGGCTGCGGGCGCCAAGGTGGTCAACGTCACCATGGCGTCCTACGTGGGCGGGTCCTGGATCAGCGAGATGCAGCGACTGCACGCCGCAGACCTGCAGCTGCTGGTCGAGTCCGAGCCCTTCCTGCGAGCCCTGCTGCCGCGCGTCAAGGCGCGGCTGGCCGACGCCGGTGGCGACCTTCGGGACCGGGTGGAGGGGCGCCGGCGGCTAGTCTCCGAGCGCTCCGCGGCCCAGCGCAAGCAGTGGCGGCAGGAGGCCGAGGCACGCAGGGAGGACAAGCCGATCTCCAAGGAGCTGCTGGCGCTGACCATCGGGGACGCCACGGCCGGCGACGACCGGATCGTGTCCAACGGCAGCCTCGGCAACTGGATCCACCGGCTGTGGGACCTGGACCGGGCCGATCAGTACTTGGGTGACTCCGGCGGCGCCGGGCTCGGCTACGGGCTGGGTGCCACGCTCGGCACTGCGCTGGCGCACCGTGGAACCGACCGTCTGGTCATCGACATCCAGTCCGACGGCGACGCGCTCTACACCCCGAGCGCCCTGTGGACCGCAGCGCACCACCGGCTGCCAGCCCTGATCGTCATGGACAACAACCGCGGCTACAACAACTCCGTCGAGCACGCGGAGCGCATCGCCCGGAACCGGACCCGTCCCGCCGAGCGGCGCGGCTTGGGTACCGCCATCGACGATCCCGAGGTCGACTTCGCGGCGCTCGCTCGTTCTTTCGGTGTGCATGGCGAAGGACCCGTGACCGAACCTTCGGAGCTGCGCCCGGCCATCGACCGAGCGCTGGAGGTCGTCCGGGATCAGCGGCTGCCCGCGGTGGTGGACGTGATCACCGGCCTCGCCCCGTTCGAGGCCTGAGGGGGCCAGGCTGGGCCGGCCTGAGGCGAGGCGTCACTCGACCAGGAAGTGGATGGTCTTGACCTGGGTGTAGCTGAGCAGCTCCGACAGGCCCTCTTCGGTGCCCACGCCGCTGTTCTTCATGCCGCCGAACTCGCAGGCGGGGTAGTGGCGGGAGACGCCGTTGATCCAGACGTAGCCGGACTTGACCCGCTTGGCGGTGCGTACGGCGGTGCGCAGATCCTCCGTCCACACGGCCGCAGCCAAGCCGTACTCGACGGAGTTGGCCATCTGCACGACCTCGTCGGCGTCACTCCAGCGGATCACCGACAGCACGGGTCCGAAGATCTCCTCGTTGAAGATTCGCATACCCGGGGTGACGTCGGCGAACACGGTGGGGCGCACCCAGTAGCCACGCTCGAACTGGGCACCCTCGGGACGTCCGCCGCCGGCCACCAGACGGGCCCCGTCCTCCTTGCCGGCCTTGATGTAGGAGTTGGTCTTCTCCAGCTGCGCGGGGGACACCATCGCGCCCATGTCGCTGTCCTCGCTCATGGGGTCGCCCACGCGCAGGCCATCGACCGTGCCCACGATCTTCTCCAGCACCTGGTCGTGGATGGAGTCGTGCAGGAACAACCTGCTGGTGGAGCCGCACGACTGGCCCTGGTGGCCGAAGTTCATGCCGGCGACCGCAGCGGGGATCGCCCGGCTCAGATCGGCATCGGGGAACACGATCATGGGGTTCTTGCCGCCAAGCTCGAGGGTGACGTTCTTGACCCCGCTCTCGGCTGCGGCCCGCTGGATGGCCATGCCGGTGGGCACAGAGCCGATCAGCGCCAAGCGCCGCACCTCGGGATGGCGCACCAGCGCATCGCCGACAGTGCCGCCCAGCCCCGTGACGATGTTGACCACCCCGGGTGGGAACACCTCGGCGCAGATCTCGGCCAGCACGGTCGAGGACAGCGGCGCCTGCTCCGGCGGCTTCATGACCACCGCATTGCCGGCCATGAGGGGTGCGGCCATGCGCGAGGCCGTGAACTTGATGGGGTGGTTGAACGCCACGATGCGGCCCACGACGCCGTAGGGCTCTCGCACCGAGATGTGAAGGTTTCCTGGCGTGACCGGAATGGTCTCGCCCTTGGCCTCCGCGCCCAGACCTGAGTAGTAGTCCAGCGTCTGGCAGGCGCCCTCGACGTCGGCGCGCATCTTGCGGATGGTGTTGCCGGTGTCCAGCACCTCCATCTCGGTGATCTCGTCGGCGCGCTCGCGCAGCCGGGCGGCGAGCTCGCGCACGTAGCCACCGCGCGTGGCATGGTCCAGCTCCCACCACGGCGAGAACGCCCGCGCGCCGGCCTCGACGGCACGGTCGATGTCGGCCTTCGAGCCGCTGGGCACGCGGCCGAGCACGGCCTCCGTGGCCGGGTTCAGCGACGTCAGCCACTCCCCGCTCTCGCTGTCAACCAAGCGGCCGTCGATGAGCATCCTGCGGTCGCCGAATCGAGACTCCGAGGTCATGGTGAGCTCCTCATGCAAGGGTTAGGGGCGGGCGGGCGTACGCTAGCAGGCGGTCTTTGCCCAGCCCAGGCCGCGTCGGCTTGACACCCTGCCCGCCGTCCTCCTAGCGTTGTCGCAGGCTCCAGCGGTGCAGGTGACCCCACACGCATCCGGCGCCATGCAGTGCTCTCGATCTCGCACCCAACCGACGGAAAGGTCGGCTCCATGCCTTCGATGGCTTTGATGGCTCGTCCCGCACTGTGGTCCTTGCTGGCGGTCCTGCTGCTGTTCGGCGCCGCCTGCGGCGAGCAACCTGCGGAGGAACCGGTCGCCGAGGAGCCGGCCGGCGACGCGACCGAGGCCGCGACCCCCGACGGCGCGACCGAGGGCGGCAATGAGCCGTCCGCGACCGCCGCGGCGGCGGACGGGGCGGGCAGCGCCTGCACCGACCTCGAGGGCAGCACCATCACCTTCGTGGTGCCCTACGACGCGGGTGGTGGCTACGACACGTATGCGCGCCTCATCGCCCCGGTGCTGGAGGAGGAGATCGGCGCCACGGTGGTCGTTGAGAACCAGCCCGGCGCCGGTGGGCTGCTGGCGATCAACAGCCTGCTCGCAGCACCGGCCGACGGCACGACCATCGCCATCATGAACGCGGTGGGTTCCGGGGCGGCCTCGATCGCCGGGGCAGAGGGCGCGCAGTTCGAGCTGGACGAGCTGAGCTACATCGGACGGGTGACCGACGACCGCAAGGTCCTGGTCACCGGAGGCGAGGGCGAGTTCACCACCTTCCAGGAAATGCTCGACGCCGAGTCGATCAGGATCGGCTCCAACGGTCCCGGCTCAGCGGACTTCGTCTCCTCCGTGGTTCTGAACGCCATCTTCGAGGACCTCGATGGCGAGATCATCACCGGCTTCGACGGCTCGGAGGAGGTCGCGCTCACCTTGGTGCAGGGGGAGCTGGACGCCATGTCGGGATCGCTCAGCAGCCGGCTGTCCGCCATCGAGAACGGTGACGAGCGCCCGGTGCTGATGTTCTCCCCCCGCCCGGTAGAGGCGCTGCCGGACACCCCGGCACTGTTGGAGCTCGACCTCGACCAGCGCCAGCGGGACCTCGCCACCGCGTACCTGTCGCTGCTCGACCTGGGCAGGGCCATCGTGGCGCCGCCCGACGTGCCGGCGGGCCCGTTGGGATGCCTGCGCACGGCCCTGGGCGAAGCCCTGAGCGATCCGGAGCTGCTGGCGCAGGCCGAACAGCAGGACCGGCCTATCGAACACCTCGGCGGCGAGGAGATGGACCAGCTCATCGCCGATGTAGCCTCGGCACCGGAGGAGTTCCAGCAGGTCATCACCGAGGCGCACTGACCTGCGCCGCCCACCGGCCCGGTCGGTCCGATAGCTTTCGGGCCGACCGGACGTCGTGAGCTGACAGGAGCAGATGTGCAGACGCGGAAGCTGGGCCAGCTGGAGGTCTCCCTGGTCGGGGTCGGCTGCAACAACTTCGGCCGGCGTCTGGACGCCGACGGGACCCGTGCGGTGGTGCAGGCGGCGCTCGACGCCGGCGTCAACCTCTTTGACACCTCCGACTCCTACGGGGACGGCAGCAGCGAGGAGCTGCTCGGCCGTGCCCTCGGCTCACGCCGAGACGAGGCGGTGATCGCGACCAAGTTCGGCTCCGTGATGGGCGGTGACCCGCAGCAGTCCGGCGCCCGCCCGGAGTACGTTCGGGCCGCGTGCGAGGCGAGCCTTGGCCGCCTTGGCATCGACGTTATCGACCTGTATCAGCTGCACCGGCCGGACCCCGACACGCCGATCGAGGAGACCCTGGGAGCGCTGCACGAGCTGGTGACGGAGGGCGTGGTCCGCGAGATCGGCTGCTCCAACTTCTCCGTCGCCCAGATCGATCTGGCGCAGCGCAGCAGCGAGGAGCGGAGCATCACGGGGTTCGCCAGCGTGCAGAACCACTGGTCCCTGTTGCACCGCCAGCCGGAGGAGGACGGGGTTGTCGATGCCTGCGCGCGGCACGGCATGCGCATGCTGCCGTACTTCCCGCTGGCCGCCGGGATGCTGACCGGCAAGTACGCCCGGGGCGCGCAGCCACCCGCGGGCACCCGGCTGGGTCAGGCACCAGCCGAACGCTCGCAGCGCTACCTCAACGACCGCAACTTCGCCATCGTCGACCGGTTGCAGGACTTCGCGCGTGAACGGGGGCACACCCTGCTCGAGCTGGCGATCGGCTGGCTCGCCTGGGCGCCGGCGACCGCATCCGTGATCGCCGGCGCCACCAAGGCGGAGCAGATTCGGGCCAACGCCGCCGCCCTCGGATGGGAGCTGACCGACGCCGAACGCCAGGAGGTCGACGCCCTCACGGCCAACGCGCGCATCACCTGAGCGGATCTTTCCTCGCGGGCGGCGGCACGGTCCCGCCGGAGGTTGACGGATCACCGGGGCGGGGCACGCTAGCCGCCGAGCACCTGCCGTCCCGCTGTCCCGCCGTCCCAATCTGCCGAAGGAGCACCGCCATGGCCCGCGCGTCATACAGCCCGTCTCTGCAACGTCCGCAACGCGGGGACGGTCGCATCATCGCCGGCGTGTGCGCGGGGATCGCCGACCGGCTCGGTGTCTCGCGGTTCTTGGTGCGGGTGGGGTTCCTGTTGTTCGGTGTGACCGGCGCCGGTGAGCTCGCCTACATCGTCGCGTGGGTGCTCATGCCCAACGCCCCCCGCCGCTACTGAGCCTCCGCTCGCGACTCAACCGGTCCTTCCAGGTCCGCCGCCCGGGCGCGCAGTGCGCGGGCGGTCTGGTCCCTGGCCTCGCTCACCAGCCGCCGAGCCGGCGCCGGCACGTCGCGGCTGAGCACGCCGTCGGCCATCTCCAACACAGCCGGCGACACCACCGCCTGCGGGAACAACCCGCTGGTCAACAGCAGCGACTCCTCGATGCCGCGACCGTTCCAGAGC
>Ga0209587_1001136_pt1 | contig 12741 bp, 19 predicted proteins | sample NGEPerD_2_FD_184512 | JGI IMG/M metagenome (GOLD analysis project Ga0209587, IMG submission 184512) | Arctic peat soil microbial communities from the Barrow Environmental Observatory site, Barrow, Alaska, USA - NGEE PermafrostL1-D... | ecosystem: Environmental > Terrestrial > Soil > Wetlands >... | reverse complement strand
GCTGCTCCGGGGCGGGCGCGCACCCCGAGCGTCGTGGTCACTGCAGCGTCTGATGTTTGCCGTGACGCCCCTGGGTCGTGACCCTGCCCCACCCTCTTTGACTGCTCTGTCGATTCAGCGCTGCTGAGCAAATAGGGACCCGCCGAGTAGGTGGTTCCGCTGAGCTGGCATGCCCGCATTCAACAGACCACTCAGGAGTCACATCCCGTGAAGAGAACACCCAGATTCGTTGCGCTCGCCTTCGCGCTAGCGCTCACTGCCGCCGCTTGCGGCAACGACCCCACCACCGAGAACGCCAGCGACTCAACGTCCAGCCGGACAGGACAGTCGACAGGCAACCCACCCGCGCTGGACGGAACTTCGATGCCGCCTTGGCCAGCGCCGACCGACGTATCTGCCCGCGTGGCCAGCGCAGGGCTCGACCTGGGTCCGATGGGTATGGCGGAGCACTACCACACACAACTGCGCATCTTCACCAACGGCACCGAGATACCGGTACCTGCGAACATCGGCGTCGATCCCGCAACCGGGGCCATGTCAGCGGTCCACACCCACGAAGAAGACGGCACGATCCACATCGAGGCGGACACCGAAGGCGAGGTCTTCACCCTGGGTCAACTCTTCACTCAGTGGGGGGTGACGTTGACTCCCAGCCAGATCGGCGGAGTGCGCGCCAAACCCGGCGAGAAGGTGACATTGACCAGTAACGGAACGCCCGTCACCGGTAATCCCATGAATCTTCGGCTCAAGGCCGAGCAGAAGATCGTGTTGAGACTCGAATGAACACGAACCGGTTCCCCCGAAGGCTGCGACCTGTCGTGTGGAGCCTCGCGGCAGGTGCGCTGATCGCCGTCCTGGCCTGGCAAACGGTCACGTGGAGGACGTCCTCGACAGACAGCGGGAACAACGGCCCAGCAGCCACTGACAACCCCAACCCCGGTCTCGTGGTGTACGCACCCACCAAGCGGACGAACGCCCCCGAGCTGGAGGGGACGACCCTGGACGGCGACTCGTTCCGGCTCTCCGACTGGGCAGGCAAGATCGTCGTGATCAACGTCTGGGGGTCGTGGTGCGGCCCCTGTCGTGCCGAAACCCCTGATCTGGTACGACTGGCGCGACAGCACGCGGATCGAGGGGTCCGATTCGTAGGGATCAACACACGAGACAACCTCGCCTCCGCAAGGGCGTTCGTCGACAAGTTCAATGTGCCGTATCCCAGCATCTTCGACGAGGGTGGCCGGGCTCTGTTGCCGTTCAGAGGCGTGATTCCGAGTGCCGTGATCCCCAGTAGTGTTGTCGTTGATCGCCAAGGCAAGGTCGCCGCCAGAGTCATCGGCCCCGTTACCTACGGCACCTTGAACGGCGTGCTCAACGACGAACTCGCGGGAGGTACCCCATGATCCTCGCCGCGGGAGACCTGGTCGCCTACGGTCCTCTCCTGTTGGCTATACCCGTCGCCATGGCTGCCGGTCTCGTGTCGTTCCTGAGCCCATGCTGCTTGCCGCTTCTGCCTGGGTATCTGGCCTACGTGACGGGCACCGCCGGGGCCGACGCCGACCAAACCCCAGCCGGTCGCGACGACGGGCGGCAGGCGACTTCAGACACGGTTGTGGCAACCAGGAAGGTCCGCCTTCGGCGACCTAGCCGCACGGTCACCGGGACGCTGCTCTTCGTGCTTGGGTTCGCGGCAGTCTTCACGAGCTACGGTGCTGCTTTTGGTGCAGCTGGCGCGCTCTTGGTGACCTACCAGGGACCGATCATCAAGGTTCTCGGCGTTTTCACGATCGTGCTCGGCCTCATGTTCACCGGGGCGCTGGGAAGAATCCCGTTCCTCAATCGATCGTTCCGACTCAACTTCAAACCCAAAGTAGGGGTAGCCAGCGCACCGTTGCTTGGGGTGCTGTTCGGCATCGGATGGACTCCGTGCATCGGCCCAACGTTGGCCGCGGTCCTGGCCCTCTCGGTCAGCACCGGGGGAGCCGGCCGGGGAGCCATCTTGTCCTTCGCCTACAGCTTGGGCCTCGGACTTCCGTTCTTGTTGGCGGCTCTCGGTGTCCAACGCGCCTTCAAGGTCTTCGGTGTCGCCCGACGCCACGCCCACACCGTGATGCAGGTGGGCGGTGTGCTCCTGATCGTCGTCGGGGTCATGCAGGTCACCGGCCTCTGGGCGTCCATGATCGCCGATTTGCAGGTCCTCATAGCAAACTGGCAGACACCATTGTGAACACAACATCTGGCGCGAGGCAGCGCCGCATCCCCCTCGTGCTCATCGCGACTCTGATCGCGTCGAGTGTTCTGGTGGCGTGCGGCACGGAGGCCTCCCGTGACCAGCCGGCTGGTTCCGCAGCTGTGGTGGAAAAGGACAAGGATGGCCTCAACGGAACCTTGGTGGATCCTCCGTTGCGGCTGGCCAACGTCGTTCTCCGAGACACGCGCAACAACCCGGTCCGGCTCAATGAATTTCCCCCCAAGAAGGCCACCGCCCTCTTCTTCGGCTTCACCAACTGCGAGGACGTCTGCCCAACAACAATGGCCGACCTCGCATCCGCGCGACGCGCCCTGCCGCCAGCCCTGGCGAAGAGAGTCGCCGTCGTCTTCGTCACCGTCGACCCTCGACGAGACACACCCGCCGTGCTGCGAACCTGGCTCGACCATTTCGACAGGGAGATCATCGGGCTCCGCGGGCCAACCAACCTCGTGAACACGGCCGAACGCTCCCTCTACGCTGACGAGAGCACTACCGGCTCCAAAGCCAACTCCGAGACCGTTCCCGGGACAGGCGGGCATCACCATGGGGACGCCCTGGACGCCTCATCGAAACCCCGAGCTGACTACGAGGTGTCCCACAGTGGCTCCGTGTACGTCTTCGGACCCCGCGGCGAGACGGTGCTCTACTCCGGCGCCACCACAGTGGACCAGTACGCCGCTGATTTCACTCGGCTACTGGGTCGCTCCTAGAGGCTCCGCGCACCCCGGCACCCGCGAGGTCGTCTGGGCTCGTTTGGCGGGTCGGGCTGGCTGAGGGTGTGGGCGTCGTTAGGCCCTGGTCCGCCATCGGCGCACGAAGAGGACCGCATCGCGGTCAACGCAGCGCCTGGGTCGGGAGTGGGGGTCATTCGTACACTGGGCGCGATGAGTCCCCGAACGCGCCTTGACGCCACAGTGCGGCACGCACTGTGGCTCGGTGGCCTGCTCGTCGTCCTGGGCGGCCTGTTCGGCATGCACGGCCTGGAGCACCACGGCGGCGCGGGCATGGACTCTGTCGTGAACGCGACCATGACCGGTTCCACAGGGCACTCCGGCGCCGTTGCAGACGAAATCATGACCGACGCTGCCCAAGACACCGCCCTGGTGATGGCCGTGGTGACGAGCGCGACCGGGCACGTCGGCATGGACATGGGCGCCGCGGGAATGTGCATGGCGATCCTCATGCTGGGCCTGATCGCCTTGCTGCTCCGGATCCGGGCCAACCGGCTGCAACCGCCGCTCTGGCTAGTGGCCCGACCTGCACGCGCGCCCGGAGCCCGCGGTCGCGACCCTGATCCGCCTTCCCTGATCCAGCGGTCGATCCAGCGCTGCTGAGCGGTCAGCGGACCGGCCCGGACCATCGGGTCGACCCGCCCACACGCGCGCCCATTTTCGACAGACCCGATCAGGAGACCCACATGAAACGACTTCTCAGCTCCACCGCGCTTGCCCTGGTGGCAGCGCTCGCACTCACCGCATGCGGCAGCGGCGACAGCAGTGGCGATGGCGATGGCGGCGGCGACTTCAACGACGCCGACGTCACGTTCACCCAGTCGATGATCCCGCACCACGAGCAGGCCGTGCAGATGGCGAAGATGGCCAAGATGCACGCCTCCACACCCGAGGTGAAGAACCTCGCCGACAAGATCGAGGTCGCTCAGGGTCCCGAGATCGCCACGATGAAGGGCTGGCTCAAGGACTGGGCCAAGGACGAGTCCGGCTCGGTGGGTGGCATGGACCACGACTCGGGTGGCATGGACAGGGGGGCCATGCCCGGGATGATGAGCGATGAGGACATGTCCCGCCTCGGCGTCGCCACTGGTGCCGGGTTCGACCAGATGTTCCTCACCATGATGATCGACCACCACACCGGTGCCATCGAGATGGCGAAGACCGAGCAGTCGAAGGGCAAGAACGCGGACGCGAAGGCGCTCGCGAAGAAGATCGAGGCCGACCAGACAGCCGAGATCACCCAGATGAAGAAGCTGCTCAGCCCCTGATGCACCAGCCGCCTGGCCGCCGCTACCTCAACCACTCCGGGTTGGTGGTGGCCGGCCAGGAAGCCGGCGCCTGGCGAACCCAATGCACAGCCTTGCCTGGCCTCAGGTCGTCCGCGTCCGCCGCTCGCGGTTGTTCTTGCGCCATCCGTAGGGAGTCATTCCGGGCGGCTTGTAGAGGTTGAGCACCTGGATGAGGAGCAGGAGCACGAGCGCGAGAACAGCATGGAAGAGGTCCCCGCCGTAGCGGTCGAGATCGCCAGGGTCTGCGATCTGTACGGCGTCCGCAACTGAACTCACATCCGGCATGTGCATGAGCAGGACGGTTGTGGCAAGGGTGGTGAGCACGAAAGCGAAGAGCACCCAGTAGTACCGGAACAGGCCCCACCGGGTCCCGAGCGACATGACGAGGCCCGTAAGCCATGAGCCGAGTGCCAGCGGGACGAGGACGTACCAGCCGATGAGCTCCATGGCGACCCAGGCACTGCGCACTGTGGCCGGACTGTCGCTGAGCACGGCGGCTGTCCCGAGCCCGATGTAGGCAATGACTGCGCCGACCCACCCGATCGAACACGTCAGGTGGACCGAGAGGGCGAACCGGCGAACCGGAGGCGACATCACCACCCCGCAAAGCCCTCGGTGGGAGTTCGCGCGGCGGCGCTCGTGACCACGGATTGACTGTCGAGTTGCACTGGTGCGCCCTGGTGCCTGCCAGGTCCGTGTTCACCGCCGGCTAGCATCGCGACGACCAGGACGACAATCAGGATCCCGATGAGGATGCCGGAGACCTTGACCCATCGGGGGACACCCGGCGGACGTCCTGGGGCAGAGACGCGGTTGGCGTCCGACTCGGGCTGTTGGGCTTCTGTCATGGCGACTGTCCTCTTCCTACGTTCACCCGTCAGTGGCGCCCGGGTCTTTGCAAGACACTATGTCACGCAGTATTCAGTATGCCCGCTAGCGGTCGAGCTGTATGGTGTGCATGTGCCGAAGTTGTGGAGTCAGACCATCGAGACGCATCGCCATGAGGTGCGCGAGGCGATCATGGAAACCACCTGGGCACTCGCCACACGACAGGGACCGATGTCGGTCACCATGTCGCAGGTCGCGCAAGAAGCCGGGATTGGTCGAGCGACCCTGTACAAGTACTTCTCAGACGTCGAAGCGATCCTGCACGCCATGCACGAGCGCCACGTCCTGGACCACATGGTGCGCCTCAACAAGCTCCGAGACGCAACTGCCGACGCCAGCCAGAGGCTGGAATCCGTCGCGCACGCCTACGCCCTTATCTGCCACCACCGCGCCAAACACGGCACCGTCGAACTGTCGGCACTGACTCACCAGCCCGAACGCGTCGCTGGAGCCGAGCGGCAGCTCCTCTCGCTCTTCGAGGACCTGCTCACGGACGCCGTCACGGCTGGAAGGGTCCGCACCGACACCACCGTCGAGGAACTGGCCATCTACAGCGTGCACGCCCTTGGTGCGGCCAGCAGCCTGCCGACCAAGGCAGCGGCCAAGCGACTCGTCACGGTCACCCTTGCCGCGCTGAGTCCTCCCGGGACGTAGCGGTGCCACCGGCAACAGAGGACTAGGTATAACTTTCGCGGCTGACGTGCGGGACCTTCGCCCCTGACGCCCAGCGTTCGGTGTCGCGAGGGTGGTTGTAGGCGGGACGCCCCTGCCGCGGAGGTCGGGAGGCCGAGATGAACAAGGACAAGTACCTGATGTACGCCGTTGCGGCGGTGGCAGCTGCCGGGATCGCGGTGTGGGCGGGGGTTCCTCCGTTCGTCCTTCTACTGCTGGTCTGCCCGGTGATGATGTTCTTCATGATGGGCTCGATGTCCGGCGGCATGGGCCGCGGCGACGTAAACAGTCATGACCACGACGCGGACTCGCCCACCCAGAGGTCACGTCCTGACGGTTCCCACGACCGCATCGACCAGCCGTAAGCGCGCGTGCCGCTGGCCGGGAACGAGGCCGGACAAGGGTCATCGAGGACTATCGCCCTATGGCCAAATACCCTAGGGGGGTATGGTGGGAGACATGAGCAGCGTGCATGAACGCCACCCGCCAACGGCGCGGGCGGCCGTCAAGGACCCCGTCTGCGGCATGGAAGTAGACCCAGTCGGCAGCGAGCACCACGCCGAGCACGACGGCACCACCTACCACTTCTGCTCGGCACACTGCCAAGCGAAGTTCCAGGCCAACCCGGGCCAGTACACCCACGCCCGGCCTGTAGGCGCGGCCACGGTCCCCGAAGCGGGACAGGCCCGGGAGCCAGGATCGAAGGGTGAGGAGTACACCTGCCCGATGCACCCGGAGATCCGGCAGATCGGGCCTGGGGCGTGCCCCATCTGCGGGATGGCGCTCGAGCCGGTCACCGTGACCGCGGACTCCGGGCCCAGCGCCGAACTCCTCGACATGACGCGGCGGTTCTGGATCGCGTTGGTGCTCTCGGTCCCGGTGGTGATCCTGGAGATGGGCGGGCACCTCTTCCCCGCGATGCACGACCTCATCTCGCCCAAGGCCGCCACGTGGACCCAGTTGGTGCTGGCCACCCCGGTGGTCTTGTGGGCGGGGTGGCCGTTCTTCGTCCGTGGCTGGGTCTCGGTGCGCACGATGAAGCTCAACATGTTCACCCTGATCTCGATGGGCACCGGTGTCGCGTGGCTCTTCAGCGTGGTCGCGACCCTCGCCCCGGGCATCTTCCCCGACTCCTTCCGCGAAATGGGAACGGTCGACGTCTACTTCGAGGCTGCCGCCGTCATCACCGTCCTGGTCTTGTTGGGCCAGGTCCTCGAGCTGCGTGCCCGTGAACAGACCTCGGGGGCCATCAGGGCACTCCTGGATCTCACCCCCAAGACCGCGCACCGGCTCGCCGAGGACGGGACCGAGGCAGTGGTGACCCTCGACGAGGTGCAGATCGCTGACCGGCTCCGAGTGCGCCCGGGACAGAAGATCCCGGTCGACGGCACCGCGGAGAGCGGCCGCTCCTCGGTCGACGAGTCACTGGTCACCGGGGAGTCGATGCCGGTCACCAAGACCACCGGCGACACCGTGATCGGCGGCACCCTGAACCAGACCGGCTCCCTGATCATCCGCGCGGACAAGATCGGCCGCGACACGATGCTGGCCCGGATCGTGCAGATGGTCGCCGAAGCGCAGCGCTCGCGGGCGCCCATCCAACGGATGGCAGACCGGGTGGCTGCCTGGTTCGTGCCGGCCGTCCTGGCCGTCGCCGTCGCCGCGTTCATCATCTGGGCCACGGTGGGACCGGAGCCACGGCTGGCGCACGCGCTGATCGTCGCCGTGGCGGTCGTCATCATCGCCTGCCCGTGTGCGCTCGGGCTGGCCACGCCGGTCTCGATCATGGTCGGCGTCGGGCGCGGCGCAGGGATGGGGGTACTGATCAAGAACGCCGAGGCGCTCGAGCTGATGGAGAAGGTGGACACGCTGGTCGTCGACAAGACGGGCACGCTCACCGAGGGCTGTCCCTCGGTCACCCACATCGTGCCGTCGGCCGGCTTCGAGACCGACGATGTCCTGCGGCTCGCTGCCGGGGTCGAACGCGCCTCCGAGCACCCGTTGGCCCTGGCCATCGTTGGTGCCGCCGAGCGCGCCGGCCTTTCGGTTCCTTAGGTCAGCGACTTCGACTCGCCGGTCGGCAAGGGGGCACTGGGCACGGTGGAGGGCCATCGCGTCGTACTCGGCAGCGCGGGGTTCTTGAGCACCTATGGCCTGGACGCCAGTGCGCTCAAGCCGGCGGCGGACCGGCTCCGCGGCGACGGCGCCACCGCCATCTTCATCGGCGTCGATGAGCAGGTCGCCGGCATCTTCGCCATCGCCGACCCGGTCAAGCAGACCACCGCCGAGGCCCTGGAGGCGCTTGGCGCGGAGGGTATCGCGGTCGTCATGCTGACCGGCGACAACCGGGTCACGGCCGAGGCCGTCGGACGAAGCCTGGGTATCAACCGGGTCGAGGCCGAGGTGCTGCCCGACCACAAGAGCGACATCGTCAAGCAGCTGCGAGAGGACGGGCACGTGGTCGCCATGGCTGGGGACGGCGTGAACGACGCCCCTGCCCTGGCTGCAGCCGACGTGGGCCTCGCGATGAGCTCTGGGACCGACGTGGCGATGGAGAGCGCCGGGATCACGCTGCTCAAGGGCGACCTGCTGGGCATCGTGCGAGCCCGCCAGCTGTCCCGGGCGACGATGTCGAACATCAGACAGAACCTCGTGTTCGCCTTCATCTACAACGTCGCGGGCATCCCGATCGCCGCCGGAGTGCTGTACCCGGTCTTCGGCTGGCTGCTCTCACCCATCATCGCCGCCGCAGCGATGGCCCTGTCCTCGGTCAGCGTCATCAGCAACGCTCTGCGACTGCGAACCCAACGACTCTGAGACGGATGCCCATCGGGCTCAGCGGGTGAGGCCCTCGACGTGCCAGGCAAGGCCCCGGTGAGCGAACTCCGGGCGCAGGCCGCGCGCTTTCACAACATCGAGCATCGCCTGCGGTGGATGCGCGAGCGTCCGAAACTTCTTGCCGCTGCACCAGAACAGCGCGTTCTGCACCGCGACGACGGCGCGACTACCGACGTTGCGCGGGGGGTGGCTGAACACGAGCCGTTTCTGGCACCGGTCTGCGACCGCGCCCAGCAGTCGTTCGTAGTCCGGGTAGCAGCACACGACGCGGTGCAGTACGACGAGGTCGGCGGGCTCCACCGCCTCAGGAGTCGCGGCCACGTCGACGATGTGCCGGTGCACCCGGTCGGCGACACCGGCCTCCTCGGCCAGTCGGCGCGCCTCCGCCTCGTAGGCCGGTGAGAGCTCGATGTTCGTGACCGAGGCGGCTCCCCGCCGCAGCAGCTCCACGCCGATCTCGCCGACACCGCCGCCGACTTCGAGAACCGTTGCGTCCCCCAAGCCGTCCCGCGCCAGGAAGTCGACCATTCGGCGGGCGGTGGGATCGACGCCGCGACGGCGGGCCCGGTTCGCCATCCGGCGCGCGAAACCCTCGCCGAACATGTTCTGGCACCCGCGCGGATCGCAACACCCAGCCATCAGACGAGTATCCACCCGGAAGGGTGATGACTCGATGAACGGCCCGGGACCCTCGGCTGGGGTCACAGGACGTTCGACTCTCTTCGTCGAGATCTCCGGCAGCGACATAGAGGCGTGACGAAGATCCTGATGATCCTCACCGATCAGGTCCCCCGTTTCTGAGCATGAAGGAGAAATCGCGATGATGGATTGGTACGGCGACGGCCCCGGTTGGGGCGGCTGGTTGATGATGACCGTGGTGATGCTCGCCTTCTGGAGGTTGGTTGTCCTCGGCGTGATGGCTCGCTACCGCAGCTTCCGCGACCACGACCGCCGGCCACAGGACCGCCAGGACAGCGCGGATCAGGTGCTCCGGGATCGGGCCGCGCGCGGCGAGATCGATGCCGAGGAGTACGCCCGCCGGCTCGAGGTACTCGCCTCTGGACAACGCTGACGGGTGCCTACCACTGGGCTGGCCCGCATGACCACCGGTTGAGTCCCTGTGTCATAATATGCGTATGCACGCAGACTCGCAGGTTCAGGCTGTTCCGCCGGACGACCAGGTCGACCTGGCAGTCGAGGTGTTCCGGATGCTCGCCGACACCACCCGGGTCAAGCTGCTGTGGCTGTTGCTTGAGGAGGAGTCCTCGGTGAACGACCTCGCGTCCGCGGCCGGGAAGTCCCAGACGGGGGTGTCCCAGCACCTGGCCAAGCTCCGGATGGCGCGGTTGGTGCAGACCCGCCGGCAAGGCAATCAGATCTTCTATCGGATCGAGTCCGATCACGTCCGCCAGCTCGTCCAGGACGCCGTCCATCATGCCGAGCACGCCAGCGGTGAGGTGCCAGAGCACCACCGTCGGGCCAGAGACTCCGCGAACGTGACTGACATCGAACCCGGCGCAGGCAATGCGTCCGGCTCGGGCAGGTCTCCACGGTGACGCACGACTACAGGCACGATCGGCCGGCCGAAGGGCACGACCACGACCACGGGCACCACGACCACGACCACGAGCACGAGCACGCCACCGGGTTCAAGGGTTTCGTGGTGTCGATCTTCAAGCCGCACAGCCACGACGCCGCGGACTCGGTCGATTCGGCGCTGGAGTCGAGCAAGGAAGGCATCCGGGCGCTCAAGATCAGCCTCCTCGCCCTCGGCGCCACCGCCACGGCCCAGCTGGCGGTGGTCTTCGTCACTGGTTCGGTGGCTCTGCTCGCTGACACGATCCACAACTTTTCCGATGCGCTCACCGCGGTGCCGTTGTGGTGCGCGTTCGTGCTGGCCCGTCGCGCTCCCACGCGGCGCTACACCTACGGCTACGGTCGGGCCGAGGACCTGGCCGGCGTGTTCATCGTGGCGATGATCGCGCTCTCCGCTGTCGTGGCCGGCTGGGAGTCGGTCGCTCGCCTGCTCGACCCCCAACCGATCACCAACCTCGGCGCCGTCCTCGCCGCCGGTGTCCTTGGGTTCCTCGGCAACGAGGCGGTCGCGGTCTACCGGATCCGGGTCGGGCGCAAGATCGGGTCCGCGGCCCTGGTCGCCGACGGCCTGCACGCGCGCACCGACGGGTTCACCTCGCTGGCCGTGGCCGCCGGAGCCATCGGCGTGATGGCCGGGTTCCCCCTGGCCGATCCCATCGTGGGACTCCTCATCACCGTCGCCATCCTCGCCGTCCTGCGAGGGGCTGCACGCGACATCTACCGACGCCTGATGGACGCAGTCGAGCCCGCGCTCGTCGACGACGCAGAGCGTGCCCTCCTGGCCGTTCCGGGCGTGCTCGCGGTCGAGTCGGTCAGGTTGCGGTGGATCGGGCACCGACTCGGTGCCGAGGCCGGACTCGTGGTGGAGAACGCCATGTCGGTCTGGGAGGGCCACGCAGTCGCCGTCGAGGCCAAGCACCAGCTCCTGCACCAGATCTCGAAACTCGACGACGCCACCGTCCACATCAGCCCCAACGTCATCCCCGGCCGGGACCCCCACGAGCCGCTAGCTCATCACTTCTCGTAGCGCCAGACGGTTAACGTCCGCGGACCTCTGAGCCGTCCACGCGCCAGGGCGTCACTGTGCGGTCAACGGTTCAACCCGACTCGAGGGTCAAGTCGTGGCTCACCGATGATCGGCGCGAGGGGACCTGCCGTGCCGGATCTCTGTGGGGGTGGCGGCGCGGGTCACCGATCCGTCCTTGACCACGATCGGGATTCCGGTGGCGTCGAACCGCTCGCGTAGCGACTCCACGTCGGCGTGACGGCTCTTGGGCAGGTCGTAGTACAGGTCCAGCACCGAACGTGCGGTCGGGTCGTCGATCGTGGTGGCATCCCACACGACATGGTCCCCCACGACCGTGACGGTGATGGTCATGAACGCGCAGCAGGCCATCTCACGATCGGCGAGGTCCCGGGACCACGCCTCGATCCCGGCGTCGGCGCGCAGGCGCCAGCTGACGCGATCGGTCGTGGTCTCGCGTAGACGAAGGCGGCATCGAACAACCGGGCGTACTCGGCCAGGCGCCCGTCGCCCGTGTCGGGGGCGCTGGTCATGTCACAGAGGATCGCGGGGGCTGCTTCTTCCTGGGCGTGCATGGCGTTCTCCGGTTCTTCTCGAGGGTGTGTTCCTCGGAGGGTAAAGTCTGGACCGTGGACCAGAGTCAAGACTTGTTGAAGATCGGCGCCGTGGCGGAGCAGTCGGGGGTCAGCATCGACACCATCCGCTACTACGAGAGGCGCGGGCTGCTGAGCCCCGCCCAGCGACTGCCGTCCGGTTATCGCCTCTATCGAGAGTCGACGATCTCGCGGGTCCGGTTGGCGCGGCGGTTGCAAGCCCTGGGAATGACGCTCGAGGAGATCGCTGCGGGCCTCCGGTCCCACGACGAGACCAACGCGACCTGCGCGTCCGAGCGGTGGAGGCTGGAGGTGGTCCGTGACCGGGTCGCGGCTCAGCTCGAGGAACTCAGCGCCGTGCAGGGAGCGCTCGAGTCAGTTCTGGCGCACTGCGCAGCCGGCAACTGTGAACTCCGCGACGAGTAGCCAGATCATCGAGTCTCAGCGGGGAGGTGGCGTCCTTCGTGGCTTCGTTCGGTCATCGGAGGCTTCTCCCGGTGGTGGGTTTCGTACATCCGCACAGCGACCACCACACCGGAAGCGGCGGTGAGCGCGGCGACGGTCCACACCGCGGCACGGAGCCCGAGGGCGTCGGCGACGATGCCGGCCAGGAGTGCTCCGAGTGCGAAGCCGCCGTCACGCCAGAGGCGGTAGATCCCGACCGACCTGGCGCGCCAGGCTGGGTGGGCGACATCGCCGATGGCTGCCAGCAACGTTGGGTAGACCATGGCGGTGCCGGCGCCGAGCAACACGGCGGCCACCGCCCAGGCGGCGAAGGAGTCGCCCAGTGCGATGCCGGCCAGGGCGATGGCCTGGACCCACATGCCGGTTGTGATCAGCCACTTGCGCCCTACCCGGTCGG
>Ga0209587_1001135_pt1 | contig 12746 bp, 15 predicted proteins | sample NGEPerD_2_FD_184512 | JGI IMG/M metagenome (GOLD analysis project Ga0209587, IMG submission 184512) | Arctic peat soil microbial communities from the Barrow Environmental Observatory site, Barrow, Alaska, USA - NGEE PermafrostL1-D... | ecosystem: Environmental > Terrestrial > Soil > Wetlands >... | reverse complement strand
CGACTGCGGGCCGGCGGGTGGGCAGCTATCCGGGAAAACCGGCGGGCCTGGTCCCAGTTGACAGATGTTCACATATGAGTGGTGGATAAAGGTCACACAGCAGCCATTTACCACCACTCGACCTAGAATCGGCTCGATGCGCTCTGTGATCGTCTCCGCAGTCAGGACGCCGGTGGGCAGGTTCGGCTCCGCGCTGCGAACTCGCTCGGCCGTGGACCTGGGCGCAGTCGCGGTAAGCGAGGCCGTGGCGCGCGCCGGTGTCGCCCCCGGCAACATCGACTACGTGATCATGGGCCACGTCTTGCAGGCCGGCGCGGGGCAGATCACCGCCCGCCAGGCCGCCATAGCTGCGGGCATTCCCCGTGAGGTGCCGGCCCTCACCATCAACAAGGTCTGTTTGTCGAGCCTCACGGCCATCGCGTTTGCCGACCAGCTCATCCGCGCCGGTGAGATCGAGGTGGCGGTGGCCGGGGGGATGGAGTCGATGTCGAACGCTCCCTACCTTCTACCCCGAGCCCGCTGGGGGGCCCGCATGGGCGACGGCGAGGTGGTCGACGCGATGGTTCACGACGGGCTGTGGTCGACGTTCACCGAGCAGACCATGGGCGAGTCCTCGGACGAGGTGAACGAGGAGCTGGCAATCTCTCGCGCCGACCAGGACTCGTGGGCCGCCCGCTCACACCGGCGCGCCGCCGCCGCGTGGGACTCGGGTCGGTTCTCTCAAGAGGTTGTCGGCGTCGAGATCGAGGGGCAGCGCGGGGACACTTCGGTCGTTGAGCGCGACGAGGGCATCCGTCCGCAAACCAGTTTTGAATCGCTGCAGGAGTTGGGCCCTGCCTTCGGGCCCAACGGGACCATCACCGTCGGCAACGCCTCACAGCTCTCGGATGGAGCTGCGGCCACCGTCGTGATGAGTGCGGCGAGGGCCGCGGAACTAGGCATCGAACCGCTCACGGAGATCGTCTCCTACGGGATGTCGGCCGAGCGTTTCGGCTACCTCCACACGGTCCCGGCCCTGGCGCTGCAGACGGCGCTCAAGAAGGCAGGCAAGGACGTCCACGATCTCGGCCTGGTCGAGGTCAACGAGGCGTTCGCCTCGGTCGCGCTGCACTCGAGTCGGATGCTCGGCGTGGACGAAGAACTGGTCAACGTCAACGGCGGCTCGGTCGCGCTCGGGCACGCGATCGGCTCCACCGGCGCACGCTTGACGGCGACGCTGGTGCACGAGATGCGGCGGCGCTCCGTGGAGTACGGGGCCGTCACCCTGTGCGGCGGAGGCGGCCAGGGCGACGCCCTGCTCCTGCGCTCTGTTCAGAGCTAGGCGTGTCGGCTACGTTCGTAGCCGCCTGTCGATGGCGGCGGTCAGACGGCACTGTTCCCACCGACGACAGCCGGGTAGGCATCCTGGAGAGGCTGGCGAACCGTGCTGCCGTCGGGGGCCGGGACCGGCCGGGAGGCCGAGGTGTTCCTGGCTGAGCTCGGCCGTGAAGCGGTCCCAGAGCTCGGAGCGCCTTCCTCCACCACGCGTCGCCCAGGATCCATAGCTCCTAACTGACCGGCAGCCATTTGCATCAGTATGCGTAAGGGAGGTCACCATGGCCAAGCTGATCTACTCGGCGATCACGTCGCTCGACGGCTACGTAGCGGACGAGGACGGCAACTTCGACTGGGCTGCGCCGGACGAGGAGGTGCACACCTTCGTCAACGATCTCGAGCGGCCGGTCGGCACCTACCTCTACGGGCGCCGGATGTACGAGGTGATGGTCTACTGGGAAACCGCGCTCACCCTCGCCGACCAGTCGCCCTTCACGCAGGACTTCGCGGAGATATGGCAGGTGGCCGACAAGATCGTGTACTCCAAGAAGCTGGAGACGGTATTCAGCGCCAGGACGCGGATCGAGCGAGACTTCGACCCTGAAGCGGTCCGGCAGATGAAAGCGACAGCGGGACGTGACATCACCGTGGGCGGTCCCGACCTCGCCGCCCAGGCGATCAAGGCCGGGTTGGTCGACGAGTGCCACCTGTTCGTCGCGCCCATCGTGGTGGGAGGCGGCAAACAGTCCCTCCCCAACAATGTCCGCTTGAGGCTCGAACTGCTGGACGAACGCCGTTTCGGCAACGGCGTGGTTCACCTCCACTACCGCACCAGGACGTGAGGAGACGGCGACGCTGCCCGGACGTCCAGCCCCGCTCAGTCAACGACGCCCAGCCTGAGCGTCAGGACTCGAGGAGGGCAAGCTCCGCAGTGAGATGGCGCTGCAACTCGTGGCCGGACACGGCCATATCGACGCCGTAGCGGAGCAAGCCTTCCGAGACCTCGAGAGAGCGCCTGAGCGCCTCGACCTGTGTTGCGCTCGAAGTGGGGGCCAGAGAGCGGCTCCTCAGCTCGAGGCGATTACCCGCCTGCGTCCCCTCGGAGACTTCCGCTATGCCGAAGGTATGGGCGAGGACGAGTTCCACCACGCCCTGGGGCCCCACTCGTAGGAAGCCCGACTCCGCGTGCATGGGGGTGCCATCTCTCTGGGACCAGGTCTTCTGCGCATAGAACAAGAACGGTTTGCCACTGTGCCAGAAGCGAGCCTCCTCGGCGTAGGAGAAGGGCTCGATGGTGGGGTAGTTGCCTTCGCCCCTTCCTTTCCAAGTCCCGAGCAGAAAGGAAAGCGTGCTGAGGTTCTCGTGGAGGGGCGGCGCCATATCGTGCACGACTTTATCGTGCACGACTTTTTCACAGTGACCCGCGCTCACCGCGGGTTCTGGTGTAAAGATCGATCAAAGCTGCTGCTGGATGATCTCGTTGAGACCGTCGAGGCTGACTGGGCCCTCGATGCGGCTCGCTACCGCCCCATCCGAGCCGATCACGATCGTGACCGGCTGATAGGGGACCTCGTAGAGTTCCCACACGTCGGGTGCGTGCGCCAGCGGGTAGGGAACCTCGAACTCACTGGCGTAGGCCTCGCCGTCTGGCACCGAGTCGTTATTCGAGACGCCGATGAAAGAGACCTTGCCTTCGTATTTCTCAGCCAACTGGTTGAGGTGCGGTTGCTCCGCCTGGCAGATCGTTCACCAGGACTCGAAGAAGTTGAGCACCACCGGGGAGCCGCGTTGGGCGGAGAGAGTGAAGTCCTTGTCCGAGAAGCTGGTCACGGAGAAGTCGCGGACCTCACCGTCCCCTGCGGCCGGCTGCTCGGCGGTCGCCTTTTCGGAGCGGCCCGAGCTGGCGGCCTGCTCGGTCAGGGGATCGGCACAGGCGAGCGCCAGCATGGCGAGCACCACCAGCGCAGCACCAAGCCGAACAGTCGCTCTCATGCCCTCCATCATGGGGCATCCACTCGACTAGTCGGGCTCGGGAGGAGCCGATCGCGCACGGAGCGCGTGGGGGTACGCGGAAACCGTACTCAGAGGCGCGCGGTGCGCGATTGAGTACCCGTCCACTCGGCTAATCGACTTCGGTGACTCGCACCAGCGCCGCCAATTCGAATCCAACCGAGGTGACGCCGTCCGGCGTTTCCACAGTCATGGGCCCTTGCAGGGGAGCCAGGTCCTTGACCGAGACCTCGATGCCTGGGCGCAGGCCGATCTTGTCGAGGTAGGGGAGGACCTCCTCTTTGATCTCGGAGATCTGGGCCACGAAGCCCCTCTCTCCGGGCTCGAGCTCGCTGAGCCGCCGGGTGGTCCTGAAGTCGACGGGGCAGATGGGGTGGCCGTGGGGGCAGAAGTCGGGATAGTCGAGCGCCTTGGCGAGTGCCTCCTCGACCCGCGCCGAGATCGCATGCTCGATCTTGTGGGCCTCGGAGTGGACCTCGAACCAGCCCATCTTGAGTACGTCCGTGAGCAGGCATTCGACCAGGCGATGGCGCCTGAGCATGGTGTGCGCCAGCCTCCGCCCCTCTGGAGTCAGCAGGATGGTCCCGCCCTGCTCCCTGGTCAGATACCCCTCGCCGGCGAGGCGCTTGAGCATTTCGGAGGCCGAGGGCAGCGAGACGTCGAGGATGCGAGCGAGCACAGTGGCGGTGATGCGCTCGCCGTCCTCCTCGAGCCGCTTGATCTCCTCGAGGTAGTCCTCGACCCCCCTCATTCTCCAAAGTTTAGGGCGAAGGTCCAACTTCGCGTTTTGAGCGCCTCCGAGTGCCCAAAAGGGCACCCTGAGGCCCCTAAAACGCGGCCACAGGCCAGCCCAGACATAGAGTTCCCCGCATAGCGCTGAACCCAAAGAAAGGGACCAGGTCGGGGCCAGGGCGGGGATCCAAAGAGCCAAACCTCATCCTCCTGCAAGGAGATTCGCCCTCCTCAGCGCTTTGCGCTGGTTCCCCACTGGCTTATGCATTCCCGTCACCGTCCTTATCATTCAGCAACGAGGCTTGTCTGTAGCGACCGCAGGCGCAATCCTGGCCATCCACGGAGTGACGGTAGCCGTTCTCGAGCTGCCGACAGGAGGGCTGGCCGACACCATAGAACGACGCCCGGTGTTGCTCTTGCCCGCAGCTCTCCACGTCGTCGCGATCGTCGTTTGGGGGACGGCCACAAGCGTGTCAATGTTCGTCGCCGCGTCTGTCTTTCTGGGGGCGGGCCGTGCTCTCAGCTCCGGCCCACTGGAAGCTTGGTTCGTCGACGCCATCCTGAGTTCGGATGCCGAAGCCGACCTGACGCCGGGCTTGGCCAGAGGCGGGACGGCTGAAGGAATCGCCCTATGTCTGGGCACCGTCGTGGGTGGTGCCTTGCCACGGCTGGCGCCGGGACTCCCGGCCTTGGGGCAAGACACATTCATCTCTTTGTCCGTGCCGTTCGGCATGGCGGCCTTGATGACTCTCGGATACATGACAGCCGTGTTCAGACTCGTATCCGAGTCTGAAGGAAGGAAGGGGCAGACGACCGGAACGCTCCGCTCCGTGCGAAAGACCATCAGGTCCGCGTTGGGGGCCGCCTGGAAGGACCCCGTTCTCAACCGAGTCCTCATCGTCTCGGGTCTTCTAGGAGCGGTTGTCTACGGCATTGAGATACTCAGCCCTTCGATGTTCGCCGAATTGTTGGGTACTGAGGACGGCACCGCCTTCTTCGGAGTACTGGCGGCGGCGGGGTTCGGTGCATCAGCCCTGGGCGCGATGGGCGGCGCCACAGTCGGTCGCTGGGCCAGGTCTTCAGCCAGGGGAAGCGCGCTCTTCATCGCATGCATGGCAGCGAGCTTTGTGATTCTGGGCGCAAGTCCAGTGGTGCTCGCCGCCGCCCCCGCCTACATCGTCTTCTACGCCTGTCTCGGGGGCGCCGGCCCATTGCTGGACGACCTCTTGCACCAAAGGAAGAAGCGAAGAAAGGGCCACCATGCTGTCGACGGTCTCCCTGGCAGTTCAGGGAGTGGGGACACTCGGCGCTCTGGGCCTGCCCGCATTGGCGTCAGGCTGGGGATTCTCTGCCGGTTGGTTTACCAGCGCGGTCATCACCGCGGCGGCGGCGTTTGCCATTCTTAGCGCCAGGCCGGGCAAGAGCAGCATCCAGGGAGCGCCACTCGGGAAGTGAGGCTCCGTTCAATCCCGGCCCGGGTGGCTGAGATGAGACCGTCGCACGTCAGCCACCGCGGCAGCCGCCGGGGGGGCCTTGACACCTTGTGCTAGCTTCCAGCCGTGGGCCGCCTCGGGAAATTACTTGTATTCTTCGCGCTCGCGCTCGCCCTGGTGACGGGCGGCGGCGCCCACGGAGAATCCCTCAAATCCTTGCAGGAGCGGATGGACGAGGTGCAGGCTCGGCTCGACCGGGCCACCGCACGAGTCGAGGCCCTGCGCGACGAGGCCGGTCATATCGACATCCGCCTGCGACGCAGCCGGGCGCGCCGGGCCCAGCTCCAAACCCGTCACGAGGTGCTCGAGCGCAAGGCGGTAGCGCGGGCCGTGGACCTCTACCGGTCCGGCCAGACCGACATGCTCGAAGTCTTCCTGGGCTCGAGCAGCATCTCGGAGCTGGCCGACGGCGCCATGATGCTGTCGCGAGTGGCAGAGCACGAGGACGAGGTCTTCACTGCTCTGGTCCGTTCCGATCAGGAGCTGGCCGCGCTCAACCTCGCGCTGGAGGCCGACAGGGCCCGGTTGCGCCGCACCGCAGACAGCGTCGAGGAGGAGTCACAAGAGCTTCAGGACACCTTCTCCGAGCTCTCCTCGGAATACGACGCTCTCAGACGAAGGCTCGAGGCGGCGGCCCGCCGCGCCGCTCAAGCCGAGGCGCAAGCCGAGGCAGCATCCTCCTCGACTGCCTCCTCCAGCTCGGCCCCCGAGGCCCCCGTCGCCCCCACCGTCCCGTCCGGCGGAATGGCGTGCCCCGTGGGCGGTGCCGTGTCGTTCATCGACAGCTGGGGAGATCCTCGCTCCGGTCACACGCACCAGGGCGTGGACATGATGGCCGGCTACGGCACTCCGGTGATGGCAATCACATCCGGAGTGATAACGCTGTCCTCCTACGGCTCTTCGTCGGGCAACTGGATCATTTTGTCGGGTTCCGACGGCAACGCCTACTGGTATATGCACAACGACCAGAACCTGGTGTCGTCGGGGTCAGTGTCGGTGGGCCAGCAGATCGCCACGGTAGGCGACACGGGCAACGCCGCGGGCACGCCACACGTGCATTTCGAGTATCACCCCGGCGGGGGAGCGGCGGTCAACCCCTATCCGCTGGTGGCATCTCTCTGCTGATTCGCCTTGCGCCCGGTCCGGCGCGGTACCCTGGGGTCATGGCAGAGCCACACCGACGCCTCATCGAAAAGATCATGGAGCCCTCCTATCTGAGCGATTTCGAGGCGGCCGACATCCGCGTGTTAAGGGAAATGCGCGCGGAGTGCCGGGAGGCCGAGAACGAGCTCTCCTTCGAGCGCAAGCTGTGCCACGCCCGCATGGATATTCTCTCGGCCGAGCTCGACCGTCGCTCGGAAGCTTCGGACGACGACCTGATGGCGCGTCTGCCCCAGATACTGGGGGCCGGAAGGCAAGACAACCCACAGAGAGGCCCGCTCCCCTCGCGGGCACCCGATTTCTCCATTCCCCGCAACGTCGACGTGCCTCGCCGGCGGGTCGAAGAGATCCTCGGCGAGCAGACACTGTCGCGCCTGTCGCTGCTGCAGCCAGAGGAGATCCGCAGCATCGTGGGATCGCTCGCCGAGCATGAGCGCAAGGTGTCCGAGCGGCGCAAGAAAGTACACGACGTTCTGGACCGCCTTCAGGCGGAGATCGTGCGCCGCTACACCTCAGGCGAAGCTGATCCCAGCGCCGCGCTGGGCTGATCCGAGCACTTAGTTGTTGACGGCGCTCGGCGTCTCCGCCGACTGCACCGAGAGCTGCTTCGATGCGCCCGAATGGCGGGAGCTGCTGGAACGCGACCCCAACCGTCACATCTTCGTAACTCCAGAGTGGGGCAGGGAGTGGTGGGAGGAGTTCAAGGAGGGCAAAGGTCTTTTCATCCTTCGCGTCCGGCGCGCAAGCGAGGTCGTGGCCCTCGTGCCGCTCTATCGGAAGGTAGAAGAGGGCCGGCGCATCCTCAGGTTCTTAGGCGGCATAGATCTCACCGATTACCTCGGCCCGATCTGCTCTCTAGAAGACCGTAACGATGTTGCTGCCGCACTGGTGTTGTGGTTGCGCGACACGGATGTTCTGTGGGACGAATTCGACGCCCACAACATGCCTGTCCCCCTGGGCTTTGCGGAGCACCTCGTCGATCATGTAGATCGCGCCGGCCTTTCCTTTGAGCTGGAGCAGGAAGAGACTGCGGCCGTCCTGATTCTGCCCTCGGACTGGGAGACCTACCTTGCGTCACTGGCCAAGAAACAGCGGCATGAGCTCAGGCGGAAGATAAGAAAACTATGGAACGAGCACCCCGACGCGCGCGTCAGGACCTCCACACGAGAGACGCTGGAGGCTGATCTCGCCGCCTTCTTCGCCATGCACCGCGGCGCCCAGGGGCACAAGGGGCATTTCATGAACCCAGAGTTCGCCACCTTCTTCACACGCATCGCACACACGTTCATGCCGTTGGGTTGGATGAAACTCGATCTGTTGGAGGCTTCGGGCGTTGCCCTTGCAGCCACCTTCTCCTTCGAGCACAACGCCCGCTTTTACCTCTACAACTCTGCCTTCGAGCCGTCCGCGGCTGCTGTGTCACCGGGGCTCGTTCTGGTTGCACATTTGCTCGAGCGCTCTCTCGAAGGAAAGCTCGAGCGCTTCGATTTCCTGCGCGGGCCTGAGCGCTACAAGTATCAGCTTGGAGCGCAGGCCGTGCCATTGAACAACGTCCGGGTGTTTCGCACTCCGCGCGAATAAACCAGCGCGGCTCGCGAAGAAAGCTGAAGTGGTCCTGACCTGGAAGTATGTGTTCCCATCTGCTTATTCGCACTGTTGACCGAACACAACTCACATGGGTATCTTTCGCTGCATCTTGGTAACAGCCGCGACGGTTGTCTCGTTGCGACGATGCGATTGTGGTGGCGGAGGTTGCCGAGAGGGAGGCCCCAGAGGCTGGAAAGCGTCGCATCTCATGTGTGGGGAAGTACATGAGAGGTGTCGTTAGAAGGTTTCTGGGGCCTCTCGCGCGATCGAGGTGGCGCTAGTCGCGCACGATGGCGCGCAGGAAGAAGGCTAGGTTGGCGGGGCGCTCGGCCAAGCGCCTCATGAGATACGGGTACCACGCTGATCCGTAGGGAACGTAGGTTCGAACGCGGTGTCCGCCGGCGGCAAGTTGCTCTTGCATCTCACGCCGGATGCCGAATAGCATCTGAATCTCATAAGAGTCCTTGGCGAGGCCGGCATGCGCGGCGGCGGACTTGGCGTGCTGAATCAGTTTGAAGTCGTGCGTCGCGAGCGCCGGATCACGGCCCTGCTGAAAGAGCCAGTCCGTCAACCAGATGTATTGAGCATCAATCTCCACGCCCTTTTGAAAGGCAACTGCTTCCCGCTCGGCATAAGCACCCTTGACAAGGCGGACCTTCGGTCGCATCGCCGCCATCATCTGAAGATCGACTGGGGTGCGTCTGAGATAGGCCTGCATCGCCAGGCGCAGCTCGGGGAAATCGGCATGCAGCACGCGGTAGACGTCAAGCGAGTCCGAAACATAATCGGACTGCTCCATGTCGATCTCGACTACCGCTCCGATGGCTTGCGCCTCGGCAGTCAGAACTCTCAAGTAATCGATGCACGATCCCTTGTCGAAGGCAAGGCCAAGCTGCGTGAGCTTGATCGACACCGTCGAGTTCACCTTGGTTTCGTCGATGCGTCTTATGGCGGACAGATAGTCCGCCGCCGCAGCGCTCGCCCCCTCTGCGTCCCGGACTCCTTCTCCGAGGAAGTCGAGGATCCCTCCGATTCCCTTCGAGTTCAGGTCCTTGATCGCGGCGATGGCATCCTCGAGCTTGTCTCCCGCGACGAATCGGTCGACCACGCGACGAGTCAAAGGGGTCTCGGTGACCAACTCTTGGACGCGTGCTTTCTGAGCCGCCCACAGCAGACTGCGAGAGAGCAAGTCCTACTCCTTCGTTTGCAGACGCGATCCTGCGGACCGATTGGGGTGCAATCATAGGCTCGCTTATGTCTCGGTTGGCAGTTCTCGGCGGCGGCAAGATGGGCGAGGCTCTGCTCGCCGGACTGCTCGCGTCCGGGTGGCGTTCGGCCTCGGAGATCAGCGTGACGGCCCGCTCCCAGGAGCGTTTGGGGCACCTCCGTGAGACTTACGGGGTGGAGGTCACGCTTGACAACAGCGCCGCCATCTCGGAAGCCGAGGTGGTGGTGGCGGCGGTCAAGCCACAGGACATCGAGGTCCTGCTGGCAGCCATCTCAGCCGATCTCCATGCCGAACAGACATTGTTGTCGGTCGTGGCCGCGATTCCGACGAGCTTCATCGAGGCGCGGCTGTCCGAGCCCGTCCCGGTTGTGCGGGCCATGCCCAACACCCCCTCGCTGGTGCACGAGGGCATGGCCGGGATCGCGGCCGGCCGCTACGCCGATGAGGCTCACCTCAAGCTCGCATCTGATGTCTTGGGCCACGTCGGGAGGGTGATCGTGGTGCCGGAGAACTATCTCGACGCGGTCACCGCGATCTCGGGTTCGGGCCCTGCTTACTTCGCTCTGCTGGCCGAGGCCATGATCGAGGCCGGAATCCTGTTGGGTTTGTCGCGCGAGATCTCGACCACCCTGGTCGTCCAGACGATGCTCGGCTCGGCCAAGCTGCTGCGCGACGAACACATGCACCCTGTCGAGCTGCGAGAGATGGTGACCTCTCCGGGAGGCACGACGATCCGGGCGATCCACGTTCTGGAACAGTCCGGCGTGCGGGCGGCGTTCCTCAACGCCATCCAGGCGGCCATGGAGCGAAGCCGGGAGCTGGCGCGCGGGGAGCCGGAGGCGTGAGCAGCTTTGTCGCACTCATTACGGTCGAAGACATCGCCCGGGCCTATGACTTCGGCTCCTCGCACCCCCTGCGCCCCGAGCGTGTGCTGCTCACCTACGACCGCATTCGGGAGCTGGGCCTCATGGAACTAGACAACGTCTTCGAGGGTCCGGCCCGGGCGGCCACCGACGAAGAGATCACCGCGGTCCACGATCCCGAGTTCGTAGCCTGCGTGAAGGCACTGGACGCCGGGCTGAAAAGCCGCTCGGAAGGACTTGCCTTCGGTCTCGGAACCCCGGACGACCCTGTCTTCGAGGGCATGCACCGCGCCTCCGCGGCGGTAAGCGGGGCGTCGGTGGTGGCCGCCGAGCAGATCGCCTCCGGAGCGGTGGAGCATTCCTTCAACCCGGCGGGGGGCCTGCACCATGCCCGTGCGCGGGAAGCGTCTGGGTTCTGCATCTACAATGACCCCGCGGTGGCGATCGCCGCCCTCTTGCGAGATAACCCCAGCAGGCGGGTGATGTACGTGGACGTCGACGTGCATCACGGCGACGGCGTGCAATGGATCTTCTACGACGAGCCGCGAGTCGCGACAGTGTCGCTCCATCAGTCAGGCCGCTATCTTTATCCCGGAACCGGTTTCGAGGACGAGATCGGGGAGGGGGCCGGGTCCGGCACCTCGCTGAATATCCCGCTCGCTCCCTACACCTCCGGCGAGGACTATCTGTGGGCGCTCGAGGCGCTCCTGCGCCCGGCGGCGCAGGCGTTTCGCCCCGACGTGCTGGTGACCCAGCTCGGCGCCGATACCCACCACGGCGATCCTCTGGCGAATCTGGGGCTGACGATGTCCGCCTATCCGCCCATGGCGCGCCTCCTTCACGAGGTGGCTCACGAATTCTGCGGCGGCCGCTGGCTCGCCACCGGAGGCGGCGGATACCAGTTCGACACCGTGGTGCCCAGGGTGTGGGCCATTCACTTCGCGGAGATGTGCGGGGCGGTAGAGGCCGTTCCCGCCCACTGGCTCGAGGACCTGGCTTCCGAAGACGTCTCCCGTTCCCATCGGTCAGAGCTGGAGCGCTCGGTCGAGCAGGTGCTGTCGGCCTGCACGCCCCAGCTCGAGGCCGCGGCGAGCACTTCCACGAGCTGAGAGGGAAGGGCTCATGAGCTCCATCCATGGCGTCATCGCGTGGGCGATCCCGGTGGGCTTCGGCGTCGTCATGCTGTGGTCCCTCTACTGCTTTCTGAGAAACCGGCCGCCGGTCCCGGCGTATTGGAACCTGCTCGGGGTTCTCCAGGTGTTGCTTGCGATCCAGCTGGTCGTCGGCGTGATTCTGTTTGCATTAGGCGGACGTCCGCCGTGGCTTCACTACGCCTACGGTGCGTTCTTCCCCGCGGCGCTGCTGGTCGCCGCCCACCGCCTGGGGCGGCGTTTCGAGGACATCCCCTGGGTGTGGTTCGGGATTGCCTCGGCGCTGATCTGCGGGCTCACGATCAGGGCGTTGATCACGGGGCAGGGCGGCTGACGCTTGAAGGTGAGCATTGCCGACGTCGTCATCGTGGCGATCGGCCTCGTGGCCGCTTTCCGTGGCAGCCGCCGGGGCCTGCTCGCACAGGTGTTCGAGCTCGGCGGCGGTTTCTTGGGCCTGGTTTTGGGCATGGCGTTCGCCCCTCGAATCGTGTCCCAGTTCACTCAGGAGGCGGGCCTCAAGACCTCCCTGTTGACGGTGGCAGGGGTGATCATCGCGGTCGCCTTGGGCCAGGCGATCGGACAGGGGATCGGCCGCCGCTTCGGGCTCGCCGCTCGGAGGCTGCGCCTGGGAGGGCTCGACAAGGCCCTGGGCGCGGCCTTCGGGGTTGCCGTGGTCCTCCTGACTTACTGGCTGATCGGCTCGCTGTTGGCTCAGGGGCCGGTCAGGCCGCTCGCGCGAGCCCTGCGCTCATCGAGAATATTGAGCGCCCTTACCGACGTCCAGCAGCCTCCGAACGTGGTCGCCTTCTTGGGGCGTTATCTGCAGACGACCGACTTCCCGCTGGTGTTCGCAGGCCTTCCACCACCCACCGGGCCTCCCGTTAAGCTGCCCGCCGATCGGCTCGCCCGGCGAGCCATTCGCGCAGCGGACGATTCGACTGTGCGAGTGCTCGCCCCTGCCTGCGGCGGCAACCAGCTCGGCAGCGGCTGGGTGTCGTCGAGCGCGACCGTGGTGACCAATGCCCACGTCGTGGCGGGCGGCTCGAACGTCACTGTGCAGGAGCAAGCGGGCAGCTTGCTCCCCGCCACTGTGGTGCTGTTCGACGCGGCAACCGACGTGGCGGTGCTCCGAGTCGATGACCTCTCGGCCCCTCCGCTCAGCCTCTCCGGGGAGCTCGACAAAGGGGCGGTGGGGGCGGTGTTGGGC
>Ga0209587_1001134_pt1 | contig 12748 bp, 9 predicted proteins | sample NGEPerD_2_FD_184512 | JGI IMG/M metagenome (GOLD analysis project Ga0209587, IMG submission 184512) | Arctic peat soil microbial communities from the Barrow Environmental Observatory site, Barrow, Alaska, USA - NGEE PermafrostL1-D... | ecosystem: Environmental > Terrestrial > Soil > Wetlands >... | reverse complement strand
AAATCATTGTCCAAGGCCAATTGGCCGATCTTGGCATGTAGCAACTTGATGTCCGGCCCTTGCTCGCGCTTATCCGCGGCGCTGGCAAATACCTCAGCCGCCCGCCGCAAGAGCTCGGCCTTCCATGGCGTGATCTGGTTCGGGTGCACATCGAAACGCGCGGCCAACTGCGCCAGCGTCTGGTCGCCTTTGACGGCGGCTATCGCCACCTTCGCTTTGAATACCGCTGTGTGGTTACGGCGGGGTCGTCTCATGCTCTTTGCTCCTCGGGCAATCTCTCGCCCATTGTTGCAGAGCTCCACTTATCCCGCTGTCCGATTTTGTGGGGCCACCTCTTTGACCCGTGCATGGTTGCTCCTTTAGTGATTCAGAGAACCTCTGATTAATGCAACCTGGTTCAGCCTCCGTCATTCCGGCGCAAGCAAGCTAAATCATCTGGAACGATTTTGAACAGCATTGCGCTGGCCTTCAAGAACCCTCGTGCGCGGCGCTCACTGCCCTGATTCACGTGGGGAGGTATGAACCCCCAAACACAGACGCTATACGTTGCATACTGTCCGGAAGACTTATACTCCCGGCGGGTGATCAAATTCCATCCCGTGGAGACTTGATATTGCCGCAATGATGAGCAGGTTGCCCGGAGGCAGAGCAGCCGGGTCGCGCAGAATAAACACGCAACCCGGACTGCGCTTGATCTAGACCATGGGCTTAGGGTATGTCGACCGTTGTCTCACAGTTCACCGCACGGTCGCCGGTCGTCGTCACCTGCGAGCCGCCGTCGCAGCTATCGATGCCGTCCCCGCCATCCAGGAGATCATCACCATTCTCGCCGATGAGCTGGTCGTCGCCCGCTATCGCGTACACCTGGTCGTTGCCCCCGCCGCCACAGACGATGTCGTCGCCTTCTTTACTGCGGATGACGTCGTTGCCATCCAGACCCGCGATTACGTCGGACCCCCGAGTGCCATACAGGGTGTCGCGGCCGCTCGTGCCGACGATCGTGGCTGTCCGGCCGGCGCAGCTTGCTCCTCCCGAGACAGCGTCATTGTCGGCGATGCTCAAAGTCGCCGTATTGCGGGTGCCCAAGGTTGCTCCACCGTCTGGATTGCTCAACGACAGGTTGGCTGTCTCACTACCCTCGACATCGGTATCGTCGATGATGGGTAAGTTGAAGGACTTGTTCGCGGCATCGCCGTCGGCCCAGTTCAGCACGCCACTGGTGAAGGTATAGTCCGCGCCTTCAGTAGCGCTGCCATCAGCGGCGGTCGTGTAAGCGACCGAGACGGGTCCGGTGCTGCCGTCGGTGCGGCTGACGGTTACGGAGGCGCTGCCGTTGCCTTCGCCCACGTTGTACGTCGCGGCTGTGAATTGCAGGACACCAGGCGAGGCCGGCGGACCAGAACCGTCGATACAGGCCTGATTGAAGGTGCCCGTGTTATTCGTCCAGATATTGGAGCCGCAGTTGGAATTTTCATCCTTGAGGTCGAAGGCACCAGCACGCGGGGGATTTGTGCCACTCTCCGACACTGTATTGCCTTCAATCCTGTTGCTGCTCGCGCCAAGCTTCAAGTTGATCCCGTCGTGACGGACGTTCAGGGAGGTATTATTCGTGAGCACGTTGTTGTTACCAAAGATATTGAAGCCGTCCTTGCCGCTCAGATCCACAACGTTCTGATTAAACGTGTTGTCGCTGCCTCGCACCTCGAAGCCCATGACCCCGTTGTTCTCGGCCCGGTTGGAAGTGAGCGCATTATTGTTTTTGATGACTTCGTAGCCGTGGCTGGTATTTTGTCTTGCGACGTTACTGGTGAAAGTGTTGTTACCGGTTCCACTAATGACGAATCCTCGGCCGCCATTACTTTGCGAGAGTATGTCGCTGACTTGGTGTCCGCTGCCGCTAGAGATCTGCAAACCGTTGCCGCAGTTCGAAATCGTGCCGTTTTGCACCGTCGCGCCCGAACCTGTCACCTTGATCCCGATCGCCGCGGAATTGCACGTGAGCGTATTGCCGCCCATGTTGAGCGATCCCGGGCCCTGGACAGTGAGCGCTGGATTGTTCGCCGGGCAGGCAAGATTGGCGGTCAACGCCTCGGCAGTTTTGATCACGGCGCCGCACACCACTGCCGCCTGCGCCGTCGAAAAGCTCCCGGCGACCATGCATAGAATGACTGCGAAGCGCGATTTCATACACGTGGCTAATTTATTAAGCATGGGCTGTTGGCTCCTTGAGCATTCGGTAGCTGGCTGATCGGACGCTGATGCGATTAACTGGATGGCGGATATGCTAACCATATTCTTTTAATAGCAAATTAGCCGGCTTGTGCGACTGTCCAGGCCAATAAATACCGTATTACATACAGACTATTTAAGGTGTTTACCTACCATTGTTGTTGGTCAGCTCTACGACGGCAGACGAGATGAAGGATGTCAGAGGCAAGCCGGTGGGTACAGAGATGACCAATGTCAAAAAGTTTTCGCCCCCTGTGGACGGCGGGTCTTTAGCATCAATTTCAGCGTCGACAAGGTTTCGCTGTAACGCGATCCCAGAATTCCCCAGGTCAACACCCAGTAGCTGAAAAGGAAGACAAATAGACACACAATAGACTGGAACAGGGACGTGGCTGTGGGCAGGAGTAGTTCGACAGCACAATAACTCACAAGAGCGCTCGCCAAGCCAACGGCGACAGGCGCTCCGGCCGCGGTTATTATCTCGCGTGGCGCCAGTCCTACAAGTCTCCCTGTCACTACGCACTGGACAAGCGAGAAAACAATCTGACATCCACTGACCCACAGCGCTATCGAGACCAATCCACCCATCCAGGCCCCTATGCCGGCGCAGAGCATTACCGTGATCACGCGTTCATAAAGTAGCATCGCGCGGAGCCGCCACTGCCCGCGGGCCTCGATCAAGGGCATGCTCAATAAGGTCAGCAGGCGAGCGGGTAGATTTAAAAGTAGAATTTGAACCACCGGAATCGCCGCGTTCCACTTACCAGACCACATTAGCGAGATCAGGGTATGCGCCATCACGATCATGGCGCCGCTTGCGGCTACGACAATAAGCGAAAGCACTCTGACCGCTTTCAAATAACCCCGCGCCTGGAGTTGCGGCTGCCCGGAAAGTTTGGCGAAAGTTCCTAACATGACCGCGCTCATGCTGGGCAACAGCAATTGGTAAAAGGATCCGCTTAGGTGCGAAGCGAAGAAGTACACCCCTAGTATCGAGTGCTGCTCCATCAAGCCAATAACAAAATAGGGTCCACCTCGGTAGGCGAGAGCAGCCGCAAAAGACGCAATCATGATCCAGCGAGCGTCCTTCCAGATATCACGCATCCGCGGTGATCTCGCGGACATTTTCCACTGCGGCCACAGCTTAGTGTGTCGCGAGAAGGCCACGCCCTCATACACTTGAACTAATGGAATCGGAAGTACGAAACTAAGCGGGCCGAAGCCGAGCAAGGCAAACATAACTGTAAGAAGTTGTCGAAGCACCGCGGCGACCGAGTCGACCTTGCTTATGGTTTTGAATTGAAGGTCACTCGTAATCTTGGCGCGTAGTAGCACGACTGGGATGCTAAGCGGAATAGAAATTGCCACAATCACGATAAGCAAGGGCAACTCCGGGGCGCTAAACCATTGCGCCGCAAAAGGTGCGCCCGCGAGCAAAACGCTCGTTGCCAGAAAGTTAAAGATCAACATTATCCGCAGGACAGGCGGAAACACCTTGTGATATTCGGATCCGCGCTGTACCAGAATTTTGGCCGCGCCGCCATCGGTCCATCCCTGCACCATTGCAGCGGACGAGATAGCCAGCGCGTAAAGTCCAAAATCGTCAGCTGACAGCAACCAGCCGAGAATCAGTTGAGCGATGAAGCTTGATGACTTGGCGACACCAACGCTAACGGCGGTCCAGGACACGCCCATTACGGCGGCCGTGCTGAGTTCCCGGGCATGAATGCGCGCGGCAGACTCAGGTGTGGATTTTTCGTCTATGGGCATGATCTAATCGAATAGTTACGACGACTGCGCGGCAGGGCCAGTGTCACAATTTGTCATGCGATCCGGTGATCCACGGGGAAGTGCACGCTGTCAATGAAGTCAGATACGCTCGTGTGCGGGCAGTATGAAACTTGAATGAACCCGTGAACAAGTCAACGCTCCCTTGAGTGTGGTGCGCGTGCGTCTTGAAGGAGGCGCGTGAATCGGGTCGTCGCTACCCGAGTGGGCGGCCCCAATGAAATACTTCATGACGCGTGGGGCGCATCAGCATGAAAGGCATGCACGCTTCTACGTAAATTAGTTGTTGTAGCCGAGGTATCTTAAGGTGGGTCCGATATGAACCATAACATTATTTAATTCCTCCTCAGAGTACGCGGTTGTCCATTTCTTGGAGTTGCCTTGTCTTATTATTTGCCTGGTTTGTTCGTAAACAAGAACGTGGTCGTCAAGTTCTAGAAATGCAAGAATGGTTCTTAAGTAATCTTCGGGCGCTGACAAGACATCCTCATACTTTATTTCCAGGTATTGATCCGGGGCAAGACCACGTCCAAAGCCAAGAGCCGCGCGTACGCTGCAATCCCATTGGATGGCGCAGGTTTCGGGCAGAGAGTAGGTTCGATGTACGTCCTTGATGCCGGGGAAGCGAGGCCCCCACACCTGGGTGCGCCCCGGAGAGAGCGTGCGCATGAATGTTCGTCCCAGGTTCGGCAGGTAGGCGGGCAACTCACCGAGACTTAAATGTCCTTTTCCGACGCGATGAAAGGCCGACAGGTCACGAATCCTCTTTATGGCTGCATTGACCCGCCCGGGCAAAGAGATTGGTTTGCTTCCATTGACGTGATCATTACCCGTTTTCACTCTTGTAGTGTCGCCTTTCCACCGGCTCGATGCGGAGGAAGCAGCGTCTCGCCCGTCCCTGAGGATGTGCACAAATTTGGCATCCGGAAATATCTCCAGAATAAACGGAAGACGAAAGCAATTGCTGGGAGTTTTCTCCATAAATCGCGCTTTTCCGCTGTTTTCAAGAAAGTCCGTGAACTGCTCGATTATAAAGGAGCGGATTTCAGGTGTTACATCGCTGGGAGTCAATCTGTCAGAGCTGCGATACGCGTGGCCATAGCGCCAAATGTGCGCAGGTTCACTCCAGAAGGCCACGTCAGGATGGTGAGCGAGAATATGATGCGACAGCATGGTCGTTCCGGAACGCGCTGCTCCGATGATAAAGATTGGTTTTATAACCCGCTTGCTCATGGCTAACCTTGTGTTTAATGTTTCATGAAAAGCGTCGCTCAGTTGTACCGGCGTGTCTCACCGATTCGTTGCGGCAGTGGTCGGGATGGCGTTGAGCGACTGGCACATGATCATGTGTCTGGTTAGGCATCGGCGCTTCCTGCGGCTTGTATTAGCTCCGCAAAGCGCGATGCCATAATCTGGGTGTTGAACTCTGTCGTCGCGACGTTAAGCGCGTTATCGCGCATCTGATTCAGTCTGAGGTCATCCTGTAGCAGTTCGATTATTCGTTCAAGCAGCGCGCCCGGATCGTTTTCGCGGTAAAGCAGCCCGTTCCATCCATTTTTCAGGGCAGCTATCTCAGGCATTTGATTCCGCACGTTGTCATGAGTTATTACGGGGAGCCCATAACCAAAGGCATGTAGAAGCGACAGCCCGATGGCGCCTGGATGTACCAGGCATTCACTAACCATGAACCAGGGCGCCAGGTCTTCCTCGTCATAGATCGCGCCCAACCATGATATATGCCGCTCCGCTCCGCTCCGCTCCGCCTGCTTTTTAAGCGCGGTCGCCATCGATCCATCGCCTATGATGCACCAGGTAATATCGTTAAACTTTTCTGTTAGCGCCGGCATGCACTGAATCATTAAGTCAAAGCGGTTCTTGGTTTCAAGACGCGCGCAGGACAGGATGATCCGGCGTCCTTCCAATCCTTCGTTTTTCTTCCACGCGTCCAGACGCTGTCCCTGCCAATGGCGCATTTGTAATTCGTGGCTGTGCTGATCTAATCCGTTATTCATGCCGACGATAGTCTTGGTCTTGAATCCGCGTTGCTTAAGGCGCTGTACCTCGCTGTCGGTGTACACAAAAAAGTAATCGAACAACTTCCACCAGGAAAGCCTAATCCTTTCCTGCAGCATTGAAGCGCCGGCGGTATGAACTTGCCCCCATATGATTACCTTGCGGCGCGCCAGGCGTAGCGCGGTGGCCCAGATCAACGTGGACAGGAACCGAGGATTGCCATTGAAAACATATATATCGAATTGCCGCCACAAGTACCTGATCGGCAGACGCTGCCAGACAAGTTTTTCCGGTGGAAGCGCGAAGTACGACAGCTCAACGACTTCGCCCGGCAATTCCGTGTGCACACTGCTTATAGTCGAGCCGCGAATCTCGCGTTGACAAAAGAGTACGCAATGGAGACTCTTGCTGGTCATGATTCTTCGATAAAAATCCTTGCGATATTGAGGCACGATGTTCATCACAATTGCTATTTTTATAGCCATAAACACGCACAGGGTCGTTAGCAATACAACGTTAATCCTGCCCTTATACCAGCCGCCAGGAAGTAGATAATTTTACAGAAAACAGCCGCTACGCGACGCCAAATCTTCAACCTGTCGAACTACGATCGCGAGTCATGCTTCGACGACCATGCGATCGAGTGAAATGCCGAGCTGTTACACGTATTCGCTTCTCAACGCGCGGGCGTACGCATTCGTCGTCTGTATAGCGATCTTTGGCCAGGTGAATCGGTTTAGCACCAAAGCGCGCCCCGCCTCACCTGCTCGACGCCTCAAGTCTTTGTCGCCTAAAAAGCGAGCTATCGCATCGGCAATCGCTTTCGGATTGAGAATCACAACTTCGCCAGCGCCGATTTCGGAGACCTCGTTAAAGTGGCATTGTGGGCTAATGACCACTGGCAATCCGCAGGCTAGCGCCTCGATGATGGACATACTAAAACCCTCCTGGCGGCTGGGTAAGCAAAATATGGTTGCGTCCATTAGCGCCGCGAATTTGGCGTGACCGTACAAAGGGCCGACCATGTGTACGCGATTGCCTAACCGCAGCTGTTCGACTTGCCTGAGCAAATTATTCCGCTCGCCACTATCGGGCCCCGCAATAACCAGATCAACATTCGCATGTTCCTGTGTTACTTGAAAAAATGCATCAACGAGGTAGTCCAGTCCTTTCTTGAAATGAAGACGTCCCAGAAACAGGATATAGGGATTTGAATTCAACTCTGGATGCAGATTGTAAAACGTGCCCTTGGGAGGGAGTCCCGCAATATCGGCCGGAGGTATGCCGTTGGGTATGATAACCGTTTGGCAGCCACGCGTTAACAGCGCTTTAACGTGTTCCTCTTCGTCGGTATTGAGTACGTGCAGAAACGCCGCAACTCCAAGCATCTTTCTAAATCCCAGCCGCAGCGCGAGCTTTTTCTTCCATCGTTTCTGGCGCAAGCTCCACGGATCCAGCATACCGTGGGGCGTCACCACGTAAATGGTGCCTACCTTTCTGGCGAACGTCGCCGCAGTCAACAAGATGGCGTCCCAAACCCCATGTAGATGCACGATGTCGCAGTCGCTAACGATCCGGCGAAGTGGTCTCGCCGGTCGCATCTGAATGATGCGACTGACTGAATTGGCGTGTATATTGGGAACGATTGTTACCTTGTCGAATCCCGATACGCCGCGAAGCCAGGGTGCGAGATCAAGCTCCCGTAGAACATGTGGGTTCGACATTATCCATACTTCGTGTTCAAGCGCGGCCTGCGCGGCCGCCAGACCAGTTACGACCGAGAATGGCCCACCGCTTGCGGGATCCAGCGAGGAGACGACATGGCAAATTTTCATGGATGGGCGCTTGCGCCCTTCAATTGCTTCGGTCAACAGGTTGCGGATCTAATGTCGATTCGCGGCGAGACGTGTCCGTTCGTACGGCGGCGTGGTCTCGCGATTGTGTTTTAGCGGAACGAGCTTTCACCCATTTGGCCGGCGCCCCAACATACATGCCCCATGCTTCGAGGTCGGTTGTGGCCACGCCGCCCAGGGCAAGCACGGCGCCCTCCTTTATCGTGACGCCCGGCGCCACCACCGTTCGCGCACAAACCCAGGCGCTGTCCTGGATTTCGATCGGTCTCACGATCAAGTCGAATGCCGTACTGCGCCAGTTGTGACTCCCGGTGCACAGGTAGGCACCTTGTGATAGGCAGCAATGGCTGCCTATTTTTATCGGCGCGAGATTATCGATCCAGACATCCTCGCCAATCCAAGTGTGATCGCCAACCTGGAGCAGCCAGGGAAACTTGACCCGTATTCCCGGTTTGATAATCACGCCCTGTCCAATCTGAGCCCCAAAAAGCCTTAGCAGGAAGCGTCGATGTGGACTGCCTGGTATCCAAGAACGCACCAAACACGCCTGGATCAGCCACCATAATGCTTCGACCCACAACGGTCGGCCACGCGTGAATCCACTGCTGTCGTACTGATCTAGACGCAACTTGCCTCCTGCAGTCTGCCCGCCCGCGAGTATACGCGTGTCCTGTTACGCTAGATGCCTTAGCTCTGTTACTTCTTACGCTGGCTACGCGACCTTGTCATCACACACGCGCTAATTAAGGTGTAGACCTTAATCAGTTCAGGTCTTTACCTAAGACATCCGCTACGGTCTGCAATCGTAAGCTTAGCTACAGGATGTAGAACTGCTGAATCGCAGCATTGCGAGACAGTGCGAGCGCGCGTTATAGCGGCGTTAACTTGCCGGCAGCACACCTGACTATCGCGACAGCTACTTTGTGATGTCCAGACATGGCGATGAGCGAATCCGGTGAGAAGCTACATGGACTGACGCTGGAGGTTATTGAGTACACCGCGTCGAGGCGAATGTGTTACTCATAAGTCAGTAATTTAGACAACAAATCTTATTTCTAACCCATTGTTATAAGTTATTTTTTTACAGGTGCTCGTATTACAAGTTACCATCTTCTGAGTAAAGGTGACCAATGAGAACGGCAAGGCTGGTTGCAGGGATAATAGGGCGTCTCAAAGACGATCTGGAAGAACATAAATATAAAAAGCTTGCATCTGCTTACAATATCTCGGGCTATAAACGGATCTACCTAATCCACATCAAAAAAACGGGAGGAACGTCATTAGACAATATGTTTTTCTCGTTGGGTCATAAAGATTCTCAATGGCTTCGCCGAGACGTGTTAACACCCGGTCGTCGGGTGGCCAGAGATGGAAAGGTATTCGTCAGATCGAATGTTAGGCTGATAAATAAAGGAAACTATTATTACGCCTCTTCACATGCGCCATTTCATGAATTAAGGCTCCCGGAAAACACGTTCACGGTAACCTGTTTTCGGGATCCCGTGAATCGTCTCGTTTCAAACTACAATATGTTTATGGACCACTTCGTCAATGGCATTCCGCATCCAGGTATGGCAGGTAAAGATAAATGGCTTAGTGGTTCATTCGATGATTATATCGACAGAATTCCCCCTGAGTTCTTGCTAAACCAGTTACACATGTTCTCCAAAAACTTCGATGTTGCCGAGGCCGTAGTGCATGCGAAAACGGTCTCGCATTATTTCTTTACAGAGGATTTTAGTAAGGGAATTGACGAACTAAACAGAAAAACAGGCCTGAACTTGCGGGCGATGCACGTGCGCAAGGCAGCGTATCGAGCGGAAATTCCGGAGAGCAGCATTGCCAGGCTGCGAGAGAAATTGACCAAAGAGTATCTATTCCTCGAAACACTCAAATCCATGAAATACGCCTGACAGGGCATCACGTTAAGAGGCTCGCATTACAGGCGGCCTGTCCGGATGTTTGCAGGCATGCATAAAGATCATACTAGCGCCCACGATGCCAGGCGGGTGTGGTCGCAAACGCAGGAATACCAAAGCGATGGCGCCAAGTTTCATAATAATAGGAGCTCAAAAGGCTGCATCGACCTATCTCGTGCAATGCCTGGCGGATCATCCCGACATTTATATGTATCGCCAGGAAATACCTTTTTTTGAGGATCCGGATTATGAGCAGGAGCGATTACCGCAGTTTCTGCAACTGTTTGACAAGGCGCAGGGGGAAAAAGCGGTCGGCTTCAAGCGGCCCAGTTACCTCGCAAAGCCGGAATGTCCGAGGCGCTTACACACGCATTTCCCCGATGCAAAATTGATTGCGGTACTGCGTAATCCCATCGACAGGGCGGTGTCGGCGTACTTTCATTACATGCAGAATGGGTTCATACCGATCGAGCCTCTAAACGAAGGCATGCAGAGCGTAATCGACGGAGACCATGCAGGGGAGTATCCAGCGGGCCGCGATATCGTTGAATACGGTTTCTATGCCAAGCAACTGCAACGCTATTTGGCCGACTTTAAGCGCGAACAACTGCTCGTTGTTCTCTACGATGACATCAAGATCGCACCGGAGAAAGTATTGAGGAAGGTCTATGGATTTCTTGGCGTCGTAGATGATTATCGACCGCGATCTGTGTCCGCGAAGCCGATGGCCTCGATCAAATCACCGGCGCGGCTTCGCATGAACGTGTTTCTACGTCGATCGTGGACAAAGCATAATGACGATCGCACGAGAATGTATCACCGTCCTTCGCTCATCAGTCAGGCAATGCGCCTTGGCTGTACCGGGCTCGACAGGTATGTGCTGGCAAAGCTGTTCTCGGATAACAAGCCTGAGTTGGCGCCAGGCATCCGGCGACGACTGGCCGAGATCTATGCGGATGATGTTCGAGCTCTGGAAGGTCTGACAGGCAGAAACCTGAGTCACTGGCTGGAATTACCCGCCGCCGGTCTACGATAAATCAGGATCGATCGAATGGCAAAGTACCTCAAGATTATCACCTTCGTCTTCCCGTTCGTGTTCATCGGCCTGATGATTTACATGACGATTAACCACCGGGCGTTCTACTACAGCGGGACTTTCACGGGAGAGGGCGGACTGATTGAAGACCTCACAGTGGTGGTATACGCACTCGCGACCTTGATCGGAGCCCTGGTTACCGTGAAGCTCTTCCGGTGCAACCATGCTGTGCTTGGCTGCTTGTACCTGGGCTTAACTCTGGGTTTGTTTTTTATCGGTGGGGAGGAACTCAGCTGGGGACAGAGAGGTTTTCAGTGGCAAACGCCCGAGGTGCTCATGAGGTGTAATAATCAGGGCGAGACAAACATCCACAACATACTGGGCAGCTCCGCGCTTGGCGCCCTCTATATTGTAGCCGGGTTTTATGGAGCCTTCAGCAGACTACTCGTACCGGCACGCTTGCAAGTTCGGTATCGCTTCGCATTGAGCCTGCTGACGCCGGACTGGTTCCTGGCGCTGTATTTCTTTCCTGTTTTTGCGCTGTATTTATACTATAGCTGCTTCTGGTGGTGGTTCGGCCCGGTGTTCAACGATGACGCCTGGTATTCGCCTCAGAGCCTTATCATTGCCCGGCATCAGGAAGTGATCGAGCTTCTGATGGGCCTGGGCTTTCTGGCTTTTGTTTTGGTTAACGCATACCGCTTGTACATGAGAAGATCTTTTGCTGAAAGCGGGCAGACCATCAGCTCGGCCTGAACGATCTCCGTCAAATACATGTTGAAGATTCCAGGTTGCTCGACAAGCCACGCCCGTGCAATGCTCAGCATCGCTGCGATCCCCGATCATGGCTTAAGCTCGACAATATTGATGTTGAAGACGCGCGCAGGCAAAACTTTATGACGAACTTCTATAGGTTCACCTCGACCGTCATGCGCTTAAACGCAGAACTGTATCACCGCCGCTTTACGATGCCAGTTGCCTGCTCATGATGGCGACCGCGCTTTATATCGCCATCATAGTAAGCCTGACTGTGGCGATCTATCGCGCTCCAGGCGTCGCCGTTGCCGCAGTGCTTTGCATGTTCGGCCTGGAGCAGTGGGCGCAATCGATGATTCCTTTTTTTACTTATAACCATACCCTTACCAATCTTATATCGGGCTCTCTGGTGGTATTCGGCTTCGCCCTCGTGTGTTACCGCCAGGGCGCTATCTCCTTGAATTACTCCACGGTAGGCTGGTTGGTATTGGTCTTGTACTTCTATGCCTTTACATCGCTTTTGTGGACGCCCGACTTCGACAGAAGTCTAGATCAGTGGATCGGTAGATTGCCGTATCTCGTTATGATTCTGATCCTTGCGCCTTTGTTGATCAATAATCTCTCCGACATAAAAGGGGCAAGCTGGAGCGTGTTGTTCCTCGGGGGCGCCGTCGTCATTCTTCTGCTGGTTTTCGGACAATGGAGTGGCCGTAAAATTGTTCTGGCGGGTGCGGAAGAGGGATCCGGTGGAAATCCGCTCGCGGTTGCTGGGATGGCGGGTTACGTGGCGTTAGCCGCGATTTTCTTACCCGTTATGAAGTCTGCTGTGCTTCATCGTGTGCTTCGCTGGTTACTCATAGCGGCTTGCCTGGTGCTTGCGGTGAAGTCCGGATCGCGCGGTCAATCCTTGGGGATTCTGATAATAGCCGTTTTCTTCCTGTTGTTTACCTTGCCTTCAAAGGGGATTCGTAGTGCATTTTGGAACACGCTAGGTATCGGCGCCGTGCTTCTCCTGGGCGGGTGGGCGCTAGCCAACTTCGCCGAGAGTGATCGATGGACCTCGGAGGGCATGGAAGAATCTGGCTCGAAGAGGTGGACCCCCGCTATTACGATGCTAAGTCATTGGTATACATCGCCTGAGGCGCTGTTCTTCG
>Ga0209587_1001132_pt1 | contig 12760 bp, 11 predicted proteins | sample NGEPerD_2_FD_184512 | JGI IMG/M metagenome (GOLD analysis project Ga0209587, IMG submission 184512) | Arctic peat soil microbial communities from the Barrow Environmental Observatory site, Barrow, Alaska, USA - NGEE PermafrostL1-D... | ecosystem: Environmental > Terrestrial > Soil > Wetlands >... | reverse complement strand
CCTCTAAACATATATATATATGTTAAATAATTAATAGACAAGGAATCATCCTAAAACATAGATTAAGAAGGCTCTAGTTTAAACCAGCTATGATACTTGAATCTCCTAAATTTAGACGGTTTGAAACTGTTTGGTTTTAAAAATTACACCTATAAGGACTTAATATCCACCTGACCTAATATTATCAACGCTCGACTAAACTAGAGCCATTAAGAACTAAAGTTAATTAACTTTATAAATATGAATTTATCTTTTCAAAAGCTGTTTTTCGCCATAGCCACTGTATTTGCGCTTTTTACAATCTTAATTTTGGCTAAAACTATTCTCATCCCCTTATGCTTTGCTTTGCTGATATCGTTTATGCTATATCCAGTAGCAAAAAAGTGTGAGTCATGGGGAATGAATAAAATACTCGCTGCTTTTCTCTCCATTTTTACTGTGATTTTAATAATAGGGGGAGGTGTTTTTCTTTTCTCAACTCAAATTATTCAACTTACGAATGAACTCTCTCACTTTCAAGATAAAATTATTCTTGTTTTCGCTGACGTTACTTTATTTATCAACGAAAATGTGAGCTTTATTTCAAATTTGGAAAAAAATGAACTTTTTAACCAGATCAAAGATTGGCTTAATGAGTCTACGGGTATGCTGGCAAAACAAGCCTTTAGCAGCACTACTGCATTTCTTGCTGGACTTCTGTCAACAGTTATATTTACTTTTCTAATTCTGATATACAGAAAAGGCTTAACAAAAGCATTTAGTGGCTTTTCTCCTGTAGATAAAAGAGAAAGAGTCGTGAAAATGTTTAAATCAGTTCAGCAGGTTGGATTAAAATATTTGTTAGGAATGATTGTTCTTATCATTATTATAGGATTAGCCAATAGCATTGGGCTTTTGATTATCGGTATTGAGAATCCCTTCCTTTTCGGTTTTTTGGGCGCTATTTTAGCTGTCATACCCTATATAGGAACCGTTTCAGGTGCAATTATACCAATATTGTATGCACTTATCGCTTATAATTCCTTTTGGATGGCAATATCAGTTGCAATTTTATTTTGGTTTGTTCAATTGATGACAGATAATTTTTTGAGTCCCAAAATTGTGGGAAGTAGTATAAATATTAATGCTTTTACAGCCATTTTAAGTTTGATTATTGGCGCTTTAATATGGGGCATAGCCGGTATGATTTTGTTCTTGCCGTTTGCTGCTATGTTGAAGATTGTTTGTGAGGAATATGAAGAACTAAAACCAGTTGCTCTTTTAATTGGAAATCAAAATTATCAAGAAGATGATGGCGGCAATAAATTTGTCAATAAATGGGTTGATAAGATAAAAGAATGGTTTGCAAAATTGCACAACTTTTCAAAAAAGAAGTAAAACAAGCAACACACAAGCCGACAAATAAAGAGGTATAACGACAATGACACAAAAACCCAATATTGACATTGGAAGTAAGAACAACAGCTGCCAACATGGGCATTTTTGCTGATACCGACGAAAAGGTAAAATAGGGCATGAGCGGTTCTGATCGAATATGCCCCGAGGTTCAAGAACAATGTTTTTCCCTAAGGGCGTCGATAATCAAGTTAAACTCGTTAGGGCCGGCATAAAAAATCGGCTCCCTTATCGGAAACACTTTCTTAATGATGGATCTTGGCCCGTTCGAGCGGTCTACCCCGGCAGTGGGACCGGGTGCGCCGATTATCCAGGTCGGTACTTTGTGATGTCCGATTTCAGGATACATCAAACGTGCATAATCTTCCAGCCCTCCTTCATCGGGAGCGTCCGGGGCCAATATTACCAATCCTATTCCCGCACCACATCGTTCGCATTGCATTAATTTTCGGGCTATGCCCTTTCCTCCCTCTTGCGGAAAGTTCGGTAAAGGGAAGGAAGTACCTGCTACGGCTTCTTTACTTGTTTTGTCGATTTGATCTGTTATTTTTTTGCTCAACGGTTTAAAAACGGCCGCTCGCTCAGCGGTCATCGCATCATTGGGGTCCCCTGTTATATAACAGCTTATTCGGCTTTGCCCGTCCGATCGGCCACTCACTACTATCCGCCCTAATTGTCCCAATCGGGCGTGCCGAAAAACATAGGCCCATCCGTATGGCCGTTGTTCCCTATAAAAAGTAATCCCGACAGGTAGGTCGAACAACATATTATTTTTTGTTTTTTATGTGCCGTGGCAAATGCCGCCGCATATACCTGCCCACTGTTTTTCTGTCTACGCCCATGATACGGCCGATAGCGGAAATGGAGACTTTATCCTTTAGCAGCTTTTCGATTTCATTATGGTTGGCGGCCAGTTTGGCATTGATCGATTCACTGCCCTTTGGCCTGCCCAATATCTTTCCGTTCTGTTTGGCTTTTTTCAAAGCTTCCCTGGTCCTCATGGAAATGAAGGTGCGCTCGATCTCGGAAGCCAATGATAAGGTCGTGGCGATAATTTTGGAATTCAGGGAATTATCGAAGATCATATTTTGCTTGGCAATATGGACGACCAGTTTTTTATCCGCCGAAATCTGTAATACCTGCAAACATTGTAGCGTACTTCTGGCAATTCTGGACACTTCCGCAAAAAGTAGGACATCCCCTTTCTTTGCCGCCCGTACAAGACCGCCCAAAGCCCGCCCCCGCCAATCTTTGGTTCCCGGGACGACATCTTCCACAAATTCATCGATCTGAATATTACGGGCAGCGGCATATTCCATGATGCCGGATTTTTGGTTTTCGGTATCCTGTTTATCGGTGGACACCCGGAGGTAGGCATAGTTCATAAATAATAAGGTTTATACTCCATAACGATAGCTTCAAATGTACCTATTTTTTCAATTTGTCCTAAATAAATATATTCGACCTATTTTATGACCCGATAACCGATTTAAAAATATAGTGTGTCGATACCCCTAAAAATGGGTCGTTAAAACGTTCCTTTAAATGGGACCATCAGTGCTATTTTTCGATCCATCGTTTCTAAAATACCCCGTACTATGAACCCGAATACCTATAGCGGGCATCTTCAGATTTTACGGCCGAAAGAAATAGAGGAACTGTATGCCCTCCCCGACTTTGGTCCGGAGGACAGAATTACGTTTTTTACGCTATCCCCGGAGGAGTATTCATTGATGGAATCCTTTAGGGGAATCTCCCCGCGTGTATTTTTTGTGCTTCAATTGGGCTATTTCAAGGCAAAACACCTGTTCTTTATTTTTGGTTTTGAAAAGCGGCCCGCCGACACGGAATTTGTTCTCCAAAAATATTTTCCCGGAAACAGCGGAAAAAACCTAATGCCGACAAGCAAACCCACCCGGCTCGATCAAAGACAGGTTATCCGCCGGTTTCTAAAATACCGGTTTTTTGAACAAAAATCGATGGATGTTATTATGGGGCAGGCCGCTTTGTTCGCGAAAAGGCACAATCATGCCGTTTACCTGTTCCGTTGCCTGTTACAATATCTTGGGAACGGAAAAATCATCATCCCTGCCTATAGTTTCCTGCAACGCAATGTGATCGGTCCTACGATCCGGTCGGAGCACCATCGGCTGGAACAGATCGTCGAACACCGTTTAAGTGCATCCGAAAAATCCGCATTGGATGCCCTGTTGATCAGACCGGACGGCGGTATGTACCCTTTTACCAAGCTTCAGAAAGAACCTTCCAGTCTTCGATATTATCAGATCCGTAGCCAACTAAAAGATGCCGCCGAACTGCAATATATCCATAATATCGCTTTACGGATCCACGATGAAATGGGGATCTCGAACGAAAACATGCGATATTATGGTAGGGTGGCGGAAGAGTATACCCCGTTCAACATGAAAAATCTAAAAGGTAATATGCGCTACGTTTACCTGCTTTATTTTGCCTATAACCGTTACCGTTCTATCAATGACACATTAGTGGAAGGCCTGAAGCACCATGTCCTGGGGCTGGAAAAGTCCGCTGAAATATTCGCCAAGGAGCAAATTTACGACCATCAATTACGTGCACACGCCTCCCTGTCGAAAGTACCACGGATATTGGCCCTTTTAAAAGATGGAAAATTGGGGGACGAACTACCTTTTGGGAAGATAAGGGCGATAGCATTTTCAATATTAAGTACGGAAGAAATAGATCTGGTGACCGATCTGATCGGTAGGAACAAGCCTGACAAAAAGCAGCTCATCGGCTCATTTTATCAGATCAATAGGCGTTCGATAAGTCTGTACCTACGGCCTCTGGCCGTCCATTTCGATTTTAACAATGCCGCAAAATGCAATGACATCATAGAAGCCGTTTCTTTTATCAAGCAACACATCGAGACCAAAAAACCGTTGACAAGAACGGCAAAACAAGGTTTTCCGATTACTTTTTTATCAAAAAAACAAAAGAGATATATTCTTGATAAGGATGGGCCTATCAATTTGCCCCGATATGAAATGACATTGTACCAAGTGCTCAGGAACAAAATAGAGGCAGGGGACATATTTGTTTCCGATAGTTTTAAGAACAGAAGTTTCGAGCAGGACCTGATTCCCGAGGATAAATGGAAGGCCGACAGGGCGGACATCATCAAAGAAGTGGGCCTGCCCAGGATGGACAGGTCCGCCCAGGAGCTATTGGAACAATGGAAAGATCTTATCGGGCCCCTTTATAGGCGAGTGAACGATCGAATAGAAAACGGTCTGAACCCTTCGGTCGAACTGGATGGAAAGAACAAGGGCGGTGGCACAAAATGGCATCTGAGCTATACAGAGGTTAGTAAACCCCTGAACCACCATATCTACGAACAATTTGCTCCCATCGATATTGCCTCCCTTCTGCAATTGGTGGACGGACATACCGGTTTTTTAAGCTCTTTCACTCATTTGTTCCCTATTAATGTCACCCGAAAAACGGATGAACAAAGACTGATCGCCTGTATCGTTGCCTTTGGCACCAACTACGGTATCGGAAAAATGGCAAGTATCTCGGATATGTCCTACCAAGGATTGGCGAATACGTCCAATACGCTTATTTATTTACAGACCTTAAAGGAGGCCGACCGAAGGATCGTCGATAAAACAATGACATTGCCCATGTACGGACATTATCATTTAGAACCCGGTATCGTTCACTCCAGTAGTGACGGGCAAAAATACCTGACCCAGATCCCAACCATCAATTCCCGATACCCGCCTAAATATTTTGGCCTGGCCAAAGGTATTTCGGCACTTACCGCAGTAGCCGACAATATCCCTATCAATGCGGATATTATCGGGGCAAACGAACACGAAAGCCATTATGTACTTGATCTGTTGTACAACAACGACACGCAAATAAGGCCCGATATCCATTCTACGGATTCCCATGGGGCCGACCAGGTCAATTTTGCCATCCTTGATATGTTCGGATATCGTTTTGCTCCCAGGTATAAGGATATTTCCTCCAAGGCCAAGACCATTTATAGTTTCCGGGACCCAGGCCAATATCGGGATTACACCATTAAGCCTATCCGAAAATTCAATGGGGAACTAATTGTCGAGCAATGGGATACCTTTCAAAGAATCATTGCATCACTTGCTAAAAAGACAACCTCCCAGAGCACCATTATCAAAAAACTATCTTCCTATAAACGTAATAACAGGATTAAAAAAGCCATCGTAGAGTACGACCATATCGTAGAAACTTACCACAAACTTCATTTTATCGACGACCCCAAATTCCAAAAACAGGTAAATACCTCCCTCAACAGGGGAGAGCATATCAATAAATTGAGAAAACATTATTTTCATGCCAATAACGGAAAATACAAAGTGCATACGGTCATGGAACAAAAAATCTGGAGCGAATGTAACCGCTTGCTCGCCAATGCAACAATTTATTACAACACTTGGCTTTTATCGGAACTGTTGGCCTATCATCAAGGTCGGGGCAATACCGCACAGGTAGATCTGATAAAAAAAGTTTCCCCCATCGCATGGCAACATATCCATATTCATGGACGCTATCAATTTAGGATTCCAAAGGTTACGTTGGATGTGATCGAGATGGTGAAAAATGTTAAAATATAAAAAATGGTACATGCCCTATTTTACCTTTTCGTCGGTATCAGTAAAAATGCCCGATGTCAAGAAATTCGTCAACCAAGACGGCGAAAACCATTTGATATTGCCCGTGGGGATGGCGCGCCTTGATACCGATGACGAGTACGTTGTAACCGATAGCATTGATTTTCAAACCTTCGCGGAAACCAAGCGCATCAAGAAAGGCCAGGCCATTCAAAGGGATTATGAAGTGGTCGTGCTGGACTCATATACACGAAACAATGATTCTATGTCGCACAGGGATGATGATCACAATGATGACGCCTTTTATGCCAATGATCATTTTAAGCACACCAACTGAAAATTCGTTTGCCCATAAGGATTTTTTTAGTGTGATAGCCCTCGAGAATGGATAGAGTTCGAAGGCTCTAGTTTAGTCGAGCGTTGATAATATTAGGTCAGGTGGATATTAAGTCCTTATAGGTGTAATTTTTAAAACCAAACAGTTTCAAACCGTCTAAATTTAGGAGATTCAAGCATCATAGCTGGTTTAAACTAGAGCCAGTTCGAAGGCTATCTTTTTTTTGTTATCTGCTCTTTTCATTATACGGCCTTACTGAATTAAGTTTATAGAGGTCAGTAGATAATTGCATAACTTTGAAATCAATAAAAATAAGGATTTTATGGATATTTTTAAGGGCCAGAACCTGATAGAGTTCTCCGATCGCTTCAAAACGGACCTTGACTGCAAGGAATATCTTGCGCAGGTCAAGTGGAAGGACGGGTTCGAATGTACAAGGTGCGGGCATGGCGCCGCCCAGCAGCGCAGGGATTTCTCGAGGACGTGCAACATCTGCGGGCATACGGAGTCCGCCACCGCCGGTACGCTGTTCCACAGGGTCAGGTTCGGGGCGAGGAAGGCCTTCTTCATCTGCTTCGAGATGGCGACGACCACCAAGAGCCTCTCGGCAAGCTACATGGGCGTGCGCCTTGGGATCACCGAAAAGACCGCCCGCCTGTTCATGCACAAGGTCAGGGAGGCCATGAAGTCGAGCGGGAACCATCCCATGGACGGCACGGTCCATATCGACGAGTTCGTGCTCGGCGGCAGGGAACGGGGCAAGGTAGGGCGGAGCTACGACAGCAAGAAGAAAAAGGCCGTATGCGCAGTGCAGCTTACCGGGGACGGAAAGGTAAGGAGGATGTACTCGATGAGGATCGACAACTTTTCGGGCAAGGAGCTCAAAAAGATGTTCGATGCCCATATAGACGCTGACGCTAAGGTCGTCACCGACATATGGCGTGGATATTGGCCCCTGGCAAAGAAGTACGATATCGAACAGATACCGAGCAACGGGGGCCTGAACTTCAAGGCCCTGCACACCATGGTCCACCAGATAAAATCATGGATAAGGACGACCTACTCGTGGGTCAGCGATTTCAACGTGGACAGGTATTTTGACGAGTTCTGCTACCGGTCGGACCGCTCCCAGAGCAAGGGGACCATATTCAACAACCTGATAGTGCGGATGGTTAGGGCGGACAAAATTTATCAGAAAGAAATAATATGCAGCTAACTACTGACCTCTATATTTAATATTTGGTTTCGAAAATGAACGGACGGAAACAAGGGCTTTTAAGGTCGTCGATCGGGTTTCCCAATTCGTCAAGCTCCATAGGGGAGAATACCCCTATCTGTTTAATGTCCTGATGTATTTTGATAATCGAGGTCCACACACCAGTTGGAAGATGTTTGGTGCTGTTGCGATTCTTGGGCATAAGCCCGATGTATCGTATAAAACTGATTAAATTTGCCATGATCCTATATGTATTATAGGATTATTGATTAATTTTTGGGGACAAAACTTTGGACGGGGACACCCCCTTTTTAATGTTTCTTATTCGGAAGCTTCGCTTTCAGGTGTTCACAACAATAAAACCTCGCTTGCCCCAGGCAACAACGGTATGCCAATTGGTGTTGGTTTGCTTTTTTCCTTCCTTGCCCCTGTGGATTTCGTTTGTTGCCAACGAAAAACAGGCTACTTTTTTACCGCTTTCAAGGTTCGTGAAAGTAGGGTCTTGCCCAACGTTCCCGATTAAGGGGTATGAAGCCCACTGGTGCAAAAACGTACGCTAAGGATGGAAAAATAACAAAAAATCGGATAATATTTCTATGAATCCAAACATGAGATATGTTATAAGCCGGCTTTAAGGTTTACATGATCCTGGTGACAGCTACCCTTCCATTGAGCCAGGAGTAAGTCCTCCAAAATAACCTATAACGGTTCCCTGATTTCGTCTTAGTGCCAATAGCGATTTATGAACTATGCACTGGACTTACGAATACAATGTTTTTTGCCATTTCAGAAGGGAAATTAATAGCCACGATTATCTAGACTTTCCAAAGCAATGCCGATTGTTTATTATCAAAGGAAGTTTAAATATACTTCTGTGTCGGGCGCCATGGCAGGGCAAGTGCATAAATTCCGGAGGGCTTCCCGTGCCGGTCCATTTCGGTGTTGGACCGTGCGATCGGGAAATGGACATGCCGGAAGAAACGCATTGGAACTTTTTGCTCTTGCCGACGGTTCCGAGGGTGCCGTACATAGCGCGGCCAGGGACAAGCTCTGTACGGCTTCCGCAGGAACATGGCCTTCTGTTTGTAAAATTGGCCGTTTAAATGTGCTCGATTCAGCTTGTCCTAAATTAGGCTAAATGGCGGCCGGTGACAGCTACCCTTCCACTGGGCCTGGTAGTTAACTTTTTTGAATTATCTTTGTAGCAACTCAAGGAATAAATTGTGATGATGTTCTAATTCATTCAAGCAAAATTTAAATTAATAAAAAATGAAAATCTATCCGGAAGTAACTTTACGTTTAATGAAGTTCTTTTACAGAAAACTTTTCTTTTGCAGTTTGATTTCTTTTGTGTTCTTTTATTCTGCAACAGCACAAAATAAACAAGAACCTAAAACATTACTTCCACCTGTGGAGACTCAATCTCCAATCTCAAAAGGACAAAAGCCTGCCTTTAAGGGCCAAACAAGAATTGGAGGGGTAAAAACCCAATCCAAAATAAAAATAACATTGATTGCGGGTGGATTAAAATTTCCATGGGGGCTTGATTTTATGCCAGACGGAAGAATTATCATTTCAGAAAAGCCCGGGAATATCCGCATTGTTTCAAAAGAAGGCGTAGTGGGCGTTAATATACAAGGAGTGCCAGCAGTCAGACTGAAAGGAGATGGTGGAATGTATGACATAAAACTTGATCCAAATTTTGCCAAAACGCGTTTGGTTTTTTGGACTTTTGTCGAACCCGTTACCGGTGGTGGGGTTACTTCTGTAGCAAGAGGGAAACTCTCAAGCGATGAAAAAAGTTTTGAAGATGTAAAAATTATATATCGTGCCAGTCCTGCTTATGAAGGTCCAAATCATAATGGGTCAAGAATGCTTTTTGATAAGAACGCTAATCTCTTTGTGAGTTTTGGAGAAAGATTTGATGATGAGATCAGAAAAAAAGCACAAGATTTAGGCTCCTCATTGGGGAAGATCATTAGAATAAACAAAGAGGGAAAAGCTGTTAAAGGCAATCCGTTTGAAAAAAAACCAAATGCCCTTCCTGAAATTTGGACATTGGGCCATAGAAATCCGCAAGGGTTGGCTTTTAATCCCAAAACCGGCGAATTGTGGGCTAGTGACCATGGCCCAGATGCAGGAGATGAAATTAACATCATAAAGGCTGGAGCAAATTATGGTTGGCCCATTATCTCTTATGGTATTGAATATAGTGGTAAACCGGTGAATGGTGGACTAACCGTGATGAAAGGAATGAAACAACCGGTTTATTATTGGGATCCTGCCATTGCTCCAAGTGGAATTACATTTTATACGGGAAATCTAATTCCCGAATGGAGAGGTAATCTGTTTGTAGCAGCTTTAGGTGGTTCTCACATAGTTAGATTAGTCATTAAAGATAATAAAGTTGTAAGTGAGGAAAGGTTGTTTACTGACTTACATAAACGCTTTAGATATATTACCCAAGGCCCTGACGGTGCACTTTATGCTATAATTGATGACCCAGACGGTAAAATTTTCAAAATTTCCAATTAAAAGATTGGAGATTGTAGAAAATAAAGATTTCGGAATGATTTATAAATGGGAGCCAGAATTTTTAAGCAGCCAAGGCCAGCAATTCAGAGTAGAATTTATACTTAATGCAGGCTTGCATCTTCAAAGCTTATAAAAAATATTTTTCGGGCTAATTCAATAGCCATCAGACTTGACTGCGGCTACAGAAGAGCCATGCTGTAACTCTTCGTTTTATGTGTTATTATTATTTAAAATAATTAACTTAGGTATTTAGCCACCAATATTTTTAATCGGGCATGGCGGGGCCTTGGCCATGCGCGGTATCAGGTTGTCGAATATAGGCCTTAGCGGGAAAATTTTCAGGTTGGGGCCGAATGCCGTTTTCGGTAATTTCCGCTACGGCGATCTTGGTCACGAATTCTCCATTACGGTACAAATTACAGTTGTACCCTCTAGATTAATTATTTATCTTCCGATAAACAAAAGATGCCTATGCTGGGTACGCACTATTTGTATAGTGCATATGTACCTTCGGGATGCCAACGCACTATACATAAGAAGTTGGCAACAGGCTGATTAGAAATTATAAGCATAGTCAGGATTTAAAATAGAAACATAAAATTATGAAGGGTAGTACTACAATGAGGTTTAGAATCCATTATTTCCCCATGCTCGTTGTGAGCATCATTTTCTGTCTTATTTTTTACGTGTTTTGGAAACCGACATTGCCTACCATTCCATTTATCACCTTTACTTCCGGATATCTCAGTATTTTTTTATTAGCAGTTTCCCTGCTTTTGGGGCCTGTAAATTTAATGTTGAGGCGCAAAAACCCAATATCAACTTATATTAGAAGGGATATCGGTGTTTTTGGTGGAATATTAGGAGTGCTTCATTCAGTGGTTGGTTTATTTATGCATTTCACAGGTAAGCCTTGGCTTTATTTTGTAAAGGAAGTTGGAGACGGTTTTGCAATGCGTTTTGGCAATTTTGGACTAGCAAATTACACGGGATTGTTTGGAGTTCTCATTCTCATTTTACTGCTCATCATTTCAAATGATTATTTTTTAGGGAAATTAAAAGCCGTAAAATGGAAAAACTTGCAGCGTTTCACTTATCCGATGTTTCTTTTGGTGATTGCTCATTCTGTATTTTATAGGTTAAACGCTGACAAAGAAGATTTAATTATGTATTTATACCTGCCAATGTTCTTGGTGGTATTGGTATTCCAGTTTATTGGAATTTGGTTAAAAATGAAAGAGCGGGTCTAAATTATTAGGTAACCCCTGAAAGGGTTGTTGAATCTTTCAAGGCCATATAGGAGATTAATATAATGAACTCCCGGAGGCATAGCCATCGAGGTATCAAAACAAACGTAATAGATTTTTATGTATCTCTTTATATTTGGATTTTCCTTGGTTTTGGAGATGCTTCTTTATACTCCAACGACTCCTTCAAAATTCCAGGCATTGGGCACATCCATAAGTGCAGTGTATAACTTCCATTGTTATAATAATAGTCGCGCTCAGCCTCTGTATAGCCCCTCCAAAGATGGGCCAACATGCCTCTTGGACTTGCAACAAAAAAGTGGACAATTAGATAAGGGTCATGCTGCTACTTTTTTGTTGCAAGTCCAAGTCCGTTACCCGACCAACGAGAAGCTTTTATGGGAATCTGTTGAGTGGAGCTACCGTCAACTAAAGGCCATTTGTAAGGCTTTGGGTATAAAAACCCCCCGCACCAAATATTTGAAATGGCAAAGATGTAACATATCCTATAGTAAAATGCGGCGAAAGACAAAATCGAAGCGCAGAAGGCTCGACAGAAGTCTTTTACTGTTGCTTGATAAAATTGATGGTGAACTTGGGAAGTTGGAAAAAGACTATAAACTTCAAATGCCCGAAAAATATCGTCGGCGAAGAGCAACGATCAAGAAAATATATACCCAACAGCATCAGATCTTCCATACCGGTGAAAAACCAAAAGGACGTATCGTAAGTATCGGCAAGAACTATCTGCGGCCTATCGTCCGCGGTAAAGAAATCAAACCTGTAGAATTCGGGGCCAAAGCCAACAAGTTTCAAATAGATGGTATCAGCTTCATAGAACATTTAAATTTCAACGCCTTTCATGAAGGCAACCGTTTTCAAGATACCATTTTTAAGGCTCAACGCCTGACCAGGACCAAAACTAGATTAGCAGGGGCAGATGCTATTTATGCCACCAACAAGAATAGAAAATTTGCCGCCAAATACAATATCAGAACTGATTTCAAACGAAAGGGAAGAGCGGGCAAACATGAAAGACAACGCAAACAAATGGCCGCTATGATTACCAAAGAAAGGGCGACCCGATTGGAAGGAAGTTTTGGCAAGGAAAAGGAACATTACCGCCTCAAAAAAATAAAGGCCAGGACCAGGGCAACCGAAACATTATGGATATTCTTCGGTATCCATACAGCAAATGCCCTCGAGATCGGAAGACGAATGGCCAAAGCACTACAACAAGTAGCATAGACCAAAAACAAAAAATGATAGTACAGGGATACCTGGCTCCAAACGATATCAAAAAAGCAAGCTTCAACACATATCATCAAAAAAAACGATATCGAACATAAAAAATGCTCCCAAATTATATTCAGAAGCATTTTTAATCCAATAT
>Ga0209587_1001131_pt1 | contig 12760 bp, 14 predicted proteins | sample NGEPerD_2_FD_184512 | JGI IMG/M metagenome (GOLD analysis project Ga0209587, IMG submission 184512) | Arctic peat soil microbial communities from the Barrow Environmental Observatory site, Barrow, Alaska, USA - NGEE PermafrostL1-D... | ecosystem: Environmental > Terrestrial > Soil > Wetlands >... | reverse complement strand
GTATCACTAGCGTTACGGGCAACGCCAATTGCGGGAACGCGCTACTCGGCCGAGGCCGTCGCCCGGAGCGCCTCCGTCACAAGCTGGCGGTTGATCTTCCGGCCCGAAGCGAGTGCCGCCCGGTCCACCGCCTCGACCGCCGCGGCCGCCGCGGCAAGCGAGCGATCGACTTGGAGCGCCATAAACTCCAGCGTCTTGGGATCGATATCGAGCTGCCGGTCAGCAAAATGCTTGAGCATCACGGTTCGCAGCAGGGCTTCGTCGGGCGCCCCGATCTCCGTCACAGGCACCGCACTCAAACGCGAGGCGAGGTCGGGCAAGGCCGTGTCCCAGCGGTTCGGGCCGACACGTGCGGTAACGAGTACGAAGAAGTGCTTCTCGCGCGCCAGGTTCAGCAAATGAAACAGCGTCTTTTCGTCGTAGGTAGCGCGGTCGGCGTCCTCCACGACAATGGTCGAGCCCGAAATCAGGCGGTCGAGCAAAGCGATCCCGAGATGCGCCGGGTCGAGGGCCACAGCGCCGGAACGACCCTGCCACACCCTGACGAGGTGCGTCTTGCCGCTTGCGGCGGGACCGATCAGAAGCTGCACCCGATCGGGCCACTCCGGCCAAGCGTCGATCAGTCTGACGGCGGCGAGATTGCAATCGCTGACCAGAAAGTCTTCCGCGCCAAGGGCGGCGCGGTGAGGAAGGTCGAAGGTGAGTTGCGTGAGCGTCACGAGGCCCTGACCCGCGAGCGCTGGTCCCCGACCCCGGCGGACTTCTGGCGGCGCGGACGCGGCGCAGGCGCCGGCTCGTAGCTCGCCATGTGCCGAAGCCACTGCCAGAAATAGGCGCCGGCCGAGAGGATGGTGAGCACTCCCGTCACCCAAATCAAAAGCCAAACGAGGGTTCCGAGGCCGAGGCCAAGCCCGAGCTCGCCCAAAACGACCGCCGCAAGCACGATCTGCGACAGCGTATTCGCCTTGCTGATGAGAAGGGGCTGCATGCTCACCGGCCGCGCCAACATCCACGACAGCACGACCGCGCCGACGATGAGGATGTCCCGGCTCACCACCGCGATGACAAGCCACACGGGGAGATTCCCAGCGAGCCCCAAAGTAACGTAGATCGTCACCAGAAGCGCCTTGTCGGCGATGGGATCCAAATAGGCGCCGAGCTCCGTGTGCCAACCGAAGCGCTTGGCGAGATAGCCGTCCGCCGCGTCGGAGAGACCGGCAAGCATGAACACGAGAAAGGCCGCAAACATCTGGTGGTCGATGATCAGCCACACCAGAAGCGGCACGAGAAGGATCCGACCCAAAGTCAGCGTGTTGGGGATGTTCACCAGCGCGTCTCCCAGACGTCTCCCAAGTCGGCCCGTCTTGGCGGGACCGTCCCTTAGCAATTCTAGCAGATTCTGTGCGCCAAGGGGCCCAATCCGGTCCCTTGCAGCCCTATTGGGAGCGGAGCACGAACGCGCCATCTCTCTCATCGAGCGCAAATCCATTCTGGCCAAGCGCCGCCTGAAGCCGGTCGAGCGACCCGGCGAAATCGAACGTGACCGACGCACCCCGGGCCGACAACGCGTTGACCTCGAGCCCCTGGAGGCCTGCGATCTGGGTCAGCCTGGTTCGAATCTGTTGCCAATCCCTTAGGCCGGAGAACTCAACCAGCGCGGCAACATTGCGGGGCACCTCCGTGGGCAAAGCCGGCTGCTCCTCGAACCCCGGTGCAGGCGGATTGTCCTCATAGGCGGCATCCGCGGGCGCTGGCCCGCCTGAGCGCATCACCTTCCACCGGTTCTCCAAGATCGCCAGCGCGGCCGCGGCCGCCTTTTGCGCGGCCACCTTGGCATCGCCACCAACCGCCTCGGACTGATTGAAATTGATCGCCCCGACACCGTCCTCGCCCACCAGCTGGGTCGTGAACGCGCCGCCCTTCACCTCGCCCACCGCGATGACGAGCCCGCCATAGCCGTAAGCGCTCTGCATCGCGGCAAACGCCTCGGTATCGCCCGCGAGCACCGCCTTGACGGTGCCTGCGTCGAGATCGGCCCGCGGCCGCAAGATGGTCGCCGGGGTCACACTGTGGGAGATGTCGAGGTCCTCCCACGCTTGGCGCCACCCCTCTTGGCCCTCGCCCGTCACGCCGTCACCCGCAAGCATCAGCGGCAGGATGGAAATCGAGGGCCCGCGCTCCTCGCTATAAGGGATGCCGTAGCTCGCCAGCAGCTGCTTCACCGCATAGTCGTGGAAGTTCACGTCGAGGATGGCGATGTAGCGCGTGGTCGAGGTCTGCTCCTTGCGGACCGCGACGCCGATGACCAGCTGCTCGACCTCCTCTTTGGTGAACTCAGGCAGCTGCTCTTGGGCGCCGAGCGGCACGAGCCGCCCGAGCACGATCTTCAGGGCCCGACTCTCGGCCTCAGCCATGCCGTTGGTCCTGGCGGCAACGGCATTCTTGGCCGTGGTGTCCACCGAGACCTTGGCGACGTTGTAAAGGCTGTCCGCGGCGCGCGCCGCGCTCATGCCCGCGACCGGCGCCACCAAGAGAACAAGGAGACTCAATCTGCGAGCAAGTCGCTCTAATCGCCTGAAACGCATCTTGGACTCTACCCGCAAGCCACCGCACCCGGCGCCTACGCGCCGGAGTCTCCCCTAAACCCTTGGAATAAGGCAGCGCCACGGCCTTTCCGCCTTGACGGGCCTCCTCCGGCACGATTGTTATGCCAATTCTTCTGAACTTGCACCCCGAGTGGCCAGGTGCCCCCGAAATCCCAAGACTCCCAGGATCCTCTGACCTATCGCGATGCGGGCGTCGATATCGACGCCGGCAACGCGCTGGTGAAGGCGATCGGCCCGCTCGCGGCCAAGACGATGCGCGCGGGCGTGCTCGGCGGCATTGGCGGGTTCGGCGGCCTGTTCGACCTCAAGGCCTGCGGGTTCGACGATCCGCTTCTCGTTGCCGCGACCGACGGGGTCGGCACCAAGCTCAAGCTCGCCATTGAGACCGGGCTGCATGACGGCATCGGCATCGATCTCGTGGCCATGAACGTCAACGACCTCGTGGTCCAAGGTGCCGAGCCCCTGTTCTTCCTCGACTACTTCGCCACCGGCAAGCTCGACGTGGATGTGGCATCGACGGTCGTCGCCGGCATCGCCGCCGGCTGCAAGGAAGCGGGCTGTGCCCTGATCGGCGGCGAGACCGCCGAGATGCCGGGACTCTATGCGGAAGGCGACTACGACCTGGCCGGCTTCGCCGTGGGCGCGGTGGAGCGTAACAGGCTTTTGCCGCGCACCGATCTCACCGAGGGCGATGCGCTCATCGCCCTGCCCTCCTCGGGTGTCCACGCCAACGGCTTCTCGCTGGTGCGGCGGGTGGTCTCCGAGAGCGGTCTCGATTGGAACGATCCAGCGCCCTTCGCGCCTGAGACGACGCTCGGCGCGGCGCTGCTCACCCCAACCCGCATCTACGTGCGCCAGCTCCTTGAAACGATTCGCACAACCTCGGCGGTGAAGGCGCTGGCCCACATCACCGGCGGCGGCCTGATCGACAACCTCCCCCGCGTGCTGCCCGATACCCTCGCCGCCGTGATCGACCATGACGCCCTCCACTTTCCGCCGGTGTTCGAATGGCTCCAGGTGGAAGCGAGACTCAGCGCCCACGACATGCTCCGCACCTTCAATTGCGGGATCGGCATGGTGGTGGTTGTGGCGCCGGGCGACGTGGATCGTGTGCGCGCCGCGCTCGGCCCCCTCGGTAACGACGCGATCCTCATCGGCACGCTTCACGCCCGCGATGGCGGCGACGCCGTTCGTCTTGAGGGTAAGCCTCGGTCGGCGTCATGACGCCGAAGACTCACGTCGCGCTTAAGAAGCGCGTCGGCGTTCTCGTCTCGGGCCGCGGCAGCAACCTCCAAGCCCTGATCGATGCGGCTAAGGGGCCGGACTATCCCGCCCAGATCGTTCTGGTGATCTCGAATGTACCGGGCGTCCAAGGCCTCGCCCGGGCGGAAGCCGCTGGCATCCCCACACGCGTCGTCAAGCATCAGGACTTTGCCGCGCGCGAGCCCTTCGAGGCCGCGCTCGATGCGGCCCTGACCGAAGCGGGCGTCGAGCTTCTGTGCAATGCGGGTTTCATGCGCCTTCTCACGGCAGGCTTCGTCACGCGCTGGCTGAACCGCCATCTCAACATCCACCCTTCCCTGCTGCCTGCCTTCAAGGGCTTGAACACCCACGCCCGCGTCCTGGAGGCCGGCGCCAAGATCACCGGCTGCACCGTCCATTTCGTCCGAGCGGCCATGGATGACGGCCCCATCGTCGCCCAGGCCGCCTTACCCGTGAACCCCGGCGATACCGCCGACAGCCTGGCCGCACGGGTGCTGGAAGCCGAGCATAGGCTCTACCCCCATGCGCTCCGGCTAGTGGCCTCCGGCGAGGTCCGGGTGGAGGGCGAATCTGTGGTCGGAATGACACAGCAGAACGGCCAAACCGCCCTCTTTTCGCCCCCACTCGACGGCACGCTTTGATCGGCAGAGTTAACGGCCGTAAAATCACGGGGCGGCGGAGGTTGATACGCATCAATCTGCGGCGCCGCCGACCATGGACAATGCTGACGGCTGGATGCTAGGAACGAAGCCTATTCGCGATCATCTTCGCGGCTGCATTTCGCGATCCGGTCAATGCGGTCCCGAGCGCTGCAGAGGACCGTTTCCTGGCCTGGCGGCTCGGCCCTGGGTCCAATCCAGCACCCAAGGCCCAACGACCAGGAGCAGGGGGAAGGCTTAAATGGCGGACATGACGGTCGCCTATTCTCCGTCGCACGGGCTCGGCGAAGAGCAGAGCATCTGGTTCAAGCTCACCCCGCTTCTGAACCAAGAGAACCCCATGCAGGTTCTCATGGCGCTCAGCGACAAATATAACGGCGTCATCCCGATCAATCTGAAGAACCAGCGCATCGTGCTGCTGAGCGAGCCTCAGCATGCCGAGCGCGTGCTGGTGTCGAACGCCGACAACTACACCAAGTATTTCGACGGGCTGCGCCCCATCTTCGGCAACAGCATGATCACGATCGACGGCGCGCTGTGGCAGAAGATCCGCACGCCGCAGCAGGCCGCGTTCCACCCGAATATGTTCGAAGAGTATTTCCCCTATCTGATGTCGGCCATCGACTCCAAGATGGCGCGCTGGACGGAGGTTGCCGAGACCGGCGAGACCGTCGAGATGGTCGAGGAGACCTGGACGCTCGCCGCCGAAATGGTGTGCAAGGCGCTGTTCGACCGCGAGATGCCGTTCAACCCGCATTTCGTGTTCCAGCAGGTGAAGACCTACACCGACGTGATGAACCACAAGTCGATCCGCCTGAAGAACCAGCGCGGCGAGTTGGTGGAGATGACCGGCGAGGACACCGCCAAGGCCATGGAGGTCTGGCACTCGATCCCCGATACGGTCATGGGCGCCAACATCCTCGAGCACCGCGAGAAGACGCTGCTCAAGATGCTGGAAGCGGCCGAGGCCGATCCGAACTTTCCGGAGTTCGACCATCGCCAGGTGATCGACGAGATGAAGCAATATCTGTGGGCCGGCACCGAAACTACCGCGCTCACCCTCGCCTGGTCGCTTTATCTCCTGTCGCAGCACCCCGAGGCGATGGAGCGTATCCGCGCCGAGGCCCACGCCGTGTGCGGCGACGCCGACCCCGAATGGAACCAGGTGCAGCAGCTCTCCTACACGCGCATGGTGATCCAGGAGACCATGCGCCTGTTCCCGCCGATCTGGGCGCTGATCCGCATCGCCGCCGGCGACGACGACATTCAAGGCCACAAGATCAAGGCCGGCGACAAGGTCGTGATCCTGACCTACATCGCCCATCACAGCCCGAAATATTGGGACGATCCGGAGAAGTTCGATCCGGAGCGCTTCGCGCCCGAGCGCGCCAAGAAGCGGGTGAAATACTCCTACCTGCCGTTCGCGGCCGGCAAGCGCGCCTGCATCGGCGGCGCGCTATCGCAGATCGAGAACACTTTGGCCCTGGTGCAGCTGCTCCGCCGCTTCACCCCGGAATATGTCGGGCCGGTGCCGGCGAAGATCCACGCCACGGTGACGTTCTGCCCGAAGGGCGGCCTGCCCTTCCGCATTCGCCCCCGCACCTAACAGCTCAATCGATCGTGTGTGTCTTGAAGTCGGGCTCGTCGGTCTTGGCCGCGCCGCCGTCCTTGGCCGGCGCATCGCCCCCATCGACGTCCGGGAAGCCGGCGCGCAAATAAGCGACGATCTGCCAGATCTGCTCTTCCGACAGCTGGTTCTTGAAGGCCGGCATGGCCGTGCCGAACTGCTTGCCGCCCTCTGAGATGCTCCACAGGAGATATTGATCCACCGCAATCGGCTGCTGCACCATATAGGCCAGCAGCGCCGGCGATGGCGTCAGCGCGTAAGCGAGGTCGCCGTTGCCGAGCCCGGTGTCGCCATGACATTTCTGGCAATGGGCGATGTAGAGCGGCCCGCCCTCGGCGATGGCCCGCACCGTGTAGCCGACGCCGTTCTCCGCCTTCAGATAGTCTTCCGGGATCCCCCGGTTCACGAAGGTCGAGAAGCGCAGCATGCGCTGCTGCTGCTCGGGCTCGATATTTTGCAGGCTCCAGCCGATCGACGGCTCCTGGTCCTTGCGAATGTCCTCGGGAATAGTCTTGGGCACGCCGTTGGCGCCCGGGGGGACGTCTTCCCCGAAAGCGGACGCCAATGGGGCGAAAAGCAGCCCGGCCAAAACAAGCGCAAGGGAGAGTATGCGAGGCATCGGCGAGGTCCTTATCGCTGAGGTGTCAGCGTAAGCCTCATACTCCATTGATGGCAAAACCACGCCTTGTCGCAGATCAACGCCGCAGCGAGGAGCGACAAGCCCCTAGCCGACGATCTCGTCCTTCTTGAAGCATAGCCCGATCTCGCGCTTGGCGCTTTCGGGGCTGTCGGAGCCATGCACGGAGTTCCGCTGCATGTTGACGGCGAAGTCTTTGCGGATGGTGCCGGGTTCGGCATCGACTGGGTTGGTCTTGCCCATCACCGCACGGTTCTTGGCGACGGCGTCCTCGCCCTCCAGCACCTGGAGCACGATGGGGCCCGAGGTCATGAAGGCGATGAGGCCCTTGTAGAAGTCCTGGCCCTTATGGATCTCGTAGAACTTCTGCGCGTCCTTCTTCTTCCACCACACACGCTTCTGCGCGATCACGCGAAGCCCTGCGCCCTCGAGCCTGGCGACGATCAGCCCGGTGATATTGCGCTCGGTGGCGTCGGGCTTGATGATTGAGAGCGTGCGTTCGCTAGCCATGCCTAAGTCCCTCTAGTCTTTGGAAATCTTTTCCGGGCTTATAGCTGCCAGGCATGACAGCCACAAGGCGATCGGGGTAAACAGCTGAATTGTCGGAATACCGAGGCACGCCTGCCTCGGCGGATAGGAGGGCGAAACCGATGCTCTATGCCACGCTCAAGGTCCTGTTGACGAGCGTCCTCGTGGTCGCAGTGTCGGAAGCCGCGAAGCGAAGCACGCTGTTCGGCGCCGTCATCGCCTCGATCCCGCTCACCTCCGTGCTCGCCATGATCTGGCTCTATGTCGATACCGGCGACACGGAGAAGGTCGCCCGCCTCGCGTCGGGCATCTTCTGGCTGGTGCTCCCCTCCCTCGTGCTGTTTGTCAGCCTGCCCCTGCTGCTGCGTAGCGGCGTCGATTTCTATGCGAGCCTCGCCGCCTCCATCGCCCTCACGGTCGGCGCCTACTTCGCCATGCTCTATAGCTTGCGGCTGGCCGGCATCGAGATCTGAGCGGCGCGCCTCACGCCTTTTGCTGCCAGCGCCCGTCGCCGTCCTGCTGCCAATAGCTCACGGCGTAGCCCTTCTCCGTCGCCGCGGTCCATGCCACGCGCGCTTGCGTCACGGCGCTCTCGTTATGGCCGTCGAACACGTAGACGACGCGCGTGTAGCCGCTCGCATCTTCCAGCGTCGCCCCGTCGACCAGGAACCGCACCGCGGCGTCATTGGGATTGTCCTCTTCCGTGGTGAGATAGATCGGCTGCGCCACAGGCGACCCATCGCTCGCCGCCCCATGCGGCAGGAAGCTGTCCTCGCGATAGGTCCACAGCAGCGTGTTCAGCGCCTCGACCCGCTCGGGGCTCGCCGCCTGCACGGCCGCGCGCCAGCCGCGATCGAGCGAGCGCTCGAGCAGCATCGGCAGCACCTGCTCCAGCGTGCGGCTTTCCAAATGATAGAAATAGACTTCCGTGTCGCTGCTCATGTCTGCTCTCATCACCACTCGACGTGATGGCCAACGCGAGAAAAAGCCAAGGGAAACGAAGGCTGTATACAACCTATGAGAGTAGATATATTCTAATCCCGTGAGGCAATCGGGGGGCGATCATGTCGTGTAAGGTGACGCTGGATCAACTCAAATTCGAAATGCGGGGCTACGCGGAAACCTTTTCAAAGAAGAAGGTGGACGACAACAAACCGCTAAAGACCTACCTGTCCGGCGGCAATGGAACCGCCAATCCTCAATGTATTTTCAAGGCATTCATCAAATACATCCTTGAAAGGGGCGGCTGCGTTCTCAGGCCGTGGCCCGGGACTTGGCCCGACCAGAGCATAAGCACATTGGCGCCCTGGCTTTTGTTCAAGTCTAGCTGATCGTACCGCCTCCCGATCCTCCACGTGGTTCAAGTAGCTGGAGGATATCATGTGGAAATATGTATCGTTGCTGCTGTTAGCCTGCGGTCTGGCTTCCGGCGCTCATGCTCAGCAATCGAGCACGCTAAACCTCGGATCCTACAGTCTCAATACCGCTGTGCAGGCGCTGAGAACCGAGGCGGAGAAAGAGGCTGTCGGCTTCGTCTTCGACTTTTTCAAAGACCGACAATTCTTCTATAGCGACATCACCACTTGCGCGCAGACCGGCCGTTGCGATCCAAATCGAACGCACGGTTGGCTATTCGATCTCTCACCAGACATCCGGGTCAACACCGGGACCGAAGACGCTTTTCAGAGCATCGTCGCCAAAATTTCCGGCAACTTCATCGCCTTCAGCCTGAGGCCGCCGCGGCCTGGCGGCGTACCCTTCCCGACTCCCGACCCGAACGCACTCATCAATGTCTTTCCGCTCTCGGCAGGCGTCGAGACAACCGCCGATGGCGATACGGTGAACGTCGTCGGAGAACTTGGCTATGTGCCTTTCAAGTTCACAGGCCTACCGACGATAGGAAAGACCGATCTTCAGCTCGGCGTAAATCCTCTGATTGGATTCTTCGTGCAAGGCGGCCAGAAGGTTCGACAAGAGGCCGAGTTTGAAACGGGTGGTGCAAGAGATGACAGCGGGGAGGAAGAAGGGAAAGGCATCGGCCGGCTGAAGTCCGTTGCCTCGATGGAGCTGACATTCCCAATGCGATTGCTCGGTCAGGAGACGGGACTCTCGGTGAGACCAAGCGCCACCGGCTGGTACGAGTTCCTCCATGATGAGTTCTATTACACTCTGGAGCTGTCGGTAGGGATCATCCTTCTCGAGGCCGGCGAGAACCGCAGAACACTCTGGGAGTTCACCGTGCAGAATGGCTCAGGCGAGCCGAACTTCACGGAAGGGACGCAGTTCGGCACGGGCTTGAAGTTCGTCTATTGAGCAGTCCTCTTGGCTCAAGAGTCCGTGGCGTAAGGGTTTTTGCCTTTGCGCAGGTTCAGCCTGATGGGCACGCCAGGCAAGTCGAAGCTCTCGCGCAAGCCATTCACAAGATAGCGCGAATAGGACTCCGGCAGCGCCTTCGGCAGCGAGCAGAACACCACGAAGGTGGGTGGCCGCGCATTGGCCTGGGTCATGTAGCGGAGCTTGATGCGGCGTCCCGACGGCGCCGGCGGCGGATGAGCAGCCACCGTGGCGCCTAGCCATTGGTTCAAGGCATGGGTCGGTATCCGGCGGTTCCATATCGCGTCGGCCTCGAGCACCGCGCCCATGAGCTTGTCGAGCCCCTTGCCGCTCAAGCCGGAGACGGTCACCAGCGCCACGCCTTTGACTTGCGGCAGGAGCCGGCCACAAGCCTCGCGCAATTCGTTCAAGCGTTTCTCCCGTTCGCGAACGAGATCCCATTTGTTGATGGCGATGACGAGCGCCCGGCCTTCTTGCGCGATCAGAGCCGCGATCTGCAGGTCCTGCTTCTCAAAGGGCTGCTCCGCATCCAGCAGCAAAACCACCACCTCGCCGAAGCGAATGGCTTTCAGCGTGTCGCCGACCGAAAGTTCCTCGGCCTTGCCCTCGACCCGCGCCTTCTTCCGGAGCCCCGCCGTGTCGAACAGGCGCAATGCTCTGCCCGCCCACGTCAGTTCGGAGGCAATGGCGTCACGCGTGATCCCCGCCTCGGGGCCCGTAATCATGCGGTCCTCGCCGAGGAGCGCATTGACGAGAGTCGACTTGCCGACATTCGGCCGGCCGACAATGGCCATGCGCAGCGGATGCGGCGCCTCGTCCTCCTCGGCGTCCTCCTCATGCGGCGCCTCCTCGCCTTGCGCCTCGCGCACCGCCTGGATGGCTTCCGATATTTCGCCGATGCCAAGCCCGTGCTCGGCGGAGATCGGCAAGGGTTCGCCGAGGCCAAGCGCGTAGGCTTCATAGAGACCCGCCTCCGCCGTCCGGCCCTCGCATTTATTCGCCGCCAGCACCACCGGCTTGCCGGAGCTCCGCACCAAATCGGCGAAGATCTCGTCCGACGCGATCACGCCCGCACGGGCGTCGATAAGAAACAGCACGACATCGGCCTGCATGATGGCCGCTTCGGTCTGCTCACGCATGCGCTTGGTCAGCCCCGTATCGCCAGGCTCGAGCCCGGCGGTGTCGATCAGCGTGACCGCGTACGTCCCAAGCTCGGTCTCCGCTTCGCGCCGGTCCCGCGTCAGGCCTGGTTGATCGTCGACCAACGCCAGCCGCTTGCCCGCAAGCCGGTTGAACAGGGTGGACTTGCCGACATTAGGCCGTCCGACGATGGCAACAGTGAAGGACATGGATCCGTTCGAAGCGGAAGTTGGGCGGGCGCCGGCCCGCCGCTCTACAGTGCGATCAGTTGAGAGCGATCAGGTCGGCATCGTCGGACAGGATATACATCCGGCCGCCGGCCACAACGGGCGTAACGAACACGTCCGTATTGAGGTCGATCTGATTTCCAAGCTGTCCGGTCCGCGCGTCGGCCCCCACCAAGAGCCCCTCCCCGGAAATAACCCAGATCCGGTCGCCGGCGAGCACCGGTCCGCTCCACCGCGAGCTAGCAGGAAGCTCGCTCACCCAGCGCACCTGGCCGTCGCTGCAGCCCAGCGCCATGAGCTTGCCGGACACATCGACCACGAACACGGTATCGCCGGCGACCCAGGGCATCTGCGTGCTGGCGACATTGCGCGTCCACAACCGCGCACCCGACGAGACCGATGTCGCGATCATCCGGCCGCCATGACTGACGGCGAACACCACGTCACGGTCGATCACCGGCCGGGCCGGATCGCCGAGGATGCCGGCGGCCGAATTATCCGACGTCCGGGTCAGCGAGTCGGTCCAAGACGTTTTGCCACTGCCCGACTGGAACGCGACGATATCTCCAGCGGGAAACGGCGCCACGACGACGCCGTTCGCCACCGCCGGGCTCGCATTGCTGAGCAGGGTCGCAGTTTGCGGCAGGCCGCGCGCCTTCCACAGCTCCTCGCCGTTGGCGGCGTCCAGCGCATGTAACGTATTGTCCGTAGAAACGAAGTAGATCTTGCCGCCGGCCGCCGTCGGCGAGTTGCGGATAGGTTCACCCAGCGACTTGGTCCACTGCACGGCGCCGCTGCCGGCGTCCAGCGCAACGACGGTGCCATAGCCTGTCGTGGCGTAGATGTGGCCGCCGTCGAGCGCAAGCCCGCCCCCGAAGCCTTCTTTGCTGGCCTCATTCTCGGGCGTCACACTCGCCTTCCAAATCCTGGAGCCGCTCGTGCTCGAGAACGCCGAGACGTTCCCCGCTGCATCGAGGGTAAAGACCTTGCCCTCCGCGACGAGCGGCACGGCGCTCAATCGCCCGCTCGACGAGGAGCCGGTGCCGGCATCGACGGACCAAACCTTCTGCAGGGTCCCGCCTAGAGCAAGGTGACCGAGATTGTTGGCCGGCACACCGCCGGGTTGCGACCACGATGCGTTGGCGCGCGCTACCGGAATCGACACGGGCTTGGAGGTGACTTGATCGGCGCCCAGCTGGCCCGGGTCGGTGATGACGGCAATGCGCTCGCCGGGCAGCCTCGCCTCTTCCTTGGAAAACGGATTCTTGATGCCGGCTAGGGGACCGCATCCGCCATAGGTCACGGCCACCGCGGCGAGGAGCACCGCGCCGAGAAGGCGACCGCCTATTCTGCGTTTATTACCTCGGCCCACGTTCCGAGCCACCCTTCGCTTCAAGCGCTAATTCGTCGTGGCGCTCAGCGCCGACGGACCGCTCACGATGAGCGTGAGCATCATGTTGGCGCGTTCCCGCAAATTCGGCGGCGTCGCCTGATTGCTGAGGAGCGCGCTGAACTGCTCCTCGGCCACGCGCATGTCGTTGTGGCGGTAAGCCGAAAGGCCGAGCAGCTCCCGGGCCGAGAACCGCCAGGCGGTGTCTGAGTCGATGAGGCCCTTCAACCGGCGCTCCATCTCGGCATAGTCGGCGCTGTCCAGGCGGAGCGTCGCCGCCTGCACGGTAGCGAGGCCTTGGAGGATTGGATCGACGCTGCCGTCCGTGGCGAGCGCATCGTAGGACGCC
>Ga0209587_1001129_pt1 | contig 12765 bp, 11 predicted proteins | sample NGEPerD_2_FD_184512 | JGI IMG/M metagenome (GOLD analysis project Ga0209587, IMG submission 184512) | Arctic peat soil microbial communities from the Barrow Environmental Observatory site, Barrow, Alaska, USA - NGEE PermafrostL1-D... | ecosystem: Environmental > Terrestrial > Soil > Wetlands >... | reverse complement strand
GTAGCAGATTTGCCTAGTATGGTAGATGAAATTATCTTAGTAGATGATAAGAGTCAGGACGAGACAGTAAATTTAGCCAAGAAGTTAGGGTTAAGTGTTTTTTCTCATGATAAAAACAGGGGGTATGGTGGCAATCAAAAGACTTGTTATAATTTAGCTTTAAAACATGGGGCAGATATTGTAGTTATGATTCACCCAGACTACCAATATGACCCTAAGTTAGTTAAATATTTTGCAGAATTTATCGTTGATGGTTATTTTGATGTAATGCTTGGGACAAGAATAAGGAGCAGACAAGAAGCTTTGGCGGGGGGCATGCCAGTTTATAAGTATTTTTCTAATAGAATTCTAACAGTGTTTGAAAATTTAATTACTGGTCGGAATTTATCAGAATGGCATACAGGAATGAGAGCCTATAAAAGGGAGGTGTTAGAAAAAGTTAAGTGGCAAACTAATTCTGATGATTTTGTGTTTGATAGCCAGATGTTATTTAAAATTATTGCCAAAAAATATACGATTGGTGAAATACCGGTTCCGGTCCGCTATTTTAAAGAAGCTTCGTCGATAGATTTTTGGCGAAGTTTGAAGTATGGCTTGGAAACAGTTGGAGTTGGTATTTCATATTTTTTAAGAATTTTAAAATAAGGATGAATAAAAAACGTTTAGCCTATTTAATAATAATATTAATTGGAGTGCTTCTCTACGGCATGAGCGCTTTTTTTGGTTTTTCTTATTTTGATGATCAGAGTTTAATAATAGATAATCAGGCTATTATTAAAGACACCTCAAACATAGGTAAAATATTTGTAGAAGATGCTTTTTTTTCAAACCAAAATTTTTATTATCGCCCCTTATTAAATATTAGCTTAATGTTTGATGCTCAGTTTGCAGGTATAAATGCTTGGGCATATCACTTAAGCAATATTGCAATTCATATACTAGTTGTTCTTTTGTTGTTCTCAGTTTTAATGAAGTTAAAGGTTTCTTTTAAAAGATCATTTTTTCTATCATTGTTTTTTCTTGTTCATCCGGCCTTAGTTCAAGCTGTTGCTTGGATTCCCGGAAGAAATGATACGTTATTGGCAGTTTTTATTTTGGCTTCCTTTTTATTTTTTTTACGTTATCTTAAGGAAAATAAAATTATTAATTACGTTGCTTGTTTACTGTTTTTCTTATTAGCTCTTTTTACAAAAGAAGCGGCAGTTCTTTTCCCGTTTTTGCTTATTTTTTATTATTTATTTCTATCGCCTAAGAAAATTAAGGCGTCTGATAAAGGATTGTTTGTAGCTGGTGGTGCAGTTGTTATTTTCTTCTGGTTTATCTTTAGAAGTTTGGCAATTGATGGCAATTTAGGAAGTATATCATCTTTATTTTTGTCAGTAGTAGAAAACTCACCGGCGTTAATAGTAAATATTGGAAAATTCTTTTTTCCTTTTAACCTGGCTATTATGCCAGTGTTAAAGGATGTTAATTTAATATTTGGATTAGGAGCAGTTGGTGTAATATCTTTTTTAGCTTTTAGCAAACGGATTAATAAAGTTTGGTTAGCTTTTGGCTTATTGTGGTTTATTTTATTTATGTTACCGTCTTTTGTAAATCCAAATCCAGCAGAATTTTATTATTTATTACTTTTAGAACATCGATTGTACTTGCCATTTATTGGTATTATATTTATCTTCAAAGATCTTCAGGTTCCATATTTTAATAATGTAAACAGGGTAGTTAGAGATAAGGTTCTTATGCTTATCTCCGTAGTTATTTTAGCCTCCTTTTCTTTTTTAACAATATGCCACTTGCCAAATTTCAAAGACAATATATCTTTTTGGAGTTTCGCTGTATTAAAATCACCTAATTCACCTATGACTCATCGCAATTTAGGGGCAATGCTGTATTTTGATGGACAGTTAGAAAAGGCAGAAAAACAATATAATCAGGCATTGGATTTAAATCCTCTGGAACCAATGGCACATAATAATCTAGGAGTTATATATCGTGACTATGGTAATTTTGACATGGCTGAAGACGAATTTCTGGCTGAATTAGAGTTAAAACATTCCTCAAGTTATTACCTAGCACAAGACAATTTAGATTATTTGCTTATTTTGAAAAACAAGTTAAGATAGCTATATATGTTACGTAAGATATTTAGTAAATCAATAGATAGCATAACAGTGGCTGCTGCCCTAGTGGCGGTTTCTTCGCTAGGATCACGTGTTTTAGGGGTGGTAAGAGATCGAATACTTGCCGGTAGTTTTGGCGCGGGTTCAACCTTGGATACTTATTTTGCCGCTTTTCGTATTCCAGATCTTATATTTAATTTAGTTGTTTTAGGGGCTTTATCGGCTGGTTTTATACCAATCTTTACTGCACTTATTAGAAGGCATAGAGATGGTAAAGAAGGGGGCGGAAAGAAGGGTGATGAAGCTTGGTTGTTAGTTAGCAATGTTTTAAATTTTCTTTTAATCGGCATTGCCTTGTTGTCTCTTGTCGGTATTATTTTTTCAAACGGTTTAACTAAATTAATTACACCGGGTTTCAGTTTAGAGCAACAAGCAGAAACTGCTAAATTAACTAGGATAATGTTTCTTTCTCCAATATTTCTAGGATTGTCAGGGATAATGGGTGGGGTACTGCAATCTTTTAAGAGATTTTTAATATACTCCTTAGCTCCTATATTTTATAATCTAGGAATTATTGTCGGTGCTGTATATTTTGTTGATTTATGGGGAATAATTGGTCTGGCCTGGGGTGTAGTTTTAGGTGCTTTTATGCATTTTGTCATTCAAATTCCAAGTGTTAAGGGACTAGGTTTTAAATATAAATTTTTTATATCTTGGAAGGATAAGAATATTAGAAAGTTGGGAAGAATGATGGTGCCAAGAACGATGAGTTTAGCAATTTCACAAATAAACTTAGTAGTAATTACCATTATTGCTTCTGGATTAGCGGAAGGATCTCTTACTGCCTTTAATTTTGCCAATAATTTACAAGCTTTTCCCGTGGGAATTTTTGGGATATCTTTCGCAATCGCTGCTTTCCCGGTGTTATCAGAACACGCCGGTAACTATCATCGTTTATCAGCCTATTTTTCAAAAACAGTTAGGCAGATATTATTTTTTGTTATTCCGGCTTCGGTTTTAATGGTGGCATTAAGAGCGCAAATTATTCGAGTTGTTTATGGAACTGGAAACTTTGATTGGCGCTCTACTTTTATGACAATGGATGTTTTAGGTTTTTTTGCGCTTAGTTTATTTGCCCAAGCTCTTATTCCTCTTTTAACAAGAGTTTATTATGCAAAACATAATTCAAAAACTCCTTTTTATTTTGGATTAGTTGCCATTGCTTTAAACATTGGTTTGTCATTTTATTTTGGTAAAATATTGGGTGTAGCCGGCCTAGCATTAGCTTTTTCTATAGCAAATATTGTAAATTTAGTCTTGCTTTGGACTTGGCTTTATGTTAAGGTTGGGTCTCTAGACTTTGCTAGAATAATGTCATCTGTTTTAAAATTTGCAGTAGCTGCAATAGCGGCTGGCTTATCTGCTCAAATAATGAAACTAGTTGTTTGGCCATTTATTGATATGACTAAATTCAGTGGAGTTTTCATTCAATTGTCAGCCTCATTCATCGTCGGAATTTTAGTTTACGCCCTATTCTGCTATCTTTTAGGTAGTGAAGAATACCTTAATTTTGCCAGTTCTTTAAAGAAGAAATGGCCCTTTAAGAAAGTGAAGATTGAGGATCAAGGAGAGGCTAGAAGTTTAAATTAATTTTTTGTTATGTTAGATATTGATAAAATTAGAAACTTTTCTATTATCGCTCATATAGATCACGGTAAGTCCACCTTAGCTGATAGGATGTTAGAAATTACCAAAACCGTTGAAATGAGAAATATGAAAGCGCAGTTGTTAGACGGAATGGATATTGAGCGTGAACGGGGAATAACAATTAAATTAACTCCAGTGAGCATGGAGTATAATGGTTATAATTTAAATTTAATTGATACCCCTGGACACGTTGATTTTTCATATGAAGTTTCTCGTTCATTAGCTGCTGTTGAGACGGCAGTGCTTTTAGTTGACGCAACCCAGGGCATACAAGCACAAACACTGGCTAATTTATATTTAGCTCTTGAGCAGAATTTAGACATAATTCCAGTAGTAAACAAAATTGATCTACCGGCAGCTGATATTAAAAAAGTTAAATCTGAAATTATAAGACTTTTAGGTTGTAGTGAGGATGAAATATTTTGTGCTTCAGGAAAAACTGGTGAAGGGGTTAAGGAAATTTTAGAAGCAATTATTGAAAAAGGGAAGCATCCAGAAGAACCAAAGATAGAAACAAATAAAGAGTTTTCTAGGTCTTTAATATTTGATTCTAAATATGATATATATCGAGGAGTAGTAGCTTATATTAGAGTAATAAATGGTAGCTTAAAAAAGGGAGATAAGATTAAGCTGGTTTCTGCACGTGAAGATAGTGAAGTATTGGATTGTGGTATTTTTAACCCCGGGTATTTTTCTACCGGAAAACTTAAAGCAGGCCAAATTGGATACGTGGTAACTGGTTTTAAAGAAGTTTCTGAATGTCGTGTTGGTGATACAATATTTTCCGGTAGCGCTATCAATAAGGAAGCAAATATACCGAGTTTGCCGGGATATAAAGAAGTAAAACCAATGGTGTTCGCGGGAATATTTCCTCGTGAAGGAAATGATTTCAAGGAACTGAGGGAGGCAATGGAAAAGTTAAAATTAAATGATGCAGCTCTATCATATGAGCCTGAACGTTCTGATGCTTTAGGCTTTGGTTTTCGTTGTGGTTTTTTAGGTCTGCTTCACTTAGAAGTATTTCAAGAAAGATTGCGTCGAGAATATAATCTAGATCTTATTGTAACAATTCCTAGTGTGGCTTATAAAATTTATAAAACAGATGGCGAAAATATGATTATTCGGACGCCACAACGACTACCCGAACAAAACTCTATTGAAAAAATAGAGGAACCATGGGTATCTCTTGATATAATTAGCCCTAAAGATTATTTGGGAAATATAATGAGTTTAGCTCAAGATAAAAGAGGTGTTTATAAAAATACCGAATATATTTCTGGTGAACAAGATAATGGGCGGGCCGTTTTACATTACGACATGCCTTTGTCATCGATTTTAACGGATTTTTATGATAAAGTTAAAAGTGTTTCTTCTGGTTTTGCCTCTATTAATTATGAATATCTTGATTATAGACAGGCTGATGTGGTGAAAATGGATATTTTAGTGGCTGAAGAAATTATCGAGGCTTTGGCAACTATTGTGTATCGCGATGATGCTCATCGTCAGGGAAGATTGGTGGTGGATATTTTAAAAGATAGTCTGCCAAGACAGATGTTTGCGGTAAAGATACAGGCTGCCCTTGGTGCAAAGGTGATTGCAGCTGAAAGATTATCAGCTATGCGAAAAGATGTGACTGCAAAACTATACGGCGGAGATGTTACCAGGAAAAGAAAACTTTTAGAAAAACAGAAAAAAGGAAAGAAAAAAATGATGGCTGCTGGAAAGGGTAGTGTTGATATTCCACCAGAGGCTTTCGTAAAGATATTGAAACGTTAGTATTAATAAAAAATTAATTATATCTATGAAAAAAAAGAAATTAGTCAAAGCATTTTGGTTAGTAGTGTCAATAATTGTTGGCATTTCTATGATTTTTTTACCGATTTTCTTAGGTTTATAAAACTATTATTTTATGAAAGAATGGCGGCTGATTCCTCAAAATAAATTTGATCAAAAACTACCTGATATAAATATCAATCCAATTCTACTTCAATTACTCTATAATCGCGGGTTTACTACAACTTCCGCGATTGTTAATTATTTCAATTGTGAACTCGACGAAAAATTAGTAAAGTCTTTTTCTAAAGAAGATAATAATCGTTTTTACGACCCTTTTATCTTTAAAGATATGGAACTAGCGGTTGATATTATTATTTCCCATATTAAGAAAGGAAATTTAATAGTAGTATATGGAGATTATGATGCCGATGGCGTAACCTCTTCAGTGATATTGCTTGAGACTTTAAAAATATTACACGCTAAAACAGAAGTGTATTTGCCAGACAGAGTAAGCGAAGGATATGGGTTAAATAAAATGGCAATTAATCAAATATTAGAAAGTGGCGCCAAATTAATAATTACCGTAGATAACGGTATTAGAAATAAGGAAGAGGTAGCCTATGCTAAAGAGAAGGGTTTGGAGGTTATCATTACTGACCATCATGTTTTACCTGAAAGTATTTCAGATTTACCTGATTGTCCCATAATTAATCCGTCAGATAAAAGAAATAACTATCCTTGTCCTTTTTTAGCAGGAGTCGGAGTTGCTTTTAAGTTAATTAGTGCCATCCTTTTTAAATCTCAATTAGAAGATAAGCAAAAGGCTTTAATTGCTGAAAAAGCCTTAGATTTAGTGGCTTTAGGGACTATTGCTGATATGGTGAGCTTGCTAGATGAAAATCGTTTAATGACTAAGAAAGGGCTGGAAGTGATGAATAAAAATAAGAGATTGGGACTTAGTCAATTATTAATATCAGCTGGTGTAAATACAAGCAAAGAACTTGAGGCTTGGAATGTCGGTTGGCAAATCGCCCCACGTTTAAATGCTGCTAGTCGCTTGAGTCACGCCAACACTGCTTTTGGACTATTAACCACGGAAGACAAAGATGAGGCCCGAGAATTAGCGGAAGAGCTAAATAGAAGAAATATTAGCCGACAGGAAATTACAAAGAAAATAATGTTGGAAGTTGAAGCTAAAATAGATGCTGATAATTTACCAGAGATTATTATCGGTGTAGCTTCTGAGGATGAAACATGGAACGAGGGAGTGGTTGGACTGGTAGCTGGAAAAATTGCTGAAAAATATTATCGCCCAACGTTGATTATAACTAGATTAGTTGAAACAGCTGAATTTGATGATGAAACAAAAAAACTTGTACCAAAAAAGGTTAGTTTTAAGGGATCGGGCAGATCAATTCCTGAACTTAATTTAATTAAACAAGTTGAAGCATGCTCAGCTCATTTACATAAATACGGTGGGCACCCTATGGCTTGCGGTTTTTCAATTAATTCTGAAAAAGAGTTAGAAAAATTTAGTGAGCAAATATTAAGTTTAGCAAAAATAAATTTGGCGGGTCACAAACTAGTTCCAAAGATTAACATTGAGGCTGAACTAAAACCTGGGGACATAAACTTAAAGCTAGCCAAGGAGCTATCTAAATTAGCCCCTTTTGGTCAGCATAATCAACAACCCAAGTTAGTAAGCTACGGCCTAAAGGTGGAAGATATAATACTTATGGGCGCTGATAAGCAACATATAAAAATTCGTTTATCGGAAGTTTGGGCAATATCTTTTGGGGGAGCAGTTCGTTATGAGGATATTAAAATTGGAGATTTTATAGATATTGTATATTATTTAGAGATTAATAAATTTAACGGTCGTGAAGAAGCACAATTAAAGATTTTTGACTTACGTTTGAAAAAATAAAATAATTTAAGTAAATATAATTAGTCTTCAAATACTATGACAAGTGAAATGATTAAAATTTTTAGTGACGGAGGGGCGAGAGGTAACCCTGGCCCAGCTGGAATCGGCGCTGTTATTTATAATAGTGATGGAAAAATTTTAGCCGAAGTATCAGAATTTTTAGGTATTGCTACAAATAATCAAGCAGAGTATAAAGCGCTAATTGCAGCTTTAAAAAAAGCAAAAGAATTAGGCGCTAAAGAAGCAGAGTGTTATTTAGACAGTGAGTTAGTGGTTAAGCAATTGAAGAGGGAGTATAAGGTTAAAAACAAGGATTTAGCCCCTTTATTTTTAGAAGTTCACAACTTAAGCATTAATTTCAAAAACATTTTCTATCACCACATCCCCAGGGAAGAAAATAAAGTAGCAGATAGACTGGCAAATTTAGCCATGGATAGAGGGGAATAATAAGGAGATACTAAATATTAAAAATTGTATAGTTTATAAATTATAGTATTTATTAAAATGTATAGTTTGAGAATCTAAATGTTAAATATTAGCATAAATAATTGATAAAAATGTATAGCTTGGGAGTTTTAATTTGATATAATTTGTATAGTTTGTTATAATATAAACATTATTAAACAAATTAATTATGTCAGAAAAAATTGATATAAAATTAGCCTCTACAATGTTGGGTGTTAGTATGCAGACATTAAGACGTTGGGATAGTAGCAAAAGGTTGATATCTAGGCGAGACGGAGAAGGTGGGCATAGATACTATTTTAAATTTGATTTAGAAGATTTTTTATTTAGTAATTATACATATTTACATAAAGTTGCTTCTAGTTGGATGTTTTCTAGTAGAATTATTAACTCGCCTTTTCGATTTTATTGTGAGGACGCATATATTTTCAAGGCACGTTTATCTAAATTTGAAAGAGTTTTACAAGATGATAAATCCATAGGAGATGACTTTTCATTAATTGTTTCTTCTGTTGGTGAAATCGGTAATAATGCTTTTGATCATAATATTGGTAAATGGCCGGATATTCCCGGATTATTTTTTGCATATAATTTAAAAGAAAGAAAAGTAATATTAGGCGATAGGGGCCAAGGGGTGTTGGCTACTTTAAGGAAAGTAAAACCATCTCTAACAAATGATAAGGATGCACTTAAAACTGCATTTAATGAGGTTATTTCGGGAAGATATCCAGAAAATAGAGGGAATGGCTTAAAGTATGTAAAAAAGATTATACAAGAAACATCTTTGACCCTCGCATTTCATTCCGGTAATAATATTATTAAAATTAAAAAAAAGAGAAAGCCGTCTATTAAAAAAGCGAATGAAAATTTAAGAGGTTGTTTTATAATTTTGGGTTATTAGGTTATTTTTGTAATTATATGATTATTTATATTAAAAAATTTGGTACCACGCTAACATCTAGGGATAGTGGGCGCGAAGCTTTTAGCGCCCTCAAATCAACATTAAAGGAATTGAAGACAGATGAAAGCTTAATTCTTGACTTTTCTGGAGTGAACACTTTTACGCCATCCTGGGGAGATGAGTTTATATCGAATTTACATAATTTATATAAAGATAATTTAGTGTTAAAAAATACGGAAAATAAATCCGTAAAAATGACCTTAGAGTTATTGTCTGAGATAAATAAAGTTAAATTTAATATCCAATAAGATAAGGATAAGTGGGTTATTTATAAAAAGAGAAATAAAATAATTTAAAATTATTTAGTTAATCTATATTTTTTTATGTTGTAGTTTGCAATTTTTTGAATAACTGCAACATCTTTAGCTTTTAAATGTTTAAATCTACCTTGCTTACTTAAGTATTCTGAAACAGGTTTAGCTTTGAAAGTAGAATGAATACTGGATGCACTTAATTCGCCATCAATGTATTCTAGTAATGGATAAAGAGCAGTTGAAACCGATAATTTGCCCATTGATGTAGATTCGTCAGTTTTAATCTTCCAACCAGGGATACAAGGGGCCAGTATTTGAATATAGGCTGGACCATCGATTTGTAAAGCTTTTTTTACCTTGTTAGTAATATCGTCGGGAAAACCAGCTGCTGATTGAGCAACGTATTTTAGGCCGTGAGCTAAAGCAATAGCTAGCATGTCTTTCTTGTTTTGAGTTGAGCCAATAGATTTGATGCCACTTGGAGTAGTTGTAGTAGAGCTCCCGTAGGGAGTTGCGCCAGATGCTTGAATACCAGTATTTGAATATGCTTCAGTGTCATAACAAACGTATAGAATATTTTCATTCCTTTCCCACATTCCGCTAATTAAGCCAAGGCCGATATCAAAAGTTCCACCATCTCCAGCCTGAACTAATACTTTAGTTTTTTTATTCCCCTTTTTCTTTAAAGCGGCAGAAATGCCGGAAGCAACTGCGGAGGCATTTTCAAATAAGGAATGAATCCAAGGAAGACCCCAGGCACTTTCGGGGTAGGCAGTAGTTGTTACCTCTAAACAACCAGTGGCATTGGCGATTATTGTATCTTTTGTAATTCCTCTCATTACTGCTTGGACGGCTGACAATTGTCCACAACCAGCACAAGCATTGTGACCAGGGGAGATAAATTGTTTATTTTTATTCATAGTTTTTTTAATTGTTTCTTTTACATTTTGAAATGCTAATGTGTATGTGGTTATCTTCATCTACTATACGGGCGCCAGGATCACAAGCCAAGGCAGGTTGTATAAAAAAATTTAAATTTTTTTCATCTCCTAAATCAACGGCGTATGATTCATTTGTGCCGTAGCCACCACCGTAATGACAGGAATTTTTCACGTGCACACAGTCAGTTTCGTTGTACGAGTCGTCTTCACATTCGGTTAATTCGCCTATATGTTTATGATCACTGATAGAAGAAATTTTTCCCATATCTAGCGGTACATCGGTCCGCATACAATTTAAAAATTGTGCCAGCTCTGGACTCATATCGCCAATTTGCTCATCTATGCCAGGATCAAAACTCCAGCCCTGTGAATTAAAAGCCGTAGGGAAACTTCCAGCTTGTAGACTTGATGAAAGGGGTATACATTGATAAGATTCTTCATCAGATCCACAGGTGTGGTCAGGTTTAAAGTCATATTCAATAACATCGCTCTTGGTAAGAAATTGTTTTGCTTCCACTCTATTTGCCCATTGTTTACAACTTTCATCACATTGTTTTCTAGTAAAACCAACACTAGCTTCACATTTATTATATTGGTCAGGTGATAAGCCAATATAAGTGACTGAATTTATAACATTAATTTTACAGACGCAGCAATTAATTGTATTTTCATTACTAGTAGACCCCACAAAACTAGGCAACTCAATTGGCTTCATTTCCAGTAAAGCAGGATTAATTGTGTTAAAGAGAATATAGCCGGAAAATAAAATGCCAAGACCAATTAAACTTCCGCCAATAATATCTTTTGCTTTTGATACTTTAGTTTGATTACCGCCTGATACTAACCACAAAACACCGCCACCCATTAACACGATGGCCGCTAATATTCCAGCAATTGCAAAGCTGTAGTCATAAATTCCGACAATGTATTCACCTAGTAATGTGCTTTGGCCATTTGTTCCTACTGAGGTTGGTCCGGACACGCCTCCAGGAATATCAACTTGCGGTGTGAAAGTTAGCTGCGCATGACTTGTGTTTACTGGGAGTAATAAGAAGAGAGTTAAAGATAGTGTGAATACAAGTGTAAGTAGGGCGGAAGATTTTAAAATTATCTTTTTCATATATTGTTAAATAAAAATTACCTTTTTAGAGGACGTATTAGCGGTTTTAATTAATGATTTTATTGCTTCTTCGCTAATATCGCGCCCGCCTAAGCCGGCTATATAATTTTTTATATTCTTTTTACTATCTTCTATTGTCGCTTTTATTTCTGTTCCTAAAGGTCCATATTCACTCAGACTAATTGCTTTATCAATTACGATAATATTTTTTGCAAATTGAGTTTTCTGTCTTATTTCATCAGCGGGGAAAGGTCTGAAAGAACAAATTTTTAAAAGGGCGCATTGCTTATCTTTTTTTATAACTTCCTTTATTGTGCCAGCTACAGAGCCTAAAGCAATAATTATAGTTTTTGCTTTTATATTTCCAGTGTATTCAGTTAAACCATTACTTTTGCTTTTATAATTAAAAACTGATTGCAAATTTTTCCATTCTTGTTTGATAAGTTTTAATGATTCTCTAGTATCTGTAAATAAATCTTCGCGGGTTTGAGAATAGTGTTCAGGGGGATAAAAGCCACCGAGTGTAACTGGATTTTTTGGGTTAAGATATGTTCCTAGTTCAGGTTTATAGGTTGGCAAATATTTTTTTATCATTGTTTTACTTGGAATAATCACTTCTTCATAAGAGTGAGTAAGAATAAAACCATCCACGTTTATCATTACCGGCAACATTGTCATTTCAGCAATTTTATAGGCTAAGATATGTTGATAAACGGCTTCTTGGTGAGTTTCTGCGAAGAATTGTAAAAAACCACTATCTCGAAGAGCCATTACATCGGAGTGGTCATTCCAGATATTTATTGGCGAAGAAATTGCTCTGTTGGCGCAGGTGATAACAACTGGCAGTCGCATGCCGGAGATATTATAAAGAACTTCGGACATAAGTAACAAACCCTGAGAACTGGTGGCACTATAAGTTCTAACCCCGGTAGCTGACGCTCCTAAAACAATAGAGGCAGCTGCAAATTCACTTTCTGCCCTTATGTATTCATAGTCAGTTTTGCCATCAGCTTTAAATTTAGCCAAATCTTCAACAATATGAGTTTGTGGAGTGATGGGATAAGCGGAAATAACATCAGGGGAGATATTTTTAATGGTAAGAGCAATAGCTCTTGAGCCTTCCAAAATTTGTCTATCTTTATTTTTTATTTTTATTACTTTTTTCATGCTTTTATAATTTATACTAATGTTCAATATTCTTTTTCCATAGAAATTGCTTTTACCGGACATTCCTTAGCGCATAGAGCGCAGCCCTTGCAGTAATCATAATTGGTAACAGGTTTTAATCCTTTTTTAGTTTTTTTCATTGTAATGCTAGCATCTGGACAAAGCTTTGCACAAAGTGAACAACCAATACAAATATTTAAATCAGTCGTTGGCTTTTGAGTTCGCCAAGATCCAGTCTTATTTTTTAAAGATGTATTCGCTTTTATAATATTTTTATTTACTTTATTCATATTTTCCTTGGTATGCTAATTCAATAGCTTTAATATT
>Ga0209587_1001128_pt1 | contig 12772 bp, 8 predicted proteins | sample NGEPerD_2_FD_184512 | JGI IMG/M metagenome (GOLD analysis project Ga0209587, IMG submission 184512) | Arctic peat soil microbial communities from the Barrow Environmental Observatory site, Barrow, Alaska, USA - NGEE PermafrostL1-D... | ecosystem: Environmental > Terrestrial > Soil > Wetlands >... | reverse complement strand
GGACCCTGGCAGATCCGAAGAACCGGACCCAACACGTTCGCCTTCGACCCACCACCCGGCGTACGCCGCGCCCACCGATCACCGATCACCGATCACCGATCACCGACGGATGATGACGTGCAGTGTGGCGGATCCGCTCAGCGGCTCGAGGTGGCCACCCGCTGCAATGACATCAGCGACGGGAGAGCGCCCACCTGAGTCGGTCACACGGCACGCATGCGCGAACGGCGTGGGCAGAGCCGACCATGGGTGCTCGGCCATGGGCGCAGCTTCTTCAACGTGCATCCGCCGGACCTGGAGCGCTTGGGCTCGGCGAGTCGCGGCGAGCTACATGATCCACGAGCGGACACTGCTGGAGACCCGGGCTGGATGATCGGGGGACTCCGGATATCGTCCCGGGACGACAATGCCTCCCCAGACAAACAAGGAAGACGAACAGAGAGCGAGGAGCAGAACTCACGATGGGCGTCAACAACAGACAGCGACGAGCAGCCAAGCAGCGCAAGCGCGCCCGGGGACGGGGACGGACCGACGGTCCCGGCAGCCGGGCCAGCGACAGCGCGTCAGGATTCTTCGACGATGATCCACTCCGGCACTTCCAGTCCCGCGAACAACAGGCCCGCGAACAAGATGAGCGTGATCTGGTGGACTTCGCGGTGACAGCGGCCGTGCAGAAGCTGATCGGCCGGCGATCCGTGACCGCGGCCGACGCGCTGGCGCGTGCCCGGTCCTTGCTCTCGCGGCTGCAACCGGTGTCCCCGACGGTCCTCGGGCAGGCCATCGACGGGTTGGTGGGCCATCTGAGGGCAGAGGCGGCTCGTGGTGGCTGGGCGGAGGCCGACCTGCAGGAGTTGGTTCGTCGCCGGGTCGGGAAGGAGCACGTGGGCCTGCTCGACGCGGGCGCCAGGGCGAGGGCGACGGGGTGTACCCCTGAGAGTCTGGCCTCGCGCATCCATGTTGCTGCCGTGCTGGCCATGGTGCCGACGGCCGCGGAGACCTCGGTCCACGGCCGGGAGGCGCCCCGCCGGCCGGCGATGTCGCAGGAGAACGCCAAGAGGCTGGCCAAGGTGCGAGCACTGCTGGCGAAGGCAGAAGCCACCACGTTCGACGAGGAGGCTGATGCACTCTCTGCCAAGGCCCAGGAACTGATCAGCCGACACGCGCTCGAGCGTCTGCTGCACGAAGATCCGGCAACGACAACCACGACGCAAGCGCCCTCGGTTCGGCGGATCTGGCTCGACGCGCCCTACCTGATGGCGAAGGCCACCCTGGTCGACGCAGTGGCCGGGGCCAACCGGTGCCGTTGCGTGGTGAGCGAGTCGCTCGGCCTGTGCTCGGTGGTGGGCAACGCCTCCGACCTCGAGTCCGTGGAGATGCTGTCCACATCGCTCCTGGTTCAGGCCAGTCGGTCGATGTTGCGTCACGGTCGCCACCAGGACTACCGCGGGGTCTCCCGAACCCGGTCGTTTCGGCAGTCGTTCCTGGCGTCATTCGCCATCCGCATCGGGCATCGACTGCGTGAGGTGAACCAGGAGGCCATCCGGAACACCGAACCTGGCACCGACCTCGTGCCGGTGCTGCGCAACCACGAGAGGTGGGTGGACGAGGCGGTCCAGACGATGTTCCCAGACATCGTCGAAACCGCGACGGCTGTCTCCAACGGCCTCGGTTGGGCGGCCGGCCACGCCGCGGCGGACCTCGCGCAGCTGGACATACACGGCCACATCGCCCCAGCCGCGTCCCCGGCCTAGATGGATGGATCCAAGGGGTCGTGCATGCGAGCGACCCCTTGGACTTATCCATCAAGAAGTCACGAACCTCGCGGCGTGACCGCTGGTGCCTCGTCCAGCAGGCCGCAGGGCAGCGCTGGGCCGAGAGCTCGAAGAGACCAACGCGACCTTTGGTGCGACCTACTCGGCGGGTCGCACAGAGTCCAGCGTGGGCTCAGAGGCCGTGGTCTGACGCTCCAGCGGCAGCGGGCTGTTGACGTCCTGAGCCGGCCTCACCGACTGTCGAATCATGTCCAACAGGGGTTCCCTCCTGATTGGTTTGGAAACGTACTCGTCCATCCCCCCCTCCAGGAAGCGATCCCGGTCTTCGCCGCTCGCTCCCGCCAGCAGGGCGATGATCGGGGTGTGTCGGCTGGAGCCTTCCTGGGCCCGAATGGCTGCGGTCGCCTCGTAGCCATCCATCTGGGGCATCTGGCAGTCCATCAAGATGGCGTCATATCGCTGGCTGGCGGCCGCGCGGACTGCCTCGGCACCGTTGCGCACCGTGTCCACTTGGTATCCGGCCGTGGACAGAATCGCGACCGCGACTCTTTGATGCATCACATTGTCTTCGGCCAGGAGCAGTCGACCGGATTCCAGTTGACCGGGTGAGAACCCAGCGCTCATCGCAGTCACGTCGATGGCCGCGGGCTGAGGGCCGAGCGCGTCCCGGAGGCAGGTCCGGAGATCCTCGCGGTGGATGGGCTTGGAGAGGGACGCACTCCAGCCCAACCCGGTCATGTCGCCAAAGTCCCGCTGCTCTGTCATGAGCACCAGGTGGGTCGTGAGCACCGGATCGGCGGCGATGGCGGTCCCCAAGGAGACGCCTTCAAGCAGGTCCAATGAGCGGTCAACGAGAGCGATCGCGATAGGTCGCCCTCGGTCCGCTGCAGCATGGAGCAATGCAAGGGCAGCCCCGGGGGAGGGGGCTGTCTCGACGCTCATGCCCCAGCGAACGAGGTAGTCGGACAAGATGGAGAGCCGCGTTGCGCTGTCGTCGACGATCAGCGTGCGAACGCCGGCAAGTTCCGCATCAGGAGACGACCAGCCAGGGGTCGCCTCGGCAGCGACGGCATGTACGCGGATCGTGAACCAGAAGGTGCTTCCGGCGCCCAGCTGGCTGGAGATGCCCACGTCACCTCCCATCAACGCGACCAGCTGGCTGCTGATGGCCAGCCCCAGACCGGTTCCGCCGTACTCACGCGTGGTGGACGTGTCGGCCTGGGTGAAGGGCTCAAAGATCATCGCCAGCTTGTCGGGAGCGATCCCGACACCGGTGTCAGCGAGCTCGAAACGTACGACGGTCTCGGACCCGTCGACCTCGGCCGCGGTGACTCGGATGAGGACCTCGCCTGCATGGGTGAACTTGATGGCGTTGCCGGTGAGGTTGGTCAGCACCTGGCGCAACCTGCTGGGGTCGCCGCTCACCACCGCTGGGACGGAGCCCTCGATAAGCGCCTTCAGCTCGAGCCCCTTGGTCCGGGCCGACCGCGCCAGGAGGTCAACGACATCGTCGACCACTGTCTGCACGCTGAACTCGATGTCCTCGACTTCGAGCATTCCTGTTTCGATCTTGGAGAAGTCGAGGATGTCATTGATGACGGTCATCAGCGCATCGCCTGAGTTGCGCAGCGTATTCGCGAACTCGCGCTGTTGCACGTCGAGATCGGTCTCGAGCAGGAGCTCGGTGATGCCGATGACTCCGGTCATCGGGGTACGGATCTCGTGGCTCATGTTCGCCAGAAAGTCCGACTTGAGCCTCGATGCTGCTGTCGCCTCGTCGCGGGCCGCTGCCATGGCCGCTTCTGCTCCCGCCTCGGCGGTGATGTCGGCAAGCGTCCCGACCCAGCCGGTTATCCCGCCGTCCTCGTCGATCATGGACTTCGAGGTCAGCAGCACGATCCGGGAGGCCGAGCCTGGGGTTCGTATCTCGAGTCGAGACGAGAACTCTGCCCCGCCCAGATGACTGTCGTGGTGGTCGGCGGCGATGCGGGCGAGTTGCTCGTCGTCGATGATGACGTGCCACTCCTGTCCGGCCGCTGCGGCGGTTGGAATGCCCGTTATCTCGGTCCAGCGCGCATTGGTGTAGATGTAGCGGTTGTGGGCGTCGGTCTGGAAGATGCCGATGGGGGCGGCTTCGGTGAGGAGCCTCAGCTGGTCTGCGGAGCTCTGCAGTTCTCGTGCCTTCGCGGCAATTGCCTGTGACTGGAGGAAGAGGTTCGCAAAGACCGAGACCTTGGCGCGAAGCTCGTCCGGATGCACGGGTGTGGTGATGAAGTCGACCGCACCCTCGGCGTAGCGGTCGGTCAGGATCACGTCGGTCTGGTGGGCGGTGACGAAGATGATGGGGGTGATCTCCGACTGCTGCCGCAGCCGGATGAGAGCCGCGGTCTCGAATCCGTCCATGATCGGCATCCGGACGTCGAGCAGGATGACGGCGAAGTCATTCGCCATCACGCAACGCAGGCCGGCGGCACCCGAGTCCGCCTCGACGACGAAATAGCCCAGTGGTGCCAGCACCGCCTTCAGGGTCATCCTCTTCGCCGCATTGTCATCGACCAGCAGGATGGGCACGGCCCAGTGCGAGGTCGATGCGTGCGCCTCGGCGGCTGGTCGGGTGCGGTCTGTCATGAGGCTCATGCGAGGGCAGGCGTCTCAGGAGTTGGGAGCCACGGCGTGAGGGCCGCGAGGAGTACGCCGGTGTCGACCGGTTTGGGGATGTAGTCGTCCGCTCCGGCGTCGAGGCAACGCTGGCGTTCGCCGGCCGCAGCCTTGCCGGTGACTGCGACGATGGGCAGAACCTCGAAACGACTGATCCTCCGGATGGCGCGGATGGTGTCGTACCCGTCCATCACCGGCATCATGATGTCCATCAGGACGATGTCGATGTCGGGCGTCCGCTCCAGTGTGGCGATGGCCTCGGCGCCGCTCTCGGCGACCGTCACGATGGCGTGGCCTCGTTCGAGAACGGCCGTCATCGCGAAGATGTTGCGGAAGTCGTCATCGACCACGAGGATCTTCAGTCCTTCGAGGGTGGTGCCCTCGATGGCGACAGGAAGGCGACGGTCTGGCCCCGCGTCCGTGCGACCGGACGAGAACCGGTCCAACTGGTCCAACGGGTCCAGCTGGGCTTGCTGGGCGGGTTGGACAGCATGGTTGTGAGTCAGGGGCAGCCAGGGCCGCAGCGCCGCGATGAGCTCGGCCTGGTCGATCGGCTTGGGCACGTAGTCGTTGGCCCCCGCGTCCATGCAGCGTTTGCGTTCGCCAGCCATGACCTTGCCGGTGACCGCGATGACGGCGAGGGACCTGTATTGCTCGGTCGCGCGGATGGCGCGCATCGTGTCGTACCCGTCCATCACCGGCATCATGATGTCCATCAAGACGATGTCGAAGTCGGGATTCTGCTCCAACGCGGCGATGGCGGCGGCGCCGGTCTGTACGACGGTCACGTCGGCGCGACCCCGTTCCAGCAGCGCCGTGATCGCAAAGAGGTTATAGGGCTCGTCGTCGACCACCAGGAACCTGACGCCGTCGATGGACCTGTCACCCAGTCCCGTGGACCGCGGTCCTTCCCGCTCGGCGACGAGACGTTCGGCCTGCACCTGCGCAGCCGCCAGCGAGCCTGGATGCTCGCCCGCAGTCATCGCGCCGACGCTGCGGGAGTCCTGGGGCACCCGGCCCAATGAGTGGCTTGGTACGGCTACCTCTGAGGCGGCTGCATGGGCCTGGAGGGGGAGGTAGACGGTGAAGGTGCTGCCATCACCGCGAGTGCTGACCACGTCGATCGCGCCCCCGAGCAGCCCGGCGAGCTCGCGGCTGATCGAGAGGCCGAGGCCGGTGCCGCCGTACAGCCGAGAGGTGGTGCCGTCACCTTGCGCGAATGCCTCGAAGATCCGCGCCTGCTGCTCCTCGTCGATGCCGATGCCGGTGTCGCTCACCGAGAGTGCCACCACCGACGAGGCCACGGACAGCGCCTGCACCTCCGGCTCCCATCCGTCCTCGGCGAGGCCGATCCGCACATGTACGCTGCCGCGTTCGGTGAACTTGAACGCGTTCGCGAGCAGGTTCTTGAGGATCTGGCGCAGCCGTTGCCGGTCGGTGACGATGCTTGCGGGGGTGCCCGGGGCGAGGTCGATCGTGTAGCCAAGTCGCTTCTTTCCGGCGACAGGCCCGAACTCACGTAGGAGGTCAGCACGCAGCCCCCCGATGGAGACGTCGTCGTTCGCGGCCACGATCGTCCCCGACTCCACCTTCGCGAGGTCGAGGATGCTGTTGAGGAGCTCCAGGAGTTCGTTGCCTGAGGAGTGGATGACGCTCGCGTACTCGACCTGGGTGTCGGTCAGGTTGTGGTCGGGGTTCTCCTCGAGCTGCTGGGCGAGGATCATCAGGCTGTTCAGCGGGGTGCGCAGCTCGTGCGACATGTTGGCGATGAACTCGGACTTGTACTTCGAGGAGACCGCGAGCTGGCTGATCTTCTCCTCGATCAGGCGGCTGGATGCCTCGACCTCGAGGCTCTTCTGCTCCGCCACGACGTTCTGGTCCGCCAGCAACCTGGCCTGGCGGGCCAGGTCTGCGTTCGACCCGCGGAGCTCCTCCTGCTGTGAGCGCAGCTCCTCCGCCTGGGACTGGGACTGCTTGAGCAGGGCTTCGGTGAGGCCGGCGGCCTGAATCGTGTTCAGGACGATGCCGACGCTCTCGGTGATCGAGTCGAGGAACGCCTGATGGGTGACGCTGAAGTGTGAGAAGGAGGCGAGCTCCACGACGGCCCGCAAGGAGCCCTCGAACAGGACCGGTAGGACGATGATGTTCAACGGGACAGCCTCGCCGAGTCCCGAGCTGATCCGTACGTAGTCGTCCGGAACGTTCGTGAGCAGGATCCGCTTCCGCTCCTTGGCGCACTGGCCGACCAGGCCTTCCCCGAGCCGGAAGGATGTCGAGAGGTGCTTGCGCTCCTCGTAGCCGTAGCCGGCCTGCAACTCGAGCACCGCATCCGCACCGTGGTCCGAGGTGCTGGACATCGTGTAGAAGACCCCGTGCTGAGCCGAGACGAGCGTGGCGAGCTCGGAGAGGATCATGCTCGACACCGCCGTGAGGTCGTCCTGCCCCTGGAGCATGCGGGTGAAGCGCTCCCGGTTCGTCTTCAACCAGTCCTGCTCGACGTTTTGTCGAGTCGTCTCGCGCAGGTTGCGGATCATCTCGTTGAGCGTGTCCTTCAGGACGGCCACCTCCCCGCTGGCCTCCACCCGCACCTGCCTGGTCAGGTCGCCCTCGGTGACCGCTGTGGCCACCTCGGAGATGGCTCGCACCTGGTTGGTCAGGTTGGCGGCCAGCTGGTTGACGTTGTCGGTGAGGTCCTTCCAGACACCACCGACCTCTTTCGACTGCGCCTGTCCGCCCAGCTTGCCTTCGACTCCGACCTCGCGGGCGACACGCGTCACTTCCCCCGCGAACGTCTTGAGCTGGTCGACCATGGCGTTCACGGTGTTCTTCAGCTCGAGGAACTCGCCCTTGACGTCGATCGAGATCTTCTTGCTCAGGTCGCCGTTGGCTACTGCAGTCGTCACCTCGGCGATGTTGCGCACCTGGCCGGTCAGGTTGCCGGCCATCAGGTTGACGTTGTCGGTCAGGTCCTTCCAGACCCCCCCGACCTCGGTGGTGAATGCGGCAGCCTGCCCGAGCCTGCCCTCGGTCCCGACCTCGCGGGCAACCCGCGACACCTCGGAGATGAACCCGTTGAGCTGGTCGACCATGGCGTTGATCGTGTTCTTCAGCTCCAGCATCTCCCCGCGTACGTCGGCGGAGACCTTCTTGCTCAGGTCGCCGTCGGCGACCGCACCGATCACGCGTTGCATCTCGCTGGTAGGGCGCACCAGGGCATCGATCAGGCTGTTGACCGACTCGAGGCTCCCGGACCAGCTCTGGGTCCAACCTCCCAACACCGCCCGCTGCGAGAGCTCGCCCTCCTTGCCGACCACGCGGCTGACCCGGGCCAGCTCCTTCTCGAGTCCTTCGTTGGCGATGATGACCTCGTTGAGACAGTCGGCAACCTTGCCGGCCACGCCCGTCCACGCCAGAGGCATCCGGGCAGTGAAGTCACCACCCTTGACCTGGGCAAGAACGCTCAACAGAACTTTGCCATCGACGCAGTCTGTAGGTGGGACCGGTGAACCTGGCATCGCTGCCTCCAGTGACGGGCGAACGTGTGGTGAGGCGGGACACCGAGGCCTGCCACGAACTGGCGACCCGCCCAAGATCTGGCGGGGTGAGCTTGAGGGCCCGGACTCGCCAGCCGTCAATATAGTTACGAAACGCCCGAAGTTTGGAGAAACAGTGAAAAATCAACCGGGAGGAGACGCAGCGAGCGGCAGGTTGGGTTTCTCTGCGGATCATCACGATCCCTGCGCTGTCCCGACAGTCTCGAGGGCGAGGCTTGCAGCGCTGCGCGTGAGGAGATCCCGAGCTTTGTACACCATGCTGAGGTGGTCACTCGACCGTGCGGCCGAGGAAACAGCTGCTCCGCGACGCTGCGGGTGTGCGGCGAGTCGGCAGTGCTCAGTCAACGTCAGTGCTCAGTCGACGTCGCGGATGACGCCGGCCAGGCGGCGTACGACGTCGAGGCCCTGGGGAGTGCCGGGCCAATGTCGCTCCAGCGCCTCCGGCCCGCCAGCCCGTACGACGTACCGCAGCACCCACGCGACGAGCAGGACGTCGTCGGCGTAACCCGCGACCGGGATGAAGTCGGGCACGAGGTCGATCGGGAGCGCGAGGTAGGCCAGCAGAAGGCCCGGGCACCACCTCAGGGTGCGCGGAGCGACGCGTCGCCTGCGAGCCGACGGACCAGGCGCAGCCCGTCGGGTAGCAGCCGGACGCCGTCGCGCAGCCGGGTGGTTTCGCCGGCCCGACGTCCGGCGACGAAGAAGGCAGCCACGATGACCAGCCACACGACCACGAGCCCATCCAGGACGACCAGAAGCGTCCTCACCGCGCGGCCGTGCCGAACCGCTCGGCCGCGCGCCGTACCAGGTCACGCAGCTCGGACGGCTCCTCGACCTCGAAGTCCGCCTCGAGCTGGACGAGCACCATCAGCGGCCAGTGCAGGGAGTCGACGTTCATGGTGAGCACACAACCGCCCCGGTCCGGGTCCGGCTCGACCGATCCCCAGTGCCCGACCGCCTGGGCCACCACGGATGGCTCCGCCGCGATGCGTACCCGCACGGCGTAGCGCTGCGGCATTCGGCGGATGCCGGCCTGCACGAAGGTGAGCGCGTCCTCAGCGGGCAGCTCACGCGGCCGGAACCGCTGTCCGGTCGTCACCACGTCGGTGATCCGGTCGAGCCGGAACGAGCGCCAGTCCTGGCGGTCGCGGTCGTAGGCCACGAGGTACCAGCGGCGGCCCAGGGAGACCAGCCGAAGCGGCTCCACGCGGCGGTCGGTGAGGTCGGCCCCTCTGGCGGTGTAGCCGAACCGCACGAGCTCGTCGTCCCGGCACGCCTGCGCCAGCGCGGTGAGCACGTCGGGGTCGATGACCGGGCCGCCACCCCACACCAGGTTGTCGGTCTGGGAGCGTACGGCGTCCATCCGGCGGCGCAGCCGCGGTGGCATCAGGGCGATGACCTTGGTCAGCGCCTGGACAGAGGTCTCCTCCATGCCGCTGACCGCGCCCGCGGCCGAGGTCCGCAGGCCCACGGCGATCGCCACCGCCTCCTCGTCCTCGAGCAGCAGCGGCGGTAGTGATCCGCCGGCGCGGAGCTGGTAGCCGCCGGCAACCCCGCGCGACGCGTCGACGGAGTACCCCAGCTCGCGCAGGCGGTCGATGTCGCGCCTCAAAGTGCGTGGGCTGACGGCGAGCCGCTCGGAGAGCTCCTCGCCTGGCCAGTAGCGATGGGTCTGCAGAAGGGACAGCAGGCGAAGCATCCGGGCACTGGGGTTCATGGTCGGAGACTATTTCTGATTGCGGTCAGGATCTGACGTCAATAATACCTAGCGTCTACCTCATGAGCGAACACACCACCCAGACCCCAAGACCCGACGGCGCGATGATCCGGACCCGCGGGCTGACCAAGCACTTCACCCGCCACAAGCAGACGATCGAGGCCGTGCGCGGCCTCGACCTGGAGGTCGCCCCTGGCGAGCTCGTCGCGTTCCTCGGCCCCAATGGCGCCGGCAAGTCGACCACCCTGCGGATGCTTACCACCTTGATCGCGCCGACGTCCGGCTCGGCCGAGGTCGCCGGGTACGACGTGGTCACCCACTGTCGCGACGTACGCCGCAGCATCGGGTACGTCGGCCAGGGCAACGCCGCGGGCCATCAGCAACGTGGCCGCGACGAGCTGGTCAGCCAGGGTCGCGCCCACGGGATGAGCAGGCAGGACTCCCGTCGGCGAGCCGACGAACTCCTCGAGGCCTTCGACCTCACCGAGCACGGCGGACGACCGGTCTCAACCCTCTCTGGTGGCCAGCGTCGCCGGCTCGACGTCGCCATCGGCCTCGTGCACACGCCGCGACTGCTGTTCCTCGACGAGCCCTCGACCGGACTCGACCCGCAGAACCGGGCCAACCTCCAGGAACAGATCAGGCGGCTGCACACCGAGCGCGGCACCACGATCGTGCTGACCACGCACTACCTCGAGGAGGCCGATGCGATCGCCGACCGGGTGGTCGTGATCGACCACGGCCTCGTCATCGCCGACGACACCGCGACCGGACTCAAGTCCGGACTCGGCGACCTCGTCACCCTCGGCTTCGCGACCACCGACGACGCGAGCCTGGCCGCCCAGCGGGCCAAGGCGCGGACCGGAGCGAGCGTCGAGCGCACCGGTGCCACGGTCACGATCCGCGCGGCGCAGGGTGCCGAGATGGCGCCCGGCCTGGTCCGGGAACTCGCCGATGCCGGCACCCCGGTCACGCGCATCGAAGTCGCCGGTCCGACCCTCGACGACGTCTTCCTCGACCTGACCGGGCGCAGCCTCCGGGAGAGCGACGACATCACCGAAGACACCAGCGATCACATCAGCGAAGGAGCAGCAGCATGAGCACCGTCATCGAGAATCCCCCGACGCAGCGGATCGACGTACAGGAGCGCCCCCTGAGGTCAGCCGATCCCGGCTTCCTGGCCGACACCTGGAACGTCATGGTCCGTGAGCTCAAGCCGGTCTTCCGCGAGCCTGCGTCGGTGCTGTTCGCCATGGTGCAGCCGTTGGTCTTCCTGGGGTTGTTCGCGCCGCTGCTCCCGAAGGTGGAGGACGGATCGGCACTGCAGTGGTTCGTCCCGGGCATCATCGCGATGACGGCGCTGATGGGCGCCTCGTTCACCGGCGCCAACCTCACCCAGGAGATCGTGACCGGCTCGCACGAGCGGCTGCTCGTCTCGCCGCTGAGCCGCTCGTCGCTGCTGGTGGGCCGGTCACTGAAGGAGGTGGTGCCGATGCTGATGCAGACCGCGATCATCCTGCTGGTGGTGACGCCGTTCAGCTTCGACCTCCACCTCGGCGGGGTCCTGGTCGGGATGGCGGTGCTGTCCCTGTTCAGCATCGGGGTGGGCGCGCTGTCGTTCGCGCTCGCGCTGGCCTCCAAGGACCAGGACTGGCTGTTCTGGACGGTTCAGCAGACGCTCATCTTTCCTGTTCTCCTGCTGGCGGGCGTGCTGCTGCCACTCAAGGACGCACCGGGCTGGCTGCAGACCGCCGCTGACCTGAACCCGCTGAAGTACGTCGTGGAGGCGGAGCGTGCCCTGTTCGCCGGATCCTTCCCGGTGGACGCCGTGAGCTACGGCTTCATCGGCGCCGCGGTCGTCGCAGCGCTCGGGCTGTTCGTTGGCCTGCGGGCGATGGAGCGCTCCAGCTGAGGACGTTGCTTGCTGCCCCGGACTCCACAGTTGTTGGGTTGTGACGTCGATCCAGGTCTCTGGCATGTCACCTTCCCAACATTTGTGGCGCTCATGACGCATCCGTGGTTTGCCAGGACCGTCGCGGCAACGGTCGTCGCAGGACGAGTGGCCCAAGTTGGTGAACAGTGCCAGCGACTCGCTGATCCCGTGGCTGCCTGGTTGAGGCTCAGGTCCGCGACCTCGGGTTCACCGACCGGACGAGCCGCCCGGACGAGCCGCCCGGGCAGGGGCTGGAACCAGAGCGACTAGCAGTTCGTGCCGAATGAGGGCCATGGGCCGGTGGTTCAGGCGGGGCACCGCATTCAGGGCAGACGAACTGCTAGTCCTTCTGGCGCAGGTTGAGCCGCGACGGCCTCGATCGAGGAATGGCGGAACCTGTGCCCGATGGAGTTTGCGGGCCGGGGCCTCACGCACAGGATGCGTGGGTTACCGAGGGGCTGCCTGCTCGGCCTATCCCACAAATGTGGGGTTCGGGCACCAGGTGTCCGGGCACACACCCGGACCCGATCAGGCCATGGCAGCAGGCAGGGTGAGCGTCCAGGCGGTGCGCAGCTCCTCGAGCGGCACCTCGAAGACTCCGCTTACCTCGAGCGAGTCGCCGCGGGTCTGACCCAAGGACGTGATCGGTACGCCGTGCTCCGCGGCCAGCTCGTAGAGCCGCTCCTCGTCCTCCGGGGCGACCGTCACCACGACCCTGGCCGCCGACTCGCTGAACAGCGCCAGGAACGCGTCACCATCTGCGACCTCGGAGACGTCGACCCGCGCGCCGACGCCGTGGCGCAGGCACGACTCCGCGAGCGACTGGGCGAGCCCACCGTCGGAGACGTCGTGGGCCGAGGAGACCACGCCGGTCGCTGCGACGAGCAGCACGCTGAGCGCGCGCTCCGCGGCCAGGTCCACCCGCGGCGGGAGGCCGCCGAGGTGGTCGTGCACGACGTGCGCCCACTCCGAGCCGGACAGCTCCTCGCGGGTCTCGCCGAGCAGCAGCACCCGGTGCCCGGCGGACCCGAAGCCGGTCGGCGTACGGCGGGTGACGTCCTCGATGACGCCGAGCACTGCGACGACCGGGGTCGGCAGGATCGCGGTCTCACCGGTCTGGTTGTAGAGGCTCACGTTG
>Ga0209587_1001126_pt1 | contig 12775 bp, 16 predicted proteins | sample NGEPerD_2_FD_184512 | JGI IMG/M metagenome (GOLD analysis project Ga0209587, IMG submission 184512) | Arctic peat soil microbial communities from the Barrow Environmental Observatory site, Barrow, Alaska, USA - NGEE PermafrostL1-D... | ecosystem: Environmental > Terrestrial > Soil > Wetlands >... | reverse complement strand
GGCTAGTGCTAGTCCGGGGAGGTGGCGTCGGCGATCTTGCCGCGCAGACCCAGGACCGCCTTGGTATGCAACTGGCACACCCGCGACTCGGTCACGCCCAGCACCTGGCCGATCTCGGCCAGCGTCAGGCTCTCGTAGTAGTAGAGCGTGACGACGATCTTCTCGCGCTCGGGGAGCCGGGATATAGCGCCCGCCAGGATGTCCTTCATCTCCTCGGCCTCGAGCGCATCGACGGGGCCGGTCGTCTTGGTGTCCTCGAGCGTCTCTACTAGCGAGAGCCTGTCCCCCCGCTCGCCGTCGACCGACATCAGCTCGTCGAGCGCCACCATCGAAACGGTCGAAAGCTGCGTGTAGATGCGCCCCAGCTCGTCCTTGGTGACGTTCATCTCCTCGGCGATCTCCGCATCCGACGGAGGCCGCTTGAGCTTGTTCTCGAGGCTCGTGTAGGCCTTCTCGACCTCGCGCGCCTTGAATCGGACCGAGCGGGGTACCCAGTCGATTGCCCTAAGCTCGTCGATGATGGCGCCGCGGATGCGGCTAATGGCGTACGTCTCGAACTTGATGCCTCGGTCGATCTGGTACTTCTCGATGGCATCCATCAGCCCGAAGATCCCGTAGGAGATGAGGTCGGCCTGCTCGATGTTCGCGGGGAGACCGATCGCCACTCTGCCGGCCACATACTTGACCAGCGGCGAGTAGTTGAGGATCAGCTGGTCGCGTGAAGAAGGCGTTCCTTCCTTCTTGTAGTCGATCCAGCACGCCCGGATCGCGTCCTCGGGCGACTCATCAAAGATGCTCATCGAACGCGCCTCATGCGCGGGGGTGGCATTGCTCATATACGGACCTCAAGCGCTCGGTCGACACATGGGTGTAGATCTGCGTGGTTGCTAGGCTCTCATGCCCGAGTAGCTCCTGCACGGATCTCAAGTCTGCCCCACCGTCGAGCAGGTGGGTGGCGAACGAGTGTCGCAGGGCGTGCGGGCCTCCTCCCGTCTTCCCCGCGGCGGCCTCGTGGTGTGCGAGCAGGGCCCTGACGCTGCGGGGACCGAGGCGGCCCCCCCTGAGGTTCAAGAACAGAGCAGACGTGAGCTCCTCGCCCATGAGGACGGGGCGGCCGTGAGTGAGATAGGCGCCGAGCGCCCGAGCGGCAAGATCGCCCAGCGGGAGCTTGCGCTGCTTTCGCCCCTTCCCGGTGACCACGACCGAGGCGGCCTCGAGATCGAGGTCCGAGAGGTCGAGCCCGCACAGCTCGGCGACGCGCACGCCGGAGCCGTAGAGAAACTCGAGCACCGCTCGGTCCCTCAGCCCACGCGGCTCCTCGGCGGAAGGCTGCTCGCACAGCTTTGCCGCATCCTGAGCCTTGAAAACCTTCGGGAGCGGGCGATCGAGCTTCGGAGAGGAAAGCTCGTCGGCGGGGCTCGAGGGGATGAGATCGTGGATCACGGCCCAGCGGAGAAGGGACTTCAGCGCGCTCAGCTTGCGGGCGATCGAGCGACGTGCGTAGCCGCGCGCGGAGAGATAGGCAAGGTAGCGCCGCAGGAGGCGGCGGTCGAGCGCTTCGAGCGAGGAGATGCCTCCTCGTTCCGCCCAGGTCGAGAACTGGGCGAGATCGAAACCGTAGCCGGAGAGCGTGTGCTCGGAAAGGTCCCGCTCCGCCCGCAGGGAACGCAGGAAGGCCTCGGAAGCGCGGTCTATCGAGGCGTCGTTCGTGGCCGTCCCTTCCCGTCGGTTCTGCTGCTGGGTTGAGCTCTCACGCGGTCGCCGGACCGGCGCCCGCTGCGGGGCGGGATGTCCATGCCCGTCCTGTTCGCCCCGTTTTGTCGTCGTAGTGCGAGAGGATACTGCGCGCGGCCCCCTGTGCTTCCTCCGCAAAGACCAGAGCCACGATGCAGCCGCCGAACCCCCCGCCGGTGAGGCGGGCCCCCAGAACCCCCGGCGTGCGCCCCGCGATGTCGACCAGGACATCGATCTCGGGCGTGGAGATGTCGAAGTCTGTCGCCATGCTTCTATGCGAGAGCCAGAACAGGTCGGAGATGGCGTCCAGATCGGAGCCCTCCAGGGCGGTTGCGACGGCCTCTACGCGCTCGTTCTCGGTCACGACGTGGCGCGCTCTCTTCAACAGATCACCGTCGAGGCGGGTGAGATCGGAGGAGCGGGCGCGGCGCAGAGAGTCCAGGCCGAGGGCCTCGGCCGCTCGTAGGCACTCATCCCGGCGCCGGTTGTAGCGGCCGTCCGCCAGCTCCCTTCGCACGCCGGAGTCGATGACCAGCACCACGACGCTCTGCGGGACCGGAATGTGCTCGACGCCGTCGTCGAGGCAGTCGATCAGAAGGGCGTGTCCGCTCCGTGCAGCGGCCGAGCTGAGCTGGTCCATAATGCCGCTCTGGACCCCGACGTAGTGGTTCTCCGCCCGCCGGCAGAGGCGCGCCAACCGCACCTCCTCGATCTCCTCTGAGACCACCGCCTGAGCCACCACTACCTCGAGGGCGGCGGACGACGACAACCCCGAGCCCACCGGCACATCGGACGCGATCGTCCCATCGAGGCCCGAGAGCTCGACGCCATCGTCCTTCAGCGCCCGGACCACTGCAGTCACATAGCGGCCCCAGCCGTGGTGGGGGCCGCGCCCGGACGCGAGGTCCACCTCCACCTCTCCGGGCTCGTCGAGAGAGCGCAGCCTGACGACGCCGGGGATGCGGCGACCCGCGATGTAGGTCGCCAGCTCGAGCGCGACCGGGAGCACGAAGCCGTCGTTGTAGTCGGTGTGCTCGCCGATCAGGTTGGCGCGGCCGGGGGCTCGGCGGCAGACCTCGAGTGAACGGGCGGCGTCATTGAGGCGGGCCGGAATGCGGTGCTCCATCTTGTTTTCGTCCTCGTCTCTGACCTCGGACCGGGAAACACAAGCTTCGCACGGGGCACAAGGGTGGGGAGGTGGGCGTGGGGTGCGAGGATTGTGGGATGAAACGCGTCGCCCTTGCTCTCGCGTCGCTGCTCCTGGTGGCGAGCGACGTCGCGGCCTATCTAAGAACCGACGTGTGTTCGGATTGGCAGGAGCAATACAAGCGCTTTATCTACTCCGAGATGATCAAGAACTCGCCTTTCATCTACACAGAAAAGATGATCGAGGAACTGTTAACGGCCGACCGTGGGTTTGGGCGGTTCCCGGGTCTGCGCTAGCGACACCCGCTTGACTAGATGTGTGAGCGCTTGCGTTTCGCGAAGTGCACCGGGGCTGAAGGCTGCGTCAAGGTGTCCTGACAGACATCGACATATTTGCTAGCGTCGTGAAGCACATCTTACCAAGGGGGATTATCTGATGGCCGAAGTACCCGAGCCGCTCCTCGATTCCTGGAAGGCAACTACCGGCGAGCCCGAAGCGCTCTCGGCCCTCGCATCGAGCAAGCGACTCTTCAAGGAGATATCAAGCTGGCAATCCCGGCTCGTCGCCGATGCGCTAAATGTCGGCGCCTCATGGGAGGACGTGGGTGAGGCGCTGGGAACCACTCGCCAGGCTGCGTGGGCGCGCTTCCGCTCCGTCGCCGAAGAGGTCGATGGAAAATCCATCCCGAGCCACCAGGAGGTCAGGGTCGTGCAACAGCGCGTCAATGAAGAACTGCGTTCCCTCCAGACCAAGCTCAGAAATTTCGATCAGAAGTGGCGTGAGCGACAGACGGAGCTCACCCGGCAGACGCAAGTCCTCGAACGCGACAGGAGGGAAGAGCGCAAGCAGTTGCAGCAGGAAATCCGCAGCGCGACTGCCGAACTTCGGGACCAAGTTCGCCGCCTTCGCGAGCCCACCCCCTAGCCAATGCAAACCCTCGGGCAAGGCCGCTCTGGTCGCCCCGGATGAACCTTCCGCCCGCGACCACAAGGGAGGTGGTTGGAGGCTCGAAGTTGGGGCGTGGCACCCTGAACAATGCTTCCGGAGCCTCTCACGAAGTCTCGATCCAACGTAGGGCTTCGGGTCCCGACATCGAGAACCCGCCTGCTTCTCGAAGGAGTTCCACTGGGTCCCCAGTGGGAGGATGCGCCGGGCAAGGCCGGAGCTCGGGATCGTCTGCATCAGCGACACAGAACTGATAGGCACCTCCGTCAGAGGGGGTGCTCATCAGACCCACCTTGGCTGATGAGAGATCTCACCCAAACTGCGGGCAACCAGGTTCTCCAAGCGTTCGGGGTCGTGATTCCATAGCCGGCGGACGTGGCCGTCGATCTCCACAACCACAAGCCCATCCGGCCAGACCTCTACGAGATGCCCAGGAGCGGGAAGATTTACTTCGTCGCTCCACCCGCGCTTCGCTTGAATCCAGTGGACGTCGTGCCCAGGAATATAGAGCCCGCAATTGCGAACGCGCTCGATGCTCATGGTTCCTCCCATCGCGTGGCTTTCGCACCTTGCCCGAGGCAGGTTGCGGCGGTGTCACAGGGCCACGTCCCTCGACCGCTCGTGATGGCATCGCCATGATAGCAAGCGGCATCGCAAGCGCCAGATCGGATCTCTCATGATCGCCTCGGGGCAGCCCTGCTGTAGCCGGCCACCGTGCGCTCGACCAGGGCACGTAGCTCGAGGCGCGACAACGCCGCGGCCGCGGCCCCCGGCTCGAGTTGCGCCGACGAGCAAATGTGCTCGAGTGACAAGGGCACGTCGTCGAGCGCGCGCAGCAGTGCCTCCTCCTCGAAGCTCAGGGCCAGCGGCTCCCCGGACGTCGGCGGTGAGGTCATGGCGGCCAAGCCGGGAGCGAGCTCCTCGAGGATGTCCGCGGCGGATGTCACGAGCGCAGCCAGCGACGTGCGGATCAGCTCGTTGGGGCCTTGAGCCATGGGGTTGCGAACGCTGCCCGGCACCGCGAACACGTCACGGTTGCAATCGAGCGCGAGCCGGGCCGTTACCAGTGCGCCGCTGGTGATCGCCCCTTCCACCACGACGACCCCGTCGCTGAGGCCGGCGATGATCCGGTTACGGCGGGGGAAATGATGGCGAGCCGGTTGCACGCCGTTGGGGTATTCGGACACGAGCGTGCCGGAGCGGGCGATTTTCTGCTTGAGGCGCAAGTTGCGGTGGGGATAGTCGACATCGAGCCCGCAGCCGAGCACCGCGACCGTGCGCCCCGTAGCCTCGAGCGCCGCCCGGTGGGCCGCGGCGTCGATGCCCACGGCCAGGCCGGAGACCACTACAACGCCGGCTTTGCAGAGGTCTGTGGCCAGCTCCTGCGCCACCCGCAGACCGGTACTGGTCGGCCGCCTGGTGCCGACCACCGCGACCACCAGGGCATCGTCTACAGGAAGCGGGCTTCCCTCGACGAACAGGCGACCGGGGGGCGGATAGGGCCCCAGCTCACTAAGTCGGCGGGGCCACTCTGCGTCTCGCGCCGAGACGATGCGGCTCATGCGGCGGCACCTTCGGTCTCAGCTCGGCGATAGGAGAGCGACTCCGACACGTGCTCAGAGGACACCTCTTCCTCCACCGCCAGGTCGGCGATCGTGCGCGCAACCCGCAGCACCCTATCGAGACCTCGCCCCGACAGACCGAAGGCCTCGATCGCCATCCCCACGTGGCTGCGAGCGGCCTGCTGAAGATGAAGGTTCGCCTCGAGCATCGCCTTGGGGCAGGAAGCATTGGTCACGCCGTCTCGCCCGTAACGGAGCGTCTGGAGCCGGCGGGCTGCGCCCACGCGCGCTGCAACGGCGGCGCTGGACTCGCCCTGCGGAAGCCCCATGAGGTCGGCCGACGGGGTCCTGCCCATGGTGACGTGGAGGTCGATGCGATCGAGCAGGGGGCCGGAGAGCTTGTGTCGGTAGCTCTCGATCTGCGGCAGCGTGCAGCGACACGCCCGGATAGCGTCTCCCAGATAGCCGCACGGGCACGGGTTCATGGCGGCGACCAGGCAGATACGGCAAGGATAGGAAACGAACGCTCCGCTGCGCGCAATGCGCACGACTCCCTCCTCGAGCGGCGCACGCAGGGTCTCGAGCGCATCCCGCCGGTAGAGCGTCAGCTCGTCCAAAAATAGGACGCCGCGATGGGCGAGGCTAGCCTCGCCGGGGCGCGCAAAGCCGGCGCCGCCGCCGATGAGGCCCGGCACCGAGACGTGGTGATGGGGACTCCGAAAAGGGCGTTGGGAGATGAGTCCGGCCTGTTCCGAGAGCAGCCCCGCCACGGAATAGACCCTCGTGACATCGAGCGACTCATCGCGGGTCATGGGCGGAAGGATCCCGGGCAAGCGGCGGGCCAGCATGGTCTTGCCCGAACCCGGCGGCCCGACCAGCAGCAGGTTGTGGTTTCCGGCGGCTGCGACCTCGAGGGCGCGCTTGGCTGAGGGGTGGCCCCGTACCTCTCGAAGGTCCTCACACGGTTCCGACACCGGTGCGCGTGGGGGCGGAGAGGAAGGGGTCTCGGCCCCCCTGAGCCACGCCAGGCACTGTTGGAGTGAGGCCACCGGCACTACCTCGAGGCCCTCGACCAGCGCGGCCTCGGCGGCGTTGGCGACGGGACAGATCAGGCCCCTCCTGCCGGCGCGAAAGGTAGCGATGGCGGCCGCAAGCACACCCCGCACGGGCCTCACCGAGCCGTCCAAAGCCAGCTCCCCCAGCGACACCCAGCCTTCGAGCCGGGCCGGGTCGGCGGCCCGTCGCTCGGCCAGGAGCCCGAGCGCGAGGGGGAGGTCGAAGTGGGTTCCCTCCTTGCGCAACGCGCCGGGGGCGAGATTGGCCGTGATTCGAGCCGAGGGCCAGGCCTGGTTCGAGGACAACAACGCGGCGCGGGTGCGCTGCTCGGCCTCCTTCACCGATCTTGCGGCCAGTCCCACGATCGTGAAGCTGGGGATGCCCTGCCCGATGTGGACCTCGACCTGCACGAGCCGGGCCTCCGCCCCGACAATCGCTATCGTCTCTGATGTTGCGACCACGAACCCTCCGGTTCCGGCCCTGAAAGCGCGACTGAGAATAGGCTATAGAAGGGCTGCGACAGCCTTTGGTAGGGGGATTGATGGGTCCAGCCCGTCCTTGTCGGGCCGCCCGGAAACGGTGGTGAAAAGCGGACCGAGGACGTTTGACCCCCCAAGAAGGTGGTGAAAAGCGGACCGAGGACTTTTGACCACCGGTTGGGACGGGGGCTGCGGCCCCGAACCCTCAGAAGGCTCCCGGGAGGTACGTGACCTCGAGCCCCCCTTCGGCCACGGCCACCGAGACCACGTCGAAGCGAAGCTCGCGCCGGCTCCCCCGGTGCTCCGCCAGCCACGTCCCGGCGGAGCGTCTGATCCGGTTCTGCTTGAGCGGCCCGACCGCCTCCGCAGGCTCCCCCCATTGCTGTGATGACCGGGTTTTGACCTCGCAGAAGACCAGCAGACGGCCGCGGCGGACCACGAGATCGATCTCGCCCGAGCGGCAGCGGTAGTTGCGGTCCACGATCCGGTAGCCGCGCCTGCGGTAGAAGGCCGCGGCGGCGTCCTCTCCGGCCCGGCCAAGCTCCAGGTGCGCGCTCATTCCAAACCACGCTAGGCGGGCCCTGTGACAGTTGAGGGGGCTAGCGCTCCATGCCGGGGGGTTGAGGCAGCAGATCGCGCTCGGCGAGCTGCGCCAGCTCCTCGACGTTCAGGTCGCGGAAGGTCACGACTTTGACGTGCGAGACAAACCGAGCCGGGCGGTGCATGTCCCACACCCAGGAATCTTTGAGCTCGACCTCGAACCAGGTGCGGGCGCCGGCGTGACGGGTGTCGACCTTGACCTCGTTGGCGAGGTAGAAGCGCCGCTCGGTTTCCACGACGTATTTGAACATCGGGAGCACGTCCCGATACTCCTTGTAGAGCTGGAGCTCCATCTCGGCCTCATACTTCTCGAGGTCCTCGACGCTCATCACTCCCCCTCGCCTCGACGTCTTCCGGTCCCCAGCAGTTTCGCGCTTCGGGAGGCTCCCGAACACCCACCAGGTCGAATCCGGTCACCCCGTAGAAGGAGCGCCGGTGGATCTCGCACGGCCCCAGCCGCTGCAACGCCGCCCAGTGCTGCCTGGTGCCGTAGCCCACGTTCGTCCGAAACCCGTAACCGGGGAAGCGGCGGTGATAGCGGCGCATGGCAGCGTCCCTGTAGACCTTGGCGACGATCGATGCCGCGGCCACCGAACAGGACACGACGTCGGCCTTCTTGACCCCGAGAGAAGGATAGGGCAGGCGCCTGAGCCGGAAGCAATCCAAGAGGGCGTAATCGGGAGTCTGGTCGAGGCCCGCCAGCGCGCGCCTCAACGCCTCGAGGTTGCAACGCTGGAGCCCGCGGCGGTCGATGCGCCGCGGTGAGACTCGCACGATTGAAACTGCCAGCGCTTCGGCGCCGATGCGCTCGGCCAGTTCGGTTCGCCGGCGCGGCGTACATAGCTTGGAGTCCCTCACACCCTCGATCCGCACCCCCGCCGGAAGTATCACCGCGGCCGCAACGAGGGGGCCGGCCAGGGCTCCTCTGCCCACCTCGTCCGCGCCCGCCACGAGACCGAAACCGGCCGCCTCCAGCCTTTGTTCCATCACCCCTGTGGCATCGGCCGACATGTGCCAGTTGGCCTTTCTAGAGACCGCCGAAATGGGACGGCGGCCACAACACGACGAACGCCCTGCCGACGACGTCGGAGGTCTTGATGGGCCCGATGAACCTGGAGTCCTGTGAGTTCGAGCGGTTGTCTCCCATGACAAAGAGATGGCCTGTGGGCACCAAGCAACCGTTGCCGGAACGCTTCATGCGGATCGGGCAGCTCTGCGAGGTCACCGAAGTGCTGGCCTTGTCGCGGCCCCCTTTGATGTAGGGCTCGGCAACGACTTCTCCATTCACCGACAATTGGCGCGGCTTGCCCGCGTAGCGCACGATGTCACCCTCGAGGGCCACGACCCTCTTGATGTAGTCGTTCTCGCTCCCGGTGGGGAGCCCCAACAGCTCTCGCAGAAAGTTGCGAGCGTCCTCGTACCAGGGGAGATCGGGAAGGTCGGGGATGACCGCGCGGCGAGCAAAGACGATGACCTGGGAACGCTCCACCTCGCCCAGCCGGTAGCCGACCTTCTCGACCAGGACGCGGTCGCCCACCTTGAGCGTGGGGAGCATCGAGCCGGAGGGAATGAAGAAAGCTTGGACCAAGAAGGTCTTGATGATCACCGCGATCAGGAACGCGAACAGCACCAGCAGCGGCAGCTCGGCGATCTGGGCGATGACACTCCGGCCACGCTCCGGAGGCTGGTCGCGAGGGTCGACGGGACCCGGACCTGGGGGCGGCGCGCTCCGAGGCGGCTCGGTTCGTGATCGCATGTGGTTTAAGAGCTTAGGCCTGTCGGCGCTCTTTGACCTTGGCCTTCTTGCCCACTCGCTGGCGCAGGTAGTAGAGCTTGGCCCGGCGCACGTCTCCGTGGGCGGCGATGTCGATCTTGGCGATCATCGGCGAGTGCACCGGGAAGGTGCGCTCGACCCCGACTCCGAACGAGACCTTGCGGACCGTGAATGTCTCCGACAGCCTGCTCCCCCGGCGGCGGATGACGATGCCCTCGAAGATCTGGACCCGTTCCCTTTCGCCCTCGACCACGCGGACGTGCACCCTAATGCGATCCCCGGCCCGGAAATCGGGCAGGTCCGTGCGCAGGTAGGGCCTCTCGACCACGTCGGTCGGGTTCATCTCCACTCCTTGTTTGCGAGTTGCTCGCGCTTCGTTCAGTTGTCGCGGAGCCGCCTTGGGAGCGGCCCGTCTGGTAGCCCGGACGGGATTCGAACCCGTGATCTCCGCCTTGAGAGGGCGGCGTCCTAAGCCAGACTAGACTACCGGGCCAAGCCCTGGGCCCGCCCTGTTCTGAGGCGCAACCTCGTGCTCGCTGGGGCGCCTGGATTCGAACCAGGACTAACGGAACCAGAATCCGCCGGGCTGCCAGGTTACCCCACGCCCCACAGACGGCTCAGAGGATATCAGCCTAGTGCTCCGGGGGCGGCGCCGGCTGCTGTGCAGCCTCCAGCCTCCCTAAGCTGCCGGCGCCTGTGGCGCTCGGATGGAGCAGGGGACGGTACCCGCCGGCGATCGTCGCAACGCTCGCCGGCGGCGTAAGCAACTCGACGGAGGTGGCGGCCGGTACCGCGATCGGAGCCCGGTACCCGTCGAACGACCACGGAAGGATGCATTCGTCGAGCAGGAGTCCAGGGGCGCCGCGGTACCGAACCATGACTCCGTCGGGCAGCTTGCCGACCAACTCCGGCCGGGTCAACTGTCGGCGCGTGCGCGAGTCGACCCTCTCGGTGTGTAGTTGGGCGTCGATGAGGGCAGCACGCGGGCGTTCCACCAGCCGATGGGCGCGACGCCAGCCCTCGGCGAAGGAGATGAAATCTGCGCGACGGCAATACGCACAGGGACGATGCCCGGCCGCCAGAGCGGTTGCCTCGTCAAGGAAGAACAGCGCGGTCCATCCGCCGGGTGGCATCGGATCGCGTCGCACGTCCTTCCAAGAGATCGCGCAGCAAATCCAGTGCTTCGATCGCCACCGTGCGACGCGCAACCGGCGATCCGCTCCGTGCAGGCAACCGCGGTTCCCCATCAGCAAGCCGCGTCCGGGATTGGACGCGATCTCCCCGGTGGGCGCGACGCGATTCTGCAGCGGCGCTTTTGTCATCATGCTCTAGCCCCTCCTCGCCGGCCGCCCAAAGAGATCTCTTAAGCTAGAGGTCGAGCAACCAGTTCTGTCCCGTCAGATCATGGCCGAAGCTGTGATGCTTCTCCTCCTCGACCAGTCGGAACCCGGCGCGTTCGTAGATCCTTCGAGCATCCAAGAGGACATCGTTCGTCCACAACATCATCTGCTTATGGCCCGCCCGTCTTGCGAACCGTATGCACTCCTCCACCAGACGACTCCCAACGCCCATGCCTCTAGCACTCGGCTCGACCAGGAGGATTCGGAGTTGCGCGACATCGTCATCCTTGGTCATGCAGAGAATGCACCCCACACGTTCCCCGTTCACTTCTGCGATCCAGGCCGCGTCGCGCGTTGGATCGCCGTGATCGACGTAGTCGGCGACTATCCGGGCGACCAGAGCCTCAAAGGTTTCGTCCCAGCCATACTCCTGCCTGTACAGCTCCCCGTGGCGCTTGACCACCCAGCCGTAGTCGCCGGAAACCGGCGCACGAAGCACGACGGCGTGCGACTTCTCCTCGCTGAGAAGCGACTCGACTTGTCCTATCGAGGACATCAATCGCTCCTGTTCGTCATCGCTGAGCCGCGCTAGGAGCTCGCAGACCTGTCGTGAGGACCTCTCGTCGAGCAGCTTGAGGGCCTTGCGGCCTTCCGTCGTCAGCGAGACGACTTGGCGACGCCCGTCGTCGGGTGAGCTCACCGCATGCACAAGACGCTGCTCTTTCAGCCTCGACAAGACCCGGCTCACGTAGCCCAAGTTCAGACGAAGCTTCTCGGCAACCTCGCTCGGCGAAGCGCCGTCGGACGCTCCAAGCTCGAACAGGATTCGGCTCTCAGAGAGCGAGTAGGGCGTGTCCAAGAGACCATCACGAAGCAGCCCCAGGACTCCCGTGTAAAAGCGATTGAAGGCTCTCAGCCGAGTGACGCCGGCTTCCATCGACAGAGCTGGATCTCCTTGCTCTAGGCAACAGAGTTGGTTGTCTTAGGCAAGCTTATGCTCGTTGAAACTGCGGGTCAAGGCTCCGCGCCCTCCTCCGTCGGGGGCTCCAATTCTGTAGGAAGACCTCGAGGCGTCCGACGAGAACTGTTTCCTCAAGGCCATCCGGTGCCCGGTGCGGATACCTGAACAGTTAGCACTTGACCCCTTCGTGATCCGTCGGCCATGCTCGCACTACCACGCCACTCGTTCGCCATAAGGAACAGCGTTCTGTTGTTCGCGCCCCCGAACGTGCAAGCGAAGCATCCGCGGTCAAGGTCGACCGTCTGCAGCACCTCACCACCTTCGCGAACGCGTACGCAACGTTTGTTGGGAACGTCCCCATACCAGATGGCGTTATCAGCGTCGAGGCAGATGCCGTCCGGGACGCCGCCGTGGAGGTCGGCCCACACCCGACGGTGCGACAGGCTGCCGTCGGTCGCGATGTCGAAGGCCGTGAGCCTGTTGCCGTAGGACTCGGCGACGATCAGCGTCGAATTGTCGGGCGTTACGACCATGCCGTTTGGGAATGCAACTCCTTCTCCTACCTGGCGAGCGGAGCCGTCGGGGGTGACCAATGCGACTATCCCCGGCGCGCACTCGCCGCTCGGAAACTCAAAGCCGATGTTGTTAACGTAAGCGTTGCCCCGACCATCTACGACGATGTCGTTCCACGGGTGGTCGGCGATGCGGGTCAGATCGGCATGGGTCGCGAGCGAGCCGTCGGGCTCTCTGCGCAGTAGAAGCCTCTCGCTTGCCGAGACGATCAGTAGCCGCCCATCGGGGAGCCGGTCGATGCACATTGGGAACGACGGGACGCGGACGATGACCTCGCTCTTACCCTCGAGATCGACGGCAATGACCTCGTGCGCGCCCCAGTCAGAGAGCCAAAGCCGGTCATCGAACCACCGTGGGGACTCGGGGAACGCGAGATCGCTCATCAGTATTTGCAGCTCAGGCAAGAAGGTCTCCTTCGACGGCATCACAGCCTCCTTAGGTCAAGACAAAGTTCGGCTCGGGCGGGGGCCGGGACGAGGCCGGGGGCCAACATTGCGTCCCTGACCACCCGTGAGGTGGTTGGAGCCACAAAGTTCGGCTCGGGCGGGGGCCGGGACGAGGCCGGGGGCCAACATTGCGTCCCTGACCACCCGTGAGGTGGTTG
>Ga0209587_1001122_pt1 | contig 12796 bp, 16 predicted proteins | sample NGEPerD_2_FD_184512 | JGI IMG/M metagenome (GOLD analysis project Ga0209587, IMG submission 184512) | Arctic peat soil microbial communities from the Barrow Environmental Observatory site, Barrow, Alaska, USA - NGEE PermafrostL1-D... | ecosystem: Environmental > Terrestrial > Soil > Wetlands >... | reverse complement strand
GTCAGATTTAAGACAAATGCAATCTGCTTTAGAAATGTATAGAGCAGATAACGGTTTATATCCTCTTACAGCAGCATTTCCTGCTTGTGGGACTTCTTTTACATACGATGATGGAGGAAATGTAACTACCTATATGCAAAAAGTTCCTTGTGATCCTGTAAATAGTGGTTCTCTTGTTCTTACTTACACTTCTGATGGATCAACATACACTCTGATTAGTTGTCTTGAAAATGTAAATGATTCACAAAAAGATTCTGCTCCTACTGATCCTCAATGTGATGGAGTAAATTCCTGGTCATATACTCTTCTAAATCCTTAAACATGCTAAGAAAAAAAAATAACGTTATTAAAACAAAAATAAGCTCATTTTTGTTTGCTTTTGAAAATAAAGGATTTACAATGATAGAGCTTATAATTGCGATGTCAATAATTTCAATACTTTCAGTTATTGGAATAGCAGCGTTTGCCGGAAGAGGAAAAATTGCAGAGCTTGATTCTGCAGCAGGTAGTGTAGCATCTTATCTTCAGTTAGCAAGATCACGAGCTATTTCACAAGTAAAACCGCAAGATGCATTAATCTGCTCAGATGTGTTACGCGGGTATAAGGTTGTACTTAACCAGAGTAATGATAGTTATGAGTTAGATGTAATTTGCGGAGGAACTGCAGGAAAAATCGCAGAAGAAGTACTTCCTACCAATCTTTCGTTTGATAGTGATACAACATCTACTTCTTTTTTCTTCCCTATTCTTACGCATGGAGTTGAGGGTGCTGGTGTAATTTCGATTTCAGGATATGGGAGAAAAAAAACAATAACAGTAGATTCTGTAGGAGGAATTAACATTAAATGAGAAATCAAAAGGGCCAAATTTTAGTAGAGACTTTGATTGCATTGGGAGTTGCGGTAATAATAATTGCAGCGATTACAACAATTGTAATATCCTCTTTAAATAATGCAGTTTCTGCAAAAAATCAGGATTTAGCAAGTGGCTATGCAAAACAAGCCATGGAGACTGTCAGAAATATGGCAAAAACTAACTGGAATAATTTTTTAGCAATGGATAGGATAAATTATTGCCTTGATAAAAATTCAGCCACTCTTTCCGCAAGTCTAGTCAACGGTTGTGGACAAAACGTAGATAATTATAAACGGGAAATTGCAATAAATCACTACTCACCAACTTGTGAAAACGACAATCCACTTAATCCTATTAATACGCACGTGCTTGTAAGCGTATTTTGGACTGATGGAAAATGTACAGATGGAAGTAATCTGTTTTGTCACAAGGTTGAACTAGAATCATGTTTTTCTGATGTTAACAATCTTAGTCAATGAGAAATTTTTATAAAATATTTAAATCCTCAAGAGGATATACATTAATAGAGCTTTTGGCTGTAATAATAGTATTATCAGTAGTAGGTCTTGTGATAGGAGCAATTATAATATCTGTTTTAAGAGGAACAAGTAAGACAAGCATAATTAGTGAGATAAGACAGGAAGGAAATAACAGACTTTCAGAGCTTTCTAAAATGATTGAGTTTGCTCAAAGCTTTAACGGGGTAAGTGTTAATAACATTGATTATTTTTCAGATTGCACAGCAGAAGATCCAGATAATCCTACTCATTATAACTATTTAAAAGTAACTGATTTTAACAATGCTCAGCTTACACTCTCCTGCTCTATTGACCCTGTAACAAGTAACTTAAAGATAGCTTCAAACGGAGCATCTTTAATTACTTCAGATTCAATTGAAGTTACAGAGTGTTTCTTTACTTGCACTCAAAATTTCCTTGCAGAACCCCCTATCTTAGGTTTATATTTTGATTTGACAAAAACAACTGGAGGAGGAGTTTCTGATCAAAATTATTCTGTTTCTTTTGAAACAAATATTGTAATGAGAAACATAGGAAAATAGCTTGACAGAGTTATTCTCGGTTGCTACTCTATTTAAGGATGGCAAAATTATCTTTTTTTAAAGATCAGAGTGGTCAAGTATTGTTAATAGTGGTTCTTGCTATTGTTGTGGTACTTACCATTGGTCTTGCTGTTGCTTCAAAAAGCATAATTGGGCTTCGTACTTCAACTGAACAAGCAGAATCTCAAAAAGCATTGTCTGCTGCAGAAGCAGGAATAGAACAGCTGTTAAAAACATCTGTGAATACAAGATTGGCTGATATTTTAACAAATAATAGTTCTTATGATGCAAATGTTACGCAAATTTCTGGGACATCCTTTCTTCTAAATGGTGGAAGTCTTATTTCAAGAAATGATGGAACAGACGTTTGGCTTTCTGATTATTCATCTGATCCATCTTTTATTTATCTTAACCCTTGGGGGGCTGGTTCTCCTCAAATTTTACCCATTTTAACCATAAGATGGGGAGATAATTCTGGAGATTGCAGCAATGCAGCTTTAGAAATAGTTATTATATCAGGATCAAAAGCTGCTCCTGAAATAACTAAATACGCAGTTGATCCATGTCAAGTTAGAGCAGATACTAATAATTTTACTTATGTTTCAGGGAATCAAGGTACAATTTCTGGAAAAACTTTTTATTATGAAATCTCAGTCACTATAACAAGTGGACTTATTGCAAGGATAGTTCCTTTGTATGAAAATACGTTTGTAGGTGTTAGTGGAAACCTTGCTCTTCCAAATCAAGGTTCTATTATTAGTTCAAGTGGAACATCAGGAGAAACTGAACGAAAAGTTACAGTATTTCGTGGATATCCTAAAGTTCCCTCGGAACTATTCCCATACAATCTTTTTACACCATAGCTATGAAAAAAAAACCATTTGGTCTTGATATTGGGGCTACAACTATAAAATTGGTATGGCTTGAGAGTGGACAAGGAGGATATGCTTTTAAATCTTCAATTATTGCTCCAACTCCCTCTAGGGGCATGCTATCAGAAGCACCTTTAGATGAAGAAGAAATGTCTCAGACAATAAGAAAAGCGGCTGATGATATAGGAATTGATTCTAAGTTTGTAAATGTTGCTTTAGCAGAAAATCAAGTTTATACAAAGGTTTTAGAAATGCCTGTATTATCAGAAAAAGAGCTAAGATCAGCTATCTATTGGGAGGCTGAGCAATACATTCCGGTTCCTCTGACTAACATTACACTTGTCTGGAATATATTAAAAAAACCTGAAGCAACTGCTGTTAATGAAAAAATGCAAGTGTTAATGGTTGGAGCACCCACAATTTTGATAAATAAATATCAAAGAATAATTTCCTCAGCAGGTTTTACAATTAGTTCTATGGAAACAGAGATTCTATCTGCTGTTAGATCACTTGTTTCAGGAGAGAGCTTCCCAACTTCTCTGATAATTAATATTGGAGCAGTAAGTACATCTTTTGCAATAATTAGAAAAGGAATTATGGTGTTTACTTATTCAATGTCTGTTGGCGGTGCGGCAATAAACAGAGCAATTGCAGCAGATCTTGGCTTAACTTCTAGTCAAGCTGAAGAATACAAAAAAGCATACGGTTTTTCAGATAAAACATTAGGTGGAAAAATAGGAAGAGCAACAGAACCAATTTTAAGTTCAATTCTTGCTGAAGCAAAAAAATCAATTGCTTTTTATGGCCAAAAATATAAAGATGATCAAACAATTAGACAAATAATTTTATCTGGAGGAACAGCAAAATTACCAGGAATAGAAGTTTTTTTTGCAAATGCTTCAGGAATAGAGACAGCAATCGCAAATCCATGGAAAATTCTTTCTTCTCAGCAAATACCAAAAGAGATATTAGATAACGGACCAGATTATTCAATTGCCGTTGGTCTTGCGATGAGAGATTATGAATAGCAATATTAACCTGCTTCAGCAAAAAGATGATCAGCTGATTAAAAAACAAAAAAGATTAAAAATACTAAAATTAATAGCTGGAATTTTACTTGCCACAGTTGCTCTTTTTTCAATTATAATTTTTATTTTAAATACAAAATTTTCAGTAACTTCTATTAAAAATGAGCAAAATTCAGTTATAAACTCTATTTCTGCACTTAAAGCAAAGGCGGCAAAAATGATCTTAGTAAATGATAGGATAAAAGGTACTTCAGAAATTTTAAAAAAAAGAAAAGATTACACAAGTTTAATACAAAAAGTTTTAAACTCTGTTCCAGGAGAAGCTAAAACAGCTGGTCTAGACATTAATAAAGACAGTCTAAATATGTCAGTTTCCTCAAATTCCCTTTTATCAATTGATACGTATTTAGAGAATATGATTAAACTGTCTCAAGAAAAAAAACTTATTAAAAACTTAGTAATTAAAGGGATAAATGTAAATTTTAAAAATGGTGAATTCATTCTTTCTGTAAATGCAACAATATTATGAAAAAAAATATAAATATAGATAAAGAAGTAATTACAGTTTTATACAAAAAAAATAAGGAATATTTTTTACCTTTAGGAATTATTATTATTTGTGTTGCACTTTTTATATTTGTCATTATTCCACAAATTTATAGTCTTTTTGATCTTCAAAAAAAATCTAAACAGGAATTTGAAAAATTAAATGTTCTTAAAACAAATTATACTAATTTATTAAACATAAATGATGCAACCCTTACTTCTCAATATAATGTAACTTCTTCTGTTCTTCCAGTAGGTAAGGATTTTGCAGGAATACTTAATGCTGTCTCAATAGCTGCAAGCAAAGCTGGTCTTTCTCTTGGAGCATTTGAATTTAGCGTTGGTGATCTTTCAAAACCTCCGACTTCTGTTAAAAAGTTCCCTATTCTTGAGCTTACTTTAAATTTAGAAGGAGATACAAATGGGGCATCAAGATTTATAAAAGAGCTCTACAAAACTGCCCCTATTTCAGAGATCATTAACGTAAAGACTAATTATAATTCGGTAAATGCAACAATAAATTTTTATTATAAAGCGATTCCACCTGTTAATTTTAATGAACAGACACCTTTAAAAATGCTTTCTGGAGCTGATTTAACTGTTTTAAGTGGTATTTCAAAATGGGCAAATACAGAAAGGCAGATTATTTCACCTAGTGCTTCATCAAGCGGTGGCTTTAATGCAAATCCTTTTTAGAATATTTAATTAAATCTGGTCTTAATTTCTGAGTTATCTTAAGTGATTGATCTTTTTTCCATTTCTCAATTTTTTTATGATCACCTGAAATTAAAACATCTGGAACAGATAGGTTTTTAAAAGTTCTAGGTTGCGTATAGTGAGGATATTCAAGATTTTCAAAAAATGATTCTGAGATTGCAGCGCCTGCTCTTATTACACCAGGTAAAAGTCTTACAACAGAATCTGTAATAAGCATTGCGGGAATTTCTCCTCCAGTTACAATAAAATCACCTATTGAAATTTCACCATCGATAAAATTTTTAACTCTTTCATCAAAACCTTCATAATGTCCACAAATAAGAATTAAATGTTTTAGCTTAGAATATTCTTTTGCCCTTTTCCAATTAAACTGTTTTCCATGAGCACTTAATAAATATACTTTTTGCTCGCTTTTTTTTAGTTTTTTATCTTTTACTTTTTCAATTGCATTGCTTAGTACATCTGCTCTTAAAATCATGCCTGCTCCCCCACCAAAGGGTTTATCATCAACTGCTTTATGTTTTCCTATTCCAAAGTCTCTAATGTTTACAAAATCTATTTTAACTATTTTTTTATCAATAGCTCTTTTTATAATAGAGTGGTCAAATGGACCAATAAACATTTCCTTAAATAACGTGAGGATTGTTATTTTCATAAAATTGCAGTAACTAAGCTTATTGTGGTTTTTCTGTCAAAGATACGTAAATTCGCTTATTTTGTTTTATTGCAGGAATTTTCATTATATTTCTTATTGCTTTTATGACTTTACCACTTTTACCTATTACTTTCCCCATATCTTCTTTTGCAACATCAATCTCTAAATTTACAACTTCGTCTTGTTCATTCTCGGTTATATTTACATCGTCTGGTTTTTCGACAATGGAAGTAATTATATAGTTTAAAATATCTTTCATTGTTTTGATGTCAGTTTTAGTATCGTATCACTTGCCCTTGCACCTTGAGAAATCCAATAGTCAAAGCGTACTTTATCAATCTTCTTTACTCCTTTTGGTCCTTTTTCATACCAACCCAATACTTCAACTGGTTTTCCGTCACGTTTGGATCGTTTTTCCGCAACAACGATTCTAAATTTACGTTCTCCTCTTTTACCAGTTCTTGATGATCTTATTACAGTTGCCATGTTTTAGATTTTACCATTATTTTGTCTTTCTCTCAAGTGCTTGTTTTGCAGCCAGTTCTTCTGCTTGCTGTTTTGACTTTCCTTCTCCTGTGCCAAGAAGTATACCTCCAGAATATACATTTACAGTAAAGAGTTTTGCGTGCGCAGGACCTGACTCTTTAGCAACCTTATACATAGGGGAAGTTTGTTTTTTTGCCTGAATTCTTTCCTGAAGAAGACTCTTGGGATCCTTAAAGGCTTTGTTTTTTACAAATTGTTCAGCTTTTGGAAGAAGTACATCTCCTAAGAATTTATAAACAACTTCAGTTCCTTGATCTAAAAATAATGCACCAACAAATGCTTCAAAACTATCTGCAAGTAAACTTTGATTTTGTCTTCCTTTAGAATCTTCTTCTCCTTTGGAAAGTTTTAATAAAACTCCAAAGTTTAATTCTTTAGCAATTTGTGCAAGACTTCCTGTGTTAACAAGTTGTGATCTAAGATTTGTTAGTATTCCTTCATTATATTGTGGATATGTTAGGTATAAATAGTTTGAGACAATAAAAGAAATTACACTGTCTCCCAAAAACTCCAGTCTTTCATTAGAAGAAACTTTTTGTCTTGTTTCATTTAAATAAGACCTATGGGTAAAGGCCTGATTAAATAAATTATTGTCTTTTATTTTAGGAAGATTTATCATGTTCAATAACGTTTCCAAGCGCGCCATTTATAAAGGCTGGACTTGTTTCCCCGCCGTATTCCTTAGCAAGCTCTATTGCTTCATCAATAATTGCTCTAGGCGGTTCTTTTCTTTCAATAATTAATTCATAAACTGCAAGTCTTAGTATTGCAAGGTCTACTCTGTTTATTTTATTTATTGGGAACTCAGGAGCTGATTTTTTAATAACTTCATCAATAGTATCTTTTTTAATTATAATTGCCTTTGTTAAAGGATTTATTCTTTGTTTATGAAATTCGATTTTAAATAAATCTTCGACAAGTTTTTGTCTCTTTTTATGACGCGGGTCTAGAGGGTTTTTCATTATTTGTTATTCTTCGATTTCTTTTTTTACCTTTTTTTTAGGATTTACGACAAGAGCTCCTTTATAGTACCCGCATTTCTTACAAGTTGAATGAGATAGTATATTATTTCCGCAATTAGAACAGATAACAAGTGAAGGAACATCAAAGTTTATCGCTGCTCTTCTTTTGCCTTGTCTTTGTCTTGAATGTCTTTTCTTTGGTTCTTGTGGCATATTTTTATTAAATACTGACGTAATTAACTATGCTATTTTACTTTATTTTGTTCCTTTCCGCAAGAGAGTTAATCAGGAGATACTTCTTTTAATGTTTCTTTAGAAATTTTATTAAAAAGCTTTGTATAGGAATTAATTTTAGGAAATAAAGCTTTTGCTTCTATTCTAGTTTTTTTTATCAAATCAAAGTCAGAAAAACTAGCAACTTTTAGTTTTGGAATTCCATGCTGAGTGGTTCCATACATTTGTCCTGGTCCTCTAAGTTTTAAATCAAGTTCTGCAAGTTCTGCTCCAAAATATATTTTTTGAAGCGCACTTAATCTTTCAATTGTTTTTTCTCCCTTGCTCTCAGAAAACAGAAGACAATATGATTGTAAATCTCCTCTTCCTACTCTGCCTCGTAATTGGTGAAGTTGAGAAAGTCCAAATCTATCAGCTGCTTCAATTAGAATGATCGTTGCATTGGGTACATCAATTCCTACTTCAACAACTGGAGTCGCAACTAAAATATCAAATTTTTTATTTTTAAAATTATTTAATACTTCTTCTTTTTCTTTGGCTTTTAGTTTACCGTGCAAAATATCTAACTTTAAATTTGGAAAAATTTGTTTTTTTAAGATTTCAAGTTCTTTAGTTGCGGCTTTAACAGTAGTCATTGTTTCTGATTCTTCAATAAAAGGACAGATAACAAAAACCTGAATTTTATTAGTTTTTATTTCTTCTTCAATCCATTTGTATGCATCTTTTCTTTTATGAGGAGAGGTAAGCCAAGTTTTTACCCTTTTTCGTCCTATTGGCATCTCATCAATTACTGATAAATCTAAATCACCATACATAGAAAGTGCAATTGTTCTTGGGATTGGTGTTGCAGTCATTGTTAGGAAATGTGGATTATTGCCTTTTTTTCTTATTAAAGCTCTTTGCTCAACACCAAATCTTTGTTGTTCATCAATTATTACAAGGCCTAAATTTTTGTAATCTATTTTGTCAGATAAAACAGCATGTGTTCCCACTAGAATAGAAAAATCTAAATCCTGCATACTTATTTTTTTATTTCCAGTTACAAGTACTACCTTTATTCCAAGCGGAGAGAAAAAATTATTAAGAGTATTAAAATGTTGACTTGCAAGAATTTCAGTAGGTGCCATTAAAACAGATTGAAAGTTGTTAAGGTAAGCAATATACATTGTAATTGCTGAAACTACTGTTTTCCCTGATCCAACGTCTCCTTCAAGAAGTCTATTCATTGGTTTTTCTTTTCCAAGATCAAGATATATTTCTGATAAAACTTTTTCTTGAGCATTAGTTAATTTAAACGGCAGAGAAGAAATAAAATCATCTATTTTTTCCTTATTTTCTTTTACTTTAAATGAAAAACCTTTTATATTTTTACTCCACTCAGTTTTTCTTTTTATTACCTGAAGTTGCATTAAAAATAATTCATCAAAAGAAAGTCTTTTTCTTGCTTCTTCAGATTCTAGATGATCTTTTGGAAAATGAATTTTTAAGAGTGCATCATAAAGATTTAAAAAATTATATTTTTTAATAATTTCATCTGGCAAAAAATCAGAAATATTGTTTTTTTCTGATTTTAAAATATTATATATTTGTCTTCTAAGCCATTTAGAACTTACTCCTCTTGTTTCTGGGTAAATGGGAACAAGTCTTCCTGTATGAATGGTTTCAGGGTTTTCTTTACTTATTACTTCATAAACAGGAGCTTGAATTACGAGATTATTAAGATTTTTTTCTATTTTTCCTGATAAAGATACTGTGTCACCTCTTCTTATTGTTTTAAGTAGATATGGTTGGTTAAACCAAATCACATTTATTTCTCCAGATTCATCTTTTACTTTTGCCTTTTGAATTTTTTTAAAACGTCTTGTATATTCATTACTTATTTCTATTATTTCCCCTCTTATTGTGACAGTCTCTCCAGCCTGAACACTTCCTATTTTAGATATTAAAGAAAAATCGTCATAACGAAAAGGAACGTGGTATAAAAAATCTTTAAAAGTATAAATTCCAAGCTTTTCAAGTCTTTTTGCATACATCTTATAAAGCCTGGAAGCTTTATTTACTGATGAATTTAAATCCATACTAGAGACTTAGTAAAGGAAGAAAAGATGTTGCAACAAGTGCAATTGTAGAAATTGCGACAATTACTGTCCACACCTTTTTATGTTTTCTAAAGATGTCCATATGAATATATATTACAACATTTAAAATCTTTTTAAAAGTTTTTAAAGATTCATATATGAATCTTATTTTTATTTCTTGATTCTGTTAAGGATTAATTATCAAAATAAACTAGTTTAATGCCAAAAAGCTCTGGTATGAGTTAAAACCATTGGGATATTTGCTTTATCTGCTGCTTCAATTGAGAGCTTGTCATTTACTGAATCACCTTGCTGAATAATTGCAGAAACTTCATGTTTTGCAGCAAGTTTTACAGAATCATCAAATGGAAAAAAACTATCACTTGCAAGAATTCCTCCTTTAACAAACTTCCCTGCTTGTTCAAGAGCAAGCTTTGTTGATCTAAATCTTGATGTTTGACCTGAGCCAATTCCTCTTGTCATGGGTAGTTTCTCATCAACAATGATAACGCTGTTTGACTTAATCCTTGAGACAAATTTCCAGGCTGCTTTCATTTGTTCAAGCTGCTTTTTAGTTGGTTTTTTCTTTGTAACAATTTCCCATTTGGAAAAGTTTTTTTCAACATCGTTATCTGCTGTTTGTAGTAAAAATCCTCCGTCAACAAATTTAATATTCTTATTATCACTATTTTTCTTTGTCATTTTTCCAAATACGTAGATTCCCATATTTTTTCTTACTGACTTAAGGAGAGTTAGCGCTTTTTTCTCAATTGAGGGGCAAACAATAACATCAATGTTTTTCTTTTTTTCTTCTTTAAAAGAAGCAATGATTTTTGCTGTTTTTAAATCAATTGGATTATTTATTACAATTACTCCTCCAAAAGCTGATTCAGGATCTGCTTCTATTGCGCGCTCTAGTGCTTCTGAAGTGTTCTTGCCTGCTGCTATTCCGCAAGGAGTGTGGTGCTTTATGACAACTGCACAGGGTTCACTAAATAACTCAACTGCTTTTATTCCTGCATTAATATCAACTATGTTTATAAGAGAAGGTATTTTATCAGATAGGCTTTTTAATTTTCCCATTAAAGAGCTGGTATTTGGTTCAATATAAAAAGAGGCTTTTTGGTGTGGATTTTCTCCATACTTTAATTCAAATGATTTTCTTCCAGCAAGAGTTACTTCATCTAAAAACATATCTTTTCCAAAATGTTTTGCAATTTGAGAATCATAAAAGGCGGTATGAGCAAAAGCTTTTACTGCAAGTTCTTGTCTAAACCTTAAGTCTATTTTCTTTTCTTTCAAAGAATCTGTAATTTTTTGATAATCATTTGGATCAATAACTACTAAAACATTTTTAAAGTTTTTTGCAGCAGCCCTTACCATTACTGGTCCTCCTATATCAATATTTTCAATTGCTGTATCAAGAGAGACACTCTTTTTTGAAACTGCATTCTCAAAAGGATAAAGATTACAAACAACAATATCAATTGGTTTGATATTTAAATCTTTTGCTTCTTTAACGTGGGATTTCTTTCCCCTGTCATATAAAATGCCTGATTCTATTTCAAAACTAATTGTTTTCATTCTTCCGTCAAAGCATTCAGGATTACCAGTTATTTTTTGAATTGGTATGACAGGAATTTTATTATCATTTAAAACTTTTGCGGTTCCTCCTGTTGAAATTATTTCAAAGCCAAGCTCTGTTAAGGATTTTGCAAATTCAACTATTCCCTTTTTATCATAAACACTTAGGAGCGCATGTTTTCTATTATCTGAAGTTTTTTTTGTAGCTTTTTTTCTTGCCATAGACTTTGGGGCAGGACTTTATCAAATTATAATTTTTAAGAAATATTGTCAAGGGGAGATTTTAACAATTTTTCTTTTTCCTATTCGTATAACCATGCCTTCTTTAATATCTTGCTCGGCATCTTTTGCATTAATGGTTTTATCGTTTACTCTTACCCCTTTTTGCTGTATAAGTCTTTTTGTTTCAGATCTACTAAGTTTTACCCAGTCAGAAACTGTATCAAATATGGTTTCTTTTAAATCTTTAATTGAAACAGTTTCTATCTGATCTGGAAGTTCTTTTTTTTGTACAGTGTTTTGAAATTGTTCCTCGGCTTTATCTGCTTCTTTCTTTGAGTAAAGTTCTGAAACAATAACATATGCAAGTTTTTTCTTAGCTTTCATTGGTTCTTTTTTTACACTCTCTTCTATTTTTTTAACTTCATCCATTGGAAAACTTGTTACAAGCGTAAAATACTGACCAATCAAATCGTCATTTACTGCCATTACTTTTGCAAAAATATCATAAGGACTGTCGTCAATCCAAATCGCATTTCCCCAGGATTTACTCATTTTTCTTCCGTCTAGTCCTTCAAGGATTGGGGTGGTTAAGACAAAAGAGTTTTTATTACTTAGATTTTTTATAAGTGTTCTTCCCGCTTGCATATTAAATGTTTGATCTGTTCCCCCGACTTGGATATCAGTATTCATGATAAAACTGTCATATCCTTGCATTACAGGATATAGAAATTCATGAAGACCTACTCTTTTTCCTTGACCTAATCTTTTTTTAACTAATTCTCTTCCTATAAAATCTCCTACAGAGAAATTTTGAGTAAGTCTTACAATGTCTTCAAAACTTAATTTTTTAAGCCATTCACTGTTGTGTCTTACTTTTACTTTTGAAAAATCTAATATTTTTTCCGCTTGTTTTTTATATGTTTTAAAATTTTCATTTATTTCTTCCTGAGTTAAGGCAGGTCTTTCAGATTCCTTATCTGAAGTATCCCCTATTAGAGCAGTAAAATCACCAATTAAAAATGTTACATTGTGTCCAAGATCAGAAAATGCTTTAAGCTTTCTTAGAGGGACAGTATGTCCAAGGTGAATTTTTGTTGAAGTTGGATCAATTCCAAGGTAAATATTTAGTTTCTTATTTCCATTAAGTGTTTTTCTTAGATCTTCTTTTGAAGGGATAATATTGGCAACGCCTCTTAGCAGTATTTCCTCAATTTTATCCATAACGGCAGTATAGCATATTTGAGGCAAGGAATAATTTTTTTTGCTATACTATAGCAATGCGGGATTTTGCAAGTAGGAGGTCAAGACGCAGAAGCTTTAAAGCCTCTAAAATCTTTGTAGCAAGTAAGATTACAAAAATCGCTTTTTTTAGCTTAATTGGATTTATACTTCTTAGCATAGTTCTTGTTCTTTGGTACAGTAGAGATCTCCCTACTC
>Ga0209587_1001121_pt1 | contig 12823 bp, 11 predicted proteins | sample NGEPerD_2_FD_184512 | JGI IMG/M metagenome (GOLD analysis project Ga0209587, IMG submission 184512) | Arctic peat soil microbial communities from the Barrow Environmental Observatory site, Barrow, Alaska, USA - NGEE PermafrostL1-D... | ecosystem: Environmental > Terrestrial > Soil > Wetlands >... | reverse complement strand
ACCCAGGATAGACGCCAATCCAAAAAGTATTATTCATAATTATATCCGTATTCTTTAAGTTACCAACAACTCTATAATTAATTTTATAGTTCTTAAAATAAGGTTGCTTAATTATATTTCCAGAAAACAACAAACGTGTTCCAATTTTTTTATCATTTAAATATCTTAGCAGCTCTTCCCTGGAAAATTTAGCTCCCGACTTAATTGTTAATAAAAACCCGAACCAACTTGGGTCAGCTTTTTTGCTCCATTTAGGTAAAATAAAATATTTATCAAACTTTTTAAAAGCATTATAAAGATAAGAAAAATTATCCTTTCTTTTTTGAATGAATTTCGGCAACTTATCTAGTTGCGCCAAACCTAGAGCGGCTTGAATGTCGGTAATCTTTAGATTATATCCAATTTCACTATAAATATACTTATGATCATATCCTTGCGGTAAATCGCCTAGTTTCCAACCAAAACGATTTCCACAAAAATTATCTATACCTGTCGGACAAACACAATCTCGCCCCCAATCACGTAGAGATCTAACTATTTTGCTTAATATAGGATCATTAGTCAAAACTGCGCCACCCTCGGCCATGGTAATGTGGTGAGCCGGATAAAAACTGCATGTAGATATATGCCCAAATGTCCCGGTAAACTGCCCATTATATTTTGAACCAAGGGCATCACAATTATCTTCAACGAGCCAAAGTTTATGCTTATCACAAAGTTTTCGCAGTTCATCTACTTCAAGGGGATTACCTAAAGTATGAGCAATAAAAATCGCTTTAGTCTTTTTAGTAATCGCTTTCCTGATATTTTCTAAAGACGCATTATAATTACCAAGAGACACATCAATAAAAACTGGAATAAATCCATTCTGAATTATTGGATTAATAGTAGTTGGAAAACCAGCAGCAACAGTAATAACTTCGTCTCCCTTTTTTAACCTTTTCTCTTTTGGTAATCTAAAAGAAGTTAGGGCGCTAAGCGCTAACAAATTAGCCGAGGACCCAGAATTAACTGTTATGCAAAAATTTAAATTTAAAAAACCGGCTAATCTTTTTTCAAATAGAGCGGCATATTTTCCTTCTGTCCACCAGCCATCCATAACCGCCCCCACCATACTTATTAATTCTTTTTCGTCAAAAATTTTTCCAGAGACAGGAACTGAAGATTCTCCTGGAATAAAATTTTTTTTAGGAAAATCAATCTGATATTGTTTAATTATTTCTTTTTTTAAATTATTATTCATAGTATTTTTTATAAATCATCTATTTTATTAACTATCATGTTCCACAACTTCTTATGTTCTGGAATAATATCTTTTGGCATTTTTTTAAAAAATCTACCATCATTAGGAATCATATCAGTCGTACATAAATATATCAAAGAAATTCCATGATTACGAGGGGAATTAAGATAGTTTATCGGAAATAAAAATTCATATTTTTTAATCTGTATGCCCAGCTCTAAAAAAGCCGTCTGCTGAATTCGCTTTTCAAAACTTTCTTTATAACGCATGAGCCCCCCGGGGAAATGCCATCCCTTCCACCACTTATCTTCACGCCATGTTAGCAATATTCCTTCTTTATTAACAATAATTAATTCACAGGAAACAAAAGGCACAACTTTTACTAAAGCATCAAATACGGATTGCGGTAGTCCTAATTGTGGATTTTCTATCTTTTTTAATAAAATCAATAATTGTTTTTGTTCTTTTAATGTTAACATGATTCTATAAAATTAATCTAAATTTTTTGGAATAGCGTACAAAACCGTTTCAAACATTTCTTCTTGATGATGCCTTAAATAAAATTTATAACCAGAGTTATACTTTAATATTTGCATAGGGAGTTTCCATAAATCAATAGGCCTATGATAAACACAAACCGCTAATTTCGGATGTTGCGATTTAATGATAATTTTTGCACCTGCCAACACTTCATCTTCATATCCCTCAACATCCATCTTAATCGTCGTGACTAATTCACCAAGACATAAATCATCCAAAGGCTCAACTTTTATTTTATATTCACTATCTTTTACAACAGTGGAACCTTCACTATTAAACGCAAAACAAACTTCTTGTCGTGAAGACCCCGCGCCTAAATTAAAAATTTTAATTTTATTTAATAATTTAACATATTTACTAATGTTACCAGCTAATTCCTTAAAATTTGCAGGATCTGGTTCCAGGGCATAATATTTTTTAAATTTACCCTTAACTTGTCGAAGGAACTGCTGCAAGGTATCCCCTGTATAAGCGCCGACATCCACATAACTTTCGTCAATTTGCATTCTCCAGAATTTTCCTGGAAAATATTGTTCAGAGTCTATTTGAGGTAAATATTTTGGAGATAGAGTCGTGCGAAAACGCAAAATATCTAAAAATAACTTCCTAGATTTTTCATCTTGCAATAAAGAATATACTTTTTCAATTGATTTCCTTCCTTTTCGTATTTCAGTAATTACACTTTTATGCCGCTCATCACGAAATTCTTTCTGATATAGCACATCTAAAACATAATATGGAACTATACTTTGACAACCGCATTCCCGAAGCTGTTTATAAATTTGTTTGACATATTTGGAAGTGATAATAACCATCTGCTCTGAATTTTTTTTAAGATCAGATGGAGACAAAACCTTAAGCCCATTAATATCATGCCCCCACAATTTTTTATCATTATCGGAAAAAGCGCTCACTTGTATGTTTAATTTTTTAAAAATAGAAAGAATCTTTTTTCCAGATTTTTTCGCTCCGAACAAAACAGCGCCCCGACATGAATCAATAGTCTTAATCTTATATTGTTTTTTTATCAAATTTATAAATTCTTTATCAGAATGAGGAGCGCCCTCAAAAAACTCGGTCAAATCTTTAGTCGCACTATCTTTTTTCATACTTTGTATTTATTTTTAAACTGATTTATTAACTTTTTAATATTTTCTATCTTTATGTCTCTAAAATCATTAATTGCTAAATCAGAAAAAGTTTGTATTTGTTCCCTGCTAATCCCAGTTGCAATACCAACTCTATACATGCCAGCTCTCTTCGCCGCCTCTAAACCGGTTGGGCTATCCTCAAAAACCACACAACAACTAGGATCTATACCCAAAAGCTTGGCAGAGCTTAAATAAATCTCCGGGTCAGGTTTAGGTTTAATCACATGTTCAAGCGACAAAATGGAGTCAAAATATTTTTTAAAACCAAACTTTTTTATTAAAATTTCGGTTGATTTTAAGTTGGAACTCGTGGCTAAACCGACCTTAAATTCCCCACTCAGTTTTATCTTCTTTAAAAATTCTTCCACCCCCGTTATGGGAGAAAAATCTTGTTTTTCTAAAATATTATAGTATACTTCCCTTTTTTTCTGTATTAACTCTTGGATTTTAGATGAATCACCTTGTTTATTATATATATTTAAAAATAACTCCATCGCTTTAGTTTCAGAAAGACCAATACGCCCTGGGGTTTCTTTGATATCAATGTTATATAAATTTTTAAATACATCTTGATAAGCTCTAAACTTCAAGTCTTCAGTCGGAAATAGCACCCCGTCCATGTCAAATATAATGCCGTACATTTTACTTATCAATTAATAATAACTCACGATTAATATCATCTGACTGTTTTTGATACCATTGATAAAGATTTTCAATTGATTGCTCAACGGAGGTAAATTCAAATCTTTTTAATTCCTTCAGCAATCTTTCGTTATTACCACTATATTCTCGCCCTAATCCCGATTGAGCAACTTTGATACTTAAGTTTTTACCAGAAATCTTTAATATAATTTTAGCCAAAGTCATCAAATTGACGGAATGTCCAGTGCAAATATTATATTTATGATATTTTAAGTTTTTAGCCTCTATAAAAAACCTCGTAATCTTAAGCAGGTCATTTATATCAAGATAATCAAAAAATACATTCTGTCGTATAGTAATATCCAAATTATTCAAGGTCTTACAAATGGCGTTGGAAATAAAACGTATTTCCCAGTCTTCATATTTTCCGAAACAACCAAAAAGTGTTAAATTATAAATATTTAACGATTCTTCCGCAGTCAAATTACAAATATATTTTGAAAAACCATAACCATCTGTCGGCACGTGAAAATTAAAATAGTCTTCAACGACGCGCGGTGGCATGAACTCGCGCCCGTATTCCGCGCCGGATCCGAAATAAATCATTTTTCCGTAAAATTTACTACCTCGCGCCAAATTAAAAAACATCCTCAAATTATTGTCTAAAACCAAATCAGTATCTTTCGCGGAATTTCGTGAAGCGTTGTGAGTGGCACAATGGATAACTGTATCAAATTTTTCTCGTCGCAGAAAATCCCAAACCGCCATACTATCCAATAAATCCAACTCTGTACGAGAAATTGCAATAACATTATAGTCATCTAATAGCTGTTCTTTTAAATTTTTTCCGATAAATCCGTTTGACCCGGTAATTAAAATCTTTTTCATTTAAAGCGTAATAACTTTATTTTTTAATCGATACTTTTTAATTTCATTTTTAATTTCTTCACGGAAACGAAAAGAAGAAATAAAAATTGGCTGAGAGTAATGATCTAATTGATCTGGAGAGATAATTGGAATATTACTAAGTTTTTTGCCAACTAGATTTTTATTAACATCAACAACTACAACCGTTTTAGCAGCGAGTTTTGTGGAGGCGAATAAACGCTGGGTCAAAGAACCTCCACCCCAAACAATAATTTGTCCATCAATAGCAACGATTTTTTTCTCAACGGCTTTTAATTTAACAGTAGAAGCTTGAATATAATTATTCATAGACATCTTTAACTGTCCGCCGCTCTGCCAAACAGAATAAATAACTCCACTAACGGAAATCGTTTGCAAGCAACGAAAATTCTTCATCAACCGTTGCAAAGAATCATGGGAAAAAAAATTAATATGCTCTACAGAAAATTCTCCGAAAGGTTCTTCAAACTTTTTATAAAAATTATCAGCATCCGGTACTACGATAATCACTAAGCCGCTAGGACTGAGAAGGCTATTTATTTTAGTTAGACTTTCCTGAACTTTAGGCAGATGTTCTAAAACAGAGGATAAAATTAAACAATCAAATTTTTTTTCAGATTGATAAGCCAATAAATTGGCCGTGTCTATTTTTAAACCGAATTTTTGTTTAGCTAAAATTTTACAAATTGGAGAAGGATCAACCCCTAATAAATTTTTAAATTTTTCTTTTTTGAGGATATTTAATAAATGTCCAGTGGAACAACCAATATCTAAAATGGTCGACGTTTTAGCACAATATTTTTCTATCAAACGCACGACAAACTCATGTACGTTATGATCCCGCTCATTCTCATATTTGGACATATCGCGGTAATATTTGTTATAAAAGGATTGCGTCAACGTATTATTTACAAAAACAAATCCGCACTCCTTACAACAGGCAATGGCATGAGAAAAATAATCAGAAAAACGCTGGACATACATAATCTCATTTTTAGAAGAGCCGCATAAAGGACAATTTCTTGTTTGTTTAACAGTCATGTTCATAAGATAAAATTTTAATAGTTTTTATTATTCTTCAAGGGGGGGTACAATCATATTATCTTTAAATTCTTGACGGTCCAAAAATGGTGCCAGATCTTCCATCGGTTTAGAAACAATAGAGCCATCGGTTTTAACCATTGATGTTAATTTAGGTTGAACCATTTCATTTGGTTCTACTAAAATTTCGCATACCACTGGACCTGACGTTGCCAAAATATTTTTAATATTTTTTTTCAACTCGGAATAATTACTAACCCTTACAGTAGCAATACCGTAAACTTCAGCTAATTTACAAATATCCGGCAAAAATAAACCGCTATTAATTTCCGTGGACACATAAAAACTTTGAAAATAATTACGCTGAGTAGCCTTAATGGAGCCGTATCCACCATTATTCAAAATAAAATATTTAATCGGTAATTTTAAATGTGCCACAGTGGCCAGTTCTTGAATATTAAGTTGAAAACCGCCATCACCATTTATACAAATTGTTCGTTTACGTCCACTAGCCACACAGGCTCCAATACTTGAAGGCAACCCAAAACCCATAGATCCAATACCTGGCATATTTAAAATTCTCTGTCCTGCTTTAACTCGAAACGCCTGCATAAACACATCACTGCAGGCCCCGGAACTGCCTGGAACTAAAAGATCCTCTCCAGTTAACTCTTTGGATAATAAATCAACTAAGGCATATGTATTAACAAATTTTTTTTGCTGCTTATACTCAGGTAGCACTACCAGATATTTATTCTTCCATTCCTTACACTTGGTCAGCCAAGCGCCATTATCGCGCTTAACAATTTTCTGACTTTGTTTTAACATTTCTTTGATGAAATCTTCGGCGCTGGCTTTAATTGCCAATTGATTATCAAATTTCAATTTTTTCAATTCCTTCGCGTCAATATCAACCATTATTTTTTTTGCTTCTCTGGCAAAATTTTTATAAGAATAAGCGATCTGACCAAAATCCAAACGCGCACCGATACTAATAAACAAATCAGAATTTTGCTGAATAAAATTTGCTCCCCTCTGACCGACGCTTCCCGGTCGTCCATAGAATAAAGGATGGTCTTCGGGCAAAAGATCTATAGCCTTCCACGTAGTTAAAATTGGAATTTGTAACTGCTCTATCAACTGAAAAAAATATTTCTGAGCGTTAGACAGTTTAATGCCATAGCCAGCCAGAATAACCGGACGTTCGGCCCTATTAATCATTTCAATCACCGATTGTACTAGATTTTTTAAATCCGTTGTTGCTTGTATTTCATTGTCAGACGGTTTAAACGGCCTTAAATTATTTTCATCAACAAAACTAGCCTGTACATCTAAAGGAATATCCAACCAAACCGGTCCCGGCCGACCATCTTTTGCTAAATAGACTGCTTGTTCCAGATGATATCGAATATCCTCCGGTTGCAAAACAGTTACAGCATATTTAGTAATAGATTGCACTATAGGTACTATACCAATTTCCTGAAAACCCAAAGTCCTTGGACCGTCAGGACCGGCGATATCGGAGCGTTTAACCTGTCCAGAAACGATTAATAAAGGAATCGACTCCGTCCAAGCTCCAGCCACTCCTGTGATAGCATTAGTACTACCTGGACCAGTAGTAACCAAAGCACTGCCTAAATTATTAGTATACTGAGCATAAGCCCCGGCGGCAATGGAAGCGCCTTGTTCGTGTAGACAACTGACATAACTCAATTGTTTATTGCGACCCAAGGAATCAACTAAATGCATACACCCTCCTCCTGGTAAAACAAACACATGTTTCACTCCTTGGCCAGCTATAAATTTGTAAATATAATCTGATAATTTTATCATAATAATTAATAATTTTAATTATTTCTGTCCATAATACGCGCCTTGACCATGTTTACGGAAATAATGTTTTTTAATCAAGGTTTCCTTTAATTCCGAAATATCCGATTTTAATGATAACGTTAAATAAGCCATTTTAGCTAGCTCTTCCGCCATCACACTATTATAAACTGCCTGCCTCGGAGATTTACCCCAAGTAAAAGGACCATGACGAGCCACTAAAACCATTTCCACATCCTCATAAGATAATTCAGTAAAAACTTGAATGATCTGATTGCCAGTCTCTTCTTCATAATTATTACTGATTTGCTCGTCTGTTAAAATAGCAGTGCAAGGTATGTCTGCCGAAAGATGGTCGGCATGAGTTGTACCTAAAATAGGAATCGAGCGTTCGGCTTGTGCCCAAGCAACGGCAAAAGTGGAGTGGGTATGCGCGATACCGCCGATATTTAAAAATTTGCGGTAAAGTAAAGCGTGGGTTTTTGTGTCGGAAGACGGTTTTAATGTCCCAGACAACACCCGACCTTTCAGATCAACCACTACCATTTTTTCTGGACTCAAATCCTTATAAGGCACGCCACTAGGTTTGATAACAAACACTCCCTGCTCGCGATCAATACCGCTCATATTACCAAAAGTGTAAGTAACTAGTCCGCGCCTGAATAACTCCATGTTGCATTCATAGACCTCTTTTTTTAAATCTTTTAGGGTATCCATAAATAATTATTATGAGCTAAAAAAATCCGTCCAATAAGTCAGAAAAATTTTTCTATCTTTATTATTACTAATATTTTCATCCTCCCAATAAGAATCGCCTGTAAAATATGTGGTCGATATTTCTTCTAGAATCACACCATTTTTAGTTTTAAAAGAATGAGGCATATCGCGCTCAATCAATACTAAATCTCCCGTTTTAAGACCCCTATCTTCACCTTTTATATTAATAATCATATCTCCATATAAAATCTGCATGGTTTCTTCTTTCTTTTTATGAATATGATTCGGGTAATTTTGACCGGGTAAAAGTATAATCAACTTTTTACAATATTCCCGATTAACTATATTTAATATAACGGCACCACACTCATAAAACCTTTCTAAACCATAGTGATAAGATAATTCCATTTCGACTTTATTAGGCAGTTTAATCTTTGCTTCCTTGAGCAAGCCCTTGACTTTGGTTAGTATTTCCCAAACCTTATCTCGCTGATTAGTTTCATTTATATTCTCCCACATTACCGGATCTTTTGGTAAAATATCATTTTGGGCAATAAACTCCAAATATTTAGAAAATTCATTGGCCACTATTTGCCCGTCTTTGTTTGGCATGGCAAAAAAAACATTATCCAAATCTAATTTTTCTCCGACTTTTATCAAACGCTTAGCATAAACACCGCGATGTAAATTTCTTAAATCAGAAATCTCCTTATCACTTGGTGTCGGTCTAACGCCAATGATACCGCTCATCACAAAAGCTTGTTCCGCAGATTCCAGCCAATTTTTTATTTGTTCAGGATTAGCAGAATAAGCATTTAAATTATATTTATCAGTTTGAATCCCAACATGTTTTTCAAATATTACGGAGCCTTTAGCGACAGCCGATTTAATAGAATCAAGATTATCTGGAGATTCATGTGTGGAAAATCCTATTGGCACCCCAATATAACGGTCTTTCAATAAATTAATTTGGTTTAATTGCAAATGTTCATTGGTTGTTGGGTATTCTCCAACACAATGCATTAAAGCAAATTTTTTATCTCGATGTTGAAAAAAACTAACCACATTATCTATATCTTCTAATTTTGCGCCAGCAGTAGAGGCTATAATTGGTAAATCGGTTTGAGCAATTTTTTCTAAAAGAGGCCAATCATTAAAGTAACAACTAGGAACTTTTATAACATCATATTTATGTTTAGCTATTAAATCTACGGCTTTATTGTCCCACGGCGTACAAATAGAAATCATCCCTAATTTATCAACCTCGTCTTTCAAAACTTTATACTGTTCTTCACTGAGGATGGTCTCAGTAAACCTTTTTATCAATTTGTGTTCATTGCTGTGTAAAAAATCAGGATGCACAAAAGTATCTAAATATCGATATTGAAATTTCACGGCCAATTGAAAATCAAAACCCTTACTGGCTTCATGTATTTCACGGATAATTTTCAGACCATGATCAACATCTCCCATATGATTATTGGCCATCTCAAAAATAAACAACGGTTTGACATTTTTGCCAGACGCGCGACTCTCAAAAAGCTGCAAAAGTTCTGTTTTCATATATAAATTTTTTAACCAATCAGGATTTCGCCTGATTAGGTTTTAATCCTTCCTAAACAGGAAGATTTAAATTATTCAAATATTTTTTATACCACTCATAAGTCTCCTTTATTCCTTCTTCAAAAGTATAATTAGATTTCCAGCCTAAAACCCTAGTTACTTTGTCATAATTTAAACTCTGAGAAGGGATTTCATTCTTCTGATCATTTGTTATTTCATATTTACATTTTTTACCAACAACGCCAGAGACTTTTTCTATTAACTGTAAAACAGAAAAATTATATCCAGTACTAAAATTAAAAGCTTCGCCTTTAACTTTATCTATATTTTCCATCAGTAATAAATAACCATCCGCGACATCTTTAACATAAACATAATCACGGATAAACGTTCCATCACTCCTAATTTCAAGTGTTTCGTCAAAAATTATTGCCTTCATGATTCCTGGGATAATACGATTTGTATTTAAATCTCCTGGACCATAAATATTTCCAAAACGACTGACGGCCACTGGTAATCCATAAGTACTAGCGTATGTTCTAGCAATTAAATCTGCGCAAGACTTAGAAACATCATAGGGATGACTGCCGGCCATTGGGTTTGTCTCGTCAGCTTTATCACATTTCTTTCCATAAGCCTTATCACTAGAAGCTAGCACTACTCCTTTTATATTTGGACAATTACGCGCGGCCTCCAGAATATTAACTGTTCCCATGATATTAGTTTCTAAGGCTTCCCGAGGATTTATAAAGGCTGTTGGAACTATTGGCTGAGCGGCTAAATGAAAAATATATTCAATTTCATACTTAGAAACTACATCAAACACTCGACCACAATCTTTAATATCGCAAATAGCCGAGATTGTTTTTTGATCTAAATTTTTCTCCGTGAAATAAGAACGAAAATCTTTTGATCTTCTAGTAATAAAAACGACAGCCCCTTGCGCAACTAATTTTTCAACAATATGACCGCCCACTAACCCGGTTGCGCCCGTCACAAGAACTTTTTTATTTTTAAAATAATTTTCCATATTGATTTATAATTAAAAATTAATCCCAAATTTTCCAAAATGGATCTTTTTTCCAATCCTTATTAAGTTCTTCGACATCTTTATAGGTGTCCATGCATTTCCATTTGCCCTCATGTTCAAACATGGATAATTCTCCTTTTGCTGCCAGGGGATCAAATGCCGCTTCAATCATTGTATCAGGTTTAATAAGATCTAAAAATTCATTCTTAAAAACCATAAAACCACCATTAATTAAATCCATGGATTGTTTTTCAATAACATCAGCAATATTAGATTGATAAAAATCTTTTATCTTATTAGTTTTTGCATCATTTTCCAATAAGCCAAACCGACCCTTTCTTCTAACACCTGTAATTGTGCCAATTGTGTTTTGACTTTTGTGGAATGCGACTAACTCTTTAATATTAATATCACCCACTCCATCCCCATAAGTAACCATAAAATCTTCGTTGCCTACATGATCTTTCATTTTTCTTATTCTTTCCCCCGTTAAAGTACCTAAACCTGTTTCTACGAAAGTTATTTTAAAATCATCACAATCATTATTGAGAAAAGTAATCTCATTATCTTTCGTACTTAATGTAAAATTATTCAAGAGGGTCCGCCAATGAAGAAAATATTCTTTTATCATATCTCCTCGGTAACCTAAAGCAAGAACAAACTCATTATAACCATAATGAGAATAAATTTTCATAATATGCCATAAAACTGGCTTACCACCAACATTTACTAACGCCTTGGGTTTGAATTCTGTCTCTTCTTTCATTCTAGTTCCTTCACCACCACATAAAATTATTGTTTTCATATAATTTCGAAACTATCAAATACTATATTATTTTATTTTATTTATAAAAAGTTTTATTACCCCCCCCATATTTAGCTTCACGGGGGCCCTAACATTGATTCCTTGTTAAAAATAAGAATTTATCAATCTCTCGCAAATCGAGCATTATTTTCAGAAATTTGTTTATTTTTAAAAATTTAGCTATTTCATTCTTTTTCTCTTCTATTTTCTTATAGCCAGAGACAATTTTTGACTCTATCCTTTTATTTATCGTATACTTTAACTAATATATATATTTATATTAGCATAATTTATCATAAAAACAAGCTAAAATTACTAAATTTATTATTAAGTTATCTAGTCCGGACCCTCTTTAACTATCTAACTATATCTTACTTCTTATTTGTAATATTTAACTTAATTATTAATATTATTAAATATTCATTTAATCTTAATGCTTTAACTAAACAAAGACCAGACTTCTTCAAAGTCTGGTCTTTGTTTTAATCAGATAAATATACAATTTAAGCTACCCCATTTAAATTATCACTCCCTTGATTATTCTGCCTCATATTTAGAACAAACTTTACATCCAAAGGTACTTCGGCTACTTGGCTTAAAGCTCCCTTTTCATCTTTTTGCATAGTCTTAAAGAGATAAGTTCCCTCTGTAGTTAACTTTATACCATTTATATTGGCAATTGTTCTAAGTCTTTTCTTATTAGCTTCGAACTTAGCTGAGATAGCAAACTCCCCCACCTTATCTCCTTTTGGATCATGTATTTCAATAACATAGTCTAACTTTCTTTCTTCTTTTGTATCTTCGTCATACCACATATTTACCGCCGAAAAAGAAGCCGGCACATTCTTTGTTTCCTTATTCATATCTTCTGGCTCAACAAAAGAGATGGTGAGTTCATCTACTACATCGTGCAAACTTAGTGAATTACTCATTTGATCGACTACTGCTTTATTACATAGAATTGACCAGACATTTTTCATATTTTTATTATTTATTTTAAATTAAATGATTGAGAGGAATGATTACTCGACTGCTTTAACCATTTAAGTTTATCAATCTTCTCTTTATTCTCTATATTCCAAACAAAGCTTTGAGAACCAATCCTTTGACTATTACTCTGAAAAACGGGGGCAGTGATTTCAGTTCCTAAAACTTTAGCAATTTTTTCCAAGGTTAATAAATACTTAATTGAATATCCTGGATTTTCCAGTCTAGCAATAGCTGATTGTTGCATTCCCGCCCTTTTTGCTAATTCCGCCTGAGTCCAACCCTTGCTTATCCTTGCCTTTTGTAAAGAGGAAGATACTTGAAAAAAAATATCAGGATTTTCACATAATTCTTTAAACTCATTATCC
>Ga0209587_1001120_pt1 | contig 12824 bp, 15 predicted proteins | sample NGEPerD_2_FD_184512 | JGI IMG/M metagenome (GOLD analysis project Ga0209587, IMG submission 184512) | Arctic peat soil microbial communities from the Barrow Environmental Observatory site, Barrow, Alaska, USA - NGEE PermafrostL1-D... | ecosystem: Environmental > Terrestrial > Soil > Wetlands >... | reverse complement strand
CCTCGCGTACGAAGAATGGGTTGCCAGCGGTGCGTTCGGTCACCCGAGCCACTGTGGCCGGCGTTGGTGAGGCACCGGCTGCATCGGCCAGCATCGCGGCAACCGCGTCGTCCGTCAGGCCGGTGAATTGAACGTGCAGCGTCGAACTGTCGGCCGCCAGATCACGAAGGAGATGCCCATCGGGCAGCGCCCCGCCACGGAACGCACCAGTGAGAAGGATCGGGTCGCCACGGAGATCGCGTGCAACGAAGCGGAGCAGGCGCAGGCAGCCGGCGTCGGCCCACTGCAGATCGTCGAGCATCACCAGGAGTGGGGTGACGCGAGCGCAGCTCCGCAAATATTCAGAAACCCCCGTGAATAGGGCAAACTGTCCGAGGTCGCCGCCTTCACTCTCGGCCCGCGTTCGCAGCTCGCCGAGCACATCTGGCCGGTTGTCGTCGAAAGTGCTCAGGACCCGTTGCCAGGGCCGGAGGGCCGGCGTCCCCTCCCCGTTCCAGCACGTGCCCCAGGCTGCCCGCCCGCCGAGGCCGTGAACTTCGTAGGCGAGGTGATCGAGGAGGTCGGTCTTCCCGATCCCCGGCTCTCCGGAGATGAGCACCAACCCACCACGGCCTGTGAACGCCCGCCGCAGTGCGGAACGGAGCGTAAGAAGGTCGTGGTCGCGCCCGAAGAGCTCGCCCATGGCCTCAGTGTGGCCTGATGGCTCGGCCCTTGTCCTGCGTTGGTAAGCGAATCAGGGTGGGGCGGCGTTCGCAGGCTCGACTGGCTCAGAACGAGGGCCCTCGCAGGATTCGAGGAATGGGGGCCTTCGGTCACGGATCGATCAGCGACACGGTATCGGCCTGCTCCGGCTCAAGCCTCGTCCCCGTCGCCGTGCACTTCACCGCAAGCCCAACGATGGTCGTTCGGCCGTCCCAAGGGGCCGGTGTCCGAGCGGCGCGTAGTAGGCGTTCTGCCGGAAGGCTCGCTGGTCAGTCTCCTGGGTCAGCGATGCGGGTGAAGGCGTCGAGGTTGGGTTGGTCGGCGGCGGGGAGCGACGAGTCGACTTACGAGCACTACGACCGGTACCTCGGCCTTGGCCGCAGCACGAGTCGCGCAGAACCCGTCATCCCACAAGAGGGAGAAGCCTTGAAGAAGTTCGTCGTGCTGACCTACGGGTTCATGCATCCGACCGAGGAGATCAAGCAGGAATGGGGTGCGTGGTTCGCCTCGGTCGGACCGCAGCGAGTCGACCCCGGCAGCCCGTTCGGCCGTGGCACCGAGATCACGAAAACGGGCCGCACCGACCTCACCCTCGACTGTCCCTCACTCTCGTGGGGTACTGCATCCTGAACGCCGAGAGCCTCGAAGAAGCAGAAGCGCTCGTCGAAGGAATGCCCATCATCGACGGCGTCCGTATCTATGAGAGCCAGTCCATGTAGCCGTGTCCAGCGCGTCAGACACTCGATTGAACTCTACGGAAGGTCGACTTCGATGATCTGGTCGATCACCTGAGTGAGGTCCTCACCGACGATGTCGGGTTGTCGACCGACTGGGCTGAGCACCATTCCCGGACGCTGCACGAATCCCGCCTTGCATCCGGCTGCGAGGGCGCCGGCCACATCCCAGGAATGAGCCGCGACGAGCCGGATCTCGTCGATGTCCACATCGCACGACGTCGCGACGTGGTGGTACGGCTCGGGCGACGGCTTGAGCTTCTGGACCGTGTCGGCCGAGAGGACGTCGTCGAACAACTCCTGGATCCCTGCGAACCTCAACTGCGCCACTGCAACGGCCTCCACCGAGTTCGTGAGCGCGACCACCTTCAGCGAAGTGTCCTTCAGTCGTCTCAGGGCGGTCTCTACCTCGGGATGAGGGGAGAGGGAACTCATCATGTCCACCATCGCGTCGGCGTCTTGCTCGGTCACGCTGCGGCCGACTCGTCGGGCAATCATCAGGAAGGCCGCTCTCTGTGCGGAACTGAAGTCCAGGTACTCGCCGGTGAGCCCCCGACGAAGGACAGTTGAAGCATTTGGGAGAACCATTGACCTCGCAAGGAGCGATCCCCTATGGCCTCTTCGAACGGTCCGTCGAGGCCTCTGAGGTCGAGAAGGGTCTCGTTGGCATCGAGCGCAATTACTTTGGCCATCTGTTTCCTCGTCCTCCGCTGCATCCTCGGCCACCCACCCGTGGGTCGACCCTGTCGAGGTGATCGTGCACTAGATCGGCGAGCGGCGCATCACGCGCGGCCATCACCGACCCGACGCACAACGCGAATTCGTCGGAGAAGGCTCGCCTGCCGGAGGTACGCCGTTCGGTGACCTCGATCTCGGCGCTGGTGCCTGGTCCGCATGATCAGCCGCCACGCCAGCTGGGCGACGTGCCCTCGAGAGCCGTATCGGCGGTCAGTGCGGGCGCCAGGCCCGAAGCAGAACAACGAACGGGGCTCCCGCGGGATGCTCGCCTTGCGTCGTCAGGTGGCGTCCGCCTCGAGGAGGCGCTTCAGATTCTGAAGGTCCTTGCGGTTTGCCCGGCGCATGGCCGCCGACATGACCGGCGCGGTCAGCTGGCCGAAGCCGGACGGTTCGCCGGTGTTGCGAAGGGTCATCCGGGTCCCCCACCGGCGGTCTCCTGCCAGGTGTAGGTCGTCTGCATGGGAAACGGCCCCTCAGCAGTGCTCATGACGAACACCTCGTCGGTCACGAGCTCGCGCACCTCGTAGGTGCAGGCGATGCGTCGGCCCAGGAACTGGGCGACAAAAGCGATGCGCGAGCCAACCGATGCCGGGGGTGGCGTCTCCCAGGCGACCGACTTGATGTTGATGTACCAGAGTGGGGCGTTGTCCGGATTGGAAGCGAAGGCGGCCACCTGGGCCCGGGGCGCATCGATCTCATTCGAGGTCTCGACGTCGACAGCCATGAGCCCAACCTAGCCACGCACGCTGCCGGCCGCTTCGGCGACCGCGGTCCGTCACGCGTCCGGTTGTAACGCTGCGTCGCCCGGGGAGACAGACATGCATGAGCGACTCCAGTTACGACTTCAGCGGCCTGCGGGCCATGTTCATCAACTGCACCTTGAAGAGGTCCCCCGAGCCGAGCCACACCCAGGGGCTCGTCGATGCCAGCGCCGGGATCATGCGTGCGCACGGCGTGGAGGGCGAGGTCATCCGCGCCATCGACCACGACTTCGCTACTGGCGTCTACCCCGACATGACCGAGCGCGGTTGGGAGTCTGACCAATGGCCCGAGATCTATCCCCGGCTGCTCGACTGCGACATCCTGGTCGTCGCAGGACCGATCTGGCTGGGCGACAACTCCAGTCAGACCAAGCTCATCATCGAGCGTCTGTACTCACTCTCGGGCAGTCTCAATGACAAGGGGCAGTACCTGTTCTACGGGCGAGTGGCGGGTTGTCTGATCACCGGCAACGAGGACGGCATCAAGCATTGCGCGCAGAACGTTCTCTACTCGCTTCAGCACATCGGCTACACGATCCCGCCGAATGCCGATGCCGGCTGGATCGGTGAGGCGGGTCCCGGTCCGTCGTACCTCGATCCCGGGAGCGGTGGCCCGGAGAACGACTTCACCAACCGCAACACCACGTTCATGACCTGGAACCTGATGCATCTCGCCAAGATGCTCAAGGACGCCGGTGGAGTGCCCGGCTTCGGCAACCAGCGCACAGCATGGGACGCCGGCACCCGCTTCGACTGGGAGAACCCTGAGTACCGCTCCTGACGGCGCGCCCTCTTCTACGTCGTGCGCGTCAAGGACTGGCCCTCGGCGTAGAAGCCGACGAGATCCTCGATCTCGCGCACCGGTCGTGCGGCCCCGAAGGGCGCGTTCCAGAACGCGCCGGTGAAGTCACTCGGGGTCCACGGGCCGACGTAGGCGTAGGGGATCGGCAGGTAGGAGTCGCCGGGCGAGAGGCCGTAGTTCACCTGGTCGAGGCTGATGCCGAGGTCGAAGTGCTCGGGCCAGAGCACCCGCTCGGCCGTTGGGGCGAGGGCTGCCATTGCCTCGTCGCCGCGCCGAAACGCCTCGGAGATCTCTGCGGCAGCGTCCTCGTCCACCGACAACAGGTGCTTCGCGGTCAGGCCGCACCCACCGGTGTACACGTCGTCGAGTGGGCGTGTCGCCAGCCCAGCCTCGTCCGCGAGATCGGCCACGGTGCGACCGTCCAGGGACACCGACCGGTCGGCCACGACCAGCGCAGTCCCGGCCACACGGACCTCTGGGGCCTGGACCGTGCCGAACCCGCCGGGAGTCACGCGCAGCTTGATGGTTCCGCACTGATGGAACTGCGGGCCGACGAGCACCAGTTCGGCCACGGCGTGCAGGGAGAGCCGGGTGGTCGCGAGATCAGACATCAGAGCTCCGTAACGCTTTCGAGGTTCGAGGGGACTGTACGAAGGATCAGTCGTCGCAGGCGGAGGTGCGTTACAGATGAGTGAGAACCGGTGGCACCAGGTTCCCGAGACAGACGTCCCTGACGAGGGACGCGTGGGCAGCACCGTGCTGGATGGCCGGTCGGTGGCGTTGACGCGATGCGGCGGCGCCCTGGGTGCGTTGGAGAACCGGTGCCCACATCAGGGTGGACCGGTGGGGGAGGGGTCGATCGAGAACGGCTGGCTGCGTTGTCCGTGGCACGGCTATGACTACGACCCGCTCAGCGGGCAGCCTCCGGAAGGCTTCAGCGACGCGGTGGCGACGTACGCCGTGGACGAGCGCGCTGACGGTGTCTTCGTCAGTCTGCCCGATCAGGTGCCCCACCAACGGTCGGTTTCCGACGTACTGGTGGAGACCCTGGTCGCTCACGGCGTCGACACCGTCTTCGGAATGGTCGGCCACTCCAACCTCGGCTTCGCCGACGCGATGCGCCGTGCCGAGGAGCGTGGCCAGCTCAGGTTCATCGGCATCCGGCACGAGGGTGCGGCGGCGTTCGCGGCCAGTGCCTACGGCAAGCTCACCGGCCGTCCAGCGGCGTGCTTCGCGATCGCCGGACCCGGTTCGACGAACCTGCTCACCGGCCTGTACGACGCGAAGCTGGACCAGTCTCCCGTGCTCGCAATCTCGGGACAGGTGCCCTCGAAGGTGATCGGCCGCGGGGCCTTCCAGGACCTTGACCTCTCGGCCGTCTTCCGTGACGTCGCGGTAACGACCGCCACGGTGCACTCCGGCAGCGACCACGCCGAGCTGGCCGCTCTCGCGGTGAAACACGCGGTCGACCATCGTGGGGTGGCGCACCTCGTGCTCCCCGACGAGGTACAGGAGCAGCCGTGCGACGCTGAGGCGGCGACGCCGACCGGCAGGTTCACCACCCGGCAGATCGGGCCGGAGCCGCAGGCAGTCGCGGCGGCGGCGGACCTGTTGCGCGAGGCCACGCGTCCGGTGTTCGTGGTGGGCCACGGTGCCCGCCCGGGAACGGCACAGCTGCTCGCCCTCGCCCATCGTCTCGGGGCGCCGGTGCTCACCACCTTCAAGGCTAAGGGACTTGTCCCGGACACCCACCCGCTCGGTGCGGGCGTACTGGGCCGCAGTGGGACACCGGTCGCGAGCTGGCTGATGAACGAGTCGGATCTGCTGGTCGTGGTGGGTGCGTCGTTCTCCAACCACACCGGCATCGCGTCGTACAAGCCGATCATCCAGATCGACGACGAGCCGGGTGCCATCGGCCGGTTCCACTCCGTGACGGTGCCGATCCTGGCCGACGCATCGCTCGCGCTGCAGGCACTCGACGACGCCACTGGAGCGGCGAAAGCCACGGACCAGCGCGGCGACCTGGCGGCGCGCTGGGAGCTCTGGCGGGCCGAGAAGCAACGCCGCGTGGACGACGACCGGGGTCGTGGGGTCTCGGCCGCAGCCGTCTTCGCCGCGCTCTCTGACCATCTGCCGGCCGACGCGGTGGTGGCCGTGGACGTCGGCAACCATGCCTATTCGCTGGGTCGCTACCTGGAGTCCAAGGGGCAGCCCGTGCTGATGTCGGGGTATCTCGGCTCGATCGGCTTCGGGTACCCGGCCGCCATCGGTGCGTGGGCTGCGGACCCGTCGCGTCCGGTGGTCGCGGTGACCGGCGATGGCGGTTTCGGGCAGTACGCGATGGAGCTCAACACCGCGGTCAAGTACGAGATCCCGGTCAAGCACGTGTTGTTGAACAACAACGCCCTGGGCAAGATCGAGAAGGAGCAGGTCGCCGGCGACTTCCCGGTGTGGCACACCTCGTTGTCCAACCCCGACTGGGCTGCGTACGCCGAGCTGTGCGGCGCGACGGGTATTCGGGTCGACCGTCGCGGCCAGCTGGACGATGCGTTGCGCCGGCTGTTCGCGGCCGACGGTCCGGCCCTGCTTTGTGTGCAGCAGGACGCTGCGCTGCTATGAATTGTGGGTGGATGACGCGGCCGTGGTGGACGCCCTCCGGTCTCGTGACGAGGAAGCTTTCCGGCTGCTCGTGGAGCGGTGGACGCCGATGATGACGCGGGTCGCGCGCACTCACGTGTCCACCGACGCCTCCGCCGAGGAGGTGGTGCAGGAGACATGGCTGGGCGTCCTCCGTGGCATCGACACGTTCGAAGGACGGTCCTCGTTGCGCACCTGGACCTTCCGGATCCTCACCAACATTGCCAAGTCCCGTGGCGTGCGCGAGTGGCGCGCGGTGCCGATGAGCAGCCTGGGCGATGAGCCGACCGTTGACCCGGACCGGTTCCGCGGACCGGAGGACGAGTACCCGGGCGGCTGGAAGGTGTTCCCGGTTGCGTGGCCGTCCCCGGAGGAGGCGGCGGTAAGCGCGGACACCAGCGCACGCGTGAGCCGGATGATCGCCGACCTGCCGGAGCGGCAACGCCTGGTGATCGGGCTGCGTGACGTGCACGGTTTCTCCTCCGCGGAGGTCTGTGAGCTCCTCGGTTTGACGCCTGCGAACCAGCGGGTGCTCCTGCACCGTGCCCGTGCCGCCGTGCGGGCCGGGCTGGAGGTCCAGTACGCCGAAGGTTCGTCTCGATGAGCCCGAGCGCGCTCACCTGCGAGGAGTTCGTCGAGCTCGTCACCGACTACCTCGATGGGACCCTGGACCCGGCGACCGAAAACCGGTTCGTCCAGCACGCCAGCGACTGCCCCGGCTGCGACACCTATCTCGAGCAGTTCCGCGAGACCATCCGACTGACCGGCCGGATCGAACCCGAGAGCGTGGACCCGGCGACGCTGGACCGGCTGCTCGAGGCGTTCCGGGACTGGAAGGCGACGTAACGCATCGCCGGGTGCAGAGACTGAGGTGAATGCCCGACGTCGACTTCGCCAACCTGCTCGGTGTACTCGTCATCGCCCTGCTGGCGCCATTGACTCTCGGCTTTGCGCCGCGGTTGAAGATCCCCGCCGTCGTGCTCGAGATCGTGCTCGGCGTGCTGGTCGGTCCTTCCGCCCTCGGGTGGCTCGAACCAGACCTCTCGGTCCAGATCGTTGCCGTGCTGGGCTTGGCTATGCTGCTGTTCCTCGCTGGGCTCGAGGTGGACGTCCGTGCTCTGGGTGGAGGTCTGCTACCCCTGGCAACAGCAGGGTTCGTGCTGTCCCTGTTGATCGGCTGGGGCGCCGGTCTTGGGCTGTCGGCCGCCGGCTGGGTCCGGGACCCGCTGCTGCTCGCGGTGACGGTCTCGGCGACCTCGCTCGGCCTGGTGGTCGCCGTACTCAAGGACGCCGGACGCCTGGACTCCCCACTCGGGCAGACCACGATCGCGGCCTCCTCACTTGCCGACTTCGCGGCCGTGCTGCTGCTCTCCCTGCTGTTCTCCGCCGACGGCATGGGCACCGGATCCCAGCTCCTCCTCTTCGCACTGTTCGCAGGCATCGTGGCAGTGGTCGGCATCGCAGCTGCCACCACGGCTCGGAACATGAGGCTTGGCGGCGTACTCCTGAGGTTGCAGGACACCACCGCGCAGATCAGGGTGCGCGCGGCGATGGTGCTGCTGATCGCGTTCGCGGTGGTCGCCGAGAAGCTCGGACTGGAGAGCATCCTCGGCGCGTTCCTCGCCGGCGCCGCCGTCGCGGTCCTCGACCGCGACTCCTCCACCCACCCGCAGTTCCGCGTGAAGATGGACGCGATCGGCTACGGCTTCCTGATCCCGGTGTTCTTCATCGCAAGCGGCATGCGGCTCGACGTCACCGGCCTGGTCCACTCGCCCGAACAGCTGCTGCGCCTCCCGGTGTACGTCGCGGTGCTGCTGCTCGCCCGTGGCCTGCCAGCGCTCCTCTACCTGCGACGGCTCGGCCCGACGGGATCCGTGGCCGCCGGTCTCCTTCAGGCAACCAGCCTGCCGTTCATCGTCGCCGCGACCCAGATCGGGACACTCACCGGACGGATGAACCCCGAGACGGCAACGGGTCTGGTGTGCGCTGGACTGGTGTCAGTCCTCGTCTTCCCCGCCCTGGCCGTAGCAATGACTACCAGGGAATCGCCGAGGACACGTGTCACCGCGTGATCCACCCGGCGAGAGGTTCCTAACCCACTGCGGCCGTCCGTCCAGCCGCCTGCATGATGCGGCCGATGTTGTCGGGTGAGAAGAACTCCATCGGGGACACGGTTCCTGCGACCACGCTGACGAACCCGTCAATCGCCTCAGGGTTGCCGTGCACCGCTCCCAGGAGCTGTTGCATCTCTGGAGGGGGCGGCTCCAGGGTGGCGAGCTGGCTGGTGAACTCATAGATGGGCATGGCGCCGTTGTCGCGGGCCCGGTACCAGGACGTCATGGCGGCGTCGTAGGTCGAACATGCCTTCGGTCAGGGCAACCCAGCCCGGCTCGGAGGAGTCGGGTTGGCCGACCATGAGGGTCTTCGCGCGGGCGATCCAGCCGCTGGCGATCGCCCAGTCTCCGCTGGTGCTTCCGTGCAGGTAGCCCAGGGTTCGCGCGGTGCGTACCGCACCCGGCCCATCGCCCTCGGACCGGAGCGCTGCGTGCGCACGCTCCATCTCCTCGATGCAGCGGGGAAACTCCAGCAGGACTTACGACGCGGCCGACAACCCTTCGAGCACCGCACCGGAGGCCCCCGAGGCCAAGGCCATCTCGAACGCCGACCGCGCCCCGACGGCATCACCCGCGCGGAGTGCTTCGCGACCCTGCGCAAGCCTGTCGTGCGGAGAACCGGCCATGCACGAATCCTCCCACCACGCCGGTTCAGCTACCCCCGGAACGACACCGGGGAGCACGTGCGGTCGGCCGGCTGACAACTCCTGCCAGCCCGGCGTTGAAGCTGATCGGACCGAACGGTCAAGAAGGCTTGGCGTACGACGCGACACCGGTGTCGAGCAGGACACAGGCCTCGTCACCGACGGTCCAGGCGTCATGTCCCGGCTCGATGACCACGACGTCGCCCGGTCCGATATTGAGCTCGCTCCCGTCGTCGAACTGCACGGTCATCTGACCGGAGAGGCAGATGCCGGTGTGCTTGACCTGACAGGAGTCTGTGCCGGCGATCGGCTTGACGTCGGTGGACCAACGCCAACCGGGCTCGAAGACCCCGCGCCCCAGGGTGAAGTCGGCCAGGGTGATGACGTCCATGTGACCGTGTGCCTTGAATGGACGTGTCTCCTGCGGTTTGTCGATGTTGAGCGTTGCGGATGCGGTCATGATTCCTCCTTGATTGGGCACACCATCCAGGCGGGCCAAACGACTATTCCGATCACAGACCCCGGAGGATCGGGTTGGCAACCCAATCACCGAACACGGACGTAGATGGGCTAGCCCGGTGTGCCCACGTGGATCCTGTGCTGATCGGAGTCACGATGAGCCGAAAGCCCGGGAGCATCTCTCGACTGGCTGCAGCGCCATGCCCGTACGCCAGGTCGAAGCCACTCGTCAGGACGCAGCAGACCAGGCGTGGACAAATCTCGCTCTGACTGGCTAGCCCGGGGCAGGGGTGCCATCCGGCCGAACGACCAGCCACGTGCCGCCGTACTCGTCGACGTCGTGGCACAGCACCTTGTACTTCCCCTCATGCGCGTAGAGGTAGAGGGGGTGACCGGCGTAGGTGACCTGAGCTGTGCCGTCAGAGCGCGGGGTCGTGCCGAGCAGGCTGGGGGTGACCTTGCCGGTCGCGCGTGGCGCGCCCTTGGTCAGAACAGGAGGCCATGCTTCCGCGCAGGCGGCGTAGCACACCGGCCGGCTCGTGTGCTCCGCATCGAAGAGGTAGATGGCCTGGCCGGAGGCGTCGTAGAGCATCGTGCCGAACGGGCTGTCGGCAGTGATGAGCTTCGTGCCTGTGCCCGTGCCGGTTCGGGTTGCCGACGGGGGCACCGAGGGCGCTGCGGTCCTGGGGCTGCTGCTCATCGTGGGCAACGGGTCCCGCGACGGGTTTCCCGATGACGTCGACGAGCCGCACCCGACGGCCAGCAGGCAGAGAGCCAAGAAGGCGTGTCGCACGAGCATCAGTCTGGTCCATACTGGGCGCCTTGCGCTGCGTCGTGAGCGATTCTCTCGACAAGACGGTCCGCGCGAGAGCACTCTGGGAGAGGTACGACGATCTCGCTTGACTCACGGACCCGGGGGAGCGATGGAGCTGGCTGACCTGCACCGGCGGAGCGTGGAGAGCTGGCGCTCGCGAATCGAAGCCGTCGATGACTCGCAGTGGAACCTCCCGACCCCGTGCGCGGAGTGGGATGTACGCGCCCTCGTCAACCACGTCATCAACGAGGAGCTCTGGACGGTACCGCTTGTCGACGGCGCCACACTCGAGGAGATCGGTGACCGGTTCGACGGTGACCTCCTCGGTGACGACCCGATGGCGGTGGCGCGAGCAGCGGCGACCGAGGCGACAGCCGCTGTCGACCGACGGCTCCCCGAGGGAGGCACCGTGCACCTGTCCTTCGGGATCGTCCCCATCGAGGAGTACGTTCGCCAGCTCAGCGCTGACCACCTCGTACATTCCTGGGACCTGGCGGTAGCCACCCACCAGGAGCTGTCCCTGGACCTCGAGCTCGTTCGGGAGGTGAGCGAGTGGTTTGCCGAGCGCGAGGAGATGTACCGCGCTGCCGGAGCGGTGGGCCCTGCCGGGCCCCGGGGCGGCGACCCGCAGGTGGCGCTGCTCGCGGCGTTCGGGAGGACGGCACCCCACGGCGACGAGAACACATAGGCAGATGCCGCCAAACCCGGTCCAGGGTGGCCCACCCTGCTCGACTGCGCGTTGGTCCGGGAGCCCGTAGTCGATGGCCCCCAGCCGCAACGTCGCCCGGGACCAGCGAGACAAACATGCCCCCAGCCGTTCGTTGGGCAAGTCTTAGCTGGCCGCGACGCCGAGGCGCTGCTCCAGGAGATCCTGCCTTGGCTGATCCACTGAGCCTCGGCACCGCCACCGGAGTTCCCGGCCGCGAGGATCTGGCGTTTGCCGAGCTGGCCCTCGATGTTCGCCGGCCGCTGAAGCTTCCTTGACTCCGGCCAGCGACGCTGGCGACTACTGTCATCGCGTGGGCCTGACGGTGCGGCTTCTGGGCGAGTGCCGGCTCGACGGCGTCGACTTGCGGGAGCTGCGGAGCCGGAAGGCGCGGCAGCTGCTCAAGCGGCTCGCCCTGGAGGGCGGTGCCCCGGTGCACCCTGACCGGCTGGTGTTCGACCTCTGGGAGGACGCGCCGCCGGCTGACCCGGCCGCGGATCTCGCGGTGCTGGTGACCCGCGCGCGGAAGGTCGTGGGCGCTGGCAACCTGGTGCGCTCCGACGGCGGCTACGCGCTGAAAGCCGACCGGTGCGATCGCGATGAGGTCACGGCCCTGGCGCGGGAGGCGTCTGCGCGGCTCCGTGAGGGCGACCAGGAGGGCGCGCGCACGCGCGCCGAGGCAGCCCTCGGGCTGGTCCCGGGTCCTCTGCTGGCCGACGAGCCCGACGCGTCATGGGCGCTGGCGCCGCGCGCGGCGATGAACGATCAGGTCGCGCTCGCGCGGCAGGTGGCCGCTCAGGCGGCGTACCTCACCGGGAGGCTGGACGACGCCGTGACCCATGCGAACGCGGTATTGGCGGCCGGGCCCTACGACGAGGTGTCGCTGCGGTGGCTCATGCGGGCGCACCAGGCGGCCGGGCGCGCGGGCGCCGCATTGGCGGCCTACGCCCGGATGCAGGCCCGGCTGCGTGAGGACCTCGGTGCCGACCCCGATCCCGAGACGGTCCGGCTGCATGCCGCCGTGCTGGCGGGGAGGCGGGACGAGGATCGGCGACCGGCCCCCCAGCGGAGTCCCGTCCTGGTCGGGCGCGACCGGGAGTACGCAGCGCTGGACGACGCCCTGGCGCGCAGCCGCAGCGGGGCGGTCGTCGTGCTCGTGACCGGTGAACCAGGCATCGGCAAGACCCAGCTGGCCCATACGTGGGCCGGCTCGGCCAGGGAACGTGGCAGCGTCGTGCTGAGCACCCGGGCCGTGACCGGCGCCGGCCTCCAGCCGCTGGCCGATGCGGTGGCAGCCGCGGCCACCGAGCTCACCCCGGATGCCGACACGGCCCTCGTCCGGCAGCTGTTCGGGCCCGCGGTCCACGACACGTCAGCGGGCTGGCCGGACCTGCCCGGGCCCGGTGCGCGGGTCGAGACCGTGCGGCACCGGCTCTACGGTGCCATGGCGCGGCTGCTTGACCGGGTGGCCTCACCCGCCGGCGTTGCCGTTGTCCTGGACGACGTCGACGCCGCGGACCAGACGGTGCGTGGGTGGTTTCAGTACGTCAAGGACCACGCCGAACAGCACCGCTTCGTCGTCCTCGGACTCTGGCGCGGCGTTGGGACGCCGCGGGTCCCGGCGACGCTCCGAATCGAGGTGCCGCCACTCGATGAAGCTGCTGTGGTGGCGTTGGTGGGTGCTGACCGTGCACGGTCAGCACCCACCAACGC
>Ga0209587_1001118_pt1 | contig 12827 bp, 10 predicted proteins | sample NGEPerD_2_FD_184512 | JGI IMG/M metagenome (GOLD analysis project Ga0209587, IMG submission 184512) | Arctic peat soil microbial communities from the Barrow Environmental Observatory site, Barrow, Alaska, USA - NGEE PermafrostL1-D... | ecosystem: Environmental > Terrestrial > Soil > Wetlands >... | reverse complement strand
GTTGTAACACGGTCTTCGCCGTAAATAATTTTTTCTGAGATTCGACCACCAAGTGCCCGAGCTAGAACATCTTTGAATTCAATTATACTTGTGTAATTTTTGTCTTCAGGTGGCAGGAACCACGTTACACCACCAGTTACACCGCGAGGAATAATTGTGACTTTATGCACAGGATCACTATCTGGAAGTACATGACCAACAATAGCATGTCCCGCTTCATGATAAGCCGTCATCTCTTTTTCTTTTTCGCTCATAATTTTTGTCTTATGTTCTGGACCAATCGCTATCTTTTCAAATGCTTTTGTTAAATCTGCATTGCTAACCTTTTTAGCATTACGTCTAGCTGCCACAATTGCAGCTTCATTCGCAATATTAGCTAAATCCGCACCAGATGAACCAGCGGTTTTGGCTGCTAAATCATCGAGTTTTACAGTCTCATCAACTGGTTTCTTTTTGAAATGTACTTTCAAAATTGCCAGACGGTCTCTTCGTTCTGGTAGCATAATGTTCGTACGACGATCAAACCTGCCCGGGCGAAGCAACGCTGGGTCAAGTACATCGGCTCGGTTAGTTGCAGCCAACACTATAACATTCGCACCAGTTTCGAACCCATCCATCTCGACCAAAATTTGATTAAGTGTTTGTTCTCGTTCATCATGACCACCGCCCATACCGCTACCGCGTCTACGACCAACAGCGTCAATTTCATCGATAAATACAATTGCTGGAGCATTCTTTTTAGCTTTTATAAATAAATCACGCACACGGCTCGCGCCTACACCAACGAACATTTCAACGAATTCTGAACCAGAAATCGAGAAGAATGGCACATTTGCTTCACCAGCAACTGCACGAGCTAACATAGTCTTACCAGTACCAGGGTTACCAACCAGCAGTACGCCACGCGGAATTTTTGCACCTAACGCTTCGTACTTTTTAGGATGCTTTAGAAAATCGACAACTTCTTCAAGGTCTTGTTTGGCGGAATCGTTTCCGGCAACATCATCAAAAACGACTTTTTCTTTATCCGTACCGTATAACTTAGCCTTTGACCTACCAAATCCCATTGCCTGATTATTCTGACCTTGAGCTTGACGCATCATAAACATAAATATCGCCGCAATCAAAATCACTGGAACAACAATGATTGCCAGGTTCCAAATTGTATTACCCATAGTTGATGGTGTCATAATTTTTAGTTCAACGCTTGCATCACTATTCAGGCCTTGGTCTTGAATGCTACTATCACTCTGTTTGATAGATTTTTCAGTCGGCTTGTCGCTGCCTTTTGGCGTAACTTTGATGTCATTTCCTTGAATTTCAATTACAGAGATTTCACCTGCATTAGCACGTCTGATTACATCTGAAATCGATACTTCCTTTAGGCCATCGTTTGGGAACAAAAATGCTGCACCCACAATGATGCCAAATGCAAGAATTGCCCAAAATACGGTCAAGCGAATAAAGTTACTGGGTTTTCTGTTGGGAACGGGCGTTTTCATAGCCATAAAAATATAATTTTCCTTTCATCCAATCGTCTCATTTAACTATCCTTAGTTTATCAGTTCAATCGTAAAATTACGAGAGGTGAAGTTAATTTCTACACCATTTCCGGCATGATAGGCTTTATGTGGTAAAGCTGTTTTGATTGTATGCAAAGCTTTAATTAACTGAGGACGGGTGAGTCGGGCCCTTACAATATACCTTAAACATTCAACGCCGGTTGAAGAATCTAGATGAGTAAAAAAATATCGACTATATACGGGATTTTTGTCAACTAATCTTGCGATTTCTTCGTCGATTAATCGTTTTAAAGATTTTTGTTCAGCCCAAAGGCCTAATAGTTGTCGTTTCACATCATCGTCGAGCCCAATTGTTTTATGACGAATTCGATTACGCAGATACTTATCTTCGGCATTCGTACTATCTTCGCGCCAAGTAAGTTCATGTTTTTTTGCATAATCAATAATTTCCGATTTTGCCATATTGTTAAGTGGACGAACGATATCTGAACCCAGCACCGCCAAACCTCGCCAACCAGTACCGCGCGACAAATTAATGGCGACCGTTTCGATAACGTCGTCAGCGTGATGAGCTGTGACTATTTGTGCGTCATATTTTTTTGCGACCGTACGCAAAAATTTATAACGCCTGACTCGTGCCGTGTTTTCACTGGCATTCGAGCCAAGTTCTTCGCGCTTGATTTCGAATGGCAAACCGTATTTTTTAGCCAAATCGGCAACAAAAATTGCATCTAAACTGGAATTGTCACGAATTCCATGATCAAAATGAGCAACAATTAGTTGGTAGTTAGTAGATGGTAGGTGGTAGATGGTAGGCAACTTTTTTGAAGCAAGCATATCTAATAAAACCACCGAATCCACACCACCACTGACCGCAACAACATACTTTGTCATGGTATTTAGTATACAGATTATCCGTTGTCTTGCCGACTCTCGACTATCCCATCCCTTGGGTCGCTGTCGCTCTACGTGTGGCTTTGCCAGCACGTGGCGCTCAGCCTCCGCTACCGCTCCGCAAGGCAAGCACTAGGGATGGGATAGTTTTCCTCGATTCGGTAACAGTGATTTATTAGTAATTAGCTTATTCTTTTTGAAACGATAACACCGAGCCAAATACCAAAGAATCCGCCTACTAGTCCACCCAATATGCCCCAAACACTAAAAATATCATTATTACCAATTAGCATCGGTAAATAATTCCCCACCAGGCCAAAAATGATTGCAAAAAATAAAATTAGCTTTTTATTCATATTACCCAGTGTATAACAAACTACAAGTACCTGGTGCTACCAAATGAAATTTTTTGTCTGATAATCCCACTTGTGTCTAAAGTATCAGCCGAATGAATCATTCTATCTCCGAACCGCTGATTTATGGCATCAACCGCGTAGACTAATTGCTGTTCACGCACAAATTGGTCATTAAACAAACTAAGCTGATTATCGTCATTATCCGATAATCCATAACAACGAATCCCAATCTCCCTTATTCCGCTGGGCGCATTGAAAAAAAGTTGCTGCGCCAAGCAATGTATCGTTGCATCACTATAAAAAGGCAGTTGATACATCTTGCTGGCGTGCCAATATTTATGATCTTCAATCCTAGCGTAAATATAGACACCACGCGCCACTTTATTTTGAAATCGTAATCTGAATCCAACCGACTCACATAAATTATGCAGTCTAGCCATAATTTCGTGGTGTTTCAGATTACGCTTTTCTAAAACATATTGCCGCCCAATTGTTTTTGTATCACTTATTTGGCCATCAACTTCCCAGCCACGCAATCTGTCATACCACTGTCTGCCGCAAACACTTTTAAAAACAATCTTTTCTAGAACTAGTCGGCTGGAGTCTAAAAATTCCAGTGGAGTATATATTCCAACCGCATTCAAACGATGTTCCATGGCTCCAGCTATCCCAGTTAAATCGGTCAATTTTAACGTTTTGTAGGTTGCCCGTAAATTAGTTGCATCAATTACGTCTAGCCCGTCTGGTTTATGCAGACTAGCTGCCGTTTTGGCCAAGAATCGATTAGACCCAATGCCAACATTGCAGCGCATCGCCACGCCAATTTCGTCGCATAATCGCTGTTTAATCTCATAACCGATTTCGATTAGTGGGCGATGGATATGCAGATGATGAAAGTCAATAACTCCCTCATCAATACTTTTCATTACAGCGTCTGATGAATAATCATTCAGAATTGCCATCAATTTTCGATAAACGAAACGATATTTAGTCGGGTCACTTTCGATTGCAACCAAGTCCGGCACTAACCTAGCCGCCTCGATAAATTTCATGCCAACCTTGACTCCCAGCGCCTTGGCCTCATAACTAGCCGTTACGATAGTAGTATATATAGTCCGACGATTTACCACCGCCACTGGTCGACCGCGGAGTAAAGGTCTGGCCTGCTGCTCAATCGTTGCAAAAGCCGAATTTAAATCGACATGCATAATCAACGGTTGCTCGGTATTATATTCCATGATCCGCCTCACGAGTTAAACGCCAGACCAAACGTTCAGCGTCTAATTCTATCCGATAATCTGCCATACCGTCAGTCACATCAAAAACATGTAACATTCTTTTGCCTTGCATACTGGGATGTCGTAAACCAATCTCGGTTACTACAATTTCTCGACCGCTAGCCCGTTTAAATTTAAGTGGCCGACAAGGATTTAAGCCATCGGCAAATATCGCCACAACTTTAATCTGCTCGTTCAAAAAAAGTTCGTCATCCATATTAAAAATCTCCCTAATTCGCTATACAGCGCAAGGAAACGATGATTTAATTTTTTGTCCGTCCTATTTGCCCGTTTCTAATGCAAAAGTCCGAAGACAAATTTGATGGATGACCAGTTCGTGAGGGACGCCTGATTCGACTTGAGCCGAGTCGGTATGTATCACGTGGTATGTATTTATTATACATCTCCAGCCGAACATTTGGCAGATGCCACCTAGAAATGTCATCTGTTTTTTGCTACAATCAACCTTAGCAATTTGCCAAACCTGCAATTTGCCTAAAAAAACAAACCAAGCCAGGGGCTGTTTGTTCCGACGAGGTAGCGTAGCTCAGTTGGTTAGAGCGCGAGACTCATAAGCTCGAGGTCACAGGTTCAATTCCTGTCGCTACTACCAAATAAAATGCCCCACTTCATGTGGGATATTTTATTTGGTAATCTTGCGACTGGAATCGAATCTGTGACCGCCAGTTCACTGGCGTTAAGTCACAGGTGAGACCCGCAAGTCTGCGGGTCGCAAGGCCGGAAACCGAATGACGAACGTCACCGACTGAGGCGGGGTCGACCAATTTGCCAGCAGGCAAATATGGGTGATGCGGAACGTGACCAATTCCTGTCGCTACTAAAAATTTAGCAGACTATTTGTCACTTTTTGCATATTATTTATTCTTAACCTATAATTGAAATAAGTTAAAGTATAAAATGAATCACAATGAACCAAGAAATAAATAATAGCAACGAAAAAAATGATAATATCGTGGATTCGAATGAATTGGCTATAAGTGCGTCAGCCCCAAACGAAACTATTCCAGACAAGCCTAATAAAAAGCCAAAACATGCATTGAAAATATTGCTAATAATAGGATTCATCCTAATAACTGCCGGTTGTGTTACTGCTTTTTGTCTCTATAACCCTAGGATGAATCAGCCAATTAAAGAAGGGGCAGAAAGCATTCAAACTACTCCAGAAGTCGAACTAGCCACTTCCGAAAGAGTCGTTTTCGACGAACAGGAAACAACTAATTCAATTGATACTGTGTCTCATGAGGGCCTTAAAAGAAGTTATAGAACTATCAATCACAAAATATATGCAGTTGACCTAAAGGGGAACAAGAGGCTTATTTATCAATTTGTTGAAAATGAAGAAAACGGCTCCCGCCCTTGGATTTATGTCTTAAAAAACCAAAAAATTTACATATCGAACCCAAATGTTGACAACGATTATATCCTGTTAGATAAAGATGGAAACGACATAACAAACATTAATGACCTATATCTAAAAGATGATTCATTCAGCATCTATCACTTTTTATCGTTTAGCGACAACAACCAAATTGCATATTATAAAGGAGAACCAAAAAACCCAAAGAAAGATATCTACATAAAGGATGTTAAAACAAATACCGAATATGCTATTCCTATTCTAACGAGCCTAGAATATTCATTCGAAACTATGGGCGGGCTTAGTCCTGTTGGGTGGTCTGGAAATGACGACAGCTTTATGTATGTTATATTCACAGGATATGAGGGGGCGCAATACAGTAAATTATGGAGGGTCAACGTTGGTACAAAAGAAGTAGTTAAAATTAACTCAGCTGACAATATTTCAACAATAGGCCTAACTCTATTCTCAGCATTAGACATGGCCCTTGGTGTCGAGGGAGAATTATTTTCCGACCCAGGCATGGGAAGCGGCATAGATGCCCCAACAAAGCTTTTTCTGATTGACATAAAAAATGATACAAAAAAACAAATTGCTACGTCGGAAAGTAATGTTATTATCAACGCTTACCTATCAGAGGATGGAACAAAAGTCCTTTATCAAGAAAGAGAAAGTAGTAAAGATTATCAACAAAATGTCTTCGGAACTCAAAAACCTGCAAAGCCAAAAATACTGTCAACGAAAATTTTGGATTTATCAACAGACACGACACAGGATATGGCAATCAACAAACAAATATACTTTTGTTCCAAAGACCTCAAGACGGTTCTACTAGGAGACAATGAATCTTATTATGATGACATCGGAAGCACTAACCTGTTTGACATAGAATCAAACAAAACTATTCTGGATCTAAAAGTAAGCGTGACAGATTCCCAAAACCAGGGAGTAGGACACAAATATTCTGACTACATCGGTTATTTTAATTAAATTTAATAATAAATACCTACTAGGATAGTGTGATTTTTTATTGGCATCTTATCACTTACTATTAGTTCTATTGCAAGAAACCTAAAAAACATATTAAACAATAAACTCCCTCCTTAGGAGGACGGACCTTCTAAACTAGAAAAATGTTTTATAATATGTTATTTGCTAATTCGTATTTAATTTCATCAAGCGACTCTTTATATTCTTCAAAGTCATCTAAAAAGTCCGCGTATATTGGTAGTGATCCAAATAATTCAATGATTCTGTCCGGCTGTAACCATTCAGGTCTACCAATACCAAAATATGCACCAATACTCGAATAAGGATATGCCCGCCAATCAACAGGATTAAGATGGATATAACGACTAATATGCATTAGATATCTATCAAACGATATTCGCGATGCTTTGTAGCGACTTTCAAACAGCGCACCCGAACTGTCATATTTTTTATTAAAATAATGGCTATAACTAGTCATAACACCGTGCATTAAACGTGACATTGCCCCTTTTTCATTCTGGTATAACAACAAATGAAAATGGCTCTCAATCAAGCAGTAGCATAAAAGCTCAACCTGCCCGCGTAGGTGAGCATAAGGTTTGTTATATTTATCAGTTACTTCTTTGATTGATAGGTGGCGCTTGAAAAGGTTTAGAAATACCCGATAATCTTCATCATCTCGAAATATTTTTTGTCGGCCATGGCCTCTAGCATATACATGATAATAGCTTTGTTCGATATCAATCTTTATAACATTTCGGCTAGGCATGTTTATATATTACACAATAAAAACTCTTTTTAGAAGGTCCGTCCTCCTAAACGAGGAAAATGTTTTATAATATATAAAATAGCTACGTGATTTATGCGTAGCTATCAGCAACTATCAACTTAAGATGACTTCAACTAATTTTATTCGTCGTCATTAGCGAAAATTTCAGATTCACGACGAGCGATGAAGCCTAATAACTGTTCGGTAGTGCGAGGTTTATCCCATGAATGCAGTTCCAATAAATCACTAACGTTAACTCTTTCGACAATGCCCATTTCTGTTTCGTTTTCCATTTCTATTTCCTTTTTTTGTTTTTATTGTTTTATATCTCTATTTAAGCATAAAAGCTTTAAAAAAGCAATACCTTTATGTAATTTTCTTGTATATCTTTGACGTTATAGTGGTGGTTATGGTATAAATTAGAGTGAGGAAACTAAAAAATAAACATATGGGTATACCCAACTCCCTCGCAATCATAGCCCTAGCAGCATCAGTCCACGCTTGTTTTCAATTGAGCGTGAGTGTATTGACGCTCCTCACCAGTCACGCGCTTGGTAATAAACAAACGCAAGCAAAATTATTACGTCTAACCACAGGCTTTTTGTTTGGCGCTGGAGTTATGACTGTATTGTTATTATCATCTGTATCATTATTACTACTAAGCATTTTTGGTGCCGAGACACCACAAATTATATGGGCATCAGGTTGTGGTCTGCTTGTAGGCGTTGCTATTTCTATATGGCTGTTTTATTTTCGACACGAGAAGGGAACTACGCTATGGATACCACGAAGTTTTGCTACCTATTTGACTGAACGTATTCATTCTACCAAACTAACCGCCGAAGCCTTTGGGTTAGGTCTTAGCAGTGTTTTTGGCGAAATATTATTTATTATTGCACCGCTATTTATAACTGCATTAGTTCTCATCCAGCTTCCATCTATGTGGCAATTAATTGGAATTGGCATTTATACCGTAATTTCCCTGCTTTCATTGATTATAGTCTGGGTATCGATAGGTAGCGGACATAGTATTAGCCAAATTCAAAGATGGCGTGAAACAAATAAACGTTTCCTACAATTTGTCGCTGGTGCTGGTCTTATCGTGATAGTATTCTTTATCTTCGCCAACGAGATTTTATCTAGTACGGTCGGAGGAATCTGATATGAATCCCGTTAGAGACTTAAAAAGCAAAATTGACATAACCGACTATATTATAGAGAAAGGTCTCTAACGGGATGAATTTGGCGGTGGATATTGTTAAACATGGTAACAAAAACCAAGCAGAGCGATTCGTACGTGAAAGATTACATAACAGTATTGTATCCGCATGTTTGAGTGTTCGTGTGCCCGAAGGTCAAGCCGAAACTATCGCTCATGCAGTCTGTGATGGAGTAATTACCTGGTTAAGACAGCGTCCCGAGGTAACTAGCCAAGATATCCGTACAGTCGCAACTCGACATTTAAAAAGTCACCATCCCGAGGCAGCTTACCTATATGAACAACATCACATGATTATTTAAATTAAAGGGGATTATTATGGCCAAAAAATATGAATTTGATTATGACCTTATCGTTATCGGCAGCGGTGCCGGTGGAAGCGCAGCTGCAACTATTGCCGCTCGTGAAGGCAAAAGCGTAGCTATTGTCGAATCTGACGCTTTTGGCGGCGAATCGCCAAACTGGAGTGACATTCCAACTAAAGCCTTACTTCACGCAGCTAATCTTTATGATGAAGCTCGTCACGGAGCTCGTTTTGGGCTTCGATCCTCGACACTTGGCTATAACTACCCTTCAATTCGCGCTTGGAAAGACCTAGCTGTAAAACGTACTGGTGCAGGCGGCAATCGTCGATATTATGAAAGTCAAGGTATTAGCACATTTAATAACGCCGCTCACTTTTTATCACCGAACGAGATTAGCGTGAATCGTAGACATTTATCTGCAAGTAATTTTTTGATTGCAACTGGATCACAGTGTGTTATCCCTGATATCCAAGGTCTAGATACGATTAAATATTTTACCCCTCGAACTATTCTAGAGGCAATTCGCCCACCAAAAAGCCTACTAATCGTTGGTGGAGGTGATACAGGTGTTGAAATTGCTCAATTGATGGCAATATTTGGCACCAAAGTGTACATTGCCGAAAAATCCAGTCGTTTATTACCCCATCATGACAGCGAAATTGGCGAGTTGATTGAACGCGTTCTAAGTGAGCAAAAAGGCGTAACTATTCTAAACCATTCGCGCGTTATGTCGGTAGAAAAAGACGGACTAGGTAAGCGCGCTATTATATCTCGTGCAGGAACAGAAAAATCGATTCGCATCGATGAAGTATTAGTTGCGACTGGACGTGCACCAGCGGTAGATTTGGGGCTTGAAAATGCAGGTATTAAATATACTGCCCATGGCATTGATGTTAACGATTATTTGCAAACTAACGTTAAACATATCTTTGCAGCTGGTGATGTTTTGGGACGAGATAGCCACACTCATACTGCTTTGCTTGAAAGCCAAGTGGCCGCTAATAACATCTTTGGGCGGAACAAAATTGTACCAGATTACACCGCTATTCCAGAGATTATATTTATTCATCCTGGTATCGCAACTGTCGGTCTGTCCGAAGATGATTGTTTGAAGCGCGATTTGCCAATTAATAAAGCAATTGCACCGCTGAATATCATCGCACGCAGCAATACATCAGATTTTCGAGATGGATTTGTCAAGATTATTACAGATAAGAAAGGCATAATTTTAGGTGCGGCAGTTGTTGCGCCACACGCTGGCGAGATTATTCATGAACTGGCATTAGCCGTTAAATATGGGCTTAGTGCTGATGACGTCGCTCAAACACCTCACGCTTTCCTCAGTTGGAGTGAAGCTGTACGAGTAGCAGCCAGTAAATTAGTCTAGAAAATCATTTGCATTTAGCATCATAATATTGCAATAAGCATTGACATTATGGTGCTTTTGTGCTATACTCTCCTCATCAGTTGTCAGAGGTGGATATCTATGATAACAGATGATCATTAATAAGTCAGATCATTACAGTGCATGTCGAGAATTATTCATTTAATGAATAATCCGAGACCGTGAGCGTAGTCGAACGGTTGTTTGGCTTACTCACTGTTCTCCTCCTTTTGGTTCGGAAGCAGCACGTTAGTTAACCTATATGATTTATTAACGGCTGCTCCCGATTATTTTGGGCAGCTAGCGTGATATTTTGTCACACTAAAACCCCGAATATAAGGAGTGAAAATGAGCGAAAATAATGAACAATCGGAAAAAATAAGCGGTCCTAAACAAGTAAGACAAGTTAGAACAATTCTTGCAATAAGTTGCTTTAGTATTTTAATACTAGTGCTTATTAATTGGATGATACTAACATCTCAATGGTTTGAAATAATAGTGCTGGCAAGTCCTCTATCGACTTGGCTACTTGCTTCACTTGTATATTTTGAGGCGATAGGAGCAATTATCTTAATAGTTTGTAATTGCATCCTCTACAAGTTTTCATTTTATAAGTGGCTTCTGGTAGCAATATTAATCCTATTAATCGGTATGTTATTGCGCCCAATGATAGATAACTATATGTTCGATCAATTATTGCCATATCATCTTGGTAAATAATTGTCTGATTTTTGTATCATTAAGTTTCCTGGAGGCTACATCTCTGCTTAAAACGCAGTGAGTGTATCCTCCGGGGTCCACAATATTTAACCTCGACATGCACTTGTTGTAATGATCTGATTTATAATCAATAGATTCTATAATTAAAACACTCACCTTTTGATGAGTGTTTTTTTGTTATGTCAGTCTTATTGCACCGTGAAAGTTCCACTACTGGTGAATTTATGAATAGTGTTTCCGCCCGAAGTTGTTATTGTTCCACCTGTTGCTGTTATAGAACCAGTAGGATAGGAGATTATGACAATGCCAGAGCCACCAGCTTTAGATACGCTCGAAGTATAACCACCACCACCACCACCACCAGTATTAGCTGTACCAGCGGTCGCATTATCTACACCGTAAGATCCGCCTTTTCCTCCACCGCCATTGCCTCCAAGTGAGGCGATAGAAGATCCAGACCATGCGCCACCACCACCGCCACCTGCATAGAACGTTGCCGTTCCTGATATAGACGAGACTAAACCGACTCCACCAGCACCACCACAAGCTTGACCATTTTTATTATTTTCTCCGACTCCACCAGCACCACCGCCACCGCCAGCCGGATATACGCCGACAGCACCTCCACCATCACCTCCATTATTGCCTTGTCCGATTGTGCCAACAGCACCCGCGTAATTATAAGAACCACCACCACCAGACCCCCCAGAAGCAGCACTATCGCTCCATTCATTTCCACCTTTTCCACCACCAATAGCAGTGATATTATCAAAGACTGAATTGCCACCATTAGTTCCTGGTGCACCACCTTGTCCTACGGTGACGGTTTTACTACCAGAAGTAACTGCAATAGTATTTGTTATAAAACCTCCCGCACCACCGCCGCCAGGTATATTATAAGCGTTACCGCCGCCACCACCGCCAGCAACAACCAATACATGGACTGAAGGCGCGGATCCTACTATAAAACTATCACTGCTCGTAAAAGTATGAATCGTATTCCCACCACTCGTAGTTATTGTGCCACCTGTTGCAACCATAGTGCCAGTTGGATAGGAAATTATAACAATTCCAGAGCCACCGTTGCCACCATTATAATAGTTGGGTGCAGTACCGTAAAAACTTCCACCCGCACCACCGCCACCAGTGTTTGCAGTTCCATTACCTCCTGAAGTATCCATAACTGCAGTCCCGCCACCACCAACCCCGCCTGCACCAATGTACGATCCGTATACCTCACCACCACCACCACCACCAGCATAATAAACTGGACTACCAGATATTGTATTTAATAAACCTGGACCACCAGCTGCACTTCCAGGAGAATTTGAACCAGCAGCCCCTGCGCCTCCAGCCCCTCCTCCACCTCCTGAATTACCAGTCCAACAAGGATTGCTAATATAACCTGCACCTCCAGCATAACCCTGAGAGCCAGTCCCTCCAGCTGCCGTTGGAGCAGCACAATTAATAGAGCCACCCCCACCGCTACCTCCACTACCTCCATCCCGACTACCACCACCGTGAGATACTCCATAGCCTCCACCTTCAGCAGTTATAGTCGAAAATACTGAATTACCACCTTTTGTGCCACTACTAGGATTCCCTAAAGGATTTCCACCAATACCACCACTACCGATGGTGACTGCATAGGCTTGATCAATTACTGGGAATGAAGCATTATAAACATAACCACCGCCACCACCGCCAGAACCAGTATTGGCACCGCCGCCACCGCCAGCTACTACTAATACTTTTACTAGAAGAAGTGGGCGATAGTAATCAGCCTGCCCTGATGCGCTCCAACTACTAGCTTCAGAGCCTAAGAAACATTGAGCCTGAACATTAACAGTATATATTTGGTCTCCAGTTGAAGTCGTAAAGGCTACAGGGGAACTAGCAATAGCTACCCAATCAGAGTCATAGCCTGCAGGTTCTATAGTATATCTGTATTGGTAACGAGCTGTCGTACCAGCTGCACAGGAAGCAGTTACGTCTGGCCATGACCAGGTAGT
>Ga0209587_1001116_pt1 | contig 12828 bp, 11 predicted proteins | sample NGEPerD_2_FD_184512 | JGI IMG/M metagenome (GOLD analysis project Ga0209587, IMG submission 184512) | Arctic peat soil microbial communities from the Barrow Environmental Observatory site, Barrow, Alaska, USA - NGEE PermafrostL1-D... | ecosystem: Environmental > Terrestrial > Soil > Wetlands >... | reverse complement strand
GTTATTTCCATTTCTTCACCCTTCTCTTCGACGACAAAACCCAAACGAGAAAGACTTCCTAAAACATCTTTCCTGGGTATTTCCTGGCCAATTTTCTTAAACAACCACGAAAAATTTAGATTAACTTTTTTATTCTCTTGTTTTTCAGAATATACATCACTTACAACGTTTTTTATTACTGCCTTTGGACATATTTCCAACAACAGGGAAACATACCTTTTTAGGGCATCTTCGGTAAGGTTCGGATCTAAAGATTTTTCATACCTAACCGATGCCTCACTTCTTACTCCTAAGCGCTGTGAAGTTTTTCTAATAGTAGCGGCGCTAAAATTAGCTGCCTCCAGAATTAGAGTAGTGGAATTATTTGTAATCTGACTATCGAGACTTCCAATAACCCCTGCTATTGCAATTGGTTTTTTACCATCTGAAATAATTAAATCATCTACCGTTAAATTTCTCTCTTTTTTGTCTAAAGTTTCAACTATTTCATTCGCCTGAGCGTTTTTTACAATAATTTTTTTAACCTTGGAACCATCAAATGTGTGCAAGGGTTGCCCGCAATCAAACATCACATAGTTTGCCAAGTCAACAATATTATTTATAGGTCTTTGATTAATTGCTACTAAGCGTTCTTTTAGCCACTTTGGAGAAGAACCAACTTTAATATTATCTATTTTTATAGCCATGTAGCGCGGGCACTTCTTCTTTTCTTCAATACTAACGCTAATTTCACCTTTTTTATCCTCACTTGAAATTATGGATTTACCAATTACTTCTTTATATGGTTTAAGTGGGGCGGAAAAAATTACTGACAACTCTCTTGCTAAACCATAATGGTTTAGAAGGTCTGGTCTATTTGACAATGACTTGTTATCAACTTCAAAAATAACGTCGTTTGTTTTTAAATAAGAAGCGAAGGTCCCACCTGTTTTTGCCTTTTCATCTAAAACCATTATACCGTCATGGTCTGTTCCTAAATTAAGCTCATCTTCAGCGCAAACCATACCCTCTGAAACCTCACCTCTAATTTTACTTGTTTTTATCTCCAGGCCTCCGGGTAGCACGGCACCGTCCAGGGCAACCGGTACTAGCTGTCCAACATCAATGTTTGATGCCCCGCAAACAATTTTCAATTTCTTTTCTTTAATATCCACCACAACAACCTTAAGCCTGTCAGCGTTAGGATGTTTTTTTACTTCCAAAACCTTGCCCACAATTATATTTTTATAATTATCAGCTTGATTATTCACCGACTCTATCTCAACGGTATGTGCCGTTAATTTTTGAGCTACTTCATTATAATTTGTTTTTGACGGCAGTTTAACAAAATCCTGCAGCCAGTTGTAAGAAATATACATATTTTAAAATTGTTCAAGGAATCTTAAATCTCCACTATTAAATAAACGAGCGTCATTAACGGCATATTTTAACATTGCTAATCTGGTCAAACCAAAACCAAAGGCTAAACCAGAATACTTTTCCGGGTCCACCCCTCCAGCCCTTAAAACATCGGGGTGTATTAGACCAGCGCCCACAATCTCTAACCAGCCAGTATTTTTACAAACTCGACAACCCTTGCCGCCACATAGAAAACAGGTATATTCCCCATTATTACCTGGTTCTACAAAAGGATAATATTTTGGTCTCATTCGTAACTTAGTATCTTCTCCAAAAAGCTTCTTGCCAACAATTTCTAAAAGGCTTTTTAAATTTGAAAAGTTAATATTTTCTCCTATCATCATGCCCTCGAATTGATAAAAAGTATGTTCATGTCTAGCATCGGTAGCTTCATTTCTAAAACACCGACCGGGTATAACAACTTTTAGGGGAGCTCCGTATTTTTTCATGGCCCTTATTTGGACAGGTGACGTGTGGGTTCTCATTACCAAGTCTAATTCTTGTTTTTTGTCATCAGGAGATGAAACATAAAACGTATCCTGCATATCTCTTGCTGGATGTAGTGGCGGAATATTTAGTGCGCTAAAATTATAATAATCGCTTTCAAGTTCTGGTCCATCTATAATAGAAAAACCGAGTGATGTAAATAAGTCTTCAACCTCTCTTTGGATTATAGTAATCGGATGAAGGTGTCCTTTTTTTAATTTTTTTCCCGGAAGCGTAATGTCACCAACTTCATTTAAATTAGTTTTTTCATCAAAAAAACTCCTAGTCTCTTTCATTTTTAACTCCAACTCTTTTTTAATTTGATTAGCTAAAGCGCCTATCTCTCTTTTCTGTTCAGAACTTAACTCTTTTAAATGATGCATGAGCTCACTTATTTCTCCTTTCCGAGAAAAATACTGAAGATCTATTGCTTTAAGTTCAACTTCATTATTAACAGTGTTTAGTTTATCTAACACTGTATTTTTTATTTTTATTAATTTATCTTTCATATAATTATCGATTTTTTTTACTACCTATTAGAAATAACTCTAAGACAGAAAAGCCCAAGATTATAAATATTGAATTAATCCAATTTAAAAGATTGTTTGCTTGCAAAAATAAAGCAAAAACAAGAAATAAGGAGAATAAAAATGATTGTCTAAATGATAATTTTACCAAATTGAATGCTAAACCCTTCTTTAAAATCACAAATCTTATTAAAAAACCAAGTAAAGTGCTGAGTCCTGATAAGGCAATAAACAAAGAAATATAAAACAATAAAAAACCAAGCCAGTTTGTAGCAAATGGATCTATAATTGAAGCCACAAATATAAATATACCCCAACAAGTAGCGGTTAAAAATGACATTACCAATATATAGCTTTTTAAGGTCATAAATTTGCTAAAGCGTTATTTATTTTATTTAACTCTATTTGATATTTTTCTAACTTTTGTTTTTCTTTGTTTACAATTTTTTCTGGAGCATTACTAATAAATTCTTCATTCGCCAATTTATACTCTTGTATATTAATTAACTTCTGTAGTGCCTCCTCCTCTTTACTAAGCCTTACCTTTTCCACATCTTTATCAACTGCCCCTAAAAGAAGCAATTCAATCTCTGCACAAACAACAATAACCGCACCCTCCACCTTGTCTCCATCTTTTACAACCTCAAGAGATTCGATACCAGTTTTAAGATTTTTTATAATTTCCTGGTTTTCTTTTAATATTTTTTCATAACCATGCCCATAGATTAGCGCCTTAAACTTCTTAGATGGCTCTATTTTATTTTCACTGCGAACATTTCGTATTGAGACTACCAACTTTTTAATTAATTCGAAAATTTGGTTTTTAGATTTTACTTTTAATCCATCTGGTAAATTGCTCACATCTATCTTCGGCCATAATTCAACCATTAATAAATTATCACTAAAACTCTCCCAAATACTTTCAGTCACAAAGGGGATAAAAGGATGCCATAGTTTTAAAATGGATTTAAGAATAAAAACTAAAATTTTCTCTTTATCCTTTTCAATTTTAGCCACCTCTAAATACCAGTCCGCTAATTTATTCCACGTAAAATCATTAAGGTCATCAGCCGCTAAAGAAAAGTTATATTCTTCCAAACTTTCCTCCACCTTAGTAATTGTCTCAATTAATGAACTAATTATCCATTTATCAGCATCTGTCTTTATTGGCAAATCTTCTATTTTCAGGTTTTCTTTCAAATAATCACCGCTATAGTCTATTATAAAACGTGAAATATTCCACAACTTATTTACAAAATTTCTTTTTGTTTCAATTTTTTCTTCACTAAAACGAATATCATTTCCTGGAGTAAATCCCATTAAAAGAGAAAGTCGAACAGCATCTGCTCCATACTTCTGAGTCATAACTAAGGGGTCTACACCATTGCCTTTTGATTTTGACATCTTCTTCCCCTCTTTATCAAGCACCATACCATGAAGATAAACGGTAGAAAAGGGAACTTCGTTTAAAGCAAAGAAAGACATCATCATCATTCTTGAGACCCATAAAGTAATAATTTCATAGCCAGTTTCTAATACTTGAGTAGGGTGAAAGCGAGCTAAATCATTTATTTTTTTTCCATCTTTATAATTATCTGGCCAACCCAAAGTAGAGAAGGTCCACATACCTGAAGAAAACCATGTATCCAGCGTGTCCGGGTCTTGTTTAAAGCCGTCTTCTTTTGGCGCCTCCAAACCACAGTACACCTCACTTCCCTTATACCAAACCGGTATTTGATGACCGAACCAAATTTGACGAGATATACACCAATCATGTAGATTTTCCATCCAGTCTAAAAATCTTTTTTCAAATCTCTCTGGTATAAACTGTACCTCAGTATTTTTTACAGCCTCAACAGCTTTTTCTTTCAAAGATTTATTATCTAATCGAGTTAACTTTTTGTTAACATTAATAAACCATTGTTTAGATGGCAACGGCTCAATAATAGAGTTACACCTATAACACCTTGCGCTATTATGTTTATATTCCTCATCTATATGATCAATTAAACCCATTTTCTCCATATCTTTCACAATCTCCTCGCGCGCAATTTTTGTTGTCATGCCAGCATACTTACCACAATTCTTCATCATTTTTCCATCTTCATCTATAATCTTCTTTACTGGCAAATTATGTCTTTGCGCAATTTCGCTATCTACAAGACTGTGAGCAGGCGTCACCTTGATTGCTCCAGAGCCAAAGTCTATATCAACCGCTCTATCAGCTACCACTAACACCTTAAACTTACCCAAGACTCCGTCTACCTCTATTTCTTTGCCAACAAATTTTTTATACCTCTTGTCCGCAGGGTGAACAGCAACCGCCGTATCGCCCAGCTTTGTTTCTGGGCGTGAAGTAGCTAATACGAACGGGCCATATTTTAACCAATATAATTTAGCCTTTTCTTCCTTATGATCCACCTCATCATCGGCTAAAGTAGAGTGGCAACGGGGACACCAATTAACAAGCCTTTCACCACGATATATTACCCCTTCATTATACATGTCTACAAACATTTTTTTCACCGCCTTCTGTCTATCATCGTCTAGCGTAAAGGCTAGCCTGGACCAATCTAAAGAGGCCCCCATTTTTTTGGTTTGCTCCAATATTTCCGCCTGAGTAATCTTTAAAAAAGACCAAACCTCTTCTAAAAATTTTTCCTTCCCTAAATCATGCCTATTTTTTCCTTGTTCTTGCCAAATTCTTTTTTCTACTACATTTTGAGTGGCAATTGCTGCATGATCAGTCCCCGGCAACCACAAAGTTCTAAACCCTTTTAACCTTTTATAGCGTATCATTAGATCTTCAATTGCTAACATAGCAGAGTGACCAAGATGAAGCTTTGCTGTTATGTTGGGCGGGGGTAGTATAATCGTATAATTTTCTGCATTTTCGGGTAAATCTAAATTATCTGGATTAAAATATCCAGATTTTTCCCATTTTTCATAAATTTTACCTTCCCTTTCAATTGCTTGATAGGCTTTAGGGAGCTCTTTTTTCATAATATAAAATTATCAAAAAAAAGAGCTAAAGTCAATTAAAACATTAATCTTGACGGGCTTGATAAATAGTTATATATTAATCTATTGAGTTAATTATACTTACTTTTTCTTATTTTATTAATTAAACAGACATGTTAAGAACTGGAGAACAAATATCTAAACAAATTGATAAAGCTAGCAACATTTTACTAGTTTTTTCCTCTGACTGGGAAGCAGACGCTGTCGCAGCCTCATTAGCATTGTCTTTATTTTTAAACAAACAGGGTAAAACTACTACCGTTGCCGCTATAAACAACGAAAAAAGAAAAAAAAGCTATATTTTTTTACCCGGCATCTCTGATATAAAAAACCATCTTAATCATTTACGAAAATTTATTGTATCTCTTAATATAAGTAAAACGAGAGTAAGCCAGATTAAGTATGTAGTTGATAAAAATCAATTAAATTTTATTGTCTCACCTAAAGATGGTTGGTTTGAGGCAAAAGATGTCAGTTCTCGTGCTGGCAGTTTTAGATATGACTTAATAATTAGCGTAGGGGTTAATGATTTAGAGTCATTAGGTGAACTATATGATAAAAACATTGAGTTTTTTTATAAAACACCTTTAATTAATCTATCTTGCCAGGCGTCAAATGAAGAATTTGGGCAAATAAATTATATCGATATTAATTGTTCAACTGTTTCCGAGTTGATCTATAATATACTCAAAAGCAGAAACGAACTTTTAATTGATGAAAATATTGCCACTAATCTTTTAGCGGGAATAATTTTACAAACAAAAAACTTTAAAAGAGGCAAACTAACACCCGAAACATTAATTATCACTTCACAATTAATTAAGTTGGGGGGTAGACGGGAGGAAATTATAAAAGAACTTTATAGAGACAGGCGAATATCTGATTTGAAAATCTGGGGAAAAATTCTTCAAAACCTCAAAGTAGAAAAAAATGGATTAACTTGGGTGCTTTTAAACGAATCTGATTTTGAACAGACACCTATTAATTTAGATTCTTTAAAGGATTTAATTGATGAACTAATGTCGGGACTTGCCGATACAGAAGTGGTGTTAATATTGATAGAAAAAAAGGATGAAGTAGATCTTATTGCCTTCTCTTTAAAAAATGTCAGTGCTTTAAATTGCTTAAAAAAATATAACGGGCAAGGCAATGACAAGGTGGCTGTGGCAAAAAGTAGTGATGGGATAAAAGATTTACTCTCTCAGCTATTGGCTTAATCTCAAAAACTTGATAAATTAAACTTTGAGTGATATAAAGAAAATTATAATTACTTACTGCGCCTATAGCTCAGGTGGTTAGAGCACCGCTCTTATAAAGCGGGGGTCGATGGTTCAAGTCCATCTAGGCGCACATCGGGCTCGTAGCTCAGTTGGTTAGAGCGCTACGTTGACATCGTAGAGGTCTGCAGTTCGAATCTGCACGAGCCCACAGAAACCGTATACGCGGTTTTTTTTATTTAAAAAATAAACTCTTATTTACAATTCTTCTAAAAATTGGTAAATTAAAGATATAAATAAAAATACAATAAATATGTTTTTTAGCAAAAATGATAATCGTAAAACAGTGGTTAAAACTGATGAGTCATCAATAAGTGAATGGTTACCAGAACATGACGATGAAGAAGAGGGGCAGTTAGCAATTGATGTTTACCATGATGATAAGAGAATTGTTATAAAATCTACGATTGCAGGCGCTCAACCAGAAAATCTAAAAATTTCTTTACATAATGATCTCTTAATAATTAAGGGGAAAAGAGAAAACAAAGAAATAATTCCTGAAGATAACTATTTATTCAAAGAATGCTATTGGGGACCATTTTCAAGATCTATTATTCTGCCATCTGAAGTTGATTCCAAACGGGTAGAGGCAGAAATAGAAAATGGTGTTTTAACTATTATTTTATACAAAGAAAAACCTGAAAAAATTAAAGTTGTAATGAAAGATTAAGGGTAAAGTGTTATGCAAAAAAATAAAAAATTTATAATAATATTTTTGTCAGCTGTCTTTTGTTTGCTGGCAATTTTTTTACTTACATATTTTGCGTGGGCCCAGAATAACAAAGAAAGTACGGCACCTAACACTTTTATCGGTAATACTGATATTTCAAATATGAACAGATTTGAAATAGAACGAGTCCTTAAAGAAAAAGTTGTTGACATAAGAAATTTGGGAATTAATTTTTCTTATAACGGTAAAACTGAGAACCTCCACCTAGGCTTACAGGCGGCCAGCCCCGATATTCCAGAACCAGATTTAAAGTATGCTGAATCATTTATATTTGATGACGATGCAACGTTCAATAACATTTTTTCTAAAAAGAATAATTCTTTTACTAACTACTTAAAGAATAAGTTTTTTAATAATTCAACCCAAATCGATTTCATATTTCATTATTCAGAAGAAATACTTAATGAATGGCTACAAAATTCTTTTCCTTCAGCAAATATTGAGCCTGAAAATGCTTATTTTTCATTGGATCCAAATAACATAAAGATAATGGTTAACAACCAAGAAAAAGTGGGGAAAGAAATCAACCAAGATTATTTAGAAGAAGACCTTAAAAATCAATTATCAAAACTCTTTGCTCCTGAAATAACTATCAAAACTAAGTCAAAATATCCCGATATAAACCAAGGCGAACTTGAAAAATTACGCCCTGAAGCTGAAAGAATATTAGAAAAGGAAGAATTTGTTACTTATTTTTTAGAGAAGTTTAACCAGAAAGAAGAAAAAATAACTTTTTCTATTAAAGAGGGCGACCTTGTTACTTGGATTAGCGCTAGTAAAAACAGGGGTAATCTAGAACTTAAACTTGATAGAAAGAAAATAGAAAATTATTTATACAAAAACGTATCCCCTTCAATTAATCAAGACGTTGTACTACCAAGGTTTGATATTAAAGATAATAAAGTTATCAGTTGGCAAACTGGTAAAAATGGCCGAGAGGTTAATATTGAAAAGAGTTTAGAAAATATTCTAAGTGCCATAAATCTTAACATCTGGGAAGCTGAAATTGAAGTTAAAGATATTAATGTCGATGACTTTAATGATGGAAATCAATTTCAAATTAAAGAAATAATTGGAACTGGTCACTCAAATTTTGCTGGCTCACCTTCCAACAGGCGCCACAACATTAAAGTTGGATCAGATTCTATTCATGGGTTGTTAATAAAACCTGGTGATGAATTTTCTTTAATTGAAAATCTAGGTGAAATTGATGCTGAGAATGGATACCTTCCCGAATTAGTTATTAAAGGAAATAAAACAATTCCGGAGTATGGTGGCGGTTTATGCCAGGTGGCAACAACAGTGTTTCGTTCAGCCCTTGGCTCAGGTTTACCAATCACCGCCAGAAGAAGTCATTCCTACCGAGTTAGCTATTATGAACCAGCTGGTACTGATGCTTCTGTTTATGATCCCTGGCCAGATATTAAATTTTTAAATGACACAAATAACTACATTTTAATTCAATCTAGGATTGAGGGTAATAATCTTTATTATGATTTCTGGGGAACGGAAGATGGTCGTGTTTCAACCACCACAAAACCTGTCGTTTACAATATAACTCCACCTCCACCAACTAAAATTATCGAAACAGATGAATTGGAACCCGGGAAAAGAAGGTGTACTGAAAGTGCGCATAATGGCGCTGACGCTTACTTTGACTATATTGTTACATATCCTGAAGGTGCAACAACTACACCTCGCCAAGAAATCCGTTTTAGCTCTCATTACATCCCCTGGCAAGAGGTGTGTTTGGTCGGGAAAGAGAATGCCCCTGAAGAAGAGTTATTAAATACTGATACCGTGGAGGAGACAATAAATAGCGATATAATAAGTGAAGATAATAAGATAAATCAAGAACCTTAGAAATTAACATATAGATTAATCTAAACAAAAAAACAACCGTCTGGTTGTTTTTTTGTTTACTCTATAAATGCTATTTTTAAACTATCAACTATTTAACAATTTCTCCCTCAATAGGTGTATTACTATTTGGTTTATTATCACTTTTTGCCTTAAAAACGAATAATTGTTGAAAAGCGGTAACAAGAGTTATAACCAACCAATACAGAGTAAGGCCTCCTGGTAAAGACATGCCGATAAAAACTGTAACAGCTGGCATAATATACAACATTTGTTTGTTCATTATTGCCATCATGTTTTCGTCTTTTGCTCCCGGAGTCTTTACAGCAGGTTTTTTTGTGGAAACCATCTTCGCTTGCCAGAATTGAGCTGCCCCAGCTAAAACAGCTAAATAAACATTTGGGTTAGCCAAGTCAACAAAACCTAAAGAAACAGTGTTGATAGTTTCTGGACGAGAAATAAACGAATAAACCAAATCTAGATTATTTTCAACTCCAGTTCTAAATATACGAAAAACGGCCCATAGAAACGGCAACTGTATCAATAAAGGGAGACAAGAGGAAAAGGGATTAACCTTATTCTCTTTATATAGCTCCATAATCTTTTTACTTGATTCAGTTTTATCATCTTTATATTGTTTTTTTATTTCATCAATTTTTGGTTGAAGGTCTTGTAGGGCTTTTTGAGATTTAATAGCTTTACTGCCAAGTGGCCAGAAAATTAATTTAATAATAATCGTTAACAAAATAATAGCTACTCCAAAATCATTAAAAGGTGTGATGTTGTAGAGAAAAACTAATAAGTTTAAAACTGGTTGATAAAAAATTGTTGTAAGAATGTTTGTCATATTGTTTTTTATTTAACTGGATCATGCCCCCCTTTATTCCAGGGGTTGCATCTTAATACTCGCCAACTAGCCATCATCACTCCTTTTATGGGTCCATGTTTTTGAATAGCCTCCTTGCCATATTGCGAACATGTTGGTGTAAATCTGCAAAATCCGTGGGGATAAAAAACCCTGAGTGGACCATGATCAAAAGAAAGGGTTTTTTGGTAAAAACCTATTAATTTTACTAGTATATTTTTAATTATATCCGAAATAAAGCGCATAATTTTAATTATTTAGTAAGTTTGTCTTCTTAAACGCATTAAAAAGAGCCTCTTCTATTTCACTTTTTTCTTTATTTAAAATGGCTGGCAAGGCAATAATTACCACATCCTTACCATTTTCTATATTTTCAAGATTATTCTGGAAAAAATCCCTAATTATTCTTTTTATCTGATTTCTTTTTACTGCCTTTTTACTGACTTTTGTGCTTACTATAACGCCTAAGCGGCTATGTTCTAATTCGTTGTTATTCACCTTAATCCCTAATATTTTACAATAAAAAGAAGTCCCCCGTTTAAAAACTTGGTCAAAATTTTTTTTCAAACTTATTCTGTTTTCTTTTTTTAGCATTTATAGGCCTAAACTTATTTTGCTAATTTTATCCTGCCCTTATCACGACGGCTCTTTAAAACATTTCTTCCATCCTGAGTCTCCATACGATTCATAAATCCATGTTTCTTTTTGGCTCGCCTCTTATTCGGCTGGTAGGTTCTTTTTGGCATATTTTCTGTTTAAATAATTTCTTTATCACCATATCACCTTTATTTACTATAGTCAATTGTTGAGTTGTGGCGGTTATGCACTTGTTATTAACATATTTTTCACATTATTCTGGCTTGTGGAAAAGTTTTATATTTAATATACTTAAATAAACAATATTTATATTTTTCTTTTTTTAAATAATCCAATGACTATGAATAATGAACAAACCTGGAAAGCTGTTTTAGGAGAAATGGAAGTAAGCTTATCTAGGGCTCACTTTGTAACATGGTTTAAAGATACTTTTATATCTTCTTTTGAAAATGATAAGATTATTCTTTGTGTTCCAAACGCATTTGTAAAAAAATGGTTAGAAGAAAAATATAATAAGAATATTTTAAACGCCCTAAAAAGTGTCACTAAGTTGGACGTTAAAGAAATTATATACAAAGTAGAATTAAAGAAATCTCGTGATATTAAACAAGATAATAATGAGGATAAAAAATCTAAAATAAAAGAAGTAAATACTTTTTTTACTGAAACAAAAACCATCAAACCACTCAACCCAACTAATAGTTCTTTCTCTACTAACAGGTTTGGTTTAAATCCTAAATACTTATTTGAAAATTTTGTTGTAGGCAGGGGTAATGAATTAGCGCATGCGGCCTGCTTGGCAGTTGTTAATAATTTAGGTAAATCTTATAACCCGTTATTCATATATGGTGGTGTCGGTTTAGGAAAAACCCATTTAATGCAAGCAGTGGGTAACGCAATAGCTAAAAAAAGTGATAAAGTTCTTTACACAACCAGTGAAAAATTTACAAATAACTACATTCAAGCTGTTACTGGGGGAAAAGCTAAGGAGTTTAAGAATCTTTATCGCAATGTGGATGTATTATTAATTGATGACATTCAATTTATGGGTGGAAAAGATGGGACGCAAGAAGAATTTTTTCACACCTTTAATGAGCTTCAACAAAATGATAAGCAGATTGTTTTAACTTCTGATAGACCACCAAAGTCTATCCCGGCAATCGAAAAAAGGCTTATTTCTCGTTTTGAATCAGGTATGGTTGCTGATATTGGAAAACCAGACACTGAGACAAAGGTTGTTATTTTAGAAAAAAAAGCTATTGAAAAGGGTTATATTTTAGAAAAAGATGTTTTAATTTATATTGCTGAAAATGTAAAAAATAATATTAGAGAACTAGAGGGTGCTTTAAATAAAGTTATTGCTTTCCATCAATTAAAAAACATAGACCCCTCTATTGAAACTGTAAAAGAGGTTTTGGGTGATTTTATTTCAAACATTCAAGCAAGATCGATGTCCGCAAAAGATATTATAGATACAGTTGCTAAATTTTATAATATAAACACTAAAGATTTAATTGGTAATAGCCGTAAAAAAGAATTAGTAAACCCAAGGCAAATTGCTATATACTTAATAAGAGAAGAGCTTGGATCATCCTATCCCTCAATTGGCAATGAATTGGGTGGCCGAGATCATACAACTGCAATGCATGGTTATAATAAGATATTAAATGAGATAAAAAATTTAGGAAATGAAAAATTAAAACAAGAAATGAACTCCATTAAACAGCTTTTTAACCAAAGTTATTAACAGTTAGTTGTGGATTAGTTTGTTGATAAATTAAATTCTACCTGTTAATTAAATTTAACAACATGTGAATAATTTTAATAAAGAATATTAATCAACAGGATGTTAAAAATTATACCCTTTTGCCAAGCCCACTTATCAACAATAAAATCTGTAAAAAGTTTAGTAAAAGTTTAAAATATTACAAATATCCAAAGTTATCCCCTCCCTTATTGTTATTATTATTTATATTATATATAAATTAATAATATAATAACTTATAAAAAATATATGAAATTTATCTCTCTTCAAGAGAACTTAAAAAAAGGTTTAAATATTGTTGG
>Ga0209587_1001115_pt1 | contig 12860 bp, 18 predicted proteins | sample NGEPerD_2_FD_184512 | JGI IMG/M metagenome (GOLD analysis project Ga0209587, IMG submission 184512) | Arctic peat soil microbial communities from the Barrow Environmental Observatory site, Barrow, Alaska, USA - NGEE PermafrostL1-D... | ecosystem: Environmental > Terrestrial > Soil > Wetlands >... | reverse complement strand
CGTCCTCACCGAGCTCAAACGCGCCGAGGGGGCCGGGTTGGAGGAGATGTTCCTCCAGCTGACCTCCGACGACGCCCGCGACAGCAGCATCACCACCGAAGGAGTCAATGCATGAACATCGTCGCTCCCCACGGATCGGTCGCTCCCGGCAAGCTCGACATCTCCTCGACGTCCAAGGTGCCGTCGACGCGTCTGGTCACGGTCGAGATGCGCAAGATGCTCGACACGCGCGCCGGTCTCTGGTTGATCATCGCGATCGTTGCGATCACGGCGTTGATCACGGTGATCTTCTTCTTCGCCGCGCCCGACGACGAGCGCACGTTCCTCAACTACATCGGGATCATGGCCACACCGCAGGGCTTCCTGCTGCCCGTGATGGGGATCCTGCTCATCACCCAGGAGTGGACCCAGCGCACCGGCATGGTGACCTTCACCCTGGAGCCGCATCGCGGCAAGGTGATCGGGGCCAAGGTCGCGGCCGCACTGGTCTTCGGACTGATCGCCGTGGCGCTCGCGTGCGCGATCGCGGCGCTGGCCACGGCCGTGAGTGGTGCACCCGGAGCCTGGGAGAACATCGGGATCGACGACTTCGCGAAGTTCACCCTGCTCCAGGTCACCGGGGTTCTCCAGGGCCTCGCCTTCGGGCTGATCTTCCTCAACAGCGCCGCAGCGATCGTGACCTACTTCGTGCTGCCGATCGCGTTCTCCATCGTGGCCTCACTGTGGGGGGCGCTCGAAGACATCGCGCCCTGGGTGGACCTGGGGACCTCCCAGACGCCGTTGTTCGAGGGCAGGAACCTCACCGGTGAGGAGTGGTGGCAGATCGTCACCGGAACGGTGATCTGGGTGGTGCTGCCGTTCCTGGCCGGTCTGGTGCGGGTCCTGCGCGCCGAGGTCAAGTAGCGCCGTAGATAGGGTCGCGGCATGACTTCCTCCCGCGCTGACGGCCGCGCCGACGACGAGCTCCGCTCCATCAAGATCACCCGCCACTGGCAGGACCACCCTGCCGGTTCGGTGCTCGTCGAGTTCGGCCGCACGCGGGTGTTGTGCGCTGCCTCCGCATCGACCGGGGTGCCGAGGTGGCGCAAGGACTCCGGGCTGGGATGGGTCACCGCTGAGTACGCCATGCTCCCGTCGGCCACCAACACCCGCTCGGACCGTGAGTCGGTCAAGGGACGCATCGGTGGACGCACCCACGAGATCTCCCGGCTCGTCGGGCGGTCGCTACGCGCGATCATCGACTACCAGGCGCTGGGTGAGAACACCATCGTGCTCGACTGTGACGTGCTCCAGGCTGACGGCGGCACCCGCACCGCCGCCATCACCGGTGCCTACGTGGCCCTGACCGACGCCGTCGCGCACCTGCGCGGCGAGGGCGCGTTGAAGGGTGACCCGCTGACCGGCTCCGTGGCCGCGATCTCCGTGGGCATCATCGACCGTGTGCCTCGTCTGGACCTGCCCTATGAGGAGGACGTCCGCGCAGAGACCGACATGAACGTCGTGATGACCGGCGAGGGCGCCTTCGTCGAGGTCCAGGGCACGGCCGAGGGTGCTGCCTTCGACCGCGCCGAGCTCGACGCAATGCTCACGCTGGCCGAGAAGGGTTGCGCGGACCTGACCCGACTCCAGCAGGAGGCGCTGCGCGTTGGCTGACCGCCTCCGGGTCTTCCTCGCCTCGCGCAACGCCAAGAAGATCGAGGAGATGCGAAGAATTCTGAGTGGCTACCTGCCCGACGTCGTGGTTCTGGGTGCCGCTGACGTCGCGCCGTACGACGAGCCGGTGGAGGACCAGCCGACCTTCGAGGGCAATGCCCTGCTCAAGGCCCGGGCCGCTCTCGACGCGACAGGTCTGCCCTCGCTGGCCGACGACAGCGGCTTGTGCGTGGACGCCCTCAACGGCATGCCCGGGGTGCTCTCGGCCCGGTGGTCCGGCCCACCCAAGGACGACCAGCGCAACAACGCCTTGCTGCTCGATCAGCTGGCCGACGTACCCGATCGACGCCGTGGCGCCGAGTTCCGCTGCGCCGTTGCGCTCTTCCACCCCGATGGAGCCCAGAGGGTGACCTCAGGCGACATGCGGGGCCGGATCATCCGCGAGCTGCGGGGGACCGGTGGCTTCGGGTACGACGCGCTGTTCGTCCCCGACGAGCAGGACGGCCAGCTCACCTCGGCCGAGATGTCGGCCGAAGCCAAGGACCGGATCAGCCACCGGGGGAAGTCGCTGCGTGCCATGGCCCCGGTGGTGGCGCAGATGTTGGGTGCCGAAGGGGGGACTTGAACCCCCACGCCCGAAGGCACAGGTTCCTAAGACCTGCGTGTCTGCCGATTCCACCACTCCGGCTCTGCAGTTCGTCAGTGTAGGAGGCCGAGGTCCCGGCGGAGCTTGGCGACGTGGCCGGTGGCCTTGACGTTGTACTGCGCCAGGGAGACCTTGCCGTCCTCGTCGACCACGATCGTCGACCGGATCACGCCCTCCACGACCTTGCCGTAGAGCTTCTTCTCACCGAAGGCGCCGTAGGCGTTCATCACCGACCTGTCCTCGTCGGAGGCGAGGATGATCGACAGGGAGTCCCGCTCGCGAAACTTCGCGAGCTTGCCCGGCTTGTCGGGCGAGACCCCGACGACCTCGTAGCCGGCACCCTGCAGTGACTCGAGGGAGTCGGTGAAGTCGCAGGCCTGCTTCGTGCAGCCCGACGTCATGGCGGCGGGGTAGAAGTAGACGATCACCTTGCGGCCGCGCAGCCCGGACAAGGAGATGTCGTCCCCGGTGTCGGTCGGCAGCGTGAAGTCCGGGGCAGTCTCACCAGGGGAGAGGCGGGCCGGGGGCCGCCCGGATGGCTGCTGGGTCTCGCTCAACGGAGTCGCTCCTGTCGTCGGTTCGGGTTGTTGCGGAGCAGGTTGTTGCGAAGTACTTGCAATAACGTAGTGTGGCGAGCATGCATGTTCCCGACGGCTTCCTCGACGCACCGACGTCCCTCGCGACCGGCGTCGTCGCGGTGGGTGGTCTCGCCCTCGCCCTGCGGGGAGCGCGCAGAGAACTCGACGACCGTACCGCGCCGATGGCCGGTCTCGTCGCGACCTTCGTCTTCGCCGGACAGATGATGAATTTTCCTGTGGGCGCCGGCACCAGTGGCCATCTGCTCGGGGGGGCGATGGCCGCGGTGCTGGCCGGTCCGTGGACCGCGGTGCTCTGCATCAGCACCGTCCTCCTGGTGCAGGCGCTCTTCATGGCCGACGGCGGCATCACCGCGCTGGGCACCAACATCACCCTGATGGCGCTCGTTGGCGTAGCCGTCGGCTGGCTGGTCTTCAAGGGCGTGCGAGCAGTCTTGCCCAACCGGCTTGGCATCGTGGCTCCGGCGGCTGCGTTCGGCGCCTTGGTGAGCGTGCCGGTGGCCGCCACCGTGTTCACGTTGCTGTTCGCGGTCGGCGGGACCGCCCCCGTCGCCACGGACAAGGTCTTCGTCGCGATGGTCACGTGGCATACCGTGATCGGCATCGGCGAGGCGATCATCACCTTCCTCGTTGTGGCCTCGGTGGTCGCCGTACGCCCTGACCTCGTGTACGGCGCCAGATCGGCCCTGCGCGCCCGGACGCTCGAGATCAGGGACCCGGCAGGGGCGCCGACGACCCCCTCACAGTCAGGGAAAACGGCATGAGCACGCCGACCAAGGGCACCACCAGCACCCGCAAGCTCTTCGTGGTCTTCCTGCTTGCGGCCCTGCTCGTGGCCGGCGTGGCGAGCTACTACGCCAGCTCGCACCCCGACGGCCTGGAGTTCGTGGCCGAGAAGACCGGCTTCATCGACAGCGCCGACGACTCGCCGGCGGCGTCGAGCCCCTTCGCCGACTACTCGACCAAGGGCGTCGACGACGGCCGCCTCAGCGGCGGCATCGCAGGTGTCGCCGGCTCGCTGATCGTGCTCGGTCTCGCCGGCGGCCTGTTCTGGGTGCTGCGTCGCCGTGAGGCGGACAGCGCCGACGCAGAGCAGAGCACTCCCTCGACCTCGGGCGGCTAGACAGTGGGCGCCGGACACGGCCACCGCCTGCACTACCACGGCCACAGCGTCGTCCACCGAGCTCCGGCGCACCTCAAGCTGGTCGCGTTGGTGACCTTCATGCTCGTCGTGGTCGCCACACCGCGGGAGTGGTACCCCCTCTACGGTGCCTACCTGATGATCCTCGTCGCGGTGGTCGCGCTCAGCGGTGTGCCGGCGGGCTACCTGGCGAAGCGGATGCTCATCGAGACCCCGTTCGTGCTGTTCGCGATCGCCGTACCGTTCATCGCCGAGGGGCCGCGGGTCGAGGTGCTGGGGCTCTCGGTCTCCGAACCAGGCCTGTGGGCTGCCGGGGCCCTGATTGCCAAGGGCACCCTCGGCGTCCTCGCGTCGCTGACCCTAGCCGCGACCACCGACCCGCAGGACGCCCTCACCGGGCTCCGCCGGCTGCGGATGCCGGACCTGATCGTGCAGATCATGGGCTTCATGCTGCGCTATCTCGACGTCGTCACCGCCGAGCTGGGCCGGATGATCACCGCGATGAAGTCGCGCGGCTGCGACCCTCGGTCACCACGGCACTGGCCGGTGCTCGCCCGGTCACTCGGGTCACTGTTCATCCGCTCCTATGAGCGCGGTGAGCGCGTGCACCTGGCCATGCTGGCGCGGGGGTACGACGGCACCCTGCCGAGCGTGTCGCCCCCTGAGAAAGTGGGGGCGCGCTGATGGCTGTCCCCGTGCTCGAGGTGCGCGGCCTGGCGCACGCCTACCCGGACGGTCACCAGGCGCTCTTCGGTGTGGACCTGCACGTCCACGACGGGGAGCGGGTCGCGCTGCTCGGTCCCAACGGTGCCGGGAAGACCACGCTCGTGCTGCACCTCAACGGGATCCTCACCCCGGGCGCCGGGACTGTGGCGGTCTCGGGGATGCCGGTGGACAAGGCCAACCTCAAGGAGATCCGGCGCCGCGTCGGCATCGTCTTCCAGGATCCTGACGACCAGCTGTTCATGGCCACCGTGCGTCAAGACGTCGCGTTCGGACCGGCCAACCAGGGGCTGCGCGGTGCGGAACTCGACCGTCGGGTGATCGAGGCGCTGGAGCAGGTCGGGATGGCTGAGTACGCCGACCGTCCGCCACACCACCTCTCCTACGGCCAGCGTCGCCGCGTGGCCGTCGCGACCGTGCTCGTGATGGAACCAGAGATCCTGGTGCTCGACGAGCCGTCCTCCAACCTCGACCCGGCCTCGCGGCGCGAGCTCGCCGACATCCTCCGCTCGCTCGACGTGACCGTGCTGATGGTCACCCACGACCTGCCCTACGCCCTCGAGCTGTGCCCGCGGTCCGTCGTACTCCACGACGGGCAGGTGGTGGCCGACGGCGCCACCTACGACCTGCTCACCGACCCCGAGCTGATGCGGCGGCATCGCCTGGAGCTGCCCTTCGGGTTCGATCCGGCGAGCATCCCGGGCATTGGTAGCCTTCCTGCCTGAACGCCCGGCCCGTGCGGAGGGCATGGGCTGCGTGCACGACCGAGAAGGAGCAAAGGACTGTGTCCGACCAGGTTTCGTCCCTCGAGAACGAGATCGAGCAGACTCGCGAGCGCCTTGGCGCCACGATCGACCAGCTCATCTACCGTGCCAGCCCCAAGACGATCGTGCGCCGTGAGATTGCGTCGGTGAAGGCCTACTTCGTGGACCCCAGCGGCGCGGCTCGCAAGGACAGCATCCTCAAGGTCGCGGGCGGCGTGGTCGGAGCGGTGGCACTGTTCGTGATCGTGCGCAAGATCGTCACGTGACCACGCGCGGCATCGCGGAGGTCACCGAGCCGACGGGGGAGAAGACCCCGATCCGGATGCTGCACGACCGCGTGCTGGTGGCGGTCGACCTCGAGCCTGGGGAGCGGCGCTCGAGCGGGGGCATCCTGATCCCCGCGACCGCTGCCCTGGGAGCTCGGCGACTGGCGTGGTGCCGGGTGGTCGCAGTCGGTCCGCACGTGCGCACCATCGAGGTCGACGACCGCGTTCTGTTCGACCCCGACGACAAGGCCGAGGTCGAGGTCACCGGCGAGCTCTACGTGGTGCTGCGCGAGCGTGACATTCACGCAGTCGCGGCGGAACGACTCGGTGACAGTCCGACCGGTCTCTACCTCTGAGGGCGCTCAGACCTGGTCGCGCCGCTCCTGGTCGCGCTCGTAGGCCGCCTGGTCCTGCTCGGAGACTCCGGTCTCGGGCGCGGGTTGCACCGGGTTGGCAGGACCTGTGGGCTGGCGGGGCAAGGTCCCCGACTCGGTGGCCTCGCCACGGTGGGTCGGCTCGCCGTCGAGGTCCTTCGGGTATTCCTGCGAGCGGTGGTCGACGTCCGGGTCGAGGCGGTCGGCGGCACGGAGTGAGTCCTCCTGCTGGGCTCGCGTCATGTCGTAGGAGGTGCGCTCCTCGTCCGCCCGCACCTCGAGCTTGTCGGCCTGGGCACGAACCCGGTCCGCCTCGGCCTGCGCCTCACGTGCGCGGGCCTCCTGCTCCTGCTTGTCGGAGGCCGTCGTGGCTGCGTCCGATCGCAGCTCACTGGCGCGCACACGCGCGAGCTTGTCCTTCTTGCGATTCATTGCGGTCCAGATCAGCGCGGCCGCCAGTACGACGGCCAGGATGATCAGGATGACGACGACCAGCTTCATGAGTTCTCCCTGATTGCGGCGCCTGCGTTACCAGACACCTGGTTTGTCCCTTCCGGACGGTACCCGGCCCCGGCGGGTCGAAACACGGAGCCGCGGCTCAGGCGATCGTTGCGGGCCGCAGGGACGCGTGTCAGACTATATACTGACCGATCGGTCTGTAAATGCTGGAGGAGCGCCATGACCACGACACAGGAGGCCGAGCTGCTCGCCGGCTTCGACTCCACGATCGCGCGGCACGACCGGATCGAGCCGCGGGACTGGATGCCGGAGAAGTACCGCCGGACTCTCGTGCGCCAGATCGCCCAGCACGCCCACTCCGAGATCATCGGCATGCAGCCGGAGGGCAACTGGATCACGCGGGCGCCCTCGTTGCGGCGCAAGGCGATCCTGCTGGCCAAGGTCCAGGACGAGGCCGGTCACGGGCTCTACCTCTACTCCGCGTGCGAGACGCTCGGCACCTCACGGCGCGAGCTGACCGAGATGCTCATCGAGGGCCGGCAGAAGTACTCCTCGATCTTCAACTACCCGACCCTGTCCTACGCCGACGTAGGCACGATCGGCTGGTTGGTCGACGGCGCGGCGATCTGCAACCAGGTGCCGCTGTGCCGGACGTCGTACGGCCCCTATGGGCGCTCGATGATCCGGATCTGCAAGGAGGAGTCCTTCCACCAGCGGCAGGGGTTCGAGCTGCTCGCGACGATGATGCGCGGCACCGATGAGCAGCGCGCCATGGTGCAGGAGTCGGTCGACCGGTTCTGGTGGCCGTCGTTGATGATGTTCGGCCCACCCGATGCCGAGTCGCCCAACACCGAGCAGTCGATGGCCTGGGGGATCAAGCGCGACACCAACGACGAGCTGCGCCAGAAGTTCGTCGACATGAGCGTGCCGCAGGCCAAAGCCCTCGGCGTCACGTTGCCCGACCGGGACCTCGTGTGGAACGAGGAGCGCGGGCACCACGACTTCGGCCAGCCCGACTGGGAGGAGTTCGCCACCGTTGTGAAGGGTGGCGGACCCTGCAGTGCCCAGCGCATCGCGCATCGGCGCAAGGCCCACGAGGACGGGGCCTGGGTGCGCGAGGCGGCGGTGGCCTTTGCGAGCAAGTCGGCCAAGAGTGGTTTCGGGACGCTCGCTGACGCTCCCTCCTCAACCACCGAAGGACGGTCATGACCGAGATCAGGGACGAATGGCCCCTCTACGAGGTCTTCGTGCGTGGCAAGCGCGGCCTGAACCACGTGCACGTCGGCTCGCTGCACGCAGCCGATGACGAGATGGCGCTGCGGCACGCGCGTGACGTCTACACACGGCGCAACGAAGGCGTGAGCATCTGGGCCGTGCGCTCGGATGCCATCGCGGCATCCAGCCCGGACGAGAAGGACCCGCTGTTCGCGCCGAGCGGCGACAAGGTCTACCGGCACCCGACCTTCTACGACATCCCTGACAACGTTCCGCACATGTGATGGCAGACCCCCAGGACTTCCACGACTCCGCGTACGCCGGGTTGCTGGACCACGACACCGTGATGGACGACTCGCAGTGGGCCTTCGGAACTGCCCACCCCGATCTGCAGGGAGAGGACCCGCTGGCTGGCGTGGACACGACCGTTCGCGAGGGGGTCGACCACACGGCGCTGGCGGCGTACTGCCTGATGCTCGGGGACGACGCGCTCATCTGCTCCCACCGGCTCTCGGAGTGGTGCAGCCACGCGCCGGACCTCGAGGAGGACATCGCGCTGGCCAACATCGCGCTCGACCTGCTCGGCCAGGCGCGGCTGCTGCTCGCGCGGGCGGCTGCTGCCGATCCCTCCGTCGTGCCGGCCATGCCCGCCGGTTCCCCTGTCCCGCCCGAGGACGCCCTGGCGTTCTTCCGGCAAGACGGCGCCTTCCGCAACGTGCGGCTGCTGGAGGCAGACAACGGCGACTTCGCGGTCACGATCGTGCGGCTGCTGCTGTTCTCGACGTGGCGGCTCGCGCTGCTGCAGCGGCTGGTCAGCTCACGTGACGAGGTGATGGCGGCGATCGCGGCCAAGGGCGTCAAGGAGGTCACCTACCACCGCGACTACGCGGGTCGGTGGTTCCTGACGCTCGCGCAGGGGACCGAGGAGTCTCGTTCGCGGCTGCTGGCCGGGCTCGACCTGGTATGGCGCATGTACGACGAGCTCTTCGTGGCGACCAGGGTCGAGACCTCGGTCGCGTCCGCCGGTGTGGGTGTCGATCCGGCAACGGTGGCCGACGAGGTCGCAGGCCTGCTGGAGCAGGTGTTCTCGGTCAGCGGCGTCGACCGCCCGGAGCTGCCCCAGGTGGGACCGGTGAGCGGAGGCATGGGACGCGACGGTCGCCACACCGAGACCTTCTCGCGCCTGCTGGCGCAGATGCAGTCCGTGGCGCGTGCCCACCCGAGCGGACGGTGGTGACCATGACGACGCCCCAGTGGGTGAGGAGCGAGCGCAGCGAGCGTCTCGAAACCACGGATCTCCTCGACCGCGCCCGATCCATCGCTGCCTCGGTCACCGACCCGGAGATGCCGATGCTCACCCTGGAGGATCTCGGCGTGCTGCGTTCGGTGTCGGTCGAGGAGGATGCGACGGTCGTCGTGACGATCACCCCCACCTACTCCGGATGTCCGGCGATGGCCACGATGCGTGACGACCTGGTTCACCGCCTCGCGGATCACGGGCTGCGGGCCGTCGTACGGGTGAGCCTGACGCCTGCGTGGTCAAGCGACTGGATCACGCCGCAGGGTCGGCAGAAGCTGGTCGACCACGGCATCTCGGCGCCCGGGGCGGCTCCTTGTCGAAACGGTCCCGTTGCGATCTCGCTGATGCCCACGACGCGCTCCCTGACCTGCCCGCGGTGCAGCTGTGCCGACGTCGCGCTGACCTCGGAGTTCGGGCCGACGGCGTGCAAGGCGATCTACCGCTGCACCTCGTGCCTCGAGTCGTTCGAGCACGTGAAGGAGATCTGATGAGCTCGTCGTCCTCCGACGTGGCGGCCGAGACCCGGCCAGCCCGGGCCGCGTTCCACACGCTCGCGGTGGCCGGGATCGAGCGCCTCTGCGACGACGCGGTCGCTGTGACCTTCGAGGTACCCGATCACCTGCGCGCGGCGTACGACTTCGAGGCCGGCCAGTCACTGACCCTGCGACGGATGATCGAGGGCGAGGACCACCGGCGCGACTATTCGATCTGTGCGCCGGTGGGGGAGCGACCCCGCGTGGGGGTTCGGCTCATCCCCGGTGGCAGGTTCTCGCAGTGGTTGGTCAACGACCTGCGAACCGGTGACCAGGTGGAGGTGCAGACCCCGCGGGGCAGCTTCCGCGCCTCGCCGGACGGTGGGCGGCACCTCTGCATCGCCGCCGGCTCGGGGATCACACCGGTGCTCTCGATCGCATCGACGGTGCTGGCTCATCCGGACTCCCGGCTGACCATGCTCTACGGCAACCGGACGACGAGCTCTGTGATGTTCGCCGAGGAGCTGGCCGACCTGAAGAACAGGTACGGTCCTCGCTTCGACCTCGTGCACGTGCTCTCCCGCGAGCCCCGCGACGTGGAGCTCTTCTCGGGGCGGCTCGAGGCCTCGCGACTGCGCCGTCTGCTGGCCGCGCTGGTGCCGATCGGCGCGGTCGACCACGTCTGGCTGTGCGGCCCGTTCGGGCTGATCGCCGATGCGCGCGCTGTGATTGACGAGCTCGGGGTGCCGCGCGAGCGGGTGCACTTCGAGCTGTTCTACGTCGACGAGCCGCCACCGGAGGTTCACCGACCCGAGGCCGTGGTCACCGGTGAGACGAGCAGTGTGACCGTCGTACTCGACGGGCGGAGCACGACCACTGCGATGTCGAAGGGTCAGTCGATCCTCGATTCCGCGCAGATGACACGGGCGGATCTTCCCTTCGCGTGCAAGGGAGGCGTGTGCGGGACCTGTCGTGCTCACCTGACCTCGGGGGAGGTCTACATGCGCCGCAACTACGCGCTCGAGGACGAGGAGGTGGAGCGCGGGTTCGTGCTCACCTGCCAGAGCCATCCGGTCACCGACGAGATCACCGTCGACTTCGACGCCTGAGGACTACCGATGAACGACGCCACCGACGAACTTGCCCGCCGCAGCGCGGAGGCGATGTGGCGGGCTGACGCCGCCAGCCGGATGCTCGGCATGTCCATCGTGGCGGTGGGTCCCGGGACCGCGACCGTCTCGATGACGGTGCGTGAGGACATGATCAACGGCTGGGACCTCTGCCACGGCGGGCTGGTCGCCTCCCTGGCCGACAGCGCCTTCGCGGTGGCCTGCAACTCGCACGGCACCGTCACCGTGGCATCCGGCTTCGACGTGACCTTCCTGGAGGCGGCGCGACTGGGCGACGAGCTGGTCGCCGTGGCGAGCGAGCGCGCACTGCGCGGCCGCTCAGGCGTGTACGACGTGACAGTCCGCCGTATCTCCGACGACTCGGTGATCGCCGAGTTCCGGGGCCGGAGCCGAGCCACGAGCCAGAAGATCGGATAGTCCCGAACGAACGGCCCCAGCGAAGGCCCGGTTGAGGGGCCGAATGATCGGGACTATCGGGAGGCGGGTAGTGGGGACGAGCTCTTCGTCGTCAGGCCGTCGAAGGCCAGGTCCACGATCGAGTTCGAGAGGTCCTCGACGCTGACGGGGCCCTCGGGGCGGTACCACTCGACCAGCGAGTTCACCATTCCGAACACCAGCCGACTGATCACCTCGGGTGGGATGTCCGCGCGCAGTGACCCCTCGTCGACAGCCTCCTGGACGAGGCTCGCCAGCTTGTCGTCGATCACCCGGCGACGTTTGAGAGCAGCGAGCTCGACCTCACTGTTCCCGCGGACGCGCAGGAGCAGCGTCACAGCAGGCAGCTGGTCGGCCAGGATCTCGACGGAGCGGCGGACGACTGTGCGCAGGCGGTCGTAGGCGCTGGTCTCCGGCCCCTCGTTCGCGGCCTCCTCGATGGCGGCCGAGAGCCCGTCCAGCGCTTCGTCGAGTGCCGCGGCCAGTAGCGCTTCCTTGCTGGGCACGTGGTGGTAGATCGCCGACTTCGTCAGTCCCAGCTCGCGGGCCAGGTCCCCGATGCTGGTCGCTTCGTAGCCCTGCCGGTTGAACACCTCGATCGCACGACGCAGCACCGTCGGGCCGTCGTACCCCGGGCGGCCGCGACGCGGCGTGGGGTCCCCTGCCGACTCCGCCATGCGAATCATCGTGTCACGTTCGCAGCCCTGGCCTGCCTGCCTGCCTGCGGCGTGGTTCGCCGGCGCGCGCCGGCCAACCGACTGGGGCCCTGGGCGGTCTAGCAATTCGCATGAAACGGAATAAAACGGACATCATTGACATAACGTTGTCCATTCACTGAGACATCAATCCCCCGCGAATGGACTCAAACATGTTGCGTCGCCCACTTCACGTTCTCGTCATGGCGCCGTGCGCCGTGATGATCCTCGGGCTGAGCACAACAACCTCCGCTACAGCGAAAGGTGTGTCTGACATCTTCAGCGGTTCTCGCGTCAGGACATTGACCCAGGCGACTGCCCCGACAGTTTCGCAGCCCGCTCCGATCTCCTTCGTGGCGAGTGCGACCCGCTCGGCGAACCTCAAGGTTTCGGCGTTGACCGTGCCGAGCGCGGTCCTGGCCGGCGACACGATGCTCCTCACGGCCAGCCTGGGCAACGCGACCTCCGCGACAGTTCCCAGCGGCTGGACCCTCAAGGGAGACCAGAGTGCGACCAGATCGCTGCGGTCACTGGTGTGGGTCCGCACGGCTACGGCCAGTGACGCGGGCCGCTCGGTGGCGGTCACGATGGACGCTATCCACAAGTCCGCGCTGGCGGTGAACGTCTACCGAGGGGTCGACAGCTTGCAGTCGGTGTCCGCCAAGGTTTCCACCGACGCCAACACAGCGAAGCACACGACGCCGAAAGTCACCGTCTCCGGTAACTCCCGGGTGATCTCCTTCTGGGCCGAGAAGGGTTCATCCACCACCCGGTGGACGACTTCATCCGCGGTCAGCCTGCGCGCTCACACCTACTCGGGTGGAACAGGCAGGGTCTCGGCCGCAGTGGCAGACCCGAAGTCAGCAGGTCAAGGTGTGGTCGGCGGAACCACCGCCACCACCGACGCGACGAGCGCGCGTGGCGTGAACTGGTCGATCGTGCTGCCGGCCAGGACCACTCCTACCCCCATCCCGACCCCAACGCCCACGC
>Ga0209587_1001114_pt1 | contig 12862 bp, 10 predicted proteins | sample NGEPerD_2_FD_184512 | JGI IMG/M metagenome (GOLD analysis project Ga0209587, IMG submission 184512) | Arctic peat soil microbial communities from the Barrow Environmental Observatory site, Barrow, Alaska, USA - NGEE PermafrostL1-D... | ecosystem: Environmental > Terrestrial > Soil > Wetlands >... | reverse complement strand
TTCCGAGGAGGCTTTGCCCCGAGCGGTAGTGGCACGTTTTAGGCAGTGATGTTGCGTAGCTCCCAACCTGTGGGCGAGAACTGGACCGCCTGATCGGCGCTCCTGAAGATGCGTCAATCCGCCGCCTGTCGGCATGCGGGCGACCGAAACTGCTGTCCGCTCAGATCCGGATGAGTGGATGCCTCAGCGCGGCGCGTATGACGTCGGGTTGGACACTTGCTGCATGGTCGAAGTTGATCCCGAGCGATTCGAGGTGATGGTGAGCGAGGCGCTCGACGGTATACCCGCAGAGCTGGGCGAACTCATGAGCAACGTGGCCGTCACTGTGCAACACGACAGTGGCCCGGCCGGCCTCTTGGGGCTCTACCAGGGAGTGCCATTGACGCGTCGGTCGACGTTCTACGCCGGCGCCCTGCCTGACCGGATCACGATCTACCGGCGTGCCATCTGCGCGGTGTGCAACAGCGATTCCGAGGTCGTCGAGCAGGTTCGGCGGACGGTCATTCACGAGGTGGGTCATCACTTCGGGATCGGCGACGCGCGGCTGCGTGAGCTCGGTTGGTGAGTCAGCAGGCCACTTCCGCAGATCAGCGATCAGCTCGCACGGAACTGCGTCACATCGCCGCCTATCACCCACCGTGGGGCAGGCATCACAGCGCCCAGTTAGAAGCAGGTGGCCGTCCCCAACGAACGCTCGCTCATGCTTGATGAGGGCGCGTCTCCTGACTGCATAGAGCCTCGTGCGTGTGAATAGTCAACCGTTCGTGCCATCCAGTGACGCGGTGGATCTCCCCGATTGCACACCAAGCGCACCTAGGTCGTAGGCGAGCACACGTAGGGGTACCTGCGGGCCGGGCGAGACCACCTGGGTCCTCTGTGTCTGCTTCATAAGGGGTGCCCCGGGAGCGGGAATCTTCACCAGACCAGTCCTACGGGACGCACCTTTGCGTGCACGGTCCGGACCTGTGCTGCTGCAGGATCAGGTTCGGTTCATGATCCGCTCCGGTCGATAGATGCGGCGCCCTTGGAGAGCCTGCGTGGATCCGTGCGCGCAGTGCCGATTAGGGCGACCGACCTCTCACTGACATGGCCAACCGGGCTCAGTCGATGGCTTGCCAGATCAGTCCGGCGCTGAGACCCAGGGCGATGCTCAGCAGGGCGGCTCCCTGGGCGGTGCGCGCCGACCAGCGCAACGCCACTTCGGTCGCGGCCTGTCCAGCGCGAGCCTCGGCGTCCTGCCCGCGATCGACGGAGCTGAAGGCCGGCGCGATCCAGCGCAGGTAGTAGAACAGGCTGACCAAGGTGTTGACCAGGACCGCGACCGCCAGCCAGGCCATCCCGCCGTCCCACGCGGCCGTCGCCGTGGTGAGCTTGCCGACGAACACGGCGGTGGGGGGTGTGCCGACCAGACCCAGCAGTGCCACCGCCAGTGCCAGCGCCAGCCACGGTCGTTCGCGCGACAGGCCACGGTATGCCGCCAGCTCGCGCCTGCGCGGCAGCGCGCACGTGACGGCGAAGGCCGCGATGTTGGTCACCGTGTAACCGGCAAGGTAGAGCAGGAGCGAGGGCAGGGCGAGGCTGGCGCGACCGGCGACCGCAACGGGGACGAGCAGGAATCCGACCTGGCTGACGGTCGACCAGCCGAGCAGCCGTCGGGGGTCCTGCTGCGCATAGGCAGCGAGGTTGCCGAGGGTCATGCTCGCGATGGCCAGGAGCGCGACGAGCAGGGGCCATGCCACGGTGTCTGGCATCGCCAGGGCCAGCCGGTAGATCCCCACGAGCGCGCCGATCTTGGGCACGGTCGTGAGGAAGGCGGCGACCGTGCCGCTCGACCCCTGGGCCGCGTCGGGCACCCAGAAGTGTGCGGGGACTCCGCCCGCCTCGAAGAGCAGACCCGCGAGGACACCCAACAGCCCGGCCCCCACCGCGGCGGGAGGCGCGTCGGCGAGAGTGGCAGCGAGGTCCGGGTAGAGCGTGCTGCCGGACACGGCATACAGGATGGTCACCCCGAGCATCAGGACGATCCCGAACAGCGCCCCCATGAGGTAGGCCTTCATGGCCGCCTCCGCCCCTCGGGGGCCGCGGGCCAGGCCGATGAGGGCGTAGAGCGGGATGCTCGCCAGCAGGAAGCCCGTCATCAGCACGATGAGGTCCTGCGCTCCGGCCAGCACCAGGGTGCCGGTCGTGGAGAAGAGCAGCAGCGCGTAGGTCTCGCTCTCGCGCGCCGTGCCGGCCAGCTCGTCGCCGGCGAGGGCGAGAACCAGCAGGGTCCCTGCCGCGGCGACGATACGGGCCACCCCGGTGCCCGTGTCAACGGCGAAGGTCCCCTCGAAGGCAGTGGTGGGATCGCCGGCCAGGGCAAACACCGAGGCGACGATGCTGCCGACGAGGGCGAGTACGGCCACGACGCGCGTCACCCACTGGCGGTCGCGGGCCAGGAACGACCCACCGAGCAGGGCCACGAGTCCGCCGACGAACAGCAGCATCTCCGGGAGCATCAGCAGCGGCCGCATCTGCATCTGCGACGACACCGGCTACCGCCCCACGAGCACGACGGCGGTGCGGGCTGCTGGCTCGATCACGTCGAGCAGGAAGCGCGGCAGCACCCCGATCGCCAGGGAGAGCAGGAGCAGCGCCCCGACGGACGAGGACTCGGTCCAGTGCAGGTCTGGGAAACCGACCGAGGCTCCAGCGGTCTCGCCGGTGAAGATCCGCTGCAGCGCCATCAGGAACAGCCCGGCCGTGATCAGGATGCCGACCAGCGCGACCGCTGTCACCGGCGCGGCGGCGATGCTCCCGGTGAAGATCTGGAACTCGGCGATGAACCCGGACAGGCCCGGCAGCCCCAGCGAGGCGAACGACCCCACGGCGAAGAGGGTGGCGAGCCGCGGCGCGGGGCCCGCGAGCCCGCCGTAGGCACCCATCTCGTAGGTGCCTGCCCGGTCATGCAGCACGCCGGCGAGCAGGAACAACGCGCCGGTCACCAGCCCGTGGCTGACCATTTGCGTCACGGCGCCGGTGACCGCGATGGAGCGCGCCTGGGCCGTGTCGCCCGCGACAAGTCCCGCAACCCCGACCGCCAGCACGATGTAGCCCATGTGGTTGACCGAGGTGTAGGCGACCATCCGCTTGAGGTTGGTCTGCGCCAGCGCCACGAGGGCCGCGTAGACCACCGAGACCACCCCGACGACGACGATCGCCCACGCCCAGGACCGCCACGCGGCCGGGAGCATCGGCATGGCGATGCGGATGAAGCCGTAGGTGCCCATCTTGAGCAGGACCGCGGCCAGAACCGCCGAGCCGACCGCGGGGGCGTCGGTGTGGGCAGGGGGCAGCCAGGTGTGGAAGGGGACGGTCGGGGTCTTCACGGCGAGCCCGAGCAGGATGGCAGCCAGCACCAGTCCCCCTGCCACTGGTCGCCCGGACAGTGGCATGGCCCGGGTCAGCTCGACCATGTCGAACGTGTGCGGGCTGGCGGCGACGTAGAGCCCGATGAAGCCGGCCAGCAGGGCCAGCGACCCCAGGAATGTGTAGAGGAAGAACTTCAGCGCCGAGCGTGCCGAGTTCTCATGCCCCCAGCCGGCGATGACGAAGTACATGCCGACGATGGCCAGGTCGAAGAAGACGAAGAAGAGGATCAGGTCCGCCGAGACGAACAGCCCAAGGCTGACGCTCTGCAGGAAGAGGAACAGCGCTGCCTGCAGGCGCGGACGGTCCTGCTCCCGCAGCCCGTAGACCGCACACGCCAGGAAGATGACCGCGGTCATCGCCACCAGCGGCAGCGACAGCCCGTCGACTCCCACGTGGTAGCTGCTGTCGACGCCCGGGATCCACCGTGCCTTCACCTCCAGCGCCAGGCCACCGGGTTCAGGGGTGGAGTACCGCGCCCAGGCGCCGAGAACCAGGGCGAGGTCCACCGCAGCCACGACCACCCACGCCCAGCGGGCGACGGTGTCACCGAGCCGGGGCGCCGACCCCAGGACCAGAGCGGCAGCGAGCGGGAGGAAGACGATCAGGCTGAGCACGTTCACCTCACCGTGACGAGGAGCAGCAGGCCGGCCGCGAGGACCGCGAGGGCGTGGAGGTAGTACTGGTGGAGCTGCCCCGTCTGGGGCTTTCGGGCGAGGTCACCGAGCCGGCGCACCCGGGCGGCGAGCGCCTCGACGGCGCCGTCCACCCTGCGCTCGTCGAACTGCGCGGCGCCGCGGGCCGCAGCGGTCGTGGCCCGCGGGAGCCACTCGACCCCCCGGTCGAGCACGTCGTCGTCGAACCGGGCCAGCGTTGCGCCCAGCCACAAGGTGGGACGCACGACCGCGACGTGCGCAGCCCGCTCCAGGCCGAGCCAGGTGACTGCCCACCGGGGTTGGGGCACCGGCCAGCGCATGACTGCCAGGACCACGGCCAGCGCAAAAACCGCGGACACGGCCAGTCCCACCGGGGCCACCTCCCCGCCGCCCGGCTCGCTGAGGGCCTGCGCGAGCGGTTGCCCGAGGGGAGGGAGCGCCAGGAGTCCGAGCAGCGCGGCCCCGGCGGCGAGCACCACCAGCGGCGCCTGCTGCCAGGCGTTGACCGAGCGCGTGCCGCGCTCCTCCTCGTCGAAACAGCTGGCCGGGTCAGCTTCCCCGCTCCGCGGGGCGCCGCGCCACACGACCACGACGATCCGGCCGGCATAGGCCGCCGACAGGACCGAGGCCGCCAGTCCCGCCGCATAGAGCCACGGCGACTGCGCTAGGGCCGCGGCCAGCACCGCGTCCTTGGTGGCCCACAGGGACAGCGGAGGTATCCCGGCGAGCGCGAGCGCGCCGACGGTCGCCGCCCAGCCGACCAGGGGCCACCGCCGGGCGACGCCGACAAGGCCGTCGAGCCGCTTCGTGCCCAGGGCCGAGAGCCAGGCTCCCGCGGCGAGGAACAGCAGGGCCTTGGTGGCTGCGTGCGCCACGAGCTGTGCCGTGCCGGCGGCGACCGAGCCCAGGCCGGCCGCGAGCACGACGAACCCGAGCTGCGCGGCGGTCGAGGCGGCCAGCAGCTGCTTGAGGTCGTGCTGGGCCACCGCGACCAGACCCAGGGCCACGGCGGTCAGCACCCCCACCCACGCCGTGGCCATGGCCGCCCAGCCGGTGGCGGCCAGCAGTGGCTGGACCCGCAGCAGGAGGTAACCGCCCATGGCCACCATGGCGGCCGAGTGCAGCAACGCGCTCACCGGGCTGGGTCCCTCCATGGCCCGTGACAGCCAGAACGAGAAGGGCAGCTGGGCTGCCTTGCCGAGCGCAGCCACCACGAGGCCGACTGCGACAGCGCCGCGCCACGGCGACGTCGCGTCGGGCAGGTCGACCAGCGCCAGACCGGCGCCCCCGGCCAGCGCCGCACCCGCCGCGCCGTAGAGACCCAGGTCTCCCGCGCGGGTGGTGAGGAAGGCCGTGAGGCCTGCCGACATGCGGACGCTGTCGCGCCACCAGAACCCGATCAGGGCGTAGGACGTCGCGCCCATGACCTCCCAGGCCATCAGCAACCCGGGAAGGGTCGTCGCGGTCGCGGTGAAGGTGGCGGCCGCGGCGAAGAGCAGCATCAGCCCGTGGAACCTCGCCCGCGACTCACGGATGTCGCCGACGGCGAAGGCCAGCACCAGCAGCGTCACCACGCTCACCGTGGGGAGCACGACGGCGGACAGGGCATCGACCCCCAGTCCGAGGTCGGTACCGGCCATGAAGGGAACCGCCACCTGCGGGCGTTGCACCGCGACGACGCCCGCGCCCGCCACCCCCAGCGCAGCCGTGAGCAGGGCCGCTGCGTTGGCGACACGGTCGGCGCGCGGCACCAGCACCAGGACTGCCCCCACGACCGCGGGCAGCACCACCAGCGCCCACAGGACGAGGGACGCGAAAGACGTGGACGAGGCACTCACCCGGACAGCTCCCCGGCCATGTCGGTCATGTCGGTCTCGTGGTCACGGTGCAGCAGCGTCGCCACGGCGAACCCCATCGCCATCTCGACCGTCATCGCGGCCAGGACCACCAGGAGCAGCACCTGACCGGTCGGTGCCGGCGCCAGGAACCACCAGAAGCCGGCCGCCGCGAGGATCACGGCGTTGACCATCAGCTCCAAGCCCATCATCACCATGACGACGACCTGCTGAGACAGGGCGCCGTAGAGCCCGACGCTAAAGAGCGTCGACGCAATGAGGAGCACCACCTGCAGGGTCACCGCCCCACACCCCCTCGCTGCGGGTCGTCGGCAGGCCGCTGCCGCAGGTCGTCACCGAACCGGTCGTAGCGAGTGCGGTGGGCGGCGAGCACCACGCCCGCCACGATGGTCGCCACCATGACCGGGCTGACCACGACCATGGCGAGCATCTTCGGGCCCATCAGCGACTCGCCCAGCGCCCGGGTCGTGTCGGCCGAGGGAACCCCGCGGCGCGCGGGCCACGGGACGAGCAGGGCGCCGGCGGCCAGCACCACGAATGTCGCCGCCGCGCCGGCCAGCGCGCGTCGGTTGTCGTGCACCATGCTCATGGGCATGAGCGCGGGGTTCATGCCCATGAACATCACCATGTAGACCGCCATCACGGCCATCTCCATGACCATCATGAGGATGGTGATGACGCCGAGGTAGTCCTGGTGGAGCATCAGCACGGCGACGCCGACGGCGATGAACGACAGGGCCAGGGCATAGGTGGCCCGGGCCATGGAGTCCACCCGGAAGACGGCCGCCCCCGACAGGACAGCCACGACACCCAGGGCCCAGAAGGCGACGTCGAGCACCATTCAGCGCCTCCAGATCGCGATGACGGCGACCAGCAGATCCTGGACGAGGGCTGCCGGCAGCAGCACGAGCCAGCCGACTTCCATGAAGAGGTCGGGCCGCAGCGCGGGGAGGCGCCGCCGCAGCAGCACGAACCCGGCGAGCAGCGCCACGGTCTTCAGGACCGCCCACAGCCACGCGGGAAGCACCGGCCCCGCGCCACCTCCGAGGAACATGGGCACGGCGAAGGCGGCGCCGGCGGCGAGCAGGGCATACCGGCCGGCGAGGAACAGGAGCCGGTCCGGGCCCGCGAGCTCGGCGCCGACCCCACCGGCGAGGTCGGCTCCCAGTGCCGGGGCGAAGGGCCCCCAGACCGCGAAGGCGACGACGCCCACGCAGTAGACGAGGAATGCGATCGGCATCCAGACCACGAACCAGAGTCCCTGTTGCGCCGCGGCCACGTCGCCGACACGCAGGCTCTCGGCCGCGATCGCAGGGGCGACGAGCGCGAACATCAGGGGAAGCTCGTAGGCGAGCCCGTGGGCGAGGAAGCGGTAGCCACCGACGAGCGAGTGCGCCGAGTTGGGTCCCCAGCCGACCAGCCACACCAGGGCCCAGACCACCACGTCCATGGCGTTGAACCAGACCACACCCACGCCCACGTCGAAGATCGTCCACCGGCCCAGCGGCACGACCGTGACCATCATCAGCGCGGTCACGACCAGGCCGGCGCTGCCGATCCGCCAGAGCAGGGCGTCCGCCGACACGGTCATCCGGGCGCGCTGGCGCATCAGCCGAGCGCCCTCGAACAGCGGTCCGGCGGCGCCGCGGCGGGCACTGCCCTCGAGGCGGGCCGTGGCGTAGCCGTCGAGACCGGCGGCGAACAGGGTCAGCGCCCCAAGCAGGAAGGCAGCGCCGATCGCCCATCCGGCTGCGACGGTGGTCATGAGGGGTCAGCCATGCGCTACCTGCTCGCGGGTCGGCGTCGTGTCGAGGGCGAGACTGGCCACGAGCAACCGGACCGCCGCGAGGTCGAGCCCGGTGACGAGGTCGGGCAGCGCGCCGACCAGGGCAGCCGGGTGGTCCAGGAGGGCGGGGACGGTCACCGGTGTGGCCAGCTGACCGGCCAGGGCGCGGTCCAACATCCGCACGAGCCGGTCGTGGACGTCGCCAACCACGCCCTCCGGGAGCTCGCGGCTTCCCCGTCCCTGCGCGGCGACGTTGCCGACACCGCGCAGGGACCACCGCAGCAGTCGGGAGCCGAACACCTCGCGACGAAGCCGCTCCAGGGCCGGCCTCGTCGCCTCGCCCGAGCCGTCGTCGATCAGCGCGTCCCGGACCCGGCGGGCCGAGGCGGCTCCGTCGGGCCACCCCGCGAGTGACAGGACGGCGCAGACCTGATCGCACAGCCACGCGTTGGTGCCTCCGCGCGCGTCATCCTTGGCGGCTGTGGCACGGGTGGCCACGTGGCCGCCGTCCAGGATCGACGCCTGCGCCCCGACGACCACGTCGCCCTGCAGCGCGCAGCGCAGCACGAGACCCGCGGGCCAGTGCCTCAGGACCGGTCCGAGCGGCAGGTGCAGGACGTCCATCTCCAAGCCGTCGCGGTCCTCACCTCCTCCGGCCAGCGGTATGCCGTGTGGCGCCATGTCGCCGTGGTCCATGTCGCCGTGGTCCATGCCCGGCGTGGCTGGCCGCTGTCGGGCGTCCGCACGGTGGTTCGCGGTGTCGACCAGACCCGCTTGGATCGCGTCCAGGGCTCCGTCCAGCGCCTCGATCCTGGGCAACCCGAGCCGGACGCGGGGGCCGGGCAGCTGGTCCCAGACCCGGTCGACGAGCTCTCCGAGCTCGGGCCCCGGCTGACCGCACACCACGAGCACGTCGGCGTCCGCCGGCGACTCGGCCAGCTGCCAGCCTCGGGAGAGCACCTGGCGTTCCAGCGCGACCCGCAGCGACCAGCACCCGGGCACCTCGACCACCAGCACGTGGGCACGCTGCACGGCATACCGCGCGAGGATCTCGCTCACACCCACCGGAACACACCCTCGCGCCGAGCCCACGCAACGGCCACCAGCAGGGCGCCCAGGAACACGAACATCTCGATGACCGCCGAGGCGCCGAGCTCCGCGACGACCACCGCCCACGGGTACATGAACAGCATCTCGACGTCGAAGGCCAGGAAGACGACAGTCACCAGGTACCAGCGCACATGAAAACGTGACAGGGCATGCTCTTCGGGCAGCCAGCCCGACAGGAAGGGCAGCGACACGAGCCTGGGGTGCCAGATCGCGGTGGCCCTGTGGGCCACCCACACCAGTGCGACACCAGCAAGCGAGAGGGCCAGCATTGCGAAGGCGCCCCAGTACATCCGCCACCCCCGGAAACGTTGGGTAGTACAAGGCAGGGGCACGTCGGCCTCGCTCGAACACCCGCCTCAGTGGGGAGACCATAGCCGACTTCCCCTGTCCGGAGAACCGTTTTGGTGGGGTCCATCAGTATGTCTACCTGAATCGGGGCACAAATCCGGCCAGGCTTGCGCGTGGGTCGTCAGAACTCCCAGACTCACCATCAAGGTCGGCGCGACCGCAGGCGGATGCGCGTCACTCCGTGCCACTCGGGACGAGCCCGCTGGAGGGGTGGATCTTCAAGGCGGAGGCGGCACAGTTCCGGGGCTCCCCGACGGTCCTGGCGGACGGCCCGGATCCGTTCGCCGATCCAGACGCCCCGGTCGGGCTAGCGTGCCCGGTTGTATCGGACCCAGAACGGTTTGGCCGGGTCGCCCACGGTCGAGCAGTTGGTAGCAGTGCTCCGGTGAGGCGGCTGCTGCGCCGCGCGGGCGAACATGGCGAGGATGGACGACTGACGGCGACGGCTCCACCACTGTCAGCCGTGGGCGATTCTGAGACAGGTCGTGGGTGCCTGAGCATCCTCACGTCCACGACGCGTGTGCGTCACTCCGCCGCCTATCGCCCACCGTGGGGGGCAGGCCCCACAGCGCCCAGAATGCAGCGCCCTCAACGTCCGCTACATGACCGGCCCCAAACAAAAGTCAACCGGTCCGTCACCGAGGACGCCCCTCACTCCTAGCGGGCATCGCGTCGAGACCCAGCACGCCTAGGTCTAAGTCGGCGAACGGGATGATCGGAATGGAGCTCGATGCAACGAGTGGTGTTACTAGCGGATCGCTTGTCACGATTACCCCCACCACGGTGCTGTCGCCAAGGCCGGCATCCGCACCGACATGGGCTAGAACAGTGCCGATATTGGCGCCAAGCCAGTCGATTCGTCGAGCATGCTTGTCCACGGTTGACCGTTCTGGCTTCTTGCCCTGCTTGCCGATGAACAGTTTGGCAATGTCGTGCGACATCTCCGCAGGGGTTCGCGCAATTTCAAAGTCTTTGGCTTCAACTGCGAGAACGGTGCGTGTGTCGGGATGCCATGCGAGGACGTCGATGTCACCCAGGTCGAGGCCGTCGGGATCGGCTATGCGCACCCCGCCAATCTTGCTCACGGACAGCTCTGCGCTGAGGCCGAGGCTGCGCAGTCGTTCTGCAACGTCTGCAGCGTAGCCGTCGTTGATTCGACCGCGTGCCTCGGAGACGTACGCCTTCATCGCTTGGGTCTTGGCGTTAGCCTGCAATCGGCCAGAGGTGAGATTGGTAAACCAGTAGGGGCCGGTGTTGGAAACGCTGCGGAACCCGAACACCAACTGGTCGCCTTGAAGGATCAGCGGCCTGCGCACGTAAGACATATTGCGATTGAAACGCCACGGGACCGCGTCAGGGCCGATCTCCATGAACTTGTCCCGCGCGGTGAGCGTAATGGCTTTCAGCAGAGTATCGACGACGCCTGGGTCGAGGTCGCGGCTCGAGGCGACCTGGGCGAGTGCGTCGGCGCGGGCGATGCGTGTGACTTGGTCTGCGGTTCCAAGGTCTAGCAGGCCGCCGCAAACTTCGCGTAAGTCGGCGAGCGTGAACCCGTACTCGCTGCGCATCGCATCCGCGCTTTCGTTCACGATGTCAGATCCCGGTGCAACTTTGGCGCCATCCGGTGGTGGCTCGGTAGCCGTTCGAATTGCCCTCGCACCGGCCGCTTCGGCGTAAGTCTTCATCGCCTTGTCGACAGGCTCGTCACGGCTCATGCCGAGGCGTCCGGACTTGAGGATGGACACGTCGAAGTCTGCGAGTTTGTAATGGAGGAAGTCGGACGCTGTTCCGCGCTCAATGATTTCCTGAGCGACACCGAGGAGCCGGTGGTAGTCCCGTGTGGTCGGCAGCCGTTCGCCGAGCGGCGGTTGGGCGGCGACGTATTCGATGAGGAACCTGTTCGCTCGTTGAGCCGTAGCGCTTTCGCTGCGGTGCTCGACGAGTTCTTTGGTCGTTTCAGCACCGGCGCCGAAGCAAGCAAGCCGTGACCGAAGCACTCTTGCGTTGTACTTCGCGAAGTGGATGAGTGCCTCGTTCTGCGCGACGAGGTACTCCAGCAGCGCTTGTTGGTCATACCGAGCGATGTCGGTTTCCATGAGTGCGAAGAGGTGACCAACGGCCTTGTTTAGTGTTCCGGATCTGTCACCCCCTGTGAGCGGTCCTACTGGGAGACCGGCACCGGACGGGTCGCGGAGCGATTCGCCCAGTTCGTCGAGGATTTGTGCGGTGACTTGCCCGTGCCCGGTGAGCGGATCGGGGAGGCGTTCAGCTCGCATATCGGGTGTGTCGTTTTCGTTGAAGGCGTTGAGCATCCGTTTCGGGCCGAGCGGCGCGACCGCATTCAGGAGCGCATTGACGTCCTGGGCATCAACGGAGAACAACTCCGTTAGGAGCGCTGCGACAAGGTGCCGTTCAGCAACGTTCGCTTCCTCCTGCAGCTGGGCAACGAATAGGTCGGTGAATCGAAGGTTGACGGTGCTGTCCGCGTGAACCGCAAGGACCGGTTGCTCGGCGGTGGTCGCATCCTCAAGGCGTGTCCACTCTTCCGCAGGGCCTGGCGACACAACCAGGTGGCATCTCAGGGTCGGCGGCGTGAGCCCAGCGCGGACGATGCACTCACGGACCCAGAACGAGACAGTTTCAAGGAGCAGCGCGATTACATCTGGTGACGGTTGGCCACCTAGGTCAGGGCTCACGAAGATCAGGTGGGTCCCGACCTCGACGACGTACCCAATAAACGAGCTGGTTGGATCGACGATGAAGATTTCGGGAGTGTCTCGGTTGTATCGCCGCTTGGCTTGGACCATCGGCCGGCCTTCAACCGGCGCCTCTACGCCGTGACGGTCGGTCTCTTCGAAATACCTTTCCCGTTCGAAGAACCCATCCCCCGCCTCGAAGACAACGAAGCTGGGCAGACCATCATCGGAGAAGTAGAACGACTTCTCGTTGTCTTCATACGACATGTATTCGTCAAGAATGTTGGTCGACATCGATTCGCCTGGCCGACGATCGGCGGCTTCAGCGAAGTACAGCAAACCGAGGGCACCGTCCTGCTCCCTGTGAAGCATGACCTCAAGGTCGTCGGCCCGCGCCATGAGCACCGGATCTGCCCCATCCACGTTCGGGACACCCCAGAAGGCGGACCGGCCCGGACTGTCAGTGACGACGAGGTGCAACACCGTCTCTGCCGATGAGTACGTGGAACGCACGCTGGGTTGAATCAGTCGGCCGATGCGGTCGAGGACTGCGTGGGTGTCATGGACGCCCCACACCTCGTCCGGTACCCAATCCGTGAGGGGGTCGGTGGCCCCGATGACGTGTAGGTCGGTTGTGGCGTCGATGGACCACAGATACCTGTTCATCGACGCGTCCTCCGACAGAACCTGTCGCTCTGCGTCACGAGGAAGCAACCGCTCGACCCGACGTAGAGCAGCGTCACGGTACCTCTTACCGAGTTCTGCGAGCTGCGTCTCCTGGTAGGCGAAGCGAAGCAGGTGGTAGCGGATGGTCAGCAGCAGATCGAGAGGCACCGCAACTTGATAGCCATCCGGCAGCCGAAGGAACGGCGTCTCTAGATGAGTGATTCCTTGAAGGTCAGTGGTCGTAGGCGGTCAGTGAGCGTTTGGCTTTGGCCCCGGTGACCCAGTTGCGCCAAATCCCGGCGGCCATGGCCAGGAGGCGTTGAGCGACCCGGGTGA
>Ga0209587_1001113_pt1 | contig 12872 bp, 14 predicted proteins | sample NGEPerD_2_FD_184512 | JGI IMG/M metagenome (GOLD analysis project Ga0209587, IMG submission 184512) | Arctic peat soil microbial communities from the Barrow Environmental Observatory site, Barrow, Alaska, USA - NGEE PermafrostL1-D... | ecosystem: Environmental > Terrestrial > Soil > Wetlands >... | reverse complement strand
TGCTGCCTGAACACTTCAACTTCACTCTTCGCCGTCGTCGCGGCAACAACTGACGCCGTCAGTCGCGCGTACATCACCCACGTCGTTCTTCCGGATGGTTGCTGGGCTGCTTGAGTAATACGCCTCTCAGGGCTATCCATCTGAGCCGACTACACTGGTGTGATGCAGTACCGCGACTCGCAGGGTGGTGCCCAGTACCCGCGTTCGCTAGGCGAGTTCCAGTCATGGTTCGCCACGGACGCGGACTGCTTGGACTATCTGGAGTGGCTGCGCTGGCCGGACGGGTTCGTCTGCCCACGATGTGAAAATGTCCAGGGTTGGCGGGTCTCGGACGGCAGCTTCAAGTGCACCAGATGCAAGGCTCAGACGGCGGTGACGGCGGGCACGCTGTTCGACCGACGTCGGACGCCGTTGACGGTGTGGTTTCAAGTCTGCTGGGAGTTCGCCACGGCCAAGGACGGTGTCTCGGCGTTGGCGGTGAAGCGGACGTTGCAGATCGGCTCGTACCAGACCGCGTGGGCGATGCTGCACCGGCTGCGTTCAGTGCTGATCAGGCCCGGCCGAGAAGTGCTATCCGGGCAGGTGGAGGTCGACGAGACCTACATCGGTGGCGAGGAGGCCGGGCTGGCCGGCGGCCGGGCCAAGGGCAAGAAGGCGCTGGTCGCAGTAGCCGTGGAAGTAAGGTCTCCCAAGGGTTTTGGGCGATGTCGGATGCGCATCATTCCCGATGGGTCTGCCCGCACGCTGCACACGTTCATCACCGACAACATCGCCCCAGGGTCCACCGTGATCACCGACGGATGGTCCGGTTACCTGGGCATCGACAAGGTCGGCTACCCGCATGATCGGCGCAGTCAACGCGCAGCCAAGACCCTGGGCGAGGACATCGACAAGCTGCTGCCGGGAGTGCACCGCATCGCGTCCCTGGCCAAACGGTGGCTGCTTTCCACCCACCAAGGCGCGGTGCACATCGAGCACCTGCCTGGTTACCTGGACGAGTTCTGCTTCCGGTTCAACCGTCGCCGCTCACGCAGCCGCGGTCTGGTCTTCTACCGGGTGCTCCAACTGGCCATCGGCCACGACCCAGTCCGTTACCAGCAGCTCATTGCGCGCTCCAAGCCGAAGACGGTCCGGCCGGCCCCTCCCGGAAACCGAGGCCACCCGCCTAGCTTGGACCGCCCCCGCGCCAGACGACCCTGGCGCGATACGCCCTGACGAAGCGAAGTCGGCTCAGATGGATAGCCCTGAGCCCGGAATTGGGAAGCGGATCCGGGCGCCCAGTCCAGCAGGACAGCAGGGGCGACCGCATCCTTGCAAAGCTGCTCGGATGTACGTGTCCCGGCCACGGTTGGCGCTGTCGTGGGTGCTGAATGAGTCGCAGAGGGGGCGCTGGTCGACGCATCCGCTTGGGTGGCCCCCAGCGAGGACGCGCTCTTGCATGCACCGGTTAACATGGCGGCGGCTGCGACGGCGGCCCACAGGTGGGTGCGACGCATTTAGTACCCCAGAGTCACGTTGGTGGTGCCCGTGACGCTGTAGTTGCACCATGGCGTAGTGCTGCCTGAAGCGGTGCTGTGTGTCCAGTTTGGCGTCGCAGCGAAGGTTGACACCAGAAGCCAGCGTTTCACGCAAGCCCCCCGTAAAGTCGGATGTTGCTTAGATCATGCGTTCACGTAGTCATGCGGTCAATAGCCCTACCGCACTCATGGAGTGACGTCCCGCCCGGGCGAGTGGTCGGATTAGTGGATCTTGTGCGCCCACCGCGTTCGGCCGCCCGCAAGACGAACGATGACCGGACCAGGCTGTCCGATAGCCGACCCTTCAGCGGAGAGCCCATGCATGGTCACCGGCTCGTGAGCATGAGGGAGGAACATTGCAGGCATGAAGCTGAAGCTCGACCTGCATGACATCTACAACCACGGCGGCGACATCGACCGCGCACTGCGGGCGATCATTGACGAGGCGGTCACGAAGAAGGCGCCGTTGGTCGAGATCATTCCAGGTAAGGGCTCGGGTGCCCTGAAGAAGCATGTGCTGCGGTTTCTCGATCAGAAGGAGATCAAGGCGCTGTACCACCGCGTGGAGAAGGACTCGAACAACTTCGGCCGTGTCTTCGTGCACTTCCGCTGGAAGTAAGGACAAGATCCTTCGCGGACACCCGGAGGTCCCAGTCTCAGCGCGGCAAAATCCGACCGTTCACCGATCCGCTACCGGGGCGACCCCTGGCGTGAGTGGAGGACGGGCGACAGATCGCCGAATATGGCGTCACCAGCGGCGGCGGTTGAAAGCGGGTAGGGGCGTCTTTAATGCGCGGCGGCGGCGCTACGTGCCCCCCACTCGCCGAACGGCACTTCGGCGCGGCTCAGACGGTCCGCGGTGAGAGCGCCTCAGTGATCCGAGTCAGGCTCAAGGCGATCGAGGCCCGCGCGGCGAGTTTCGGGGTCTATGGTCACTTGGCGTCGAACTTCTCGGACGCTTCTGCCGCCTGCTGTGCAAGGGGGAGGGCCAGGTCAGCACGGGTATCAGTCATGAGTCCCCCTCGGATGGTTCGCGAGCCCCATCCTGCCGGGAGCCCGCTGCGAGCGAACGTGATCGGCACATAGGCCGCGGTCTACGCCAATTCCTGCGTAGCCCAACACCTTTGGCAGCCAGGCCTGTCACGTTGCGGCGTCCCGGGGTGAAGACCGGTTCGAACGCTACCGCCTGGGTTCTTGATTGATTCCAGAAAATAGGCCACACTTCGGATGGTGTCCACGACTTTGAATGGTGAGCAGTTGTTGCGCGGGGCTGCGCTGCATGTGACGCGTCCTCGGGTGGCGGCGCTGACTGCGGTGTACGAGCACCCGCACGCCGATACGGAATCGATCATCGGTGTTGTGCGTGAAGACCTCGGTGAGGTGTCTCATCAGGCCGTGTACGACGTGCTGCGTGCGCTGACTGCTGCAGGTCTCATACGGCGCATCCAGCCGTCGGGCTCCGTGGCGCGCTACGAGTCGCGGGTCGGGGACAACCACCACCATGTCGTGTGCCGGTCGTGCGGTTTCGTCGCCGACGTCGACTGCGCCGTCGGCACCACCCCCTGCCTGACCGCGTCCGACGACCACGGCTTCGCGATCGACGAGGCGGAGGTCACCTACTGGGGCCTGTGTCTCGGTTGCTCCACCGCGCTAAGTTCCTGAATCACCACCTGAAGAGCCGGAAGGATTTCCCATGTCTGACAGTCCTGATGCAGTCGTCGGCGAGATGAACGAGGAGCGCGAGGCCACGTGCCCAGTCGTGGGAGTGACCCGTGGGGGCCCCCTGGGCACGTCGAACCGTGACTGGTGGCCGAATCAGCTGAAGGTGGAGGCTCTCGCCCAGAACTCGCCCAAGTCCGATCCCATGGGCGAGGAGTTCGACTACGCCGAGGAGTTCAAGGCCCTCGACCTCGGGGCTGTGAAGAAGGACCTTGTTGAGCTGATGACGTCGTCGCAGGACTGGTGGCCGGCCGACTACGGCCACTACGGACCGTTCTTCATCCGGATGGCGTGGCACGGCGCCGGCACCTACCGCATCAGCGACGGTCGTGGTGGCGCGGGGACCGGCAATCAGCGGTTCGCGCCGCTCAACAGCTGGCCCGACAACGTGAACCTGGACAAGGCCCGCAGGCTGCTCTGGCCGGTCAAGCAGAAGTACGGTCGCAAGATCTCCTGGGCCGACCTGATGATCCTCGCCGGCAACTGTGCGCTGGAGTCGATGGGCTTCACAACGTTCGGCTTCGGCGGCGGGCGTGCGGATGTCTGGGAGCCCGAGGAGGTCAACTGGGGTCAGGAAGCCGAGTGGCTCGGAGACGAGCGCTACACCGGCGACCGGGACCTCGCGAACCCCCTTGGCGCCGTTCAGATGGGCCTCATCTACGTGAACCCGGAAGGTCCGAATGGCAATCCGAGTGCGCTTGCCGCCGCCAGGGACATCCGCGAGACGTTCGCCCGGATGGCGATGAACGATGAGGAGACCGTGGCACTCATCGCCGGCGGCCACACGTTCGGCAAGACCCACGGCGCGGCCGATCCCAACGAGTACGTCGGCCGCGAGCCCGAGGCTGCCCCTCTGCAGGACATGGGCCTCGGTTGGAAGAACAGCTTCGGTACTGGCAGCGGTAACGACACGATCGGCAGCGGGCTGGAGGGCGCCTGGACCCCCACCCCCACCACCTGGGACAACAGCTTCTTCGAGACCCTGTTCGGCTACGAGTGGGATCTGACCAAGAGCCCCGCCGGTGCGTGGCAGTGGGTTCCGACGGACCCCGACGCGAAGAACGCCGTGCCGGATCCTCACGATCCGTCGAAGACGCAAGCCCCGGTGATGCTCACCTCGGACCTGGCCCTGCGGATGGACCCGATCTACGAGCCGATCTCGCGGCGCTTCCTGGAGAACCCGGACGAGCTCGCGGATGCCTTCGCGCGGGCCTGGTTCAAGCTGACGCACCGCGACATGGGGCCCATCGCTCGGTACCTCGGACCGGAGGTTCCCCAGGAGTCGCTGTTGTGGCAGGACCCCGTGCCCGCGGTCACGCATGAGCTGATCGGGGCCGAGGACATCGCGGTTCTGAAGGAGAAGATCCTCGTCTCGGGACTGACCGTCTCCCAGCTGGTCTCGACCGCGTGGGCGTCGGCGTCGACGTTCCGCGGCTCCGACAAGCGCGGTGGCGCCAACGGTGCGCGCATTCGTCTCGAGCCGCAAAAGGCGTGGGAAGTCAACAACCCGACCGAGCTGGCGAAGGTGCTGACGCCCCTGGAGGAGATCCAGAAGGGGTTCAACACCTCACAGGTCGGCGGGAAGCAGGTCTCGCTTGCTGACCTGATCGTGCTGGGAGGGTGCGCAGCCATCGAGCGGGCTGCGAAGAGCGCCGGGTACGACGTTCAGGTTCCCTTCACTCCCGGACGCACGGACGCGTCCCAGGAGCAGACCGACGTGGAGTCCTTCGCGGTGCTCGAGCCGACCGCGGACGGGTTCCGCAACTACCTCGCCAACGGACACCAGCTCCCGGCGGAGCACCTGCTGATCGACCGGGCGAACCTGCTGACCCTGACCGCCCCCGAGATGACGGTCCTCGTCGGTGGTCTTCGCGTTCTGAACGCAAACGTCCAGCAGTCAACGCTTGGCGTGTTCACCACCCGGCCCGAGTCGTTGACCAACGACTTCTTCGTGAACCTGCTCGACCTGGGCACCACATGGCAGGCGACGTCCGAGGCCGAGGAGACCTTCGAGGCCCGCGACCGCGCCACGGGCGAGCTCAACTGGACCGGCAGCCGTGCTGACCTCGTCTTCGGGTCGAACTCCCAGCTCCGTGCACTTGCGGAGGTCTACGCGAGCGACGACGCGCAGCAGAAGTTCGTGCTCGACTTCGTTGCCGCGTGGGACAAGGTCATGAATCTCGGTCGCTTCGACCTGCCCTGATCCCGACGTCCAGGTCGACCTTCGTCGGCCGACCTGGACATCCTCGGTCTGGTGATCGGTTTCCCTTCCATCCAGTCACCGAACGAACCTGCGGGGCACCTTGTGAGCTCGTGTCCATCCGGGTCGCAGGGTGCCTCGTACCTTCTCGACGTTGAACCATGGCGTCGCCTCCGTTACGACGCCGGACTCGCACGCAGACCGACCAGCGGACTACCCATAGCGCCAACTCGCCCAACGCGGCGCCCACCAACACGAGGCAGGCGGAACCCACCAGACCGCACTCTGCGTCGCAACAGCCCTACGACGAAGAGAACTCGGACGCCCCCCGCGACGGCTGCCCACAGCCCCACGAATGCAGCGGTCATGGCGACCTTGCCCTCGATGGGAACTGCTTCGCCGGTGACCGCGACGGAGACGAAACTCAAGACCACTTCCTCATCATCGCGTTCGAGCCCAGTAATCAGTCGTCCAACCTTTCCGCCGATCCGGCCAGATGGAGCAAGGCCCGTTCGTCGGCAGGACAAGGATTGCCGCTGGTCCGAGATCGTTTCATCTGCGCGGCCCAGCGAGAGCACGGCCACCGCGCGTATCGACGGTTCGCGCAGCGTCCCGGCGGTCCACAAGCGTTCCTGTAAGCCGAACGACCACTGGGGCACAACGACAGGTGCGCCGGCACCCAGCGTCGGCGTCCGTAGGGGATCGATGACCGGACACCGATCCGCGACCCGTCACCGATGCCGGTGTGGTGATTGCTAAGTTCACTTGCCGAGAGCAGAGAAGCCCTTGTGAACCATGAATGCTGGCCACAAGATGCCTTGGAGCACGGCGAACACGTGCCCCCAGAAGGTGTCGGCCTGTTGCCAGAAGAACACCCACGCGCCGAACACGCCGTGCGCCATAGCGGCGCTACTCATTGGGTATGCCCGATGCTCCACCGATCAGCAGGACCTGACCGCCCAGCGTGACGGGCTCGAGCCCCGCGGAATACGGTTGAAGCATGGACTACCGATACCTCGGCAACAGCGGACTCAAGATCTCCGAGATCACCTACGGCAACTGGCTCACCCACGGGTCCCAGGTCGAGAACGACGTCGCCACGCAGTGCGTGGCCGCGGCGCTCGACGCGGGCATCAGCACCTTCGACACTGCCGACGTCTACGCCAACACCAAGGCCGAGACCGTCCTCGGCGAAGCGCTCAAGGGCGAGCGGCGCGAGAGCCTCGAGATCTTCACCAAGGTCTACTGGCCCACCGGTCCCGGCGGAAAGAACGACTCGGGCCTGTCGCGCAAACACATCATGGAGTCGATCAACGGCTCACTGCAGCGACTCCAGACCGACTATGTCGACCTCTATCAAGCGCACCGCTATGACAGCGAGACCCCGCTCGAGGAGACGATGCAGGCGTTCGCCGACGTCGTCCGGCAGGGTAAGGCGCTCTACATCGGCGTCAGCGAGTGGACCGCGGTGCAGATCCGCGAGGGAGTCAACCTCTCCAAGGAACTCGGCTTCCAGCTCATCTCGAGCCAGCCGCAGTACTCCATGCTGTGGCGGGTCATCGAAGGCGAGGTCGTCCCGACCTGCGAGGAACTTGGCGTCAGCCAGATCGTCTGGAGCCCCATCGCGCAGGGTGTGCTCACCGGCAAGTACCAGCCCGGCCAGCCGCCGCCGGAAGGCTCGCGAGCCACAGACCAGAAGGGCGGCGCCGACATGATCCAACGGTTCATGAACGACGACGTCCTCACCCGCGTCCAGGGCCTTAAGCCGATCGCCGACGAGGCCGGTCTGTCGATGGCGCAGCTCGCCGTCGCCTGGGTCCTGCAGAACCCGAACGTTGCAGCTGCCCTCGTTGGCGCTTCCCGCCCGGAGCAGGTCTACGAAAACGTCAAGGCCGCGGGCGTGAAGATCGATCCCGAGCTAATGGCCAGGATCGACGACGTCCTTGGCGACATCGTCGAGCGAGACCCCGGCAAAACCAAGGAGACCGCTCCGCAGAAGCGCGTCGCCTGAGCAACTCGGCACCAGCCGGGTGAACTTGTGGCGCGCGATGTGTCTCTTGCCACTACTGCACGGGTGAGCGCACCGGTCGCTACGTTTCCCCGAGATGGCCCATCACCGATCAGGCTGCCGTCCTAGCGGCGCCGCCTCTGGAGCGTGATCAATTCGTCATGAGAGAGGGCCTGTATGAAGAACCCTGAGTGACACTCAAGACACCTCGACTTGGACGCCGACGAACGGTTCCTTGCTGTGCCGGCCAGGGATCCATCATCGCGAACCGGCGCTTTGCCAGCCCGGCGCGGGCGCGAGCGTCAGTGAGTCCTGAACGGAACCCTTGGGACGCGCAGTGCGTCGTAGGAACATGATGAGCTTCGTGCCAGCCGTGCCGGTCATGCTCGCGTCCGCCCTGCTTCTCGCCGGCTGCGGGTTGATAGACCGACCGGCTACCGCGGCTGACAGCGAGGCCACGTTTCGAAGCCAGGCGACCGCGGTAGCCAAGGCATGGCAGGACCGCGGCATCACCACGGCCTGGACCAAGGGTTTCATCCCACTGCAAGAGCTCGTCGTGGAGCCGGACTGGAGCACCAACGGCGTCCTCAAGGCGTCCTACGGCAACGGGTGGATTCGCACCTCCTCTCCCCTTTCCGACGTGAGGGGGCGCGGTGTCATCCGGTTCGCGGACGGCACATCCCTTTCCGCTCCGCTCGTGGGCGCCAAGACGGCATACAGCCAGCTCCCCAAGCGATCTGGTGCATGCCCCACCGCCGGCCAACCGCCCACGTGCCAGTGGCTGACGATTACCGCGGCACGGCTGTCCACTGTCCGGATCGGCACATCACGAGGCCAGGCCGACGTCCCCGCCTGGCAGTACACCGTTGACGGACTGCGGCAACCGCTCGTACGCGTCGCCGTTGCCCGGTCGGCAATGACGTCCCTGCCAGTGGTGGAACTGCCCGGCCACAACCGCATTGATGGGATTGTGCCTGCGATGCAGCTCGAATCGAGCCGGGGCGACTCCATAGCCTTCGACATCGGGATCGGCGCGTGCGACAAGGGCGCGCGGGGGCTCGTCAGGGAGTTCCCAGAGCTGATCGTCATCGGTGGGTCCGTGACACCATCAGAGGCCGGAACGCCCTGCACTTCCGAGCTCCTGCTTCACCGTGTCGAAGTGCGCACGAATCGGCCGGTCGGCACGCGACCGATTGTGGATGCTCTCAGTGGCCGTCCCATGTTCACCCAGCCAGCCCCCCCAGACCACTAACCCACCACGCCACGTTCTAGGCCGATTCTCCCAACTATCTCCGAACCGCATCGGCTCGCACCGCTCCCGATGGCGGAACGATCAGCGGACGCCCAAGGGATCCCAGCATTCGCGTCGCCGATCACCGGTAGACGATCCTCAACCGTCGACAGATCGGCCACGCTCATCGACGGCTTGCGCTTCGCCTGAGGGCCCGGCCACCAGCCCGGGCCATACGTATTGCGTGTTCGTTTTTTTCGATTTATACTAGGGCGTATGAGCGCGGTCCTCGAACATACTGTCCTACCGCCAGCCGACGACGCGTCGACGTTGCCAGGCATCGTCGCGGTTCTTGAACGCAATGACCGGGCGGCCTTGGTTGGTCTTGACGGTGCCCAGATCGTACTTCCCGTTGAAGTCTGTGAAGTGTTACGTGATGTGGTCACGGCGATGGCCAATGGCCAAGCCATCACGATCGCTCCTCACGACACCATCCTGACTACCCAGGAGGCTGCGAACCTTCTCGGCATCTCTCGACCGACGCTTGTGCGTCTACTGGAGGCTGGCGAGATCCCGTTCACCCAACCAGGGCGACACCGTCGGGTCTCCCTTGCCGACTTGATCGCCTATCAGCGCCGCGTCCGCACCTCGCGTCGCAAAACGCTCGATGCAATGACAAATGAAGCCGCCGAGGATGACTCCTACGATCGGGTGAACCGTTTCGTTCAGAGAGGCTGATTGCCCAGCTGATGTCGTTTCCAGTGCTGCTCGACGCGTGCGTCCTATTGCCCTATCAATTGTGCGACCTCCTGCTACGGCTTGCCGAGACGGACATGTACCGACCTCTCTGGTCGAACGAGATCCTCGACGAAGTCGAGCGCAACCTCGTGACATCGTTCGGCAAAACCCCTCAGCAGGCCAGGCGGCGCGTGAATCAGATGCGAACAGCGTTTCCCCTGGCAGATGTCGATAACTACGAGAACCTAACGCTGGCTATGACCAACCATCCCAAGGATCGCCACGTACTGGCTGCCGCGGTCCGAGGAGGCGCGGCCGTGATCGTGACGGCAAACCTCAGAGACTTTCCTCCCACCGCACTCTCGCGTTACGAAATCGAAGCAATCCATCCGGACGAGTTTCTTCAGGATCAGCTCGACCTCGACCCACGACGCACCCGGCGGTGCCTCACTGAACAACGGGCTGCATACACAAGGCCAGGTCTGTCGATCGCTGAGTTCTATCGGACCCTTCGTCTGACCGTGCCAGTGTTCGCTGACCAGACCGAAGCGCTGGAGGATGGGCAACCTGCTCAAGGCAGCTACCTACCGCCGGCCGACCTTTCTGACGGCCCGCCCACGCCTCTACCGCTTGAGATCGTTTCCGACAATGACGCGCACAACGCGTTCTTTCCCGAAGGCGCAGAACCAGACCCGACGACGCCACTTGGATCGGCCTACTTGTGGTGGTCCGCCCTTCTGAATCTCGACAAGTATCGCGTCGCCATTGAGGACCTGAGTTACAACCCCGCCGATTGGGGTGACTACACCTCGGTCGCGGCCGAACTCGACGGGTGGTCGATGATGCAGAACGTCCTTTACTGCGAGGACGCACCTGCGCAGATCGTCTACGTCAAGTTCATGCCCGACACCGGATGGAGCATGCGCGCTTTCGGCGAGGCGCCGCTCGAGGTCGCGCAAATCCTGACGTTGGTCAACTGTCCCGATAGCTGGTGGCGTGTGTGGGGCATCTCGAAGAACTACTTCCCGTCAGCCAACCGAGTCATCCATGGCATCGAGGACTGACTGTTGCCGGCACTCGGTAGTTCGCACTGATTCGCCGCGTTATCTGTCACCAAGGCGTTGTGCCAGCCACAAGCGGAACGGCTAGCAGCGGAGCATGTGACCGACGATCACCGCAGCCTTTGGTCGTCCCGTAGCGGGATCGATGCTCCTATGGATGTCAAGGCCGGGTGAAGCGCTGTTGAGCGGCTTGTCTGGTGGTGCCGAGCACGCTGGCGATGGCGGTCCAGGTGGTGTGGTGTTGCCGGGCGCGGATCACTGCGGCCTGCAGTTGTTCGTCGGCGTCGATCAGGTAGAGGCGCGCGTCAACGAGCAGGGCGATGGGGTCGGGTTCGGTGTGCGGTAGGTGGCGGCGGGTCTGACCTTTGCCGAGGGTGCTGCGTTGTGCGTCGCACGCTGAGCAGAGCGCGATCCCGCCGTAGGTGACGGTCGCGGTGAGCTGGCAGCCTGGTCGGTCGGCAGGTCGTAAAGCGTAGATGCAGCGGGATGGGCCGGTGGTCATTGTCAAGCCGCCGTTGACATCGCTTGGGCCGTTCGGGATTGAGCGTCTGCTGTGCGGGCCGTCAGGACGGGAAAGATCTCGCGGGCGACGTAGCGTTTGAGGCATCGGATGATCTCGGGCTTGGACAGCCCTTCGGTGGTGCGTCGGGCGGCGTAGGCCCGGGTTCGGGAGTCGTAGCGCAGGCGTCCGATCACCACGATGTAGAGGGCGTTGTTCGCACCGCGATCGCCGCCACGGTTGAGCCGGTGGCGGTGGGTCCGACCGCTGCTGGCCGGGATCGGAGCAACCCCGCACAGGTGGGCGAACGCGGCTTCCGAGCGCAGCCGGTCGGGGTTGTCACCGGCAGTGATGAGTATCTGTCCGGCCACTGCGGTGCCGACCCCGGGCAGCGCGATCAGTCGCGGAGCGGCCGCGGTCACCAATGTGCGCAGTTCGGTATCGGCGGCGCTGATCTCTTCGGACAGGTAGTTGTGTCGTAGGGCCAGGCGGCGCAGCGCGGTCTTGGTGGCGTGCTCGGGATCGGCGATGTCGCCGGTTGGTCGCAGCCGGGCGCAGGTCGCGATCAGCCTGGTGTTGCTCAGTGTTCGCAGCTGCTCGCGCAACTCCGCTGGGGCGGTGACCAGCAGCGCCTTGAGCTGGTTGGTGGCCTGGCTACGGGCCTTGACGGCACTGCTTCGCGCTACACGCAGCAGGCGGATTGCCTCGACACGGCCGTCTTGGGTCTTCGGGACGCCGGTGGCTTTGCGGGCCAACGCAGCGCGCGCTGCCGAGTAGGCGTCCAGCGGGTCGGACTTTCCTTGGGCTCGGCGAGCCTTAGGGCCTGTAATTCAAAGACACGCGCAGTTCCGCGTCCCATGTGCTGGGATCACGTTGCTGGGCTCACGCGGTAGTTCCACTCGCCATGGAAGTTGTGCCTGGTGATGCGCTGTGTTTCCACATTTCGCATCTCGCGGTCGGTGATCTTGATGCCTTTGGGGTAGATAGTGTCGTCGAGGCCGGCGGTAACGGTCAGGCCGGTGCGGGTAGTGGTTCCGGCGATGAGGTTGACGATGACTTCGTGGCTGGTCAGTGGCTGGCCGCGCCAGTTCATTGAGATCTGGCTGAAGAGGCGGTGCTCGATCTGGGGTGAAATGCAACCTGAGTCGAGCGGTCTTTTGGCGCGCCGGATCGGCGCCGCGGGATACGAAGGGATGGGCGCTGGCTGCGGGTGACGGGGGCGGGTGTTAGGCGGCGGGATCCTGCAGGGTGGTGAGCGCGACCTGGAACCCGAGCTGCTCAAGTTGGGCGACGAGGCGGCGGGTCTCTCGTTCCGGATCATGGCGCCGCTGGAAGTAGTCGTCGCCGAGGTCGTGGTAGACCTCGCCGGTGCTGAGCATGTGCCAGATCAGGTCGGTCAGGCTGTGGGCGACGGCGACGGCGGCCTTGTTGGGGCCTCGGCGTTTGGCGATCTGGCGGTACTGCGCCCCGAAGTAGCTTCCTTTGGTGCGGGCAGCGGCGCGGGCGGCCTCGACCAGGGCCCGCCGGAGCCAGGGGTTGCCCGGGGTGACGCCGACCCGCCGACGCTTGCCCGCTGACTCGTGATTCCCGGGGCAGACACCGGCCCACTTCGCGAGATGGCCAGGACCCGGGAACTTGCTCATGTCGGCACCTGTCTCGGCAATCACCGTGTCGATGGTGAGTCGGTCGAAGCCGGGGACGGGCATGAGCAGCTCCCTGGCCGCCTGGTAGGGCTCGGTGCGTACATCGATCTGCTCAGTCAACGCCTTGATCTGACGTTCCGCACTTCTCGATGTCGATATGGCCCCCCACTTTGGGGATCAGCTGTAGATGCTTGCTGGGATGTGTAGGAGGGCCAGGACCTGCTGTTGTAGCGGGGTGAGCTGGGGCTGGAAGGTC
>Ga0209587_1001112_pt1 | contig 12877 bp, 14 predicted proteins | sample NGEPerD_2_FD_184512 | JGI IMG/M metagenome (GOLD analysis project Ga0209587, IMG submission 184512) | Arctic peat soil microbial communities from the Barrow Environmental Observatory site, Barrow, Alaska, USA - NGEE PermafrostL1-D... | ecosystem: Environmental > Terrestrial > Soil > Wetlands >... | reverse complement strand
GCAGGTCCCACGCGACCCCCGACAGCCCGACCGGCCAACCAATCAACGGTCAAGGCCAGCAGCCCTGACCCGTTGATCGCGCCCACCGTCGCGTGCATAGAGCCCGTTCGGCACCAGCCACCTAGCTCGACCAGGCTGAGCGGACCGTGTGTCTGTGCTGGCCGGGTCGGTCCGGCGTTGAGACGTGACAGCTCGAACAGATCACCCACCAGACCATTCATCCGCTCGACGGTCTGGCGCATCTGACGCAGCGCCGCGTCCTGATCCTCGATGACGCCGTCCTCGAGTCCCTCGGTCAGAGCCCGCAGCCCGGCCAGCGGAGTTCGCAGGTCGTGCGACATGAAGGCGACCAGCTCGCGACGGCTCTGCTCCAACGATCGCTCGCGCTCGCGAGAAAGTCGCAGACTCTCCCGCGTCGTCTCAAGCTCGGTCGCGAGGGCGGTGATCTCCGCAGGCGCCGACGATCTGCCGTGGCTCGCGGACGCAGGTGACCTGCCACCGCCGGCGGGTGCCGACGCGACATACGGACCCTCGGCGAGTCCACGCAGCGCCTGCGTGAGCTCCCGGGAGCCGGAGGCCACACGGCGTCCGAGGGCATATGACAGGGCGACGGCCAGGACCGTGGAGAATCCGAGCGCCACCGAGACGACCGTGGAGTCGTGCTGGCTGATGACCATCCGGTTGACGTTCAATGCGACCGCGGCCGAGACCGCAGCCACCGGCGCGAGTGCTGCAACGACGATTGACGACAGAAGCGACCGACGACGAATCGCCTGCAGCACGAACGCTCCGAGCAGTCCGGTGAAGAAGACCGCTCCGGCCGTGAGCCCGAGGATCAGTTGCATGTCCTTGCTCACGAGCTCTCCTCCCCCGCGAAGCGATAGCCGGTGCCGCGAACGGTCAACACGAGCTGAGGGTCGGAGGGGTCGAGCTCGATCTTTTCGCGCAGTCGGCGGACGTGGACCGTCACCGTCGACGTGTCGCCGAAGTCCCACCCCCAGACCCGGCGCATCAGGGCCTCCTTGGTGAACGCCTCATCGCGGTGCGTCATCAAGTAGGCCAGCAGGTCGAACTCGCGGTGGGTCAGACTCAGCGCCTCACCCCGGATCTGGGCGGTGCGAGCCTGCAGGTCGATGATCAGATCACCGACGGCAACCGTGCGGGGCAGCATCGAGCTGACTCCCAGCCGCTCCGCGCGACGCAGCAGCGCCTGGACGCGAAGGACTGCCTCCCGGGGGCTGACAGGTTTGACCACATAGTCGTCGGCACCCACCTCGAGCCCGAGCAGCCGATCCTCCTCGTCACCACGCGCCGACAGGATGATCACCGCGGCGCCATCATCGTTGGCACGTCGGCGCTGCAACACGTCCAGCCCTGTCATCCCGGGCAGCATGATGTCCAGCATCACGACATCCGGCTTCCACTGTGTCCACTCCTGCAGTGCGGTGGCTCCGTCCGCCGCGATCCGGGGTTCGAAGCCGGCCTTGCGCAGATACGCGGCCAGCACGCCGGACACCGTCGAGTCATCCTCCACGACCAGCACCTTCGCGACCATGACCCGAGCCTAGGACCAGGGCCGGCGCTTCGGCTGTCCCTCCCGCCCAGTTGAACCACCCGTAAGGGTTTCGTCATCGCGCACCGCCTCCGCGCGGCTTCCTGCGGCCTTAGCGTCAAGACCATGAGCGCCGACGTTGTCGATGTGATCCTGCCCTGTCTGGATGAGGCCGAGGCCCTGCCGTGGGTTCTGGCCCGTATGCCGTCGTGGGCTCGCGTGATCGTGGCGGACAACGGCTCGACGGATGGATCTCCTGACATTGCACGGTCGCTGGGAGCCACGGTGGTTGAGGTCAGCCGGCGTGGCTATGGATCGGCCTGTCACGCAGGTCTGCAGATCGCCACCGCTGACGTCGTCGCCTTCATGGACGCCGACGCCAGTCTGGACCCGGGTCAGGTGGAGTGGCTGCGTGCGGCCCTGGTCGACGAGGTCGATCTTGTGGTCGGCTGCCGCAGGCCGGTCAACACTGGCGCGTGGCCCCGGCATCTGCGGATGGCCAATCGCGAGGTCTGCCGACGGCTGCGCCGTCGCACCGGCCTGCGGCTGGCCGACCTCGGGCCGATGCGCCTCGCCCGGCGAGTTCCGTTGCTGGCGCTGCCGATCGAGGACCGTAGGTCGGGCTACCCGCTCGAGACCCTCATGCGCGCCGCTGAGTCCGGTTGGCGCGTTGCCTCGGTGGACGTCGACTACTACCCGCGAGCCGGCCGGTCCAAGGTGACCGGCACGCCTCTGGGTGCGCTACGAGCTGTCACCGACATGACCAGGGTCCTGAGCTCGTGAGCCAGCCGTCTGGAGTCAAGGGCACGCTCATCGTGATGGCCAAGTCCCCTGTCGCGGGTCTGGTCAAGACACGACTCACGCCAGCATTCACACCGGGCCAGGCCGCGGCCCTTGCCCAGGCATCCCTGCGCGACACTCTCGACACGGTCGCCGCCGCTCCGGCGCTGCGGCGGATGGTCGCGTGGGAAGGCGCGCACCGTTCCTGGCTGCCCGACGGGGTTGATGTCATAGCCCAACGTGGCGACGGCCTCGACGAACGAATAAGCCACGCATTCCATGAGGCTTTCGTCCGTCCCGGTCATGGGCCGGCGCTGCTGGTCGGGATGGACACCCCGCAGCTGCGGGTGGCGGATCTCGGTCTCGACTGGGATGGCGCGGACGCGGTGCTGGGGCTGAGCCCCGATGGCGGCTACTGGGCGCTGGGGCTGGGTCACTTTCATCCCGATGTGGTGAACGGCGTGCCGATGTCGACGAGTCACACCGGCCGTCGCCAGCTGGAACGACTGCAGTCATTGGGTTATCGGGTTCGGATGCTGCCCATGATGCGTGATGTCGACACTCCGGCCGACGCTGCCACGGTTGCCCGAATCGCCCCGGACAGTCGCTTTGGCCGCCTGCACCGGCGCCTCACCGGCGTCACGAGCTCGCCCATGGCTTTGTATGACGACGCGCTCGACGGCGTCGAAGTCGACGTCTCTCAGACGGTCGGCGCTCATGAGGTCCGGTGCGGGCGGCTCCCGATCAGTGACTGGCAGCGGATGGCGCCGGCCGACGAGATACTGGTGTCGCGATGCGAGGGACCGGTGCTCGACATCGGGTGCGGCCCGGGCCGGCTCGTGGCGTCCCTTGCCGCCAGGGGCACGGCCGCCCTCGGGATCGACATCTCCACCCGTGCGGTGACGCAGACCGCGGCGCGCGGCGGATCAGTCCTGCTGCGTTCGGTTGAACATCGACTGCCCGGTGAAGGTCGTTGGGGCACGGTCCTGCTCGCCGATGGCAACATCGGGATAGGCGGCGACCCAGAGGTTCTGCTCTCTCGGTGTCATGCCCTGCTGGTGGCCGGAGGGGTCGCCCTCGTCGAGGCCGACCCGGACGATGACACCGACCATCGCGTCTCGTTGACGCTGCGTTCTGCCGACGGTCGAGTATCCAGCCCGATGCCGTGGGCCAGACTCGGCTCACGACCACTGATCCAGCTTGCCAGCCGGTTGGGGTTCGTGGCGATGGAGGACTGGCGCGTCGATGGCAGGGTCTTTGTCGCATTACGCAAGATCCTCTGAACACTCAGGGCCTCATGGCGCTCCGGTCCTCATAACGCTCGGTGGCCACGGAACCCCAACATCCTGCAAACGATCAACGTGTCATCAGGAGTGGAACACCGATCATGGCCACCGAGGCGACCGCGAGAGCGGCCACCCGCATCGGCGCACGGACCCGCGCGGGCAGGTGCGCAAAGACCACCAGCCCGACCAGGACTGCCGTGGGAGCTATCACCCCGTCATGCGCGACAACGACCCCGCCCAGCCAGGTGAAGACTCCCAGCCACTGGCGACCCGGGACGCCCGTCACGAACGCATAGACCCCGACCAGCCCCAGGACCACGCCCGCGGCGCCGAGACCGATCCGAGTGCGCCCCACGGCGACCCCGTCGATGTCCGGCGGGTCCACACCCTCCCGGCGTGTCATGCCGACACCGTCAGTCCCTTGACCCATTTGGTCTGCAGAACACCGGGTCGGTTGGGCGCGATGATCCGGGCGGGAAACCCGTGGTCGCGCGACAGCCGCTGTCCATTGACTGTCAGGGCCAGCACGGTGTCCGGATGCTGCGCGTACGCCGTGGGCAGGGTTGTGCGCCGATAGGCACCCGAGCGTTCGGCGGACTCCACCCCCACGAAGGACTCGTCAGTGCCACCGACCAGCCTCGCGAGCTCCCGGACGCGGACGCCGCCCCATCGGGCGTCTGCGCTCCAACCCTCGACACAGGTGATGGGCAGGTCCACCGAGACCTGGGGCAGGGCCAGCAGATCGGCATACGACAACATCCGTGACCCGGACGGCCCGGTCAAACTCAGCCGCCACCCCTCCTCTGCGACGATGGTCGGGATGCCGGCGGCGTCCGCGGTCCGGTTGATCGGGACGCCCTGGGGAGCCTGGGACGGATGGCGTTTTGCCAGCAACGCCAATGGTTCCAGTGGTCGCAGCGTTTGACCCACCGTGAGCAGGACAGCGCCCGCGGCGACCCCGAAGGCTCCTCGGATGAACCATCGCCGCTCATGGGCAAGGGCAGGGTCAATGTCGTCGACAGGAGGTGCGAGGGCCTGACGGATGACAGGCAGCTTGACGGCGACATGCACGACGAGGGCGCCGATGGTCACCCATGCCAGGGACCAGTGAACCGCGGTGAAGCCGAAGCCGAAGACATACCACTGCGCAATGCTCGCGACGCCGGTGAAGACCTGCAGCAAGGACGATGCAACCAATACCGCGATAGAAGCGCGCTCCAGCATCCGCAGCGGCGACCCCACCATCGGTCGCTCGAACAGTTGGGGGTACGCGGAGTACATCTTGGCCAGGAGCAACGGCACGCACGCGACCCCAGTCGCCACGTGCAGTCCCTGAGTGACGCGATAGGCCCATGAGGGTGTCGGGGATATGGGAAGCCAGGCGATCGGATGTTGGTGCAGGTGGCTGATCAGGCCGGTGAGGAAGCAGATGAGAAACGCGGACCCGAGCCAGATACCAAGCCTGGCAACGACTCTCGCGTGGTGAACCGGTGAGGTGAAGTCCTCGGGAGTCGGTGGTTGGCGCATATTTCGAGGCTAAGCATCAGCTGCGCCTCCGTGACGTCCTCGCGTCTTACGAGCAGATGACGGATGCGTGGACGGACCCAATTCGGTGCCCGGAGTGCTGCCTGAGGCGGCAGAGTTGACGATGTGACCAGACTGCTGAGCGGCGCCGCCATCGTCACCAGCGCATATGTGGGCCTGCTGTCGGTCGGTGAGCTCGACCACCGTCGTGGCCTGCTCGCCGCCGTCATAGTGTCCTTCTGGCTGATCTGCGTTGCCACGACTGTCTGGGTCAGTCGGGGCAGCGCGCACGTGCGCCGTCCGGTCATGACCATGGCACTGCTGGCATTGGCAATCCAGCTCCCTGGGGTGTTCACGCCTCCACATTCGAGCAGCGATGCATGGCGGTACGTCTGGGATGGGCGGGTGACGCTCTCGGGGACCTCGCCATACCGATACGTCCCGCTCGACGACCATCTCGCGGCGTTGCGCGACCCGATCCTGTTCCCGGGGTTGACGCCGGACCAACATTCGGGCGTCACGACGGCCCCCCTGCCGGCCGATCGCGTCAGGCTCCTGCAGCGCGCAGAGGCCGACGCCCGGACGGTGATCAACCGTCCGCAGGTCCCGACGATCTACCCGCCGGTCGCACAGCTCTGGTTCGCCGGGGTGGCCGCCCTGACACCGTGGTCAGTGGGAACACTCGGGCTGCAGATCGCTGGCGCGCTGTTGGCGATCGCCGTGGCAGCCGCACTCGCGGCATGGCTCCTGCGCCGAGGTCGGAACCCACTGGAGGCACTGTGGTGGGCGTGGTGCCCAACCGTCATCCTCGAGACGGGCAACGGCGCGCACGTCGACGTCCTGGTCGCGGCCCTCGTGCTGGGTGCCGTGGCAGCCGCGACAACACGTCCTGGGAGGCGGGCGTCGACGTGGCTCGCGGGACTGCTGCTCGGGGCTGCGGCGGCAGTCAAGCTGACGCCGCTCGTGCTCCTTCCAGCCTTCATGCCGTTGCGCAACAACGTAGTCCGACGCTCGTGGCAGGTGCCGGCTGTGGCAGTCGGGACTCTCGTGGCGTCATACGCGCCGCATGTCCTGATAGCCGGCGGGCTGGTGCTCGGCTACGTTCCGGGCTACATCGTGGAGGAGGGCGGGCCCAACCGCGCGGGACTGCTGCGACCGGTCGTGCCCGACGACCTGCTCACCCTGGCCATGCTCGTGGCGATGGGGGCCGTGACGCTCTGGGCGGTCTGGACGACGAGCGTTGAAGCGCCACAGCACGTCGCCCTGGTGCTGTTCGGGTCGCTGTTGCTGGTCACCACCCCGAGCTACCCCTGGTACTCATTGCCTCTCGTCGCGCTGGCGGTGCTGTCCCGGCGCCTCGAATGGCTCGCGGTGCCAGTGGCGGGATACATCGCCTATGCCGGCGCCCGTGTTCCGTCGGTCGGCGCTATCGGGTATGCCGTGGCGGCAGCGGTGGTGATCAGCGTCGCGATCAGGCGTCGTCGTGGACCTGCCCCCTCAGGATCGGCTGCACGGGTGTGGCGAGATTCATGACCCCCACCTCCCGTCGTGGTCGCGCCGGTTCTGATCTGGAGCGTGATCGGGTCGTTGGCGTACGTTGGCCTCTGACCCCACTTCAAAAGGAAGTACGGGCGGCGCACGAGGTGCCACATGAACCGATCTCAGTGTCCCGCTCAGCATCGGTGACCGGTTACCGATGGCCGAACGGTGCTGCGAGCACTTTGTCGTCGGCGTCAAATCCTCAGTCACACGCGTCCTCAGTCATACGCGGAGATCTTCTCTGCGACCTGGGCTATGCCGAGGCGAAACTCAGTGCGCGCCTCCTGGCTCGACGATCGTCATCCGATACCGAAGGGCGCCACCTCAAGTCTTGGTGGGAGGCGTCTCCTGCTCCCAGGTGACTGCTCTATCGGCGTCCAATGGGTGGCACATTGAACCCGCGCGGCAATACGATTCTGACAGGATCAGGATGCTCGTCCGAGTCGGAATCCGCCTGTTGGCCAACGCCGTCGGCCTGATCGTGGCCGCCGCAATCCTCAGCCGGATGAGCATCACTGGCACCGCATTCGTCATCGCGGTGCTCATCTTCACCGTGGTCCAAGTGGTTGCCGACCCGCTGGTGACCAAGATCGCGATCAGGAGTGTGCCGGCCTTGCGCGGAGGGGTCGCGCTGGTGACGACCTTTCTCGGCTTGCTGGTCACCACCTGGATCTCCAGCGGTCTGCAGATCGACGGCCTCAAGACCTGGCTGCTGGCTACCCTCGTCGTCTGGCTGGCTGCCCTGATCGCGGACCTGATCCTCCCGGTGCTCCTGGTCAAGAAAGCAGTAGACAAAGGAGCCTGACCGGACCCGACGCAGCGCCCCGGCTGACAGCGACGGCCCAGAGAACGGCCGGGACCTGTCCATGGCACCATGACGCGGGTGACCAGTTCGTCGCCATGGCCAGCAGACCCGCGTGGACTTCGCGGCGACGCGCCGCTGCTTGACGCCTATCTCTCGTTCCTGGAGGCAAGCCCGCGCCCATTCACCATCCCGGGGCACAAACAGCGCAACGATCTGGTCGGCATCGCGGTCGCGGGCGATGTCCCTTTGTATGGCGGGCTGGACACCGTGAAGCAGTCCGCTGGAGTGCTCGCACGGGCCGAACGCCGCGCCGCGCAGCTTTGGGGGGCCGACGTCTGCCGATTCTCGGTCGGCGGCTCGACGCACGGCAACCAGGCCCTGGCCCTGGCGGTGGCGCAACCGGGCGCCCGCGTGGTGGTCTCTCGCGGCCTGCACCGCTCGCTCCTGCTCGGTCTCGTCCTCGCAGGCCTTGAGCCGGTCTGGGTCCGTCCGCAGGTCAACCCCTTGACCGGACTACCCACCGCCGTATCGGTATCCGACGTCAAGGCTGCCCTACGGGCCAACCCTGATGTTCGCGCGGTCTTCTTGGGCGACCCGTCCTACGTCGGCGCCTTCGGAGACATAGCCGGACACGCCCGCGCAGCGCACGCTCACGGCATACCGCTGATCGTGGATGCCGCCTGGGCGGCGCACTTCGGCTTCCACCCGGAGCTACCACCACACGCACTCGCTCTGGGCGCCGACGCGATCGTGACAAGCGCCCACAAGACACTTCCCGCCTACTCCCAGGGGGCCATGGTCCTGGCCAACACCGAGCGCATCGACGCCGCCCGGCTGGAGCGCGCGTTCGAGGCGACGCACACCACCAGCCCCGCCGGGGCGATCCTTGCCAGCATCGACGCCGCCCGAAGCCTGCTGGAACGCGACGCTGGGGAGCTCATCGGCCACCTGCTCCGCCGCGTCGCCAACGCGAAGGGGCGCCTGAGGGCCATCGAGGGGTTGGACGTACTCGACGGCCCAGGGGTGGACCCCACCAAACTGGTCGTTCTGCTCGCTGGAACGGGCGCCAGTGGGCACGACGTCGAGGTGGATCTGCTGGCTCGCCGCATGCCGTTGGAGATGGCCGACAAGGACACCGTCATCCCCATGCTCACCATCGCCGATGATGACGCAGGTGTGGACGAGCTCACTGAAGCGTTGACGAATGCCATTGCCCGGCACCGAGGTTCGCCGCGCAATCCCGTTGTGGCCGCTGCCTGGTCTGTCGAACCCGAAGTCGTCATGGCACCTCGCGAGGCGTTCTTCGCCGAGCACGAGCTGGTTAGAGCTGAGGAGGCGGTCGGGCGGGTGTCCGCCGAGCTCGTAGCGCCGTATCCCCCCGGGGTGCCGGTCCTTGCCCCCGGGGAACGGGTCACCACTGCCACGCTGGACTCCTTGGTTCGCGCGCGCGACGAAGGTGCCCGGATCGCCTATGCGGTCGACCCCACGCTCGCGACGCTGCAGGTGGTGGCCGAGCTGAAATGAGAACGCCAGGTACACCGTTAACCGGACTGTCCCTAAACGAATGACCGACCGTTACGCCTCGCAGGCGATGCCGTCCATGTCGCGGTCGCTGCCCGAGTTCGCGTTGTACGGCGACCTGCTGTAGACGGGCGAGTGGGCACAGGACCGGACCGCACTCTTGGTGCGAGAGGGTGCCTCCGGACGTCCTACTCGTGCTCCTGCATGTCCGTGGAGGTCTTGCCGCCACCGTGGGGACTGGCGCTACCAGCTGGCGGCAACGCAGCACGCCGGGCCTGGTTCCGGGTGGCGTCACACGGGCGCCTTGCCGAGGGACGCTCCGCCGGGGACCTTCTCGGCCGCCCGGGCGGTCGACCACATGGCACGGATCGCGATCGAGCCGCATCCGATGGGTTCGCGGCGATCGAGGACGTCCGCAGCTACGTCGTCGGCGAACTCGAGGAGCTCGGCCTCGATCCTGAGCTCCAGACGGTGTCGGCGCCCGACTACTTCGGCGACTGAGGGCCCGTCGACGTGGTCAACGTCCTTGCAGTGATCCGTGGAACCGACAGCACCGGCGCCATCGCGCTCGTAGCCCACTACGACACGGACCCGCCCACGCCCGGCGCCAACGACAACAGCGCGGGGGTCGCCGTCCTGCTGGAGACAGGCCGGGCACTTCGCGAGGGCCCGGCCCTGCGCAACGACGTGATCCTGCTGTTCACCGACGGCGAAGCGCCCGCTCCGAAGTACGGCACCTCGGCCTTCTTCGGCGAGAACGCGTGGGCCGGAGACCTCGGTCTGGTCGTGAACCTCGAGGCGCTGGGCGCCTCGGGGCCGTCCATGCTGGTGGAGACGAGCGGACCCGAGCCCTGGATGGTCGAGCAGTACGACGAGGCGGTCTCCGACCCGACCGCCTTCTCGTTCGTGGCTGAGGTGATGTCCCTCCTCGGCGACATCGGAACGGACTTCGACCTGTTCAGAAACGCCGGCGTCCCCGGATTCCACTTCGCCTACATGCGCGACTCTCCCGTCTACCACACCGCCGCCGACGACATGGAGTCCGTGAGCTGGGACTCGGTGCAGCACCACGGCTCGAACGCTCTCGGCATCGTGCGCCACTTCGGCAGCCTCGACCTCCGAGCGCGTCCCGAAGCGCGTGACTCGGTCTACTTCACGCTTCGCCCCTTCTTCGTCCAGTACGAAGCCGCGCGGGCCCAGGTCCTAGCGCTGCTGGTGGCGTTGCTCTTCGCCGGGACACTTGCCATGAGAGCACGAGCTGGGCGGCGACCGCGTGGATCGTTGATTCGTGCCGGCGGGGTCGCGGTCCTCCCCACGCTGGCTGCGACGCTCGCCGCAACGCTGGCGTGGATCTTCATCGCTTCGCTCCGTACCACGCCGTCGGTCCCCGAGAGCTACGTCTGGCTGCTGTGCGTCCTCGGAGTGGGAGCGGCGGCGGGCGTTGGTGTTCGAGCCCTCGCGGGGGGACGCCACCGACCCGACGAGTCCGGATGGCTGCCCATCTGGGTGGTGCTCACTCTGCTGACCGCATACGCCGCTCCCGGGTTCAGCTACCTGTTCGCATGGCCGGCATTGGCAACGGTGTTGGTGGCCCGCTAGACCACCCGCGGGCGGCGACTGCTGGCGACGTTTCGGTTTCTGCTGGTCGCGGCACCCACGCTGGTGCTCGCGACACCCGCCGTCGAGTTCTTCTTCCAGATGGGCCAGCCCCGCCCGGGGAACCTCGACTCCAGCATCCCGGCGGCTGCCTCCGTGGCGTTTCTGCTGGCCGCGCTTGCTGCCGGTCTCCTCCTTGAGGTCTGGGAGGGACAGTCCGAGTCCCCGGATCAAGCAAGGGCCTGACGAGAGTCGTGGTCCCTGACCACCACCCACGTCTCGAGCGGCGTCGCTGGAGGCGGGATCCGTTCAGCGTCGCATGGATGTTGAGAGCACCGGGTGTTCAGCCCTGCTGACGAACACCGCGTCATAGCGCCGCGATCGCACTCTGATGGACAGGGGCCTCGGTGCCGCGAGCAGCAGTGACGCCGGCGACGATGAACTGGTAGAAAGGAGTCAAGCACCGAGACCGAGGAGATGCCGCGTGTCAGGTCGAGTCAGGGTCGGTAGCGTGGCGGACTTCGCGGACGGGGAACTCCACGCCCTCGATGCGGCAGGCAGGTCCATCGTGGTCGGACTCGTCGGCGACTCGTTGTGCGCGGCCCGGAACCGTTGTCCACATCTGGGCTTCTCCCTCACGAAGGGGCCCGGTGGACTGAGGTACGCCGAAGGCCAGGTCGTTTGTCCGTGGCACAACTCCCGCTTCGACCTTGCGTCGGGCGACAACCTTGACTGGGCCCCGGGTTTCGCCGGTAAGGACATGCCCCGTTGGTCGCGCAAGATGATCGCGCTCGGCAGGAAGCCGTCGTCGCTGACGACCTACGACGTCATAGTCGAGGGGGACGACGTCTACATCGAGCTCTGAACCCGGTCGCATCTTTCGCTGGCGTGCGGCCCGCGGGACTTTCGAGTAGTCCCGGGGTAGCCGAAGGAGCCGGCGCTAGGACTTGCTGAAGTCGGGGATGGTGATCGAGCCATCCGATGCCAGTGGGAAGCCAGGACTGTGCGCGATCTCCCAGGCGTGGCCGTCGAGATCGGTGAAGAAGCCCGCGTAGCCGCCGTAGAACGTCTTGGCCGCTGGCCGTGTGTGCGTGGCGCCTGCAGTCTCGGCTGACGCCATGACGTCATCAACCTCTTCCTCAGAGCGAACGTTGTGAGCTAAGGCAACGCCACTGAAGCCTGTCGTCTGGTCGTCGGAGATGCCACAGTCGAGCGCGAGCTTTTCACGGCCCCACAGGACTAGCGCGATTCCGCCCGCGTGAATGAACACGGTTTCTTCGACCTCTTGGCCCTCCCAACCCAACCGTTGATAGAACGCACGAGCGCGCTCCGTGCGCTGGGCGGGAGACGTCCCGTTGGGGCTCTCGAGCCAGGAGCGGAGCGCGGTGGCGTAGCGGGCGGGACTGTCGGTGCCGTTCAGGTGCAGGCGAATCAGTCCCAGCATCGTGGTGATGCGTCAGCCAATGCGAGTCGGTTCGTCGTCGCGTTGTTCCGCCCACAACGAGGCGGGCTCTGCGCGTTGGTTGCCTATGGCAGTGCGGGTGCGATCTGAGGTGGAGGCCAGTTCCAGGCAGTTCGTGCGATGGCGACGACGAGTATCACTTCGATGAAGCTTGCGAGGAGGTAGTAGACCCACGTTTCGCCGATGCACGACCCGATGATGGTGATCAGGTAGACGAGGCTGACGACGATGTTGACGACCCGGTTGACTCGTGGTGTGAGAAGGAGTGACAGGACCACCATGAGGGCTGCAGGCAGGATGTAGATCAGGGTGATGGTCAGGAATGTCTGGTTGACCGTGATCCCGTGGTCGCCACCTTGCCGTCGAGAGCAGCTTTGAGAACATCAGAGCGGAAGAACCCGAAGATGTCGCCGTAGGCGAACACGAACATCATCGCGATCCACAATGCGCTAAGCACGAGCTTCACATCGACCTGGGTGTCTTGGTACTGCCTGGTTGTTGTCGTCCTGAGGGGGATCTGCTCCCCTGGTTGGGCACTACTTGCGGCATACTCCTGAGGCTCCATCTCGACCCTTCCTCCGCTGACGAACCGCTTCGCTCGTTCTGAAGCCATCGGACGCGTTCTCGGCCTTTCGCGGGCATTCTCGAGTTGTTTCACGCTAGGAGCGTGAACTTCAGGTTGCTAGGGACTTACGTCCTCCCCAGACTGAATCCCCCACGCCAGGGCTCCCCAGCCTTCGGACGCACTTGGCTTGCGAACCATCGATCACCGGAACAAAGCACGGGCGACAACGCACCCGTCTGAGACCGAC
>Ga0209587_1001110_pt1 | contig 12892 bp, 9 predicted proteins | sample NGEPerD_2_FD_184512 | JGI IMG/M metagenome (GOLD analysis project Ga0209587, IMG submission 184512) | Arctic peat soil microbial communities from the Barrow Environmental Observatory site, Barrow, Alaska, USA - NGEE PermafrostL1-D... | ecosystem: Environmental > Terrestrial > Soil > Wetlands >... | reverse complement strand
TCGGTGACCGCGCTGTCGGAGCTGACCGTCGACATCGCGCCGGGGATCGTCGGCCTGGTCGGGGCCAACGGCGCCGGCAAGTCGACGCTCATCAAGATCCTGCTCGGCCTGCTGCCGGCGACCTCCGGTCGGGCAACCGTGCTCGGTCTGGATGTGGCCACACAGGGCAGGGCGATCCGCGAGCGGGTCGGCTACATGCCCGAGCACGACTGCCTGCCGCCCGACGTGTCCGCGACCGAGTTCGTGGTCCACATGGCGAGGATGTCGGGGCTGTCCACCACCGCGGCACGCGAGCGCACCGCCGACACGCTGCGCCACGTCGGGCTGTACGAGGAGCGCTACCGCCCCATCGGCAGCTACTCCACGGGGATGCGGCAGCGGGTCAAGCTGGCGCAGGCCCTGGTCCACGACCCGCAGCTGGTCCTGCTTGACGAGCCGACCAACGGCCTTGATCCGGCCGGCCGCGACGACATGCTGGAGCTGATCCAGCGCATCGGGGCCGATTTCGACATCTCGGTGCTGGTCACGTCGCATCTGCTCGGGGAGCTGGAACGGGTCTGCGACCACGTTGTCGTCATCGAGGGTGGTCGCCTGCTGCGCTCCTCCCTGGCCGCCGACGTGACGGCCGCGAGACAGGTGCTGGCCGTCGAGGTGGACGACCGGGCTGGCGCGCTGGCGGCACGGCTGCGGGCGGAGGGCCTGGAGGTGCAGCCGGTGGCCCGGCTGCTGGAGGTCGAGCTGCGCGACGAGGCCACCTATGACCTCGTGCGGGACGCCATCGCCGAGCTGGGGCTGGGCATGGTGCGGATGGAGCGACGTCGCCACCACATGGTCGAGATCTTCACGACGGCACGAGGAGCCAGCGATGTCGCAACCGTCTGAGGGCCTGACCTCTCCGCCATCCACGCCCGGCGGTCCGCCGCCCGGCGTGATCCACGACATCGGCTACCGCCACCACGCCGGGCCGCGGCTGGGTCGCGGCTACATCCGTCGCTCGCTGTTCGTCGAGAGTCTCCGGGCGGCCTACGGCCTGGGCCGCACCGGCCGCTCGAAGATCGTGCCGATGCTGCTGTTCGTGGCGATGTGCCTGCCGGCGCTCGCCATCGTCGTGATCGCGGCCGTGACGGGCGCGACGGAGCTGCCGGGTGGCTACACCTCCTACGTGTTGAACCTGCAGGTGGTCGTGGCCATCTACATCGCCGGGCAGGCTCCGGCGAGCGTGTCCCGCGACCTGCGCTTCCGCACCATGTCGCTGTACTTCTCGCGCCCGCTGGAACGCGTGGACTATGTCGCTGCGAAGTACACCGCCATGACCGCGGCCGTCTTCACGCTCATCGCGGTACCCCTGACGATCATGTTCGCCGGGGCGGTGGTCGCCGGCCTGCCGATCGCCGAGCAGGTCCCCGACTACCTGAGGGCATTGGGCGGCGCGGTCCTGTACGGGCTCGTGCTCGCCGGCATCGGCCTGGTCATCGCCGCGATGACACCACGGCGGGGCCTGGGCGTCGCGGCGGTGATCACCGTGCTGCTGGTCCTGACCGGCGTGCAGAGCACCGCCCAGGGGATCGCCGTGGTGCAGGGCGAGCAGACGATCGCCGGCTACGTCGGGTTGATCTCGCCCTTCTCCCTGGTCGACGGTGTCCAGCACCGGCTGCTGGGGGCGCAAAGCGTGCTGCCCGCAGGCCCTCCCGGCACAGCCGGGGGGCTGGTCTTCCTGCTGGTCACCGCGCTGGTGATCGTCGGCTGCTACGGGGTCCTGCTGCTGCGCTACCGGCGGGTGTCGGTCTCATGAACCGGGCACGCACCTGCCCGCGCATCCCATGTGGCCCACGAAGAGGGAGCACCCCATGAGCACGTTCGCCCTGGACAAGGTGTCCCGCTGGTTCGGCAACGTCGTCGCCGTCAACGACGTGACGATGACCATCGGCCCGGGTGTGACCGGGCTCTTGGGCCCCAACGGCGCCGGCAAGTCCACGCTCATCACCATGATGAGTGGCTTCCTGTCGCCGTCCTCGGGCACCGTCACGCTCGACGGCGAACAGGTGTGGCGCAACGAGGCCATCTACCGCCGCATCGGCCTCGTGCCCGAGCGAGAGGCCATGTACGACCTGTCGACTGGTTGGCAGTTCGTGCTCGCCAACGCCCGTCTGCACCGGCTGGCGGACCCCGTCAGCGCCGCACGGCGCGCGCTGGAGGTCGTCGACATGACCGACGCCCAGGACCGCGCCATCTCGACCTATTCCAAGGGCATGGCGCAGCGCATCAAGATCGCCACCGCGTTGGTGCACGACCCGCCCGTGCTGCTGCTCGACGAGCCCTTCAACGGCATGGACCCGCGGCAGCGGCTGCAGCTGATGGAGCTGCTGCGCTCCATGGGCGAGGAGGGCCGCACCGTGCTGTTCAGCTCGCACATCTTGGAGGAGGTCGAGCAGGTCGCCGGCAGCATCCAGGTGATGGTCGCCGGCCGCCACGCCGCCTCCGGAGACTTCCGCGACATCCGGCGCCTCATGACCGAGCGGCCGCATCAGTACACGATCCGCTCCGACGACGACCGTGCGCTCGCTTCGGCCATCATCGCCGACGCCAGCGCGTCGGGTGTCCAGCTGGTGGGTGGGGGCCTCGCGGCCGCCGCCGGTGCAACCGACCTCGGCGAGGGCAACGGCACCGCCCTGCACGTGCAGGCCACGGAGTTCGCGAGTTTCATCCACGTCCTGCCACAGCTCGCCAACCGTCACGGCATCCGCCTCTACGAGGTGTCCCCGGCCGACGAGTCACTCGAGAGCGTCTTCTCCTACCTGGTGGGGCCATGAACGCAACCGTCGCTTCGCTCACCGCGCGCAGCCTGCTGGGACGGCGCCGCGCGCTCCTGCTGGCGTTGCTGCCAGCCATCCTGCTGCTGCTCTGCGGGGCGGCCAGGTTGGTGGTGGGCGTGGAACCGGACCTCAGCGTGGGGCTCTTGGGCGGGTTCGCGCTGGGGACGCTGGTGCCCCTGCTGGCGCTGATCGCCGGCACCGGTGCGATCGGGCCGGAGATCGACGACGGCTCGATCGTCTACCTGCTGTCCAAGCCGCTCAGCCGGTTCAGGATCGTCGTGTCCAAGCTGGTCGTGGCGATCGCCGTCGTGATGGTCGCGGCGGCCGTGCCGACCCTGCTCGCGGGACGGCTGCTGTCGGGCAGCTTCGGCGGGGTGGCCGTGGGCTACGCCGTCGGGGCAGCCGTCGCCGGCATGGGCTACTGCGCCCTGTTCCTGCTGCTCGGGGTCCTGACCCGCAACGCGGTGGTCGTGGGGCTGGTCTACGCGCTGATCTGGGAGTCCCTCATCGGCGGGTTCGTGCCGGGCGCCCAGGTCGCCAGCATCCAGCAGTGGGCGCTGGCCATCACCGAGCGCGTGATCGGCCTGTCCGCCGCCGATCTGGGCGTGTCGTCGGCCGTCAGCTTCGGTGCCGCGGTGCCGCTGCTGGTCGCCGTCGTGATCGGCTGCACCTGGTACGCCGGCTTGCGGCTGCAGAGCCTGCGCCTGACCGGGGAGGAGTGAGGGCTCGCCGCGCGCTCATGCCAGGCCGCGCAGGGTGTCGGTGAACCCGTCGCGGACGTGGTCGAGCACGCCGTCGAGCGACTCCGGGAACAGCAGCAGGCACAGCCCGATCAGCGAGACGGTGATCAGCAGCTTGGCGGGCAGGCCCAGCATGAAGACGTTGGCCTGCGGCGCGAAGCGCGAGGCCAGGCCGAGCACCAGCTCGGTGACGAACAGGGCCGCCAGCACGGGCAGCGCCAGCTCGATGGCCGCGACCATCAGCGTCGAGATGAGCTCGACGACGAGGTCGACCAGGCCGGCGGAGGCGTCCAGGCGGCCGTCCAGCGGGATCGCGCGCACGGACAGCGCGAGGCCGCCGACCAGCAGCGGCAGGCCGCCGACCAGCACGAACAGGGCCACGGCCACCTGGTTGAACAGCCGGCTGAACACGGCCGCCTGGTTGCCCATGCCGGGGTCGAAGATCGCCGAGACGGACATGCCCGAGGTGATGTCGATCATGGAGCCGGCCACGGCGAACAGCTGGAACACCACCCCGGTGATGAAGCCGAGGACCACGCCCACGACGACGTTCACCACCGCCAGGCCCATCAGCACCGCGGTGGTCGCCGGCAGCGCGTCGACCGGCTCGGCCAGCGACAGTCCCAGTGCGAGGGTCAGCGCCAGCCGGCCGTGCACCGGCATGGTGCGGGCGAACAGCGGCGAGGCCACCACGAACCCGCCCATGCGGGCGAGCGCGAGCAGCAGCCCCGCGGCCGTCGCGGCGTCGACGCCCAGCTCCACCATCAGACGCAGGCCAGCAGTCGTGGACCCATCACAGCGAGCGCTGCCTGGACGCCATCGCCGCGAGCACGCGCAGCCCGTTCGAGGTGATCGTGGTCGACAACGGCTCCACCGATGACACGCCGCAGCTGCTCGCCGAGCGCCCCGTCACGGTGATCACCAATCCCGACAACCTGGGCTTCGCGGCCGCCTGCAACCAGGGCATCGACGCGGCCCGCGGCGAGTTCGTGTGCGTGCTGAACAACGACACCGAGGTCACGCCCGGCTGGCTGGAGGCGCTGCTCGCGGTGCTGGACATGGGCGACTCGGTCGGGCTGGTCGGGCCCCGCTCCAACAGCATCTCCGGCCCGCAGGTGGTGCCGGGTGCGCCGCCACTGTCCGACGCCGGCGCCGCGCACGCCTGGGCGCGCTCGTGGACCGGCGCCGAGCGCGGCTCCTGGCCGGCGCGGCGGCTGGTCGGCTTCTGCCTGCTCGGACGCCGGCGCACCTTCGCGGAGGTCGGTGGCTTCGACACCGGCTACGGCATCGGCAACTTCGAAGACGACGATCTGTGCGACCGGGTGCTGGCCTCCGGTCGGCAGCTGCGCGTCTGCGACGGCGCGGTGGTGCTGCACCACGGCAGCGCGACCTTCCAGGCCGCGCGCATCGACTGGAGCACCACGCTGCGCAGCGGCGCGCGCCGGTTCGCCGCCGGCCGCGCCGCCTCCCCGGGTGGGTTGCTCACCGCCGTGGTGCTGAGCGACGGCGAGCCCGAGGCGGCGCGCGCGGCGCTCGCCGCCTGCGCGGTGGTGTCCGACGCCGGGGTGGTGGTGGAGCGACGCTCGCTGGTCGCCACGGAGCTGGCCGTCGAGTCGGGGCTCAAGGCGCGGCACCGCGTCGTCGGCGCCGACTGGCACGATGGTCGGGCGCTCGCGCGGGTGCTGCGCGGGCTGGACACCGACTTCGCCGTGGTGCTGCGGGCGCGCGAGCTGTTGCGCTGCACCGACTGGGGGCAGCTGCGCGCCGCGCTCGACGCCTCCCGCCGCGCAGCGCTGGGCGTCCGCGTCGCCGCCGGCGGCGAGGTGCGCATCGTCGCGCCGGGCGGCGGCGGAGGCGCCCTGGGGCGGCCCACCGAGGAGCTCCTGCCCGGGCTGGCCATCCTGCCGCCGGCGGCCCGCCGCCTGGCGAGCTGACGCGACCCGCTGGACGCCGATCAGGCCGTGGCGACCCTGATGTCGGCGCGCGGCGCGCCGGGACTCACGGTGCCGTCCTCTTCGATGACCCATTGCGGCATGATCCGGGAGGCCCACCGGGAGGTGAGCAGCGCGTCGTTCTCCGTCGTGCCTGAGAAGCGCTCGGGCCCGCTCACGGATTCGTGGTGGACGATGCAGCACGCCGGCTCGTAGCGGACACGCCAACCCAGGGCGCGCATCGACAGACACAGGTCGACGTCCTCGTTGCCGTTCCAGTAGCGCTCGTCGAAGCCGCCGGCGGCGACGAAGGCTTCCCGGCGCACGAGCATCAACGCCCCCGTGACCACGTCCGCGTCGGTGGACCGCAGCGCCTCCGGATGGTCCGCAGCCTGCCGGTACAACCGGTGGAAGCCCGCGAGGCGACCGCCACGCCGGTCATGGACCAGCTCCACGCCAGCGTGCTGGATGGTGCCGTCGGGGAACAGCAACCTCCCCCCCACCGCACCGACATCCGCTGCGTCCAACACCGTCAAGAGCGGCTGGAGCCACCCAGGAGTCACTTCGGTGTCGTTGTTGAGGAACAGCAGGTGCTGCCCCCGAGCCGCGGCGGCACCCTGGTTGCAGGCGACGGCGTAACCGCGGTTGACGGAGTTGGTGACGACCTGGACGTCTCCCTCCAGAGCCTGGAGAAGCAACGGCGTGCCATCGGTCGAACCGTTGTCCACCAGCACCACCTCGTAGGTCCCCTCCTGGGTGTGCTCGACGATGGACTGCAGGCACCGCTCGGTGTACTCGACCTTGTTGAACAACGGGATGATGATGCTGACCGCGAGCTGCGGGCGCGGTTCGGAGTCGTCCATCGCGGTACCGGCGTGCCGCGGCCTGATCTCGGCCGCCACCGTGCCGCCGGCGCCGCGAAGGGCGTCGACGACGGCTTGCGGCAGCGATGAACCGGCCGGCCGAGATGGCGGGGCGAGCAGGACCGCGCCACGGCGGGCCACGATCCAGCCGTCTCCGGCGACGGCCGCCAGCGAACGGTCGCCGTCGAGGCGCGTCGCCGCCTGGCCCAACTGATCGCCCAGGTGATCGCCCAGGTGATCGCCCAGGTGATCGCCGGCCGGCGCGACCGATCCGGTGACGAAGCACAGCAGCCGTGCTCGTGCCGCCGCCGCCGCGACGGCTGCGCTGGCCACATCGCCGAGCCGCACGCGGTTGCGGATTATTCGCACGTCGCCCTCGAGGCAGGCAAGCAGCAGGCTCGTGCCGTCGTCCGTGGCGTCGTCGACGACGACCACCTCAGCGCCCAGGGCCTCGACCGGCGCCGACAGCTGCGACAGCAGTCGCTCGGTCTCCTCGACGCCGTCGCGTGCCGCCATCAGCACAGCGAGCTCAGGGCGGCGTGGCGCCCGGATCGGCCGGTAGCCCGGCACCTGCGCGGCATCGACGATCCCCCAGCCACGAAGCGCGTCGCGCAGCGACAAGCCCGAGCTCGCACACCGACGCAGCTCGCCAAGACCGCGGGCCGCCAGCGCTTCGCGTCGCAGCACGCACGGGAATGCCGGCCATCCGCCCACCGTGGCGTCGAGCGCCAGGAAGCAGTCGTCCTTGCCATGCAGGAGGACGGCGCCCAGGCGCATGTCCGTGCGCAGCAGCGCCTCTGCGCCGGCCAGCACTTCGGCGTCGATCGTCGCCCAGCTCGGCAGGACAGCAACGGTTTCCGCCTGCGACAGGGCAAGGACGGATTCCAGCCCCGAACTGGGCACCGCGGGCAGGACCTCCAACCCGCGGGCGGCGGCCGCTCCACGCACCAGCTCGGGGTTGTCGGCGACGACCACGCCCGGCGTTGCGGCGGGCAGCGCCGCAAGGCAGGCCGTCACCTCGCCATGGTCGGCACGGGCAAGGACGACCACGGCACTGGCTGGCGACGCCTCGGCCGGCGGACGTGGCGGCGCCACGCCCCCGGCCGCGCCAGGAGCACTGCGACGAGCTTCCAGAAGCGCCGCGGCGGCCGGGGTGGTCTCCGGCAGCTGCACTGCCGGCAGCGCCTCGTGCGCGCCAGCGGCGTCCTGCAGGAGCTCGTGGAGGCACAGCTGCTCGGGGCTCAGCACTGTGGGTTCCCGCTGATCGTCCTCGACGCCGCGACCCAGCGAGCGGTCGACGAAGTCGGCGATGGCGGTTGGCTCGGCGAGCGCTCCCAACGGCGTTCCCAGCGACGCGAGGAAATCCCGCACGCGAGCCACACATCGGACCGGGTCGGCCAGCAGGTCCGCGTAGTCGGCGACCAAGGTCGGCCGACCGCTGGCTGCCAACAGCGCGTCGCGGTTGTAGCGCTCCCACAGCGCCAAGCCGTGCAGCAACGAGAAGCCGTCGCGGCGGTGCAGCGACCATGCGACTTCCAGCGGGCTCCGCGTCATGAGCACGACCGCGGGAGCACAGGGCAGCAGGTCGAACCAGAACGGCGCGAGCAGGCAGTTGCGCGGGTCTTTCCAAACCCACTCGCCGGGGGGCTGCGCCCGGCCGAACGTCGCGCGCGCGTCGGTGGACCACGGTTGCAGCTCGGCGATCAGCTTCTGCTGAGGGCGTGGTCGGGGCGGCGCCGACCAATCACCGCCGAGGCTTGCCAGCAGTTGGTCGTTGCACCGCCGCAGCCCCTCGCTCTCCCAGAAGCCCTTCGGGTTCGAAGAGGCGGCGGGCATCAGATCCGTCGTCGCCTCCAGGGGGAGGCCGGCGAAGCCGACCAGCCGGGTCGCAGCCGAGGTCCCGCTGCGGTGCATGCCCAAGACAAGGACCGGCATCGAGGAGCTCCCCAGGGTACGGCGGGTACGGCGGCGGCGGTAAGGCCGTCCCGTCGACCGCTTCGGGCGATGCTTGAGCGCCGGTGGTGAAGGGACCCGCCGACCGGCCCGCGGCACGCACACGGGTGCGACCCAGGTCCCGCCCTCCTTCACAGCCCGACTCAGAGCGGTTCGTCCACTCCGGAGCATGGTCCCCACCCTGTGGGATGGGGCCAGGGGCACCCAGTATGGGGTCCCCGGTGGCGGTCACCTCACTGCGGTGAGAGCCACCTGAGCGGACCCACTGGTTGATTGAAGAAGCCTCCGAGGGGTTGATCGGAGGGCGGGGCCTGAGCCGCACCGATGCTCAAGCGTAGCGGCCCGGCTCGCGCGTGCAGCCCCGCAACGCCAGTCCCTGCCCGCGAAGCGGCGCGACCTAAAGCGTCCGCCCGCGCCGCCGAGAGGAACGGCGTGGATGTCATGGTCTCCCGCCAGCCGATCGTCGACCGCAACCTTGCGGTCGCCGCCTACGAGCTGTTGTTCCACGCCTCCCGGTTGACCGACCACTTCGCGGAGCTGGACGACACGACCGCGGCGACGCGGCTCATCACCGACGCGCTGCTCACCCTGGGCATCGATCAGATCACGGATGGCCATCCGGCGATCATCGCCGTCAGCGAGGCGCTGCTGCTGGGCCCCGAGGTGGAGGCCCTGCCCTCCAGCGTGGCCGTGGCCCTGCCCGCGGACGTCCCGCCTACGGCCGAGGTGCTGATCGCCTGCGCCGCGCTCAAGGACCGCGGCAACCAACTGGTCTTGATGGACTACGGCGTCGGCCCGCAGCGCCGGGCCTTCCTGCCACTCGCCGACCTGGCGGTGCTCGACATCGCCTCCCTGCCGCAGCCCCAGCGCCGGCAGCTGGTCGCGCTGCTCGCCGGTCAGGGCGTGGGGGTCATCGCCCGTGGCGTGGAGACCCGCGCTGCCTACGAGGCCGCACTCGCCGCCGGCTGCAGCTACTTCCAGGGCTACTTCTTCAGCCGGCCGAGCCTCATCAGCGGCGGCGAGATCGCCAGCTCCAAGCTGTCGGCGCTGCAGCTGCTCAAGGCCGCGCACCGGCCGGACCTGGACTTCGACGAGCTGGAGCGGCTGATCCTGCGCGACCCGGCCATCGCCTGGAAGTTCCTCGCCTACTTGAACTCGGTGGAGTTCAGCTGGCGTCGGCGCATCGAGAGCGTGCGCCACGGCTTGGTCATGCTGGGCGAGCGCGCGACGCGCACCTGGGTCTCGCTGGTGACCGTCTCCGCGATGGTCGGACCCACCTCGCCGGAGCTGTCGCGCCTGGCCATCACCCGCGGCCGCTTCTGCGAGCTGCTGGGCGCCGCGGCCCGCACCGACGCCACCGCCCTGGACCTGTTCATGACCGGCACGTTCTCCCTGGTGGACGGCCTGCTCGACCGGCCGCTGCCGGTGGCCGTGGCACAGGTGCCGCTGTCGGCGGAGGCGAAGGCGGCGATCCTCGGCGAGGTCAACGCGCCGGGACGCGTGCTACGGGCCGTCACCGCCTACGAGCGCGGGCACTGGGAGCAGCTGTTCACCATCGCCCAGCAGCTCGGCGTCGACGGTGCGGAGGTCAACCGCTGCTACATGGCCGCGGTCGAATGGGCCGACGGCCTGCTGGATGACACCCGCACCAAGCCGGCCGAGTCAGCGCTCGCCTGAGCGCGCCGGCGGTCAGCCGCGCGGCTGGTCCTACTCGAACAGCCCCATGCGCATGGCCGCGGCCACCGCAGCCGTGCGGTTGCGCGCCCCCAGCCGGTCGAAGACCTCCTGGCAGTGCGCCTTCACGGTGCGCTCCGTGACACCCAGCTTCACGGCGATCTCGGGATTGGTCAGGCCCTCCTGCAGAAAGCTCAGCACCTCCTGCTGCCGCGGGGACAGCAGCGGCTTCTGCTCCACGGCCGGCAGCGCGATCATCTCGGTGGCGTCCTCGCGCTCCATCTGCGCGGTGCGGTCCTCGAAGCGCGTCTCCACCGTGCCGAAGCGCACGAGGTCGCCGTGGCGCACCGAGTGCGAGCCCGCCACCTGGTCACCGTTGACGTAGGTGCCCCCGGTGGAGCTCAGGTCCTCCACCCACACCGCGCCGCTCTGCCGGCGCACGACCGCGTGCGCGCGGCTGACGTGCGGGTCATCCAGGCGCAGGTCGGAATTATCCCGGCGGCCGAGCAGCAGCTCGTCGCCTTCGATCACCAGCACCTGACCGCGCAGCGGTCCGTCACTGGTCACCACGAACATGGGCAAGGGCGTCAGTCGCTTCGCTGGCCCGGCCACAACCCCTCCTCGGTCTTCCCGGCGGATCGGATCTGTCTCATCTTCGCACGAAGTCGGTCGACAACCGCGCCGGTCGTGATGCGCTCCCCGATCCGGCTGTGATCCGGATCCCCGTGGAAGTCGCTGGATCCGGTGGCCTGGAGCTCCCGAGCGGCGGCGATGCGGCGCCATCGCTCGCGGGTGGCTGGATCGTGCCCCGGGTGGTCCGCCTCCACACCGGCGAGGCCGGCGGCCACCATCTGGTCGAGCAGTGCGGCCGTGACCTCGGCCTCGCGCGCTCCCAGGCCCGGATGGGCCAGGACCGCCACGCCGCCGGCGGCGACGATCAGCGCCACGCCGTCGGCGGGCGGCAGCGCCCGCTTGGGCACGTAGGCCGGGCCGCCGTCGGCGAGGTAGCGCTCGAAGGCGGCGCCCTGGTCGGGCACCGCGCCGGCCTCCACCATGGCCGCGGCGACGTGTGGCCGGCCCACCGGCGCTCCGCCGGCGATCTCGCGCACGCGCGCCAGGTCGATGACCACGCCCAGCTGCGCGAGCCGTGCCACCGTGAGCTGCGCGCGCCGGTCGCGCTCGCCGCGCAGGCGCCGGCACTCCGCCGCCAGTGCGGGGTGCCCGGCGTCGACCCAGTAGCCGAGCAGGTGCAACGACAGCCCGCCCACCTCCGTCGACAGCTCCACGCCCGGCACCAGCTCAACGCCTGAGCGTTGGGCCTCGGCCTGGGCCTCCTCCCACCCGTCGAAGGTGTCGTGGTCGGTGAGCGCAAGCCCCGCCAGGCCCGCGGCGGCGGCGATGCGGACGTTGTCGGACGGCGTGGTGCGCCCGTCGGAGCGCAACGTGTGGGTGTGCAGATCGAAGCCGTCGCGCACTAGGGAAACGCGCCCTCGCCCGTGAGCGGGCCGACCTCGGCGTCGCACAAGCCCCGCGCCAGCCGGCGGATGTCGCAGCGCTGCTCGGTCAGATCCAGATCCACGTCCACCGCTGCCTCCCTCCGGTGCTCGGCGACAATGCCAGGCCGGCATGCTACGCCGCGACGCGTGCGGGATGGCTCCGGCCGTTTGCCGCGGGGCAGACGAGCTAGTTGTTCTGCTGGACGCCCACGTTCGCGCCGAGCTTGCGCGCCACGATCACCAGGGCGACCAACATCAGCATCAGCACGATTCCGGCGGCGGCCAGCTCGGTCACGCGCCCGTTCTCCCACTGCTCCCAGAGGTACACCCCAAGGACCTCGGTCCCCGGCGAGTACAGCAGGATGGAGCTCGACAGCTCCCGCACGGCGGCCATCACGATGTAGATCCAGCCGGCGAGGAAGCCGGGGGCGATCAGGGGCAGCAGGATGCGCCGGAACGTCTGCAGCCAGCTGGCGCCGCTGGTCTGGGCGGACTCCTCGAGCTCCGTGGCGATCTGGTACATCGCCGAGGCGGCGTAGCGCATGCCGTAGGGCATGTAGCGCGTGCAGTAGGCGATGAACAGGATCCACAGGCTGCCGTAGATGGGCAGCGGGATGCGCAGGTAGACGATCAGCAGGGCCACGCCCATCACCAACCCCGGCACGGTGATGGGGAGGAAGGCGAGGTTGTCGATCAGCCACCGCCCGCGCAGCTGGGAGCGCACCACCAGCCACGCCGCCACGGTCATCAGCAGCATGATCGCCGTGGCCGCGGTGATGGACAGCAGCAGGGAGTTGGTAAGCGCGCCCACGACCGAATCGCTGGAGAACGTGTAGCGGTAGTTGGCCAGGGTCCACCGGGCAAAGCTCTCCGCCGTCGGCGCGGTGTAGTAGGGCTGGAAGGACATGTACAGCAGCACCAGCAGCGGCATGACGACGGCGACGAAGAAGTAGATGGCCAGCCCGGTAGTCGCGACCCAGCGCCATTGCCCGAGTCGCATCGGCGCGGGCCGGAAGCCCTTGCCGGTGACCGTCTGGAACGACTTGCCACGGCGGTTCAGCCGGGACTGCCAGAACACCCCGGCGGTGGTGAAGATCAGCAGCGTGATCGAGTACGCGCCGGCCTCGCCGTACATGACCGGGAACTGGCGCAGGACCCGGTAGATCCGCGAGGTGAACACCCAGATGCCGGAGGGCATCCCGAGCAGGGCAGGGGTCTCGAAGGCCTCGAGGCCGAGCACCAGCATGATGAGGATCGAGGCGTACAGCGTGGGCTTGACCAGCGGCAGGGTGATGCGCCGGACCACCGTGCCGAAGCTCGCGCCGCTCATGTAGGCGGACTCCTCCAGCGAGGGGTCCATACTGCGGAAGGCGGCGTACATCAGCAAGAACACCAGCGGCGCCTGGTTCAACGCCTCGACGA
>Ga0209587_1001106_pt1 | contig 12922 bp, 11 predicted proteins | sample NGEPerD_2_FD_184512 | JGI IMG/M metagenome (GOLD analysis project Ga0209587, IMG submission 184512) | Arctic peat soil microbial communities from the Barrow Environmental Observatory site, Barrow, Alaska, USA - NGEE PermafrostL1-D... | ecosystem: Environmental > Terrestrial > Soil > Wetlands >... | reverse complement strand
CGGTATGATAAACATAGGGGTGGGGGAGGACCTCACCGTCTCGGAGCTGGCCCGTTTGGTGCAGAGGATCGTGGGGCATGAGGGCGAAATCAAATGGGACTCGTCCCGGCCAGATGGGACACCCCGTAAGCTGATGGATGTCTCCCGCATCAACAAGTTGGGTTGGAAACCCAGGGTCTCCCTGGAGGAGGGCATCCGGCGCACGTACCAGTGGTATCTGGATGGAGAAGGAGGACAGTGACCAAGACCGCCCTCATAACCGGCATCACCGGCCAGGACGGGGCCTACCTGGCTGAACTCCTCCTGGAGAAGGGCTACACCGTCCACGGCATTAAGCGGCGGGCCAGCCAGTTCAACACCGACCGGGTCGACCACCTCTACCACGACCCCCACGAAGAGGACGTGCGCTTCTTCATGCACTATGGGGACCTGACCGACGCCACCAACCTGGTGCGCATCGACCCCCGCTACTTCCGCCCCACCGCGGTGGAGACCCTCCTGGGCGATCCCGCCGGGTCCGCGATCATCAAGCACGTGGGCGGGCTCTCGGAAGTCGATAGCAACGGCGCCGTGATTCGCCCAGGGCACCGCACCCGGCGCGCCGGGTGCGAGACTGCTGGGATACGATACGTGCTTGTGAATGGTTGGGGGGGATTGGAATGAAGGCCCTGTTTCTTATCCCCGCGCGAGGGGGCTCAAAGGGCCTGCCTGGCAAGAACCTGGCATTGGTCGGCGGCATTCCGCTCGTCGGTCGCGCGGTGCGCGTGGCACGCCAAGTGGCCGCTGGCCTTCCGGGTTCGCGCGTAGTTTGCTCCACAGACGATCCAGCTATCGCAGAGGCGGCACAGGAGTGGGGTGCGGAGGTGCCCTTTGTGCGGCCAGACGATCTGGCAACTGATGACGCCCGCTCTCTGGACGTGGTGCGCCACGCTTTAAGGGCTCTGGACGAAGAGTTCGAGGTGGTGGTTCTTCTGCAACCCACGAGCCCTCTTACGGAGCCGAAGGACATACTCGGTTCGTTGGAACTTTTCCGGATGACCGGCGAGCCGGTAGTCTCGGTGTGCCGGGCGGAGCACCCGGGCGAGTGGCACAGAAGGATGGACCTCGCCGGCCGTCTTTCCGCCGTCCTACCGATCTCTAGTGCCGAGCGGCGGCAGAAGGTCGCGCCAACATACCGCCCGAACGGGGCAGTGTATGTAGCCTCGCCGGCTCAGGTGCGGGGCGAGGGGTTCTGGACGGCCGAGACCCGCGGGTTTATCATGCCAACAGAGCGATCCGTAGATGTAGACACGGCTGCGGATTTGGAGGTCGCACGGGCTCTCCTAGTCATGCGCCCCGTTGCGCCCGTCGAGATCGCGGGGAGGAAGATCGGCTTCGGCTACCCTTGCTTTATCATCGCCGAGGCGGGCGTCAACCACAACGGGAGCCTCGATATGGCGCTGAAGCTTGTGGATGCTGCGGCCGACGCCGGAGCCGACGCCGTCAAGTTTCAAACCTTCGTGGCAGAACGGCTCGTTACGGTGGCCGCGGCTAAAGCCGCCTACCAGGTGCGCAACACCGGTTCGCGCGGCTCTCAGCTCGAGATGTTGAAGGAGCTAGAACTCTCGCCGGAAGCACACACCGCAATCTTCGCGCGGTGCCGCCAGCGTGGCATCCTGTTCATTTCATCCCCCTTCGAGGAGGAGAGTTCCGATCTTCTCGACGCCTTAGGGGTTACGGCATTCAAAGTTCCTTCGGGTGAAATGACCAACCTGCCCTTCCTGCGCCACCTGGCGCGCAAGGGGCGACCCTTGATCGTCTCCACGGGTATGGCTACCCTGGCAGAAGTGGATGACACCGTGGATACACTGCGTGGGGAGGGCTGCCGGAAAATCGTGCTTCTGCACTGCGTGAGCCAATACCCAGCGAACCCTCGCGAATCCAATCTCCGGGCAATGGCCACTATGCGCGAAGCATTCGCGGCGCCGGTGGGGTTCTCTGACCACGCAGTGGGCAGCACGGTGGCGCTCGCGGCGGTCGCTTTGGGGGCCTGCGTCCTCGAGAAACACCTCACCCTTGACCGCGCGCTCCCAGGCCCCGACCACAAAGCGTCTCTTGAACCCGACGAACTGACGGACCTCGTCCGCTCAGTGCGTTCGACCGAGCAGGCTCTCGGGGACGGTCGCAAAGAGCCTACATCGTGCGAGATGGAGACTGCGCGCGCGGCCCGCAAGAGTCTCGTAGCTGCGAGGGTCATCCCCGTGGGTGCCGCCCTTACCGCCGATATGGTGGAGATCCGGCGCCCGGGTACGGGACTCCCACCCAAGCGCATGGACAGTCTCCTTGGGCGCCGGGCCCAGGGCGAGATTCCGGGTGGTACTCTTCTCGATGAGGAGATGTTCGATTGAGAACGGTGGGAGTCGTCACCACATCGCGAGCCGATTTCGGCATCTGTCGGCCGATCCTCCGGGCTCTCGTCGTCGAGCCGTCGATGAGACTCGCGCTATACGTCTCGGGGATGCACCTCTCAGCTCGTTTTGGCAACACTGTTGACGAGATCGAGGCAGAGGGATTTGGCGTCGCCGAACGCGTGGGAGTGCTCTCCGACTTGGATACTCCGGAGGCCGTAGCCAGCGCCATGGCACGCGGCGTCAGCGGGTTTGCCCGGGTGTTCGCCCGACGCCGCCCGGACCTGCTGCTGGTGATCGGGGACCGATTCGAAATGCACGCCGCCGCGCTGGCCGCGTTGCCTTTTGGAATCCCCGTTGCCCATATTCACGGCGGGGAAACCACGGAGGGTGCCTTTGATGAATCCCTGCGCCACTGCGTGACAAAACTCAGCCATCTCCACTTCGTTGCGAACCAGGAATACGCCCGCCGGGTCGTGCAGTTGGGGGAAGAGCCCTGGCGCGTGACCGTCGCGGGGGCGCCGTCCCTGGACAACCTCCAGGATCTTGATCCGCTGAGCCCCGACGAGCTGGAGCGCGAGCAGGGCATCCGGGTCACGCCGGAGACGCTTCTCGTGACCTTCCACCCGACGACTCTGGAGTACGAAGACGCCGGAGTTCAGACAGACGAACTTCTGGCCGCGCTGGAAGAATCCGGTCGACCCCTGGTGTTCACTATGCCGAACGCAGACACGGATGGGCTGGCCATTCGGAGTCGCATCGAGAGCTTCGTGGCCCGCTGCCCTCGCGCCGCAGCCAGCGAGAACCTGGGGACGAGGGGATATTTCGGTGCCATGGCGGCCTGCGCCGCCATGGTGGGCAACTCAAGCAGCGCTCTTGTCGAGGCGCCCTCCTTCGGACTGCCCGCCGTCAACGTCGGAAACCGCCAGCGCGGTCGCATGCGTGGAGCAAACGTTATCGACACAGGCTATCGGCGCGTCGACATCTCCAGTGCAATCACCCTTGCGCTGACTCCGGCTTTTCGGGAGTCACTCCTTGGCAAACCCAACCCATATGGAGATGGGCTGGCGTCGCCAAGAATCGTTACTCGTCTGAAGGAAATCCCTCTAGACAGCTCGCTAATCATGAAGCGATTCTACGACCTTCCCGGGCGGGGGATTCTATGAGCGGCAGCAGACCCCGAGTCGTCTTGCTCGGCGGCGGCGGCCATGCCCGCGTACTGCTGGACTGTCTTCTCCTCTGCGGCGGCACGGAGATCGTCGGCATGCTGGAGGCCGACTCATCCCGGGTGGGGGCAGTCGTCTACGGGGTGTCGGTGCTGGGCAACGACGATCTCCTTGCGGAGCTGGTGGGGCGCGGCGCGACCCACTTCATTGTTGGCATCGGAAGCGTTGGTGACAATGGGGCGAGACGACGCCTCTTCAAGATGGGCCTTGCTCAGGGGCTCCGGCCCTTGTTAGTGCGTCATCCTTCGGCGATCGTCTCGCCTCGCGCACAGGTGGGCGAGGGCTGCCAGCTCCTGCCCGGATGCATTGTGAACGCCGGAGCAGTGCTTGGACAAAACGTCTTGGTCAACACCGCAGCGATTGTCGAGCACGACTGTGTGGTGGCCGATCATGTTCACTTGGCGACCGGCTCGAGGCTGGCAAGTACTGTTCGCGTGGAAGAAGGGGCCCACCTGGGGGCAGGAGCTGTCGTTCGGCAGTCAGTGAAGATCGGCGCGCGCGCCATCGTGGGCGCGGGCGCTGTGGTTGTCCGGGATGTGCCCGGAGGAGCGGTGGTGGTGGGCGTGCCGGCGCGCCCACTCGGCGGGTTGGGGCGGTAGTGGCCATAACGGAGCATCTGTCTCGTATCTGCATCCCCGCGACCGCCACTCTGCGCGAAGCGCTCGAAGCGATCGATCGTGGGGGGCTCGAAATCGCGCTGGTAACAGATGATCTGGCCCGCCTCGTCGGTGTCGTAACCGATGGGGACGCCCGGCGCGCAATACTGGCGGGCGCGTCGCTGCAGGATCCGGCCGAGCGGCTGATGCAGAAGCGTTTCACGGCCGTGGGCACGAATGCCACTCGTGCCGAGGTCCTGGATCTGATGCGGGCGCGGAGTTTCGAGCAAATCCCGATCCTGGACGCGATGGGGCGGCTCGCCGGTATCCATCTTCTGCAGGAGATCATCGGTGCTGTCTCTCGCCCAAATTGGGCACTTATTTTGGCTGGCGGTCGGGGGGAACGGCTCCGGCCACTAACCGACTTCGTGCCAAAACCTATGATCAAAGTCGCCGGGCGCCCTATCCTAGAGCGCCTCGTGCTCCACCTGGTGGGCTTCGGTATCCGGCGGGTATTCCTCGCCGTCAACTACAAGGCGGAAATGATCGAGGGCCACTTCGGCGACGGCTCCGACTTCGGGTGTCACATCGAATACCTTCGTGAGGAGAAGCCCTTGGGAACAGGTGGCGCTCTCGGACTTCTGCCGGCCGTGCCTGTGGATCCCCTTCTAGTACTGAACGGCGACCTCGTGACCCAGCTTGATGTGGGGCAGATGCTGGCCTTCCATGCGGACGGAGGCTACAAGGCGACGGTAGGCGTGCACGAGTATGTTCATACGGTCCCCTTCGGGGTGCTTGAGCTCCAAGAAGGAAGCATTGTCGCAGTTCGAGAGAAGCCCACCGAGTCCTGGCCGACCAACGCGGGCATCTATGTGCTTGACCCTGAGCTGCTCGCGCGGGTCCCGCAGGCCACGTACTTCTCTCTTCCGGAGCTGGTGGAGGAGTGCATTGACCGCAACGAAGCCGTCGGCGCTTTCCAAGTAGAGGAAGACTGGATCGACGTCGGGCGACATCAGGAGCTCCAACGCGCTCGGGGAGAAACGGAGAATCCATGAGTTGGCACGGGAAGAAGGTCCTTGTCACCGGCGCCGACGGCTTCATTGGGAGCCACCTGGCCGAACGTCTGGTAGAACTGGGCGCCGACGTGCGCGCTTTCTGCTTATACAATTCGAACGGTTCCTGGGGCTGGCTGGACTATGCGAACAAAGCGGTCAAGCAAGCGGTGGAGGTGCGCCTCGGCGACATCCGCGATGCCCGTTTCGTGGAGGAGGCCTGCCGCGGGATTGACACGGTGTTTCACTTGGCCGCCCTTATTGCGATCCCCTACAGCTACACAGCGCCTGAGTCCTTCATCGATACCAACATCAAGGGCACACTGAACGTGCTGGAAGGAGTGCTGCGGGCCGGGTGCCGGCGAATGGTCAGCACTTCCACAAGCGAGGTGTACGGGACACCGGAGAGCGTTCCCATCAGCGAGACCCACCCGCTCCAGGGCCAGTCGCCCTACAGCGCTTCAAAGATCGGTGCTGACAAACTCTGCGAAGCGTACCACCTCTCCTTCGGAGTGCCGGTGGTGACCCTGCGCCCGTTCAACACCTACGGGCCTCGGCAGTCGACCAGGGCCGTGTTGCCGACCATTCTTGTCCAGCTGCTGGCGGGGAAGAGCGAGGTCCAACTGGGACGCCTCGACACTAGGCGCGACCTCACGTTCGTGCCGGACACAGCAGAGGGATTCGTCCGGGCTGGGGAGGTTGAGCATGTCGAGGGCGAGGTGATCCAACTGGGCACAGGACGTGCTGTTGCCGTGGGCGAACTCTTTGATGCGGCCTGCCGGGCCCTTGAGGTCTCCGCCACAGTCCTTCAGGACGAAGCGCGCCTCCGCCCCGAAAGCAGTGAGGTGCTTTTGCTGCTCTCGGACCCCGCCAAAGCCAAGCAGCTGCTGGGGTGGGAGGCTCAAGTTCCTCTCGATGAGGGCCTTATCTGCACCGCCCGATGGCTCAAGCGGAATCCACAGCTCTACGATCCGGAGCGGTATCATGTCTGAAACACCCATCCCCCTCTGCGTCCCGCATCTCGCCGGGAACGAGTGGCTCTATGTCAAGGAATGTTTGGACACGAACTGGGTGTCCTCAGTTGGTCTGTTCGTCGACCGCTTCGAGCGCGAGATGGCCGAAGTGGCCGACACAAAGTACGCCGTGGCGACGGTCAATGGGACTGCCGCCCTTCATACAGCCCTCATGCTGGCCGGCGTTGAGCCCGGAGACGAGGTTCTTGTCTCGGATCTGACCTTCATTGCCCCGGCGAACGCCATTCGATACATGGGAGCTCACCCCGTCTTTGTGGACGCGGAACCAGACTACTGGCAAATGGATGTCCGGAAGCTCAAGGACTTTCTCGAGCGGGGGTGCGACACGACCGCGCGGCCCCTACGGAACAAGGCTACCGGTCGCAGGGTAAGAGCGCTCCTGCCCGTGCACATCCTCGGCAGTGTCTGCGATATGGGATCCATCGTAGAGCTGGGCAATCGGTTCGGCCTCCCGGTCATTGAGGACGCCACCGAAGCCCTCGGTGCGAAGTACGGTGGGCACCCCGCGGGTTCTTTGGGGGTTATTGGGTGCTTCTCGTTCAACGGAAACAAGATCCTGACCACCGGCGGTGGCGGGATGCTTGTGACAAACGACGAGACCTTGGCCCAACGCGCCCGCTACCTCACCACCCAAGCCAAGGATGACCCACAGGAGTTCGTCCACGGCGAGGTCGGGTATAACTATCGGCTTCCCAATGTGCTAGCCGCAATAGGGTGCGCCCAACTTGAGCAACTGGACAGGTTCATTGCACGCAAGCGCGAGATTGCCGCAGCGTATACTGATGCCCTTGCTGATCTTCCTGGTGTGGCGCCCATGCGCGAGCCCCTTGAGACCTTCAGCACCTTTTGGCTGTATACCATTTGCCTCGACGAACCTCGCGCAAGGCTTGGGAGCAGAGACCTCATGAAAGCGCTGAATATCGAGGGAATCCAGGCCCGCCCTCTGTGGCAGCCAATGCATATGTCACCGGCTCACCCGGGTGCCTCTGCCACTGATTGCACCGTTGCCGAACGCCTGAATCGGGAGTGCCTAAGCATTCCGTGCAGTGCTGGGATCACGGAGCCACAGCAGCAGACCGTGGGTGCGATTCTTCGCGAGATGCTGATAGGCAAAAGCAGACCGGCATCGTGAACCCGGTTGACCGCACGCAAACGGCGCCGGCCCTCGGAGGAAGATGTTCGTTAGCGGAAGCTAAGGGGTCTTCTGTTGTACTCGAAGAGAACAGACCTACCAGAAGAGTCTTGTTCCTAACAGGCACCCGCGCTGACTTTGGGAAACTCAAGCCGCTGATTGGGGCGGTTGCGGTGAACCCGGGGCGGTTCAGCCGACCAGTTGATGGCGCCAACGGTGCAAAGGTCGGCTGACCGTAGGGGCGGACAAGGGCTACAACACCAAGAATTTCGTCAAGAAGACCCGGAGCCTTCGTATCACCCCCTATGTGGGCGAGATGAAAAAGTACAACGCCATCGACCAGAGGACCACCGGCTGGGAGGGCTACGCCACAAGTCAGCGCCGGCGCAAGATCGTGGAAGAGCCCTTCGGTTGGATGAAGGTGACCGGGGGTCTGCGCAAGCTCCGGCATCGGGGAGAGGAGAAGGTGCGCGCGGTGTTCACCCTCACCTGCGCCTGCTTCAACCTGGTGAGACTAAAGAACCTGGAGGCGAAGCTGTGTCCGGCGTGAGGATGAGGGAAGATAGGGGGCCCTGCGGGGCCGCTCAAGGGGTCCCTCGGGGGAGAATCGTCTCCACCGGGGCTCCGGGCCGGGCTCATTTCAGTCCTTGTCATCTATCGGCTCTCGCTGGTGTGAGTCGTTTTCAGCACCCTGCTGGTACCGCGGCGCCGCCTAACCCCTCGTTGCAGCGGACTCGCTTGCGCTCGCCGCTGAACTCGATATCGTTAGGCCACAATGTTAAGAACGAGAGGAGAGCTCTTATGAAACGGTTAGTTCGTAGTATGGCAAGCCGATTTGGATTCGATATAAGAAGAAAGGTCAAAGCGGACTCCAACCTCTATAATAGCTTCCCCGAAGAAAGTCTGCTGAAGAAACGCTTCTACAATATCGGTGCTGGTCTCTTTAAATATATCTATTGGACGAACCTTGATTATCCAACGGAGCACTACAGAGAGTCTCAGCAACACTCTTTTCTTAACTATGATTTGATGGCATTGGATCCTTTACCTATTGAGAATGATGTGGCCGAACTGGTCTATTCCTCTCATACAATAGAACACGTAAGTAATGAGGCTGTTCTCAATATGCTCAGAGAGTCATACCGCATCCTAAAACCAGGGGGTGGTATTAGACTAACCACACCAGATGCCTGGTTGGAATTTCAGGCTTACAGGCGAAATGACATCAAGTACTGGTATTGGGTAGATTGGTACAGTAGCCCAGGAACATGGGAGAAACTATACACACTTCCATTAAGCAAGGCTTCAATACATCAGCTATTCTTACATCATTTCGCCTCCCAACTGTGTGAAATAGATATTGATGGCAGCCCGCAGAGAAAGTACTCTGATTCTGAGATAAGTGAGTTCTTCTCAGCTAATCCTGATGTTCAGGCACTAGACTACTTCACGAAGCAGTGCGAGTTCAATCCAGAGCATCCTGGAAATCATATCAATTGGTGGACCCGTGGAAAGGTGATCTCGTTTTTGAAGGAAGCTGGATTTTTGGAGCCCTATGTTTCAGGTTGGGGACAAAGTTTGTTTCCTCCGCTTCGAGATACAAGTTTGTTTGATGGTACACACCCCAGGATTTCGTTGTATGTTGAAGCCATAAAGTAGGCAAAGGGGTGTCGCCTAACACGGCGCCGGTGAGCTTTGTCGTTAGCCGGACTACAGCGACAACCGGCGCACGCTTTGGAGGTCAAAATGGCGACCAAGACTCTCCAAGAAACGCTCAGACAGCAAGAACGGCGCTGGCGACAATCAGTTCGGCTTTCGGCTGGGTGATATCCGGAAGCTGGCGGCGGAGATCAAGACGGCCACGTGGTCGACCCGGCTGGCAAGTTCAGCTGGGCCGAGCCTGACGAGTCGATGCACACATTCGTCAACGAGCTTGAGCGCTCGGTCGGCACCTCTCTCTACGGCCGACGGATGTATGGGGTGATGGTCGCGTGGGAGAGCTTGGGCGGGTTCGGTGACCAGCCGACAGTGCGCGAACGACAATCAAGAGGGGCTTTGACCCCGCTGCGATCCAGGGCATGAAAGAGGAGGTCGTCGACGACATCTCAATCGGCGGTCACACTCTCGCTGCCGCGGTAATCAGAGCCGGGCTGGTGGACGGGTACCAGATGTTCGTCGTGCCCATCATCGTCGGTGGGGCACTCGTTCGCTCCCCGCTGCGGTTCGGCTCAACCTCGAGCTGGTGGATCAGCGCCGCTTCGACAACGGCATGGTGTATCTGAGCTATCGTTCTGCCACCTGACCAGCACCGTGCTTCTGCACTCCACGCGGGGTCGGCTAACAATGGCTTCAACCTGACGGCCAGAAGGTAGACTGACCTGAGGGCGCCTGCGCCGCAGGTTAAGCCAAACACCTTAGGCGCAGCGAGAGGAGGTTTGCGTGATTGTTCGCCCAGAGACCAATCGGGATTGCGCTGGCATAAGTGAGGTCAACAGCGTCGATTTTCGGGGTCATCCCTACAGTCATCAGCAGACAGAACATCTCATTGTGGAGGCATTACGGGTGGCCGACGCCTTGGAGTTGTCGCTCGTGGCTGAGTCTGACGGCGAGGTAGTGGGCCATATCGCATTCTCGGCCGCAGATAGCAGCGGCTCGTCGACGGGTTGGTTTCTGCTCGGGCCGGTGGCGGTCCAGCCAGCCCGCCAAGGCCAGGGGATCGGACGCGCGCTAATCGACACCGGTCTTGATGCGCTGCGCTCTCGGGGAGCCTGGGGGTGTGTTCTGGTCGGAGACCCAGCCTTCTACGGCCGTTTCGGATTCAGGCAGTATCCGGGCGTAGTCTGGCACGGCGCGCCAGACGAGAACGTGCTCTGCCTCTTGATGTCTGGTAAGATGCCCACAGGCGAGGTGGGGCATCATCCTGCATTTCTGGCTGGGACGTAGATGTCGGGTCTTGAGCTGAAGATTCCGCCCGACGTGGTCTGGGTGGTGGTTGCAGGCCTGATGTGGCTTGCCTCACGGGTGACCACGGGATTCGGCGCCGCAGAATCGTTTCGTCGCCCGCTCGCGCTCATGCTGATGGCCATCGGCACGGGCCTCGTCGTCGCAGCCCGCGTCGCCCTAGCCTGGAGGACCGCGTGCCTGAGGAGCACCCCCTGCGCTCCATCCGCCGTCTCGTGGACAAGGCCCTGCGGGAGATGAGCCCTCTCTTCGACTCCCTCTATGCCGAGAAAGGGAGGGTCTCCATCTCGCCGGAGTGTCTCCTGCGCGCCCTGGTCTTGCAGACTCTGTACGGCATCCCCTCGGAGCGGAAGCTCTGCGAGCACGTGGAATACAATCTGCTCTTCCGTTGGTTCGTAGGCCTGCGGTTCTCGCAGGCGGCGTGGCACCCCACGAGCTTCACCAAGAACCGGGACCGTATCTTGACCGCCGAAGTGGCCGGGATCTTCTTTGAGAAGATCCGGGAGCAGGCAGAAGCCAAGAAGCTCCTCTCCCGGGAGAACTTCAGCGTGGACGGCACCTTGATCGAGGCGGCCGCCTCCTTGAAGAGCTTCCGGCCCCGCGAAGAGGCCGGGGGTGAGGGCGGCCCGGACGACCCGGTAGGAGACCACAGCCGCAACCCCACGGTCGACTTCCACGGGGAGAAACGAACAAACAAAACCCACTGCTCCCGCACCGACCCCGATGCCCGCCTGGCCCGCAAGGGGAAAGGCAAAGAAGCCAAACTCGCCTACGCCGGGCACATCCTGGTGGAGAACCGGAACGGCCTGATCGTGGACGTGGAGGTCACCCAGGCCACGGGCACGGCCGAGCGGGAGGCCGCTCTTCTCATGCTCGGGCGGGAACGGAGGCGGCAGAAGAAAGGAATGACGGTGGGAGCCGACCGGGGCTACGACACGAAGGACTTCGTCAAAGAGACCCGGTTCCTCAAGGTCACCCCGCACGTGGCCCGCAAGAAGAAGGGGAGCGCCATCGATGAGCGCACCAACAGTTGGGAGGGCTACGGAGTGAGTCAGCGCCGACGCAAGGTGGTGGATAGACGGACGGGGCCGTTGGATGGACAACGTCTTCATCGAGAGGCTCTGGAGAAGTGTCAATTACGAGGAGGTGTACCTGAAAGGATACGAGACGATTTCCGACGCCCGCCGTGAGCTTGCCGCCTACTTCGACTTCTACAACCTGCGGCGCCACCACCAAGGGCTCAAAGACCGGACCCCTGATGGTTCTACACTACGAATGGAACAGACGGCTGCATGAAGAGCGGTCAATCACCTAAGAACCTCATGGAGCTGTCTAGACGAACCCGGCCACCTCTAACAGCACGTTGGCATCGAGGAAGAGCGGTGTCACGGAACCAGGTGCAAACGGCGAATGAGGTCGGCCCGCTCCTGCGGGGGTCCCGTGAGAAGATACTCCTCCTTCAGGGGCTGCGGAGCCTCTGGCGATCGGTAAGGTCGAGCGCGGAGTGGGTACGCAGGAGGAGATTCTGGTGGCCCCGGGCTTCCAGGGCCTGCCGGGTTGATGCCGGCACAAGACGGACACGCCGTCCCCTGCGGCTGCCGCCGTTGCGCCTGTCGCGCCTCAGCGGTATCCACCTTGCGAAGGTACGCCACGTCCCACTCCAAGGTAAAGCCAACTTTGGTATGAGGTAGGAGACCCATTCTCTCTCTCCGTACCCCACTCAGCGCCTCACATCCTGCCAAGAAGGTCTTGTACATAACGTACATAATGTGCAACACGGCCCTGGGCTTCTCCCATGACCGCCTTTGACCGAAGAAGGAGTAGGGCCGGTGGAGGCAGTAGCGCCCAACAGCATTAGAAAGGAGTCCGTAGATGCGAACCCAAGCCCCGTGTACAAGCTGGAAAGGATAGGATAAAATTAAATTGGATATCAGTGGGCATTACACCTAGCCGCTGGCTCCACCGGCCGCGCTCCTGTCGCAATAGATACTCATTCATGGTGAGTTAATGCCATGAATCGTGCAGACTTGTTGAGGGCAGTGGGGCGCGAGCCCCTGTTCAGCACCGGCATGCTGCTATCGCCCGGAGTGAGCCTCCAGGAAGTCAGGAAGCAGCTGTCTCGGTGGACCGCCGACGGCACCGTTGTGCAGGTGCGGCGCGGCCTCTACGCGCTGGGCAAACCGTATCGCACCGTGGAGCCACATCCATATGAAGTGTCGAATGCACTGGTGCCCGGGTCGTATGTAAGCCTGGAGACGGTGCTCGCCGATCACGGCCTCATCCCGGAAGCCGTCTTTGCCACCACGGCCGTGACCACAGGGAGGCCGGGCACCCGCACCACCCCCTTCGGAACGTTTGTATACCAGCATCTCAAGACGGACCTCTTCTGGGGATACCGGACGCAGGAGCTCGGCGGGAATCGGAGCGCCTTCGTGGCCGCTCCTGAGAAGGCGCTGCTGGACCTGGGCTATCTGCGCAGTCACTCCGGTGAGCCCGCCTTCGCCCGGGAGCTCCGCCTGCAACATCTCGACTCC